>Ga0207797_1002002_pt1 | contig 14462 bp, 16 predicted proteins | sample PRCRCaboRojoPR_6_FD_187275 | JGI IMG/M metagenome (GOLD analysis project Ga0207797, IMG submission 187275) | Marine sediment microbial community from Cabo Rojo, Puerto Rico - PR CR 10% Liquid 1 (SPAdes) | ecosystem: Environmental > Aquatic > Marine > Coastal > Sediment | place: Cabo Rojo, Puerto... | reverse complement strand
GTCGGCCTGCAGTTGCTGGAGTCGGCGGGCGGCGCCGCGCTCCCACTCCTCGCGCTCGGCGCCGTCGGCATCGCCGCCTTCTACCTCGTCGAGCGCCGCGCCTCCCAACCGCTCGTCCCGCTCTCCCTCTTTCGCGACCGGACCTTCGGCTCGACGAACGCCACCGCCTTCCTCTCCAGTTTCGCGCTCTTCGCCGCCATCACGTACGTCCCGCTGTACGTCCAGAGCGTCGGGAGTGGCGCCGGGAGCGCCGCCGTCGCCGTCTTCCCCATCTCCATCGGGTGGTCGGGGACGAGTTTCCTGTCCGGACAGGTCGTCGCGCGAGTCGGGGAGCGGCGTCTCGTCCGCGTCGGCACGGGGATTCTGGTCGTTTCCTTCGCCCTCGCCGCCGCCGTCTGGTCGACGACGACGCCGCTCTGGCTCCTCGTCGCCAACGTCTTCCTCATGGGCGTCGGCATGGGGATGCTCACACCGCCGCTGTTGACGGCCATCCAGAACCACCTCGGCGCCGAGCGGATGGGCCTCGCCACCTCCTCACAGCAGTTCTTCCGCAACCTCGGCGGCACCGCCGGCGTCGCCGTCCTCGGATTCGTGATGAACGTCACGCTCCGTGATCGACTGGCGACGGTGTCGGGCGTCGCCTCTATCGGCGACCTGCAACGACTCCTGCTCGGGTCGGGGACGCCGCCCGCCGGCCTCGGCGCGGTGATGATGGCGGGGCTCCGGGTCGTCTTCGTCGCCTCGCTCGGCGTCTGTCTGCTCGCCGCCGTCGCGGCGTGGGCCGTCCCCGCCCCGGGGGCGGCGGGGCCGTCGCCGTTCGAGGAGGGCGAGGAACTGCGTTCCTCGAAAGCCGACGACTGACCGCCGGACCGTTCCTTTATAAATAACCGCCGCCCAGTCCCCGTATGTCCGCGAACCGCAAGGGTGACCGCCGGGAGCGCGAACTCGTCAACGAACTCGACGCCGCGGGCTTCGCGGTGATGCGCGCCCCCGCCAGCGGGAGCGCCACGGAGCGTGACCTCCCCGACGTGCTCGCCGGCGACGGGGACCGATTCTACGCCATCGAAGCGAAATCGAGCGCCGGCGACCCCATCTACCTCTCGGGCGAGGAGGTCGAATCCCTCATCTACTTCGCTCGCAACTTCGGCGCGAAGGCCCGCATCGCCGTCCGCTTCGACCGCGAGGACTGGTACTTCTTCCACCCCGGCGACCTGCACGTCACCGACGGTGGCAACTACCGGGTGAAAAAGGAGACGGCGCTGGCCGACGGGGAGGATCTGGACGAACTCGTCGGGCACTCGACGCAGGCGCGCCTCGACGAGTCCTAGGCGGTCGTCGGCGACGCCGTGCCGTCCGTCGGAGAGGGGCCGGCGTCGGAGTCGTCCGCGCTCCGGACCGGTTCGATCCGTTGCAGACGCGACGCCGGGAAGGCGTAGCGTTTCACGTCGCCGTCGCGTCGGAGCGAGTCGAGGTAGACGGCCCGGAAGACGGGTTCGTGAGGGCCGTAGTCGGCGTTGGTGGGGTAGTCGGCGACGAGGCGGCCCTCCGCGGTTTCGACGCGGTCGGCACGCTCGCCGGTCGCGGCGACGACGATCAGGCGGTCGCCCGTCTCGCGGTCACGTACGAGTTCCCCCGGCTGGTGGTCGTGGCGCGCACAGAGCGCCGGGCCGTCGAACGCCGTCGGGACGAACGTCCGCCCACCACAGACCGCACAGACGGCGGTTCGCTGGCCGGGCGGCGGGACGAGTCGTTCGGTCACTTCCAGAGCGACCCGGCGGCGGTGCTTACAGCGGGCGCCGCGGAGCTGGTGATCCGGGCAGGTACACGTCCCCGCGTCGAGGTCGACGACGTACGTTCCGCCCGCCGTCTCGACGGCGTAGCGGCCGTCGCGGAGCGGACGGACCGCCATCGGTTCGACGCGGGCGCGCCTGGCGCGGCCCGTCGTTCCGGCGGCGGGGAACGTGGTCTTCGAGCGGGTAGCCGGCAGTGACGCGGGTGTGTGTGCTGGGTGCGTCATGGGGATGGAGCGGCCGTCGCTCCGTTACGTTCCCTTGGTGCTCGATACATCTAAACCCTCGTTTCGGACGGTCTGCGCGGCCCGTACGGGCTACTCGGGGGTCGCCGTCTCATCGAAGCCCTTTTGAGGTGGCCGGCGGATGCCCGCATATGGAACTCGAAGAGGGGATGGTCCGGAAAATCGCCATCTCCGTCGCCGCGGTGGGGGTTTTCGTCGCCTTCATCATGGGAATCGGCACCACCTACAACGACGGTGGACTGGGTTCGACCGGTGGGCTGGCGCTCGTCGGCGCGATTGTGCTGTTCATCCTCCTGATGGCCGGCGTCGGCCTCCTTCTCGACCGATAGTCGGCGCCGTCAATCCGCGTTCGCGTCGGCGACGGCCGAGGCGTAGTATCGGAGCGGGTGATCGATGGTCTCACAGCGCTCGTCGGCGTTCACGCAGTCGCCGAAGGTCTGCATCGTCGCACACGAGGGCGCAGGGTACTGACTGCTCCCCCCGTCCTCCAGGACCGTCGCCCGATAGGACAGCGAGCCGTCGTCGAGGACGGGCCACCGCTCGGCGATGGCGTCGGCGTCGAGGCCGAGCGAGACGAGGAAGGCCGTCGCCGCGAAGGCGGCGTGTGGAGGCAGGTCGCCTTCGCGGTCCCCGTCCTCCCCCAGCAACGCGCGCATACACGGCGGGAACTGCGCGGGGACGACGGCGTCCACGTCCGGCAGGCGTTCGCGTTCCGCGAGGCGGTCCCGGAGGACGGCCACGTCGTCGGCCAACGCGTCCGCGATGGCGTCGCCGCCCGAACTCCCTCGCACCTCGAACGGGAGGCCGTCGGCGACCCGGCGGCGGACGGCCTCCCGGAGCAGGCGAGTGAGTTCGTCGCTCCCGACCGGCACCTCGCCGTCCGCGAGGTCACGGTTGACGAGTCGCCAGCCGTCGCCCCAGTCGGGGTCGGCGAGGCGGAGGTACGCGGTCACGTCCATCCGGAAGCCGGCGCGGTTCGGGTCGCCGTCCACCCGCCGAACCACCCCATCGAGGTCGAACTCGTCGAGGACGGTCGCGAGGTCGGCGCGGGGCGTCGAGACGCTTCGCAGTTCGGCGTCGTCGGCGTCGAGGTCCTCGCGCAGGCGCTCGAAGGCCGTCTTCGCTTCCGCCTCGGCGTACTTCTCGACGGCGGCGCGCACGTCGACCAGCGAGACGAGGATGCGCGCGATTGGGTACGAGAGGAGTTCGTCGCGGTCGCTCCAGCGCCCGGGCGTCTCCGATTCGACGGTGCCCGACATGAGCGCGCGCTCGACGCGTTCGCGGGCGCGCTCGACGGCGGGGTCACCCTCGGTGACCAGTCGGGGCGGCGAGATGTCCGCCCGCTGGACCGCCTCGCGGGCGGCACGGAAGAACGGATACCGGGCGTAGAGCGGGTCGGGACGCATCGACGAACGGTTGTAGAGCGGGGTGGATAAGCGCGACGGTCACTAGTAGCGTGTTGAATCTTCGAGTCTGGGTACGCCGTTTCCGGAACCACCTCGAAAGCCCCCGTCCGCTCGCCGCCTACGACTCGCTGCGCGCGCTCCCTTCGGTCGCGTGCTTGCGTCGTCTCGGCTGGCGAGCGGACGGCCCCTTTCAGTCCCACCCGCGTCGGCTGGCCGATGAACTGCCGCCGGGTGGGACTGAAAGGGGCGTGGCGCTGGGGGAAGGCGGCCGAGGAGCGCAGCGAGGTTCGCGCACGGCTCCGCCGTGCGCGTGTCCGAGGCGGCGAAGCCGCCTCGCTACCCCCGACCCCGGCGCCGCGGGGCTTTCGAGGTGGTCCCAGTTGCCACTCCATTGGTTCAGATGCCATCTACCCATAACAGCCGATACCCACGCTTTTCCCCCTCGCCCGCGTACGCACGAGTAGATGACAGAGGAGTACGGATTGCTCGATCCCGAGGAGGGCGAGGGTGAGGATTTCGGCGACGAGTGGGAGGAGATCGACGTCTCCGACACCGAGGCCGACCGCATCGCCAGAAAACGGGATCGGGAGTTCGCCGAGTTTCGCAAGCGCCTGAAAGACGCCGACCAGTTCAAGGTGGAACAGTCGGTGTTCGACGACGCCACCTTCGCGGCCATCTACAAGTTGGTGCAGGACGGCTACATCGAGGCGTTCGGCGGGCCAATCTCGACGGGCAAGGAGGCGAACGTCTACGAGGCGCTCGGCGCGGACGACCGGGACGTAGCGGTGAAGATCTACCGCATCAACGCCTCGAACTTCCAGCAGATGCGGGAGTACCTCGAGGGCGACCCGCGCTTCGAGGGCATCGGCTCCGATAAGAAGAAAGTCGTCCTCGCGTGGACGAAAAAGGAGTTCGCCAACCTGCGCCGGGCGCGGCAAGCGGGGGTTCGCGTCCCCGAACCCATCGCCGTCGAGCGGAACGTCCTCGTGATGGAACTCGTGGGCCTCGTCGAGGACCGCGCCCGGCGGCTCGCAGAGGTGAACGTCGAGAACCCCGAGACGGCGTTCGAGGTGGTACGGGAGTACATGCGCCGGCTCTACGGTGCCGGCCTCGTTCACGGCGACCTCTCGGAGTACAACCTGATCATCCACGACGGCGAACTCGTGGTGATCGACCTCGGACAGGCCGTGACGGTTCACCACCCGAACGCCGACGACTTCCTCGCGCGGGACTGTCGGAACGTGGCCTCGTTTTTCACCCGGCAGGGGATCGAGGTGGACCCCGCGGACCTCCGTGAGTTCGTGACGGACGTCGACGCGGAGCCGTAGGGCCGAGCGAGAACTCTTAAACCGCCGCGGCCGCTACTCCCCACTCATGCAGCACGTGAAGGTTCCGCAGGACCGTCTCGGCGTCCTCATCGGCGACGGTGGCGAGACGATGCGCGAGATCGAGCGACGCGCCGAGGTCCGCCTCGATATCGACTCCGAGAGCGGGAGCGTCGCCATCGACGCCGTCGGCGACCCCGTCACCGCGATGGTCGCCCCCGACATCGTCCGCGCTATCGGCCGCGGCTTCCGTCCCGACGCGGCGCTCTCCCTGCTCGATAACGACATGCGGATGTTCGACCTCATCGACATCGACGAGGCCACGCGAAACAAAAACGACCTCCAGCGACAGAAGGGCCGCCTCATCGGCGAGGACGGCCGGACCCGCGAACTGATGGAGGAGCTTACGGGCGCGGACGTGGTCATCTACGGAACGACCCTCGGCATCATCGGCCAGCCCGAGGAAGTGCAGGCCGTCCGCCGGGCCGCCGAGATGTTGCTCGACGGCGCGCCCCACGGCGCCGTGTACGGCTTCCTCGAACGCAAGCACAACGAACTCACACGGGGTGCGGACCTCCAGCCGTCGGACTGAGTCCGTTTCGCTCCCTCGCTTTCCGTGGTTCGTCACCGCGACCTCCACCCACCACTGACTGGTCCATGCTACCGTGTAACGCAACGATATCCCCCCGCCCTCGCGCCGCCGCCCGATTCGCCTAATCCCGTGACTGCGGCACGGCGTCGCACACGCCGAAACACAACGTTTTTATAGAATCACAATCAATCGATGACCGATTATGTCTCAGCGAATGCAGCAAGGCCAGCCGATGATCATTCTCGGCGAGGACTCCCAGCGGACGCAGGGGAAGGACGCCCAGACGATGAACATCACGGCCGGCAAGGCCGTCGCGGAGGCTGTACGGACCACGCTCGGTCCCAAAGGCATGGACAAGATGCTCGTCGACTCCGGCGGGAGCGTCGTCGTCACGAACGACGGCGTCACGATCCTGAAGGAGATGGACATCGACCACCCCGCCGCCAACATGATCGTCGAGGTGTCCGAGACCCAGGAGGACGAGGTTGGCGACGGCACGACGACGGCCGTGGTCGTCGCGGGTGAACTCCTCGACGAGGCCGAGGAGCTCATCGACCAGGACATCCACCCGACGACGCTGGCCCAGGGGTACCGCCGGGCCGCGGAGAAGGCAAAGGAGATCCTCGAGGAGAACTCCATCGAAGTCTCCGCGGACGACCGCGAGACGCTCGTCAAAATCGCCGCGACGGCGATGACGGGCAAGGGCGCCGAGAGCGCCAAGGATCAGCTCGCGGACCTGCTCGTCGACGCCGTGCTCGCCGTGCGCGACGAGGACGGAGTCGACACCGACAACGTCTCCATCGAGAAGGTCGTCGGCGGCGCCATCGGCAACTCCGAACTCATCGAGGGCGTCATCGTCGACAAGGAACGCGTCAGCGACAGCATGCCCTACGCGGTCGAGGACGCCGACATCGCGCTGATCGACGGCGCACTCGAGGTCAAGGAGACCGAAATCGACGCCGAGGTCAACGTCACCGACCCCGACCAGCTTCAGCAGTTCCTCGACCAGGAGGAGAAGCAGCTGCGCGAGATGGTCGACCACCTCAAGGACGTCGGCGCCGACGCCGTCTTCGTGGGTAGCGGCATCGACGACATGGCCCAGCACTACCTCGCCCAAGAGGGCATCCTCGCCGTCCGCCGCGCGAAGGACAGCGACCTCTCCCGTCTCGCCCGCTCCACCGGCGGCACGGTCGTCGGCTCCGTCGACGACCTGACCGAGGACGACCTCGGCTTCGCCGGCTCCGTCGCCCAGAAGGACATCGGCGGCGACGAGCGCATCTTCGTCGAGGACGTTGCCGAGGCCAAGTCCGTGACGCTCGTTCTCCGCGGCGGCACCGAACACGTCGTCGACGAGGTCGAACGCGCCGTCGAGGACTCCCTCGGCGTCGTTCGCACCACGCTGGAGGACGGCAAGGTCCTGCCCGGCGGCGGTGCCCCCGAGTCGGAACTCGCCCTCGGTCTGCGCGACTACGCCGACGACGTCGACGGCCGCGAGGCCCTCGCCGTCGAGGCGTTCGCCGAGGCCGTGGACGTCATCCCGCGCACCCTCGCCGAGAACGCCGGTCTCGACCCCATCGACTCGCTGGTCGAACTCCGCGCCAGCCACAGTGAGGGTAACCTCTCCGCCGGCCTCGACGCCTACACGGGCGACGTGGTCGACATGGAGGCTGAGGGAGTCGTCGAACCCCTCCGCGTCAAGACCCAGGCCATCGAGAGTGCCACCGAGGCCGCTGTCATGATCCTCCGCATCGACGACGTCATCGCTGCCGGCGACCTCAAGGGCGGCGGCAGCGACGACGGCGGCGACGAGGGCGGCCCCGGCGGTGCCGGCGGCATGGGCGGCGGCATGGGCGGCATGGGCGGTATGGGTGGCATGGGCGGCGCGATGTAAGTTCGGCGCGCGCCTCGCCACTCACTCCCGACCTGCGAGTCGACTCGGCTTCCGACCAACGCTCGAATTTTATCGACACGACGCCCCGAGCGACCGCTACTGCCTAGAACTGCCGGTCCGCGTCGCCCGCGCGATTTCGTCGGCCGTCGGGCCGACGTCGGTCGACGTACCGATCCCGATGGAGTCGCCCGCGGCGAGTGAGTTCATCACCTACCGCTACGCACATTTGCTAATAACGCTACCCCCGACCTACGCGAACAGGTCGCGGGCGTCTTCGAGGGCGTCGATCAGCGTGTCGATCTCCTCGCGCGTGTTGTAGATGTAAAAGGAGGCGCGCGCGGAGGCGGCGACGCCGAGTTTGTCGTGGAGTGGCTGAGTGCAGTGGTCGCCGGCGCGGATGGCGACGCCGTGTTCGTTGACGATACTGGAGAGGTCGTGGGCGTGGACGCCGTCCAGGTTGAACGCGACGAGGCCGCCGCGGTCGTCGCCCGGCGGGCCGTAGATGTCCACGCCGTCGAACTCGGTCAGGCGGTCGTAGGCGTATTCGGCCAGCAGTTCCTCGTGGGCCTGCACGTTCGCCATGCCGACTTCCTCCAGATAGTCGACGGCGGCGGCGAAGGCGATACCCTGCGCGATGGAGGGGGTACCGGCCTCGAACTTCCACGGGAGGTCCTCCCACGTCGCGTCGTCGTAGGTGACCCGGCGGATCATGTCGCCGCCGTAGAGGTAGGGGCTCATCTCCTCCAGAATCGCCTCCTTTCCGTACAGAGCGCCGATTCCCGTCGGGCCGCACATCTTGTGTCCGGAGAACGCGAAGAAGTCGGCGTCCATCGCCTTCACGTCGACGGGTCGGGTGGGCGCGGACTGCGCGCCGTCGACGAAGATGAGGGCGCCGTGGTCGTGGGCCATGTCGGCCAGTTCGGCCACCGGATTCACCGTCCCCAGCGTGTTCGAGACGTGGACGACCGACACCATCGCCGTCGAGTCGTCGATCAACTCGGCGGCGTGGTCCATGTCCAGATACCCGTCGTCGTCGACGCGGATGTAGCGCACCTCGGCGCCGGTCTTCTTGGCGATCTGTTGCCACGTCACCAGCGACGCGTGGTGTTCCATCTCGGTCATCACGACCGAATCGCCGGGACCGAGTTCGTTCAGCCCCCACGCGTAGGCGACGAGGTTCTCGCTCTCGGTGGTGTTTTTCGTGAAGACGAGTTCCTCTCGCCCCTCGGCGCCGACGAAGTCGGCCACGGTGTCGTGGGCCTCCTCGTAGGCGACCGAGGCTTCCTGACTCAACTGGTGGATGCCCCGGTGGACGTTCGCGTTGTACCCTCGGTAGTAGTCACTGATCGTGTCGACGACCTGATCCGGCGTGTGACTGGTCGCGGCGTTGTCCAGATAGCACAGCGGCGTGTCGTCGCCCGGCCCCTCGCCGGGCGTCTCCACGTCGCCCCCGACCTTCCGGTCGAGGATGGGGAAATCGGCCCGGATGGCCTCCACGTCGATCGGATACGATTCCTGCACTCCCATTGGAGACGGGTAGGGTCCGGAGGGATAACACCCCTTCGGTGTCCCGGCCGGTAGTGAACCGGTTCCGGTTACACGTCGCCCCGGCGGTCGGCCTGTCGACAACTTCTTTACGGTTACTCGCCCCTACTCTGTCCATGGAACGTCGAAAGGTTCTGACAGCGTGCGGGACGGTTCTCACGGGGGCACTCGCCGGGTGTGGCGGCGGGGGCGGCGGTGAGGAGGCGACGCCGACGGGGACGGCAGAATCGACGGCGACCGGGACACCGACTGCTACCGCGACGGACACGCCGGAACCGACGGCGACGGCCACCGAGGAACCGACCGCCACCGCGACGGCGACGCCCGGTCCCGACGGGCCGACACACGACCTCGGGGAGTCGTTCACCGTCGGGAGCGGCACCGAAGCCATCGGCTATCGGATCATCGACCTCTACCGTGCCGACCGGATCGGCAATCAGGCAAACAGCGCCACCGCCGACGGCACCTTCCTGATCATCATCCTCGAACTCTCGAACCCGCGGCGCAACAGCATCTCGTTCCCGAACAACAACTTCCTCGTCTGGAACGAGGAGCAGATTCTGTACCTCGACGACAACGCGACGCCCAAAATCGGCGACGACGAACGGATCGACGTCCAGCCCATCGGCACCACGACGGTCCTCGCCGACAGTTCGAAAACCGGTGCCGTCGTCTTCGACGTCGACCCCGACCGGACCTACTGGATCCGCATCAACCCGACCGGCGACTCGGGGGAGACACATTACGTCCGGATCGGTTCCGTCTCCGAGGTGGAGGAGCTACAGGGGTCGTTCACCTAGAGCCAGAGTAGTTGGGCGTGGAGCGCGCCGTCCAGGTCGAGGACGCGTTCCTCGTCGACCAGTCCCGCTTCGATGGCGACGGTCACGCACTGTTCGCCGACGAGGTTGGCGACCGACGCCCGCGTCAGCGAGTCGACCACCTCGTCGGCGTCGCTCTCCTCGCCGCCGTAGAACTCCTCGGTCACCGTCAGCGACACGTCGCCGTCGCCGTAGGTTTCGCCGAGGCACTCCTCGTCGCAGACGGCGACCAGCAGTCCCTCGGGCGTGTCGCGTTCGCGGACCAGCATCACCGATCCTCGACCAGTTCCTGTTCGGCCTCTTCACGCAGTTCTTCGGCCTGTTGCTGGACGCGTTCGGCCTCCTCGGTCTGGCCCGCCTCCTCCAGCGCGATGGCCTTCTCTTCAAGCACGCCGGCGGTGCGCATCCCGAGACGGATGGCGTTGTCGAAGCAGTCGACGGCGTTCTCGTGCAGGCCGCGCTCGGAGAGGAAGAAGCCGCGGTTGTACCAGGCCTGCGCGAACCGGGGGTCGACCTCGACCGCCCGTTCGGCGTGTTCCAGCGCCTGTTCCGTCCGCCCCCACTCCCAGAGCGCGTACGCGAGGTTGGTGTGTGCCGACGCGGCGTGTTCGGAGGCGTCGTCGATGGCGAGGGCTTCCTCGTAGGCACCGACCGCCTCGTCGTACTCCTCCAACTGGGCGTGGGCGGCGCCCTTGTTCACCCACGCCTCCTGTTCGACCGAGTCGTCGTCGGCGAACCCTGCGGCCCGCTCGAACGTCTCCGTCGCCTCCTCGAAGCGGTTGATGCCCATGTAGGAGAGCCCCACGTCGACGAGGCGTTCGGCGTCGACCTGGTCGCTGGCGACGTTGCGCTCGTCGAGCATGTCGGTCAAGACCCGCGAGTCGACGGGGTCGACCTGCGCCGGGTCGACGGAGAGTTCGGGCGGGTCGAGCGAGAACTCCTCGTAGTCCTCGTCGAACCCCTGCCCTTCCGAGAATCGGTGTGGGCGTTCGTCGTCCATACGCCGAGGTTGGGTGTCTGGTGGGTTAAGGCCTGCGTCACCGGTTCACCGCCCCGTAGCACTTAGGACCGCGCGCCGCCCATCTCCACTATGCGACTGTTCGTCAGCGTCGACCTCGACGGACTGGCCGACGCCGTCGCCGACGCACAGGCTCACCTGCCCGAGACGAAGAGCCTCCGCCCCGTCGACCCCGCGGGCGCCCACGTCACGCTCAAATTCCTCGGCGACGTCGACCCAGACCGCCTCGACGCCCTCGAAGCCGCCCTCGCCACGGCCGTCGCCGACGCCGGGGTTGCCCCCTTCGAGATGACCGTCGGTGGATTCGGCGTCTTCCCCTCGCTCGACTACATCAGCGTCGTCTGGGCCGGCGTCCGTGCGGGCGGCCTCGAACTCACTCGCCTCCACGACGCGGTCGAACGCGAGACGACGGCCATCGGCTTCGACCCCGCCGACCACGACTTCACGCCCCACGTCACCCTCGCCCGGATGGACGACGCTCGGGGCAAGGAAGCGGTCCAGCGAGTCGTTCGGGAAGTCGATCCCACCATCGGCAGTCTCGACGTGACCGAGATTCGGCTTACCGAGAGCCGACTGACCGACGACGGCCCGACGTACGAGACTGTCGCGCGATTTCCGTTGGTGGGGTGAGTCGACGGGCGCCGGTCGTTTCGTATCGCGGGATAGGATTTATCGCGGGGCACGGCCGCCCTTCGGACGGAAGGCGACGCTCCGAAGGCCAGTCTCCCCGCCGTCCCGACTGACCGGTCGCCCTGCGAGCGGGAAGTCGCTCGCGCCCGTGCGAGCGGAGGGCCGCTTTCACCGAACCCCGACGGGAGAACCGATTCAACAGCCTTCCGTGCCGTCCGTCTTCCCCTCGCCCGCTCCGGAATAAACTGCATCTCGCTATATGGAACGCGCCGCCACTCAGTCACCAACCGTCATCGCGAACGATAGCCCGCTTCGCGACGTGTCACCATCAGTACGCTCTCGCGATCCGGTTCGTGAAAGAGCGTCTGCTCGGCCGAACGCAGTTCGTCGTCGGTCGCTTCCCACGGCCGTACCGTCCCCGGATGCGGGTCGAATCGCGGGGCGTCGCTACTCGCCACGTCGAGTCGCAGGCGGTCGCCCGCGGGCACGCGGTGATGGGTGTCCCACATGTCGACGGCGACCCGGATCGGACCGTCGGGGACGGGGACCTCACGATCACGGCCGCGCCGGTAGCGCACGCGCCGGACCCCGCTCGTGAGGCCGTACGCCCCGTCGTCGCTCAAGTGAACGAGGGTCGCCACCACGTCGGTATCGGGGGCGTCGGTTCGCAGGGTCAGATCGACCTGCACCGGTCCGGCGAGGGTCACCGGCGCCGCGAGGGGTGGCGTCGTGTACGTGCACACGTCGTCGCGGCGCTCGATTCCCCGCCGGTCGTACGGGCCGGCGTCCACGTCGCCACAGCAGAGCGGGCCGCCGCGGGTGGGGACGGGATCGCTCGGGTCGTGGACCCAGCGATCCGGGGACTCGAACTTCGGCGGTCGGTCGCGGGTCAACCGCCCCCCGTTCGTCGCCGCCGCGCCAGAACTCCGCAGGAACCACCGGTCTCGTTCGGCGTCTTCGGGCGGCCAGTCGCCGTGGCGTTCCCAGCGCCCGCCGTCGATTTCGGTCCGGAACGTCTCGACGAGTCGTCCGTCGTCGAACGGCGGCCGTGGGCGACCCCGGACGTACGTCTCGAAGAAGGCGAGGTGGGTCTCCCAGACTCCGTACGCCGCCGCGCTCGCGCCGGGTCCGAAGTCCAGTTCGCCGACCTCGCTCGACGTGTTCCCGTGGGTCCACGGACCGACGATCAGGTGTTGGGGCGCGGATGAGCGGTCACGCAGGCCGCGGTAGGTGGCGAGCGTCCCCGACTGACAGAGTTCGTACCAACCGGTGACGTGGAGGCCGGGCACGTCGATCCGGTCGTAGTCGGGTTCGGGATCGAACGAGCGCCAGAACTCGTCGTAGGTCGGGCGGGAGAGCCACGCCTCCCAGTGGGGGACGAGGGTCGTCGGCGTCACGTCCGCCGGGAGTGCGACGTCCGCGAAGACGGACGCCGGGAGATCGATCAGCGGCCGCGTCGTGGCCGTTGCCAGCAGATCGTCGGTCGCGTCCTCGATGGCCTCGTGGGCCGCCGCCGCGGTGTCGTCGTCGAGGCGGCCGGCGTCGTGGAGACGGTCCACGGTGTCGGCCGCGATGGCGTCGAACGACCACGTGAGCGTGGCCTGCGCGTTCATGACGCCGTCCTGGAAGAAGTCGGCGCGGTGGAGGTCGCTCGGCGCGAACATGGGGGCGATGGCGGCCAGCCCGTCCGGTCGTTCGAGGGCGGCGAACACCTGCACCTGCCCGGGCGAGGAGCCACCGTACATTCCGACCCGGCCCGTGGACCACGGACGGTCGGACAGCCACTCGACCGTCGCGGCGCCGTCAGTCGCCTCGTGGATCCACGGCTCGAACGCCCCGCCGCTGTCACCGCGCCCGCGCGTGTCCTCGTAGGCGACGGCGTAGCCGGCGTCGATGGCGCGGACCGCGACACCGAGTCCGGCGGGCGTCTCGGGGCGGCCGTAGGGCGTCCGCTGGAGGAGGACCGGGAGCGGTGGCTCCGCTGTCGTCGGCCGAAACACCCGAATCGCGAGGTCGGTGCCGTCTGGCGCGTCGTGAGTGTAGTCGTCGGTCCGATACGTCGCGGTGGGTTCGTCGGGTGGCATCTGTCGGTAGCTCCATTCTGTATCGCGACATACGATTTATCGAGGGGGTGGCCCTCTCGAACGACGGTCGGACCTCGGCGTCGACGGTAATCAAGTATGGGTCGTGGTAGCGTTTCGACTCCAGGGGGGCGGTGGCCGGGGGCGTCTGCGGTCACGACGGACGAACGGGCCGACACCACTCGCCCGGTTCCCTTTCACGAGCACGCTCCGACCGGATTCGTGATCGAGTCGATTGAAACCCGAATCGACCGTCTGGACGCGACTCCGCGGTCGAACCGCCGTCGCCGTCGAGTCGCCGTTCGCGAGGGATAAATTACATTCCGCGATATCCAATGCCCAACCGTGTGTGGCGCGGCTACGTTCCCTCCGATTCCGGGCGCGCGGAGTCACGACCCCGTCGCGAGGGGCGTGTGCCGAAGACGCCACCCGTCTACGCTCGGTACTGCTGGCGATCCACCAGCCACTCCACGGGGCCGTCCTAACGGGTGGTCGATCACCACCGACCGACACACCGTCGTCCACGTCGGAACGGCTTCGCGGACCCGTTCGACGGCGCCTGACGGGGAGTTCGAGTCCTCGTCGACGGTGCGGACCGAACAAACAAGATTTTATGCGGCCACTGGGTAGTGGTGCCCACTATGGGCAAGAAATCGAAGGCGAAAAAGAAGCGCCTCGCCAAACTGGAGCGACAGAACAGTCGCGTCCCCGCGTGGGTCATGCTCAAGACGGACCGACAGGTGACGCGTAACCCCAAGCGGCGCAACTGGCGCCGGAACGACACGGACGAATAAATGAGCGCCAACGACTTCGAGGAGCGCGTCGTCACCGTTCCGCTCCGCGACGCGAAGGCCGCACCGTCGAACAAGCGCGCCGACCGCGCGATGAAGATCGTCCGCGAACACCTCGCGAAGCACTTCAAGGTCGAGGCGGACGAGGTGCGTCTGGACCCCGGCATCAACGAGGCCATGTGGGCACAGGGCCGCAACAACCCGCCGAGCAAGCTTCGCGTTCGCGCCGCCCGCTTCGTCGAGGACGGGGAACCGACCGTCGAAGCCGAGATCGCCGACTAACGTGTTACGCGCCTCCTTCGCCGGATCGTCCTACGTCGGGGTGTTCGC
>Ga0207797_1002001_pt1 | contig 14470 bp, 15 predicted proteins | sample PRCRCaboRojoPR_6_FD_187275 | JGI IMG/M metagenome (GOLD analysis project Ga0207797, IMG submission 187275) | Marine sediment microbial community from Cabo Rojo, Puerto Rico - PR CR 10% Liquid 1 (SPAdes) | ecosystem: Environmental > Aquatic > Marine > Coastal > Sediment | place: Cabo Rojo, Puerto... | reverse complement strand
CGTTTACCGGCTCGGCCTCCGCAAGGGCGATCGCCCGCCGCTCGGCTCGCCGACACACTGCCCGGGCGTGGTGGAGTGCGGCCCCGCTCTCGCTTCCACCCGGGATAATGAATCGATCCTGTGGCTCCAGTTCCGCCTGTGTCTCGTCGATCCAGGACTCGACAGTCTCGACGTGCTCGTCCTGGACCGTGGGATCGTCGGGCCCCGGGTCCGGGTTCGCGAAGTCCGCTTGGATGATGTGGAGGTGGTTCTGGGCGGCCCGCAGGCGCTGGTCGAGATCCTCGTATCCCGTCTGGATACGCCCGAGCATCGCGTTTACCTCGTCGGCAGTGCCGTAGGCTTCGATCCGGGGACTCGTCTTCGACACCCGGGACATGTCCCGTAGGTCGGTCTCGCCCTCGTCGCCGCGCCCGGTGTAGATCTTCATGCCAGCGTCGTCCGGACGTAGTCCTGGATCCGGGCGGCGTTCGCCATAACCACCGAGTGCTGGTCGTCGACCAGCACCGGAACGCCTCGTTGCTCGCTCACCTCGCGGACCGCGGTTCGCTCGGAATACCGCTCGGGCACCCACTCGACTGCGTACTCGACCTGGTGCTCGTCGAGAGTCGCCATGACCTCCTCACAGTATGGACAGCCGTCCAGGGCATAGAGCGTGACGGACATGCCTGCGGGAAGGAGCCCCCCGAGTAAAGGTGTTCGCCACGCGGCGCCGAGATTCGATATCGCGCTCACTGATTTATTATATAAAGGGACCGGGCGGAAACCAGTATGTTCAATGTGTATGGCCCGCGTCTTGCCGAACATGGAGATCCAGCACTACTGCCCGGAGTGCGACGAGGAAACCACGTTCCACCTGATGGCGAGCGTCGAGTTGCACCTCGGCCGCAAGACGAAGTGGTACTGCGGCGAGTGCGATTACGAACTGGTAAAGATCGACGACGACATCGACACGGCCGAAGCCCCCGCCTGAACCGGCCCCGCACTCGGCGACGCGGCAGCACTGATTCTCCGGGAGTTCTCCCATCACGAGTTCCTGGTGTGAGTAGACGACCGAACCGGGGTCCTCGTCCGGCGAATAAATCGTATACCACGATACGAAATGAGGGTCCGGGGGAAGGGGTACAGAAACGGCCCGCAGACGGCCACCGCCGCCTCCGCACCGGGATTTCGACCGGGGTCGTCAGCCGATCGTCAGCACGTCGAACCCGTCGCCGACGACCTCGCCGAGATGCGGGCCGTGACGCTCCGCGTCGCCGAGTACCGGGATACCGGCGGCTTCGACGCCCTCGATGCCGTCGAAGGCGTGAGCGCAGAAACCGCAGGCGCCGGCGACCAGCCCTCGCTCGGTCGCTTCGTCGAAGTAGTCGTTGACCGGATGATCCGGCATCTCGGCCAGCTGGCCGGGCCACTGGGTCGCCACGCCGTCGAGGTAGACCGCCACCTCGTGACCGGTCTCGTCGAGGTCGAGTGCGTACTCGAGCCCGTTGGCCATCGGTCCCACGTCGTCGGTGCTCGCGTTGAGCATGATCGCGTACTTGCCCATGGAAACTCCGAGTCGACCCTCGGGCTCGGCCGCCATAAGTCTCAGCTATCCGAGTAGTTAGGGAGTTACGCCAACGTAATCAACGGGTGCATTCTCCAGGTACTAGTGTATTTACTGTCGATAATATTATAATGTATTATACGATATTGTATTATCGAACAGGACACCGCGTGACGGCCTAGAACAGACCGAGGCCGACCCAGACGCCCAGGACGATTCCGTACACGACGTGGAGCATCCCGAACTGGACCATCATCGAGCGGTCGGCGTCGAGGCCCAGGACGATATTCATCCAGAACATCGCGCCCACGACGAACAGCAGGATGCCCCAGACGACGCCCCAGAGCAAGCCGCCGGTGATGGTCCCCATACCCAACCCGAGAACCCCGGCCCCGACGACGAGTGCGCCACCAGCACCCACGCCGTAGCCGAGATGCAAGACCATACCTGGCATTGCGTGGTCGCCCGGGTCGCCACCGGCCACGTACTTCGACCAGAGAATCGCCGTGGGTGGGGGCGAATCGTCGCCGAGCGTCAGCATCACCGCGGTCATTACGATGGTGGCGAACAGGCCACCGACGAGTCCGCCGAGGAGTGTCGTTGTCATCTCTGTGATCCTCCTGGTTTCCCATGGTAACCAGATAGGAATAAGTATTTGCTAACTGATATGTAACGCCATTACCAGACAGTTACCGAGTACAACCCAATAGGCCCGAGAAACCGAACGTCCGAACCGCCATCCATCCCCCACGGAGGTACGTCTCGTCCAGTGATTCGGGCCTGACGGGCCGCGATGACTCGCCAGGGACCGTTCCACGACCCAAGCGTCCACGAGCCGTGGCGTTCCACCGAGTAACAGTCAGTTTCCCTCTGAAACCAAATATTAAAGGGTAACTATTTATACCAGGCTCCCGTAGGATCGGTATGGCCACGAACGAACGCTTGCCGGTTCACTGTGCCGGCGAGGATTGGTGTCCGATCCAGGCCACGGCGATCCTGCTGTGCAAGAAGTGGCACCCGGTCATCCTGCACCGGCTGATGGCCCAGGGTGGCCTGGGTTTCAACGCGCTGAAGGAGGAGGTCGACGGAATCTCCAGCAAGGTCCTTTCGGACAACCTGGAGGACCTCGCCGAGTTCGGACTGGTGAACCGCGAGGTCGTCTCCGAGAAGCCGTTCCGGGTGGAGTACACCTTGACCGAGCGCGGTCGCTCCCTCGAGACCATCATCATGGACATGCGGGACTGGGGCCGTGACAATCTCATGGAGCCGGCCGCCGACGAGGAACCCGCGATCACCTGATCGGCCACATTCTCCCGTCAGAGTCTCGTGCGCAGCAGTGCCGAAGACGGATCGTTCTAGACCGACAGCCACCGACAAGCGAGACCACGGACCGAACAGGGATCGAAAACGGACTGAACAAGGTTCGATAACGGATCGCCCACGCCCGAAAACCGACAAAACGTCCCGAATCGAACGAACCCGCGTCGCCGATCAGTCGTCTTCGTCCATCGCCTGCCAGGAGAGCCGCGTATTGCGCGCAGCGTCAGCCTGGTCGATCCGACGGGCAGTCGTGCGGTTGGGTGCCTCGTGGAGCTCCTCGTCGTCGGCCTCGGCCGCTCGGTTGAACGCGGCCGCGAGCCGGTCGAGGGAGTGTTTGCTCTCGGCTTCGGTCGGTTCGGTCATGAGCGCCTCCGAGACGATCTCCGGCCACTTCGTCGTGGGCGGGTGCACGCCGAAGTCGAGCATCCGCTTTGCCATGTCAGCGGCGTCGATGTCGCCCGCGCTGGCCACGAACTCGTGGTGGAACGGTTCGTAGGGGATGTCGATGTCGATCTGCTCGGCAAGGTAGTTGGCGTTCAGGACCGCCTTCGCGCTGGTGTCACACAGACCCTCCTCGCCCAGTCGAGCGATGTAGGCAAGCGCCTTCACCAGCACGAGCCAGTTGCCCTGGAAGCCGTGGACCTTGCCGATCGACAGCTCCGGCTCGACCAGTTCGTAGCTGTCCCCGGACTGTTCGACCTGCGGCGTCGGCAGGAACTTCGCGAGGTCCTCGGTGACCCCGACCGGCCCTGCACCCGGACCACCGCCCCCGTGCGGCGTGGCGAAGGTCTTGTGCAGGTTGAAGTGCATGATGTCATACCCCATGTCACCCGGGCGACCGCGACCGAGCAGCGCGTTCAGGTTCGCGCCGTCGTAGTAGACCAGCCCGCCGGCCTCGTGGACGATGTCCGCGATCGCCTCGATGTCACGCTCGAACAGGCCGAGCGTGTTCGGGTTGGTCAGCATGAAGGCCGCGGTCTCGTCGCCGACGGCGGCCTCGAGGGCGTCGAGTTCCACGCGGCCGTCCTCGCCGCTCGGGATCTCGACGACGTCGTAGCCCGCCATTGCCGCACTCGCGGGGTTGGTCCCGTGTGCGGTGTCGGGGACGACGACCTCGCTACGATGCGACTCGCCGTTTGCCTCGTGGTAGGCCGCGGCGATACGGATGCCGGTGAACTCGCCGGCGGCTCCCGCGGGGGGCTGGAGCGTGACCGAATCCATCCCGCCGATCTCGGCCAGGTACTCCTGGAGCTCGTACATCAACTCCAGATTGCCCTGGACAGAACCCGGCGAGCGGTCCGGATGGACCAGCCCGTCCGGGACCGCGGCGGCGTCCTCCGTGAACGGCGGATTGTACTTCATCGTGCAGGACCCCAGCGGGTACGGGCCCGTCTCGACCCCGTAGTTCTGCTGGGAGAGCCGCACGTAGTGCCGGGAGAACTCCGGCTCCGTTGGGCCTGGCAGCTCCAGCTCGTCCCGGGTCAGCTCCTCGGGAAGCGGCGAGTCCTCGACCTCGACGGTCCGCTGGAACTTCTCGGAGAGGAGCGGTTCGTAGGCCGGGCTTTCGTCCTCGTAGAACCGGGCCTGATCGTAGTGCTGCATTATATCACCGCCTCCAGTGCCGCGACGAGCTCGTCGGCGGCGTGTTCGTTGGTCTCGGTCACGCAGATCTGCAGTTCGTGCTCGTCGACCGCGTGGACCGCGAAGCCCTCGGCCTCGAGGTCCTCGGCGATCGCCGGTGCCGGCTGATCGGTGTGCGCCACGAACTCCCGGAAGTGATGCCGGTCGTGGATCGGCGCGCGGATCCCCGTGATCTCGTCGAGCCGGTCGGCCAGCTCGATCGGCAACTCGACCATCGACTCGGCGAGGTCGAGCAGGCCGTCGGGCCCCAGCCAGGCAGCGTGCATCGCGGTGCGCAGCGCCACCCAGGCCTGGTTGGTACAGATGTTACTCGTGGCCTTCTCCCGGCGGATGTGCTGTTCGCGGGTCTGGAGGGTAAGGGTGTAGGCACGCTTGCCGTCGGCGTCCTCGCCGATCCCGACCAGGCGTCCGGGGACCTGCCGCAGGTAGGACTTCTTCGTGGCGAACATGCCCAGACCCATGCCCCAGGCGTTGGGCATCCCCAGGACGCTGGCGTCACCGATGACGACGTCAGCACCCAGGTCACCGGGTGCTTCGAGCAACGAGAGGGCGATCGGGTCGCTGCCGACCGCGAACATCGCGTCGTGGTCGGCCGCGATCTCGCCGATCTCGGCCAGCCGCTCCTCGATCGTTCCCCGCGTGGTCGGGCTCTCCGCGTAGACCATCAGGGAGCCCTCGTCGATGTCGGCCTCGAGACCCTCCACGTCGACGGTCCCGTCCTCCATCGCGATGCGCTCGATCGAGAGGTCCTGACCCGCGACGTAGTTCTCGAGCACGCTGACCCGTTCCTCGCGGACGTACTCCGGGATGAGCAGGGTATCACCGCTCGTCTCTCGCACGCGGGAGGCCAACAGGGCGGCCTCGCCCAGTGCGCTGGCGGCGTCGTACATCGAGGCGTTGGCGATCTCGAGGCCAGTGAGCTCCACCAGGATGGACTGGTACTCGAAGAGGGCCTGCAGGAAGCCCTGGGCGACCTCCGGCTGGTACTGCGTGTAGGAGGTCAGAAACTCCGAGCGCGTGGAGAGGCTGTCGACCGCCGACGGGATGTAATGATCGTAGGCCCCGCGGCCGAGGAACTCGGTCAGGTCGTCGTTTGCCCCGAGCATCCCGGCGACATGCTCGATAGTCTCGGGCTCCGATCGGGCGTCGATGTCGAACTCGCCGTCGTACCGCACGCCATCGGGGATGTCGAACAGCTCCTCGACGTCGTCGACGCCGATGGCCTCGAGCATCTCGGCCCGCTCGGAGTCGCTTCCGGGGGCGAACGGACTTCCGGAGCTCATCACAGGGTAGAGTCGTACTCCTCGGGCGTGAGGAGGTCGTCTAGTTCACCCTCGTCGGCGAGGTCAAGCGCCATGAGCCAGCCGTCGCCGTAGGGGTCCTCGTTCACCAGTTCGGGGTCGGCCTCGAGGCCGTCGTTCGTGTCCGTGACCTCGCCCGAAACCGGGGTGTAGACGTCCGAAACCGCCTTGATACTCTCGACGACGCCGAAGTCATCGCCCTGTTCGATCTCGTCGCCGACGCTCGGGAGCTCGACGAAGACGATGTCACCGAGCTCGTCCTGGGCGAAGTCGGTGATGCCGACGCGCCCGGTCTCCGGGTCTACCCACTCGTGCGATTCCGTGTAGTACAGGTCTGCTGGTATCTCGAAACTCATTGGTATCCCTCCAAGAATGGGGGTGCCGTGATAGTTGCCTGCTTCGGTTCGTCCCTGATCGTCACGTGCACGGTCTCGCCGTCATCGGCGTGTGCCGCGTCCACGTAGCCCAGGCCGATGGGGTCGCCCATCGAGGGGCTCATGGTGCCACTCGTCACCTCGCCGATCGTCTCGCCGTCGCCGTCGGTGATGTCGTAGCCGTGCCTGGGGACACCGCGCTCCTCCAGCACGAAGCCGACGAAGAGCTGCTCAGGTCCGGCCTCGTGCTGGGCCGCGAGGGCGTCCCGCCCGACGAACTCGGTGTCGAGCGCGACGACGAAGTCCACGCCCGCCTCGAAGGGCGTCCGCGGGTTCTCCTCGGAGTTGAAGTCCTGGCCCGAGAGGAGATAGCCCATCTCGAGGCGGAGGGTGTCCCGCGCGCCGAGCCCGCAGGGCTGGCAGTCGAAGGCGCCCCAGACGGCTTCGGCGCCCTCGACCGGGAAGAGGATCTCGTAGCCGTCCTCGCCCGTGTAGCCCGTGCGCGCTACCCAGCACGGCGTGTCCTCGATGGTCGCCGGTTCGGCGGTGAACCGTGTAATATCCCGCACCGCCTCGCCCGCCGCGTCGGCGACCAGGTCGACTGCCTCGGGCCCCTGCACCGCCACGATCCCGTAGTCCTCGGTCCGGTTCTCGACGTCCGCGTCGAGCCCGGCCGACTCGCGGTGGGCCGTCCACCGCTCGTGCATCTCGGCGTCGTGTCCCGCGTTGGGGATGAAGAGGTAATCGGCGCCCGCTCCCGGCGTGCCCTCAGGAAGGTCCGAGGGAACCCGGTAGACCACGGTGTCGTCGAGGATGACGCCGTCCTCGTTCGTGATGGTCGAGTACTGGGCCTCGCCGGGGTCGAGGCGCTCGACGTCGTTCGAGGTCAGCTGCTGCATCAGCGCCGTGCCGTCCGGCCCCGTCACCTCGATCTCGCCCATGTGCGAGACGTCGAAGATTCCGGCGGCGGAGCGGACGGCGGCGTGCTCCTCGCGGATCGAATCGAACTCGACTGGCATCTCCCAGCCGCCGAAATCAGTAAACGACGCACCTCGCTCCTCGTGAACCGCGGAAAGCGGCGGCATCCGCAGGGCCATATTATATCGGTCTGTCGCCGGCAATTAATGCCTTCCTATAGCGCGCTCTCGTTTCCGGTGTCCTCGCCGGCCGGCTCGCGGAACTCCAGGCCGAAGTCCTCGGCTTCCTCCCGCCAGAACTCCTGGAAGGCGTCCGGTTCCCCCGGCTCCGCGGCCAGGCGTTTCACGGTGCTCTGGCCCTCGCCCACCTGCGAGAGCTTGAGATTGACCTCCTCGAGGAGACGGCCACCGACGTCGTCGCTGAGGACGCCGGTCCGGATGGCGTCCATGATCTCGCTCTTCTCGCGCTTGAGGATACGGCGCTCCCCGACCAGCAGCTCCTTGCGGCGGATCTCGGGGTACTCCTCGAGGAGGGCCGAGATGGCGCGGTTCAACTCCGCCTTCTCGGACTCGTACTCCGCGGTGAAGTCCCGGTAGACGCCCCCCGGGAGCTGGCTCCGGCCGTGCAAGCGCTCGGCGGCCTCGAGGGCCGCGTCCACGGCCCGCGCCCGGCCCAGGAGCAACTCGTACATCCGTTCCGGCTCCGAGCGAGTCACGATTCCGAGGCGATCGATGAGCCGGCCCATCGAAAGGCCCTGGACCACCAGACTGAACGCGGCCACCCCGAAGACCATCGCCCGTAGCTCCTCTCGGAAGGGCGTCCCCGGGGGCAGCCCCAGCACGAGAGCGATCGGGATCGAGGCGTGGAGCCCACCCCAAACCATCACGTGCTGGTGGTCGAACGGCACGCCCCGGGTAAGGAACCGGTTTGCCACCCACATCGTCGGATAGGTGGTCAGTGCGCGGATCGCCAGGACGAGCACGACGGCGATCGCGATGAGGTCAAGATGGGCGAGGAGCTGACCGATCGGCGTCTTCACCCCGATGAGCAGGAAGATCAGCGTGTTCACGATGAACGCCGCCGTCTCCCACGTGTTGAACACCGAGATCTTCGTCTGGGCGCTCATCGCGAACTCGGCGCCGCGATTCCCGATGAACAGCCCGGCGGCCACCGTCGCGATGACGCCGCTTACGTGCAGGTAGTGCTCGGCGAACAGGAAACTGCCGTAGGCCAGCACGAAGGTCAACACGATCTCGGTCATGTGCTCGTCGAGGTTGGCCATCACCCGGTAGACGCTGTACCCGGCGACCAACCCGACGGCCAGCCCGCCGAGGCTAGCGATCACGATCTCCTGGGCGATCGCCCCCACGCGGACCGGCGTGAGCAGCCCGGCCATGGGCGTCGATCCAGCCACCGACTCCGAGACCAGCCCCAAAAGCGAGGCGAAGATGACGACGCCGACCCCGTCGTTGATGAGGCTCTCGCCCTCGACGATGACCGATAGCCGCTCGGAGACCCCGAGTTCCTCGAACAGCGCGAGGACGGAAACAGGGTCGGTCGGCAGGATCATCGCGGCGAACAGCAGCGAGATCAGAAGCGGGAACCCGAAGGCGCCCGTGCCGACGACGCCCAGCACGACGATCGCGACCACCAGGCCAGGGATCGCAAGCAGGAGGATCGGCAGGAGATTCGCCCGGAAGACCTCGAGGTTCGTCGTCGCGGCCCCCTCGAACAGCAAGGGCGGGAGCAACACGAGCAGGATCATGTCGTGGGACAGCTCTATCCCGACCTGGATTCCGAGGACGGAGGCGCCGAGTCCTGCAAGCAGGAGCGCGATCGTATAGGGGAACCGGCCAACCTTCGCCACGAAGACCCCGACCGCAGCGGCGATCAGGAACACCGCGAGCAAGTTGAGCAACTCCGCCTCGATCCCCGTCCCGGCGACCATACTGGCATCGACACGCGCGTGCGTAATAATTAATGGGCCAGAGCCGCCCGATTCGAGGGCCCACTCCGCCGGAGTCCCCCGTCGACGGACCGAGTCAGAACCGGACCGGCAGGCCCGTGGATCGACGGACACCATGAGCAACCCGGCCATGGCCCGAGAGCGACTGGGGCGACCGGCCCATCACCCAGGGGCGTCCTCCTCGACCGAGGGACAGGAGGTCCCGGAGAATCGCGAGTCCCGACAGCACGCCGCACATCGCTACCCCTTTAGGGAGCGGCCACCCACCGACGGCTATGCGGTGGTTCCCGCGAGTGTTCTCCCGCTCGCCCGACGTCGCGCTCTTCGTGGACGGGCCGAACGTCCTCCGGACGGAGTTCGACGTCGACCTCGCCGACCTGCGCAACGCGGCCGCCGACAAGGGACCGCTCCGCCTCTGTCGGCTCTACCTCGACGATAACGCCTCCTCCGGGCTCATCCAGGCCGGCGAGGCCAACGGCTTCGACGTGCGGGTGACCAGCGGCGACGTCGACGTGAAGATGGCCGTGGACGCGACCGCGGCGATCTTCACCGCCGACATCGACCTGCTGGCGATCGCCTCGCGCGATACCGACTTCAAGCCGGTCGTGGAACTCGCCAACGAGGCGGGGATCGAGACCCTCGCAATCGCTCCGGGGACACACGGCCGCTCCGACGCCCTCCGGAACGCCGCCCACGACGCGATCCTGCTCGGGGAGTAGGGCCCCCGCCGAGCCCGCGCCATCCTGTGGACCCATACCGGACGAGTAGCCTTTTCCCGAACGCTATCGGACCTATCGCCATGCGCGACCTGGGAACGCCGGTCCTCGACAATCATCTGCACCTCGACCGCCAGTACGGGCAGGGGATCGAGGCCGTGAAGGACTTCGCCCGGAGCGGCGGCACGCATATGCTGGTCGTGAACAAGCCTTCCTGGCACCTGGACGTGGCGGTGGAGGCCGGCGAGGACTTCCGGGCCGTCTTCGAGGAGACGATCGAGGTCGTCGAAGCCGCATCGGCGGTCCTGCCCGGTCGGGCCTGGCCGGTGCTGGGTGTCCACCCCGCGCTCATCTCGCGACTGGTGGACGACCGCGGGTTCGACGTCGATGCAGCCCGGGACCTCATGCAGGCCGGCATTGAGGTGGCGGCGGAGTACGCCGCGGACGGCCCGGGCGTCGCGATCAAGTCCGGGCGACCCCACTACGAGGTCCCGGACGCGGTCTGGGAGGCGTCGAACGCGGTGCTCCGGCACGCCCTCGAGGTCGCGGCCGAGGCGGGCGTGGCGGTCCAGCTGCACACCGAACAGACCACCGACCTGACAGAAGTGGCCGAGTGGGCCGAGGGGGCGGGGCTGGCCCCCAAACGAGTCGTCAAACACTACGCGAGCGGCCGCCTCGAGGGGATCACCCCGAGCGTCATGAGTCGAGAGGACTACCTCGAGACCGCCGTCGAGGCGGACGCTCCGTTCCTGATGGAAACCGATTTCGTCGACGATCCGGACCGGCCCGGTGCGGTCATGGGTCCGAAGACTGTTCCCCGGCGGGTGGATTGGCTGCTGGAGGAAGGACACGACGATGCCGTCGCCCGCGCGCACGTCGAAACCCCGAGTGCGGTCTACGGGATCGATACCGAGGGGACCCTCGAACGGTAACCTGAGACGGCCCGAAAGGCCCAGGTCGCAAGTAGACCGCCTGAATCGGTCCGGGCCAGCCCGACGGCTACCCGTATTAATTAGAGTCGGTCCGCCGGCCACCAGTTTTAGGTAGCGTCAACCCGCCGGCCACCAGTACTAGTGCGAGTCGACACGCCGGCCGACCGGGAAGAGGTAGAGTGGCCGTTCGTCCGCATCGAGGCCGACGAGTTCGCCGACGGCCTCGTCCTCGAAGGCGCCGACCGCGACCGTGGCCAACTCGAGTGACTCGACCTGGAGGTAGAGGTTCTGGCCAGCGTGGCCGGCCTCCATGGGAACGTAGCGTTCGGGAGCCCGGTCCCCGTACTTCTGTGCGGTCCGTTCGTCGACGCTCGCGAGTAGGACCGTGACGGGCGCGGTCTCGAGCCAGGATTGGTCGAGGGCAACCGCACGCAAGTCGGCCCGGACGTCCCCCAGAGACTGTAGCTCGAGGGCGTGTGCTGCCGGCCGGTACGCGTACACGCCTGGGTCGAGGTCCGGGACCCCGTCCGCTCCTACGAGTAAATATACTTCCAGCGGGAAGGTCGCGCCCGCGCTCGGCGCGGTGCGGAACCCGCCCTGCTCGTCGGTGATCCCTTGTGCCGCCCAGAGCAGTTGGCCGACGGTCTCGCAGTCGAGCGAGCCGCCGGCGATCTCCCGTCGCGAGCGCCGGCGTGTCATGGCCGCCTCGACCGCCATCGACCCGTCGGTCTCGGGGGCCGGCAGTTCCACCATCGCGCCGGGTTCGAGTTGGCTCCCGTCCATAGCCGACGATAGCTCCGTTCGCGGCATAAGACCGCTGATTGGGAAGAACGCGGCGCGACCCGTCCCCCGAAGGAAAGGCCTTAGTCGCGGGCACCCAGCCTTTCGGGTATGAGTGCCCCCGAAGAGGAGTTCTACTCGGAGGAACGGTGGGAGAACTGGCTCGACCGATTGCGGGACGAGGACATCGACCCGGAGGACGAGGACTCTGCCCGCCTGCTCCTGAACCTCCAGGACGACGTGGCGATCGCGGTGGCGAAGATCCTCACCGCCTACGAGGAAGAAGACATCGACCAGGAGGAGGCGATGGACGAGCTCGCGGACATCCGCGAGGTGGTCCTCGCCGAGCCCGAGATCACCGACGAGGACACCCTGATGCTGGTCGACGGCGTCCAGACGAGCCTGGTCTGTGTGTTCTACAGCGCGGAGCGCTTCGTCGCCGAGGGCGTGGCGGGCGCGGGCTCGGTCGAAGACGACATCCGCGACGCCGCCGCGGCGGAGGCCGAGGAGGACCTCGACGCCGCGCTGGGCTATGCCTCCATGGCCGGGACGAAGATCATCGACGGCGACGACTTCGACATCTCGGTCACGGAGGACCTGGAGTACGGCCTGGTCATCGAGTGGGTCAACGGGCTGGACTCCCTGCGCGAGGCCCTGGCCGACCCCGAGGTCATCGAGGACGACTGACGGAGCCGCGCCCTCGAGCTGCGCTGTGGGTAAGGTTTGGACACCGTTTCAACCATACCTTTATACGCGGAACTGGAATGTGGATTAGCAAGCGATGATTCCAGACACCGACTTCTCCGACGACTCGCGGGGGGTGTCGGAGGTGGTCGGGTTCATCCTCATTTTCGCGATTCTGGTGATCGTTCTTTCTATCAATCAGGCACAAATCGTGCCTTCGGAGAACAAGCAGGTCGAATTCCAGCACAACGAAGAGGTCCAGGGGCAACTCCAGGACCTACGGAATGGAATCTTGGAAACGGCGGGAACCGGGAGCACACAGCCAGTCTCCATCAAACTCGGTACTCGCTTTCCCGCACGAACGATCGCAGTCAATCCACCGCCGGTAAGCGGACGGATAGAAACTCGAGCGGTTGGGACTCCCGCGGCCATCACGGTCGACAACGTCGAGGCGATCGATCCGGATACGGCCGATTACTGGAACGGGACCCCGAAGAACTTCAGCACGACGTCGATCGTCTACGAAGCCGACTATCGAGTGTTGACCGGGACGCCGAATGCGACAGTCTATGAGAACACGGTGCTTTACAACCGCTTTGAGAGCGGTGCGACGCTTCCACTTACGGATCAGATACTGATCGATGGGAACGTCATCACGATCATCACGATCAACGGGAGTCTGAGTGAGTCCGGAAGTGGGAGTTCCACCGTAACGCCACGAGCCATCAGCGGCCCGTACAGCGAGATCGCGGTGCGGAATACGGCGAGCGACGAGCCGATCAATATCACGATTCCGACGTCCCTGAGTAAGGAACAGCTGACAAACATCACTGATCTCTCACAGCCGAATATCAGAGCAATCACACCTATCGCTGGCTCGGATCGAATCACGGTAACGCTCGAGCCCGGAACCTACAACTTGCGGATGGCAAAGGTCGGCATCGGGGCCGACGTGAGAGCGACGAGTGACGACTACATCACCGTCTCCGAGAAGCCACCATCCACGCTCGCCGCGGGTGAGAACGAGACCATCACGCTCGAGGTCCGAGACGAATTCAACAATCCAGTCCCCGGATCGATGGTCAATGTCACCGTGGCCGGGAGTGGTATCGGCTCGATCTCGCCCACACCCAACGGGACGGCGGGCGAAAGCGGCGAGGTCGCCTTCGAGTATGCCGCGGCCGATGCCTTCGTCGGTTCCTCCTACCAGGACGACATCCGGTTCTGGATCGGATCGGGGTCCACAGCCAAGCAGGTGGCCTGGGCCAATATCACCGTCACAAAGACTGGGGGGAATGGGACTGACGCGGCGTATACTCTCCAATGGAATCGGAGTCGAATCGAGGCTAGCGGTCCCTATCTAGAATATTACGGTGGGAACGATACCATCGTATACGACGTGTCTGCAGATTCGGACACCAGCTTCGACGGATGGGTCAATACGACTCCAGCACAGTCGTTCGTATCGGTTGATTTCTCGACGAATAATTCAAGCGTGGTGAGCCAGTTCACTTCCAGCGACATCCAAACCGGATCCGATGGCGAAGGGAGTACGACGGTTGGACTGTCGACGAATGGGGTTGCAACGCTACTGGCATCGTCTACGGAATCACGTGACTCCGTAACTCTTCGAGTGGTTGGTGTTGGTGGAGGAGCCGATGTAATCGGTGGCACAGCGTCAGATCTGAGTGGCACTGCAAGCCAGAGTCAAACTTTTACCATAGATGTAGGTGACAATTTGAAATCGGGCGAGGATATCCTGATTGATCTCAGTGATACGGACAAACCAGGCCCCAACAAGGATATCACCTACTCGAATCCGACCACGTCTAGTTCAGGAACGGTATCACTCAGTGGAAGAACTGTAATCTACTCTCCATCCGGCAGTGAATCCGCAGGGGATATAATAACAATCACACTGGACGCCGACGCTGTCGGGAATGCCGCCAAGAACGAAGACTACTCAGTTACGTTCTCTGGGGCTGACGGTTCTTCCTCTCAAGATACATTTACTGTACTTTGATTATTGAAGCAGATAGCCTGGGTTCGCAAATTGGTCACGATTCCGTACGTCTATTCGACGACCGCCGAACTCGGCATCGACAGGCCCATATAGCCGCTGTCGGTATCCTACACCATCCCAATCATGACAGCAGTGGGTATCGACGGCATCGAGCTGTGGACGGGCAAGCTCAGCCTCGACCTGGCCGAGGAGTTCGCCCCGCAGAAAGGCGACGACCCGGAGAAATACACCAAGGGGCTCGGACTGTTCTCGAGTTCGTTCCCGGACGCCTA
>Ga0207797_1002000_pt1 | contig 14472 bp, 16 predicted proteins | sample PRCRCaboRojoPR_6_FD_187275 | JGI IMG/M metagenome (GOLD analysis project Ga0207797, IMG submission 187275) | Marine sediment microbial community from Cabo Rojo, Puerto Rico - PR CR 10% Liquid 1 (SPAdes) | ecosystem: Environmental > Aquatic > Marine > Coastal > Sediment | place: Cabo Rojo, Puerto... | reverse complement strand
CTCCCACATCACCTGCGCGGCCGAGGCCTGCAGGACGACGACCCGCCCGGGCGCCCTCTCCACGGTCACCTCGGTCCCCGTCGCGTCGGTCGCGCTCGTCGGGAACGAGCAGTCCGCCTGCGAGACGCGGTCGGTCGCGCCGGTCCCGTCGAGCCCGCCGGCCGTCGCGGACGAGCCGGCGCTCGGGGCGGCGGCCACGCCCGTCGGCAGGGCGGCCAGGACCACCAGCACCGAGAGGGCGAACGCGCCGGCCCGTGTCGGCTTTCGCATACGGCCGACGGTCGGACGTATGCAATAAGTATTTACCTAATCCAAACACAGTTGCGTTCCATGCACCGGCGGGCGCGAACCGCGGCGTGGTCGAGCGGGCTGGCGACGGCGCTCGTCCTCGCCATGCTCGCCGCCGCGACCGTCGGACCGGTCCGGATCGGCCTCCTCGAGGTCGGCCGGGCCACGCTGAACGCGCTCGCCGTCCCGGCGGGCCTCGAGGGTGGGGCGCTCCGGTGGGTCCACCCCTTCGCCTTCGACGTCGAGCGGACCCACCAGGTCATCGTCGGGGAGCTGCGGCTCCCGCGCATCGCGCTCGGGGCGGCCGTGGGGTTCGCGCTCGCCACCGCGGGCACGGTGATGCAGGGGTTCTTCCGGAACCCGATGGCCGACCCGTCGATCATCGGCGTCTCGACGGGCGCCGCGGTCGGCGCGGTGGCGAGCATCGTCTTCCCGCCCGCGGTGCCGTTCTCGCTGCAGTGGGCGGCGTTCGCGGGGGCGCTCCTGGCGGGCTTCGGCGTCTACCTGATCGCCAGCGAGGGCGGCCGGACGCCGGTGGCGACGCTCCTCCTCGCGGGGGTGGCCGTCCAGACGTTCCTCGGCGCGGTGGTCTCGTTTCTCCTCCTGTACGCCGGCGACAGCCTCGAGCGGGCGGTCTACTGGCTGATGGGTCACCTCCACACGAGCAGCTGGCCGAAGGTCTGGACGGTCCTCGCCGTCGCGGTCCCGGCGTACGTCCTCGTCGCGGTCCACGCCCGGGACCTGAACGCGCTCCTCCTCGGCGAGACCGACGCCCACACGCTCGGCGTGGAGGTCGAGCGGACCAAACGGCTGCTGCTCGCGGCGTCCAGCCTCGCGACGGCCGCCGCCGTCGCCGCCGCAGGCGTCATCGGCTTCGTCGGCCTGGTCGTCCCGCACGTGATGCGCCTGCTCGTCGGTCCCGACCACCGGATCCTCCTCCCGACGTCGGCGCTCGCCGGCGCGGGGTTCCTCGTCGTCACCGACACGGCCGCCCGGGCGGGCCCCGCCGAACTCCCCGTCGGCATCGTCACCGCGGCGCTCGGCGCGCCCTTCTTCCTCTATCTCCTGCGCGACCGGGAGGTGCACGAGCTGTGATCCGGATCGAGGACGTCGCCGTCGAACTCGGCGGCCGCGAGGTGCTCCGGGACGTCTCGCTGTCCGTGCCGGCCGGGGAGTTCCTGGGCCTGGTGGGGCCGAACGGCGCGGGGAAGACGACGCTCCTGAGGACCGTGAACGGGCTCGTCGAGCCGACCCGTGGCGGGGTCGAGGTGGCCGGCGAGCCGGTCGCCGGCCGCTCGGCCCGTGACCTCGCGCGCCGGGTGGCGACCGTCCCCCAGGAGACGACGCTCGGGTTCGACTTCAGCGCCCACGACGTGGTCGCGATGGGGCGGACCCCCCACCGGTCGCGGTTCGACGGGGCCGACGCCGAGGACCGATCGGCCGTCGAGCGGGCGCTCGCGCGGACGGAGACTGCCGACCTGGCCGACCGACGCGTCGGGGAGCTCTCCGGCGGCGAGCGGCAGCGCGTGCTGCTCGCCCGCGCGCTCGCACAGGAGACGCCGGTCCTCCTGCTCGACGAGCCGACCGCCAGCCTCGACATCAACCACCAGGTGGCGACGCTCTCGCTCGTCCGCGAACTCGCGGCGGAGGGCCGGACGGCCGTCGCCGCCATCCACGACCTCGACCTGGCGGCCCGGTTCTGCGACCGCCTGGCGCTCGTCGCCGACGGCTCGCTCGTCGCCGTCGGCAGCCCCGGGGAGGTGCTCACCGCCGAGCGGCTAGAGCGGACCTACGGCGTCCGGACGGTCGTGAGCGAACACCCCGTCACGGGGACGCCGACGGTGACCGCGCTCGGTCACGGCGGGGGCGAGTCGGCCGTCCCGGCACGCGAGCCGCTCGGTCCGCCGGCGGCCGACGACGACTAGCGCCGGGCGAGCGCCTCGCCGAACGCGGCGCCGACCATCAGCGGGAGCGCAAGCGAGAGCGCCGTCACGAGCACGAGCGTGAACCACCTGGGACCCCCGGGCGGCCAGAGCCGGGGGAGGACCGCGAGGAGCGTCCCGCGGAAGACGATCAGGCCGACGGCGAGCCCGACGAGCCCCCCGGCGACCCGGAAGCGGGTCGCCCGGGCGACCGTCGGGGCGGGCGTCGGGTCCCGCCACTCGCGATCCCGCTCCTCCGGTCCCTCGGGGTCTGTCATCGCCGGCCGTTCGCACCGGTCCGGTTTTTCGCTGTCGTTATCGACCGTAAGTTAATCACCGTTCCTCCGGAACCGCCCGACGATGGTAAACAAGGTCGCGCTGGGTATCCTCGCCGTCATCGTCCTGACGGCGATGACCGTCGGCGGCCTCGTGGGGCTCCAGCTGAGCGACGACAGCGGCCCCGACGAGGGTACCCCGACACCCGCTCCGACGCCGACGCCGACCCCGGTGTCCGGGACCGCCGGGGCGAACGGAACCGGGAACGGGGCCACGGGTGCCGGGACGGCCACCCCGAGCCCAACCCCGACTCCCACCCCGAGCCCAACCCCGACGGTATCGGCCGCCGACTACGACCCGACGCGGATCGAGACGGCGGTCCTGGCGGGGATCAACGCGGAGCGCGAGGAGCGGGACATGCGCCCGCTCGGCACGGACGAGCGGCTGCGCGAGATGGCGCTGAACCACAGCCGGGCGATGGCCGAACAGGGGTTCGTCAGCCACGCCGCCGCCGGCCTCTCGGCCGCCGACCGGTACGAGGCGTTCGGACTCGCCGACCGCTGCCGGGTCCCGGACAACTCGAACACGGGGATACGCGAGGGGCGGGCGCTCGAGACGGTCGACAGGAAGGACGCCCGGCAGAACTACACCTTCCGGTCGAGCAACCGGACGGTGACGCTCACCAACGAGACGGCGACCGCGCGGGCCGCCGTCGACACCTGGTTCGCGACCGAGGACCAGCGTCGGAAGCTCCTGCTCGAGGAGGCCAGCGTCGCCGGTATCGGGGTCGTCACCACGGAGCGGGGCGCCGTCTACGTGACCGTGGACCTCTGCTGAGGCCGACCGCTACTGTTATCTGTTACCGTGACTCATGGTCTCGGTGAGTGGATATGCGGCCAGACTGGCTCCGGACGGTCGACGAGCGGATCCTGCGCTACTTCGAGGCCCACCCGCCGGACTACGTCCCGCTGATGGCGAACCGGCTCAACGTCCACCTCGAGTACGCAGAGGGGCGGGTCGCCACGCTGGTCGATCACGGCTACCTCCGGCCGGTCACCAACGAGCGGATATACACCCTCACCGACCGGGGACGGCGGGTGCTGGAGGCGGTCGGCGAGGCCGCCGCGGCCGACGACTGAGCCGCGCCTCGCCGCTCCCGTGACGGCTCCCCGCGGTGTCCCGGTCGTGTCGACGCTCCCCTCCCGCAGGTTCGACGCTCGGATCCGGGCCGGCGCTCAGACCTCCAGGATGTCGTCCTCGGGGGCGGCGGGGACGAGCAGTCGCCCGTCGAGCGAGACGACGGCGTCCCCGCCCACCCTGACCGACTCGCCGATCCGGACGTGGACGACCCCGCCGCGGTCGAGGAAGTGGCCCTGCTCGAACCGCATCTCCGCCACGTCGATCGCCCCGAACCGGTCGAGATACGCCCCGGCGGCCCCCGATGCCGTCCCCGTCACGGGGTCCTCGGGGACGCCCGCGCCGGGTGCGAACATCCGGGCGTGGAGCGTCGAGTCGGCGTCCAGCGTGTCGAAGGTGAAGACGTAGACGCCGGCGACGTCGAACGCCTCGCCCAGCTCGGCGACGGCGCCCATGTCCGGGTCGGCGCTCCCGACGTGCTCCAGGAAGTTGACCGGGACGACCAGGAACGGCAGCCCCGTGCTCGCGTACGCCACCGGCAGGTCCGCGCCGACGTCGCGCATGGCCGCGGGGTCGATGCCGAGCGCCGCCCCGAGCCGGTCGTAGTCGACGTCGACCTCGCGGATCTCGGGGTCGTTCTGGGTCATCCACACCCGGCCGCCCGATTCGATCTCCACGTCGAGGACGCCGGCGTTCGTCGCCAGGCTGTGGGTCCCCGGTTCGAGGGCTCCGTCGGCGTACAGCAGCGCGTGGCTCCCGATCGTCGCGTGGCCGCAGAGGTCGACCTCGGTCTCGGGCGTGAAGTAGCGCACCCGCCGGTCGGCGTCGTCGGCCGGCGCGAGGAACGCCGTCTCGCTGGCGCCGAGCTCGCGGGCGATCGACTGCATCTGCTCTCCGGTCAGCCCGGTCGCGTCCGGGACCACCCCGGCGGCGTTCCCGCGCAGCGGCTCGTCGGTGAAGGCGTCGACGAGGCAGGCGCGGCGAGTCTCGACGCTCGCGTCCCCCTCGTCGGCCGGGTCGTTCATACCCGCCGCAACGGCCGGTGCCGGTATGAAACTGCCCCCGGCTCGCCGTCGCGGGCCGGCCCTATCCGGTCCTGCCCCCGACTCTCGGTTCCAGTTCTCCGGGGTCGCGGTCGTCCTCCTCGCGGTTGTCGACGACCACGATCCCTCGTCCTTCCGGTCGCAGCTCCGTCCACTCGGGCAGTTCCTCCCGCCCGACCGGGTAGAGCCACACCAGTTCGGTACCGTCCTCGACGAGCTCCCAGCCCTCCTCGCTGCTCCACATGCAGGGCTCCCACTCGTCGCTCTCGAATCGCCAGGTCACCTCCCAGTCGGTGTAGAACCGACCGTCGGATCCGGCGTATAGGTTCATCTCTGCTCTCCCCCGTTCGGGGTGTGTAGTGCATCCACAAAAAACCGTAGGGCGCGTCTAGGCGCGCTGAAAACGCCGTTACGAGCCGGAAACGCAACACGCCGCCGGGACGGTCAGCCGTACTCCCGCCGGAGCGCAAGCCCCTCCGCCTCGCGGACCGGTCCCATCACGGGGAGCTCCCGGGACCCCCCCGCGAACACCTCGCTCGACGGGACGATCAGGTCCGTCCCGAACTCCCGGGACCGCTCCGCCGAGACGCTGTAGACGACCCCGCCGAGCCCCGCGTGGTACACTCCGCCCGCGCACATCGGACACGGCTCCGTGCTCGTGTACATCACCGTCTCGGCGCGCACCCCCGGGTCGAGTTCGCGCGCGGCCCGCCGCGCGAGCGCGAGTTCGGGATGGGCCGCGAGGTCGTCCCCCGTGACGACGGCGTTGCGTGCCTCCATGATCACCCGGTCGTCGCGGACGAGCACGCTCCCGAAGGGGTCGTCGCCGCGCTCGGCCGCCTCCCGGCCGAGTTCGATGGCCCGCCCGACGTGCGCCTCGTGATCGAAGTCCTCGAACCACATGGGGGGACCGACGGCCCGGGGCGTCTTCGGTCTGCCGGCGCGGGCGTCCCGTCGGCGTGGCCCTCCCGTGCGGCCGGCACCACATCGGTGCCCTGTCGTCGGTCCCCGCCGTCGACGGGCCCACACCGCGTAGTCGCACCGCTTAATTGCCGGCGGTCCGTCGGTCACGACCGGTGACCGAACCGCATGGCCGACCTCCCGGACGAGTTCAAGTGTACCATCACCAACTGGGACTACATCTACGACCTCTGTCGCGGGGTCAGCGACGACGTGAAGGCCGCGGAGTTCGAGCCGGACGTCGTCGTCGCCCTCGCACGGGGCGGCTGGTTCGCCGGCCGGGTCATCTGTGACTTCCTCGGGCTCGACGACCTGACGAGCCTGAAGATGGAGCACTACGTCGGCACCGCCCAGAAGTCCGGCGAGCCCACGGTCCGGTACCCGATGCCCGAGGGCTCGGTCGACGGCAAGGACGTGCTGATCATGGACGACATCGCGGACACGGGCGGGTCGATCCACCGTGCGCACGAGTACGTCTGTGACCGGAACCCCGGCGAGGTCCGCACCGCGACGCTCCAGCTGCTGGGCACGAGCGAGTTCCAGCCGGACTTCGTCGGCGAGCGCCTCGACGAGTGGGCCTGGATCGTCTACCCCTGGAACTTCATCGAGGACATGGTCGACCTCGTCGCCGGCGTGATGGAGAAGGGGGGCGACGGTCCCTACACCGCCGAGGAGATCAGGGGGCTGCTCCGGGAGTACCACCGCGTCGAGCGCATCGAGATGGAGATCGCCCAGCCCGGCCGGCTCCCGGAGGTGCTGGAGGAGATGGAGCGACGCGGGGTCGTCGAGCCCGCCCGCGAGGGCGCCTGGCGGCTCCGCGACGGCGCGAGCGGCCCGTAGCGACGCCCGCGGGCCGCTCGGGACGACCGACGGGCCCCCTACGCCTTCCCCCTCGGTCCTCAGCCCTCGGCCCCGCCGCCCCCGTCGGGCACGAACCGCGAGGCGACGAAGCCGACGGCGGCCGCGATGCCCGCCGGGACGGCGACGAGGACCAGCAGGACGACGAACCCTCCGATCCGGCCCTCGAGGCCGCCCTCGACGTCCACGACCGGGCTGACGGCGACGAGCGGCACCAGGAGGAGCACCGCGGCGACGACGTAGCCGCCCTTCGAGACCGCCTCCTGGACCGTGTTACGGCGGACGAGGTAGGCCGTCGAGCCGAGCCAGACGACCAGCCCGAAGAGCACCGCGGAGCCGCTTCCCGTCACCGCCAGCAGGACCCCGGTCCCGACGAGCCCGACGACGACACCCCCCGCGAGTCCGATCAGCACGGTGAGGGTGTTGTCGACGAGGCCGTCGTCGTCGAGCAGTTCCCCGGAGCCACCGCCCGCCTCGACGACACCCGTGGACGGGCCGGCCACCGTTCCGGGGGCGTCGGTCCCTGCCCCCTCCTCGCCGGTCCCTGCCCCCTCCTCACCGGTCCCCGCGCCCGTCTCGCCGGTCCCTGCCCCCTCCTCGCCGGTCCCCGGCTCGTCCCACGCGCCGTCGTCGTCGGTGTCGGCCGCCTCCCGCTCCTCGGTCAGGTCCGCCGAGCAGTGCATACAGTACGTGGCGGTCACGCCGATGGGCCCGCCGCACTCCGGACACCGCGGGTCCTCCGCGGCGTCGCTCACGCGCACCTCACCCCCGCCGTCCCGTCCCGCGCCGCCGTCGGTCCGTTCCCGGACCCGGTTCCGTGTTCCATCGCGTTGCCTCCGGACGGCTCCGCCCTCGCGTCCCGGGCTCTTGAGTCCCGGGGTGGATCGAGCCGCCGACACCCCCCGCCCGATGCCTCGCTCGCGACGCGGTACGACGCGGTCCCAGGTGACGCCGCCCACCGACGGAGCCATGCCCGCGGCGGCCGTACCCGGAAGTGTTCCCGGTATGACCGAACGCGGCTCGACCGACGCGACCCCGGGCCGGGCGGCGGCGTTCGCGCGCCCCCGGGCGCTCTGGGCGATGGCCCGGCCGTCACAGCTCCTGCTGATCGCGGCCGTCTTCGCGCTCGGCGTCGTCGTCGCGGTCGGGACCGGCCACCCGTTCTCGCGACCCGCCGTCCTCGCGGGCCTCGCGGCGCTCCTGCCCACCGCGGCGAGCGTCCACTACGCCAACGAGTACGCCGACCGCGAGACGGACCGACTCACCACGGAGTCGGGGACGCGGACCCCGTTCTCGGGGGGGTCGGGCGCGCTCTCCCGGACGGGGTGCTCGCCGCGCCTGGCCCGCGACGCCACGCTCGCGACGGGGGGACTCGGAGCGCTCGTGGCGGCGGGCCTGTTCGCCGCCGGGCTCCTCCCCGTGATCGCCGCCGCGACCCTCCTCGCTATCGCCCTCCTCGGATGGGGCTACTCGCTCCCGCCCGCGGCGCTCTCACGGCGGGGGCTCGGCGAACTCGACAACGCGCTCCTCGGCGGGCTGTTGCTCCCGTACTACGGCGCGGCGACGCTCGGACCGCCCTCGCCCGCGGTCGCCCTCGCGTTCGTGCCGTTCGCGCTGCTCGTGTTCGCGAACCTGCTCGCCACCCAGTGGCCCGACCGGTGGGCCGACGCGTTCGCCGGGAAGTACACCCTCCCGGCGCGGTGGCCGCCGCGGCGGCTCCGCCGGCTCCACCTCCTCTCGGTGGTCGGCGCGTTCGCGCTCCTCCCCCTGCTCTACGGGCGGGTGCTCCCACCGATCGTCGCCCTCGCGAGCCTGCTCGCGCTCCCGTTCGCCGCGTGGGGCGTCCTGACCTTCACCCGCGACGAGCGGCCGTTCCCGACCGTCGCCGCGATGGTCGTCACCGCCGTCGCACAGCTGGCCGCGTGGTGCTACGTGACGGGGCTCGTCGGGTAGGTCCGCGGTCAGGCCGGTCCGTCGACCTCCCGGGACCGGGCGTCGGCCGGGGAGCCGTCCGGCGGGTCCCCGGACGGCGGGACGGCCTCGGGCATCCGGCCCGGGACCCCGACGAGCTTCCGGCGGCCGATCCGGACGCGCTCTACGACGCCGTTCGATTCCAGGCTGCCGAGGTATCGGCTCACCGTCGACTTCGACCAGCCGGTCGTCTCCACCAGCTCCGTCTGCCACATCCGGCCGCCGGAGTAGCGGACCAGCCACGCGAGGAACTCGTGTGGCTGGAGGCCGAGCTCCATCCCGAGCTCCTGCTTCGACACCTGCTCCGTCTCGAGGAGGTCGTGCCACGAGGCTCGACCCCCGCGCTCGGGACGGTCGGCCGTGCCTCCCTCGGCGCCCGCCCAGTCCTCGGGTTCCTCGGCCCCGGACGATCGGGCCGACGCCGGTGTCGTCCCCGTCTCCACCCCCGAGGGATCCTCCCGTCTCCAGTCGCGGTAGAGCGATCTGAGACGGGTCAGCATCGGTCGGCACTCCTGGCTACGGGGGGCTCTCTCCGGTTCCCGTCGCCGGGGGTTCGGACCGGGGCAGTCATCAACGGTCCGGTCGGGGCGGCGGCGAATGGTGACTACGCCTTCCCGTGCAAGCCCTTTATCAACCACCCCGTCCCGCCGGGCCGTAGCCGAGCGCTTCCGACCGCCTCCCTGTCCCCCGAGGACGGGACGAGCGCCGGTGGCCCCGTCCCTCTCGCGCTGGGACACGGTAGCCGCTCGGTGGACCCGCGAACCACGAACAGTTATCCACCCTGCCGCCGCATCCGCTCCGTATGACAGGCTTCTCCAGCCGCGTCGAGCGGGTCTCCATCTCCGGCATCCGCGAGGTGTTCGAGGCCGCCGGCGAGGACGCCATCAACCTCGGCCTCGGCCAGCCGGACTTCCCGACACCCGAGCACGCCCGCGAGGCCGCCGTCGAGGCCATCCGCGACGGGCGGACGGACGCCTACACGTCGAACAAGGGGACCCTCGAACTCCGCGAGGCCATCGCCGAGAAGACCGACCGGGACAACGGCTACGCCGTCGATCCGGCGGACGTCATCGCCACCGCCGGGGGGTCCGAGGCGCTCCACGTCGCCATCGAGGCACACGTCGAGGACGGGGACGAGGTCCTGATCCCCGACCCGGGGTTCGTCTCCTACGAGGCGCTGACCCACATCGCCGGCGGGACGCCCGTCCCCGTGGACCTCCGCGAGGACCTCACGCTCGACCCGGCGGACGTCGAGGCGGCCATCACCGAGGACACGGCGATGTTCGTCGTCTGCTCGCCCGCAAACCCCACGGGGGCGGTCCAGTCGGAGGCGGACATGCGCGAGTTCGCCCGCATCGCGGGGGAACACGACGTCGTCTGCCTCTCGGACGAGGTGTACGAGCGGATCGTCTTCGACGGCGAGCACCACTCACCCGTGGAGTACGCCGACCCGGACGACGTGATCGTGGTGAACGCCTGCTCGAAGACCTACTCGATGACCGGCTGGCGGCTCGGGTGGGTGGCCGCCTCGAACCGCCGGATCGAGCGGATGCTCCGCGTCCACCAGTACGGACAGGCGTGTGCCGCCGCACCCTCCCAGTTCGCCGCCGAGGCCGCGCTGACCGGCCCGCAGGACGTCGTCGAGGAGATGGTCGGGGCGTTCGCCGAGCGCCGGGACGTCCTGCTCGACGGCCTCGCGGACATGGGTCTGGACACCCCCACGCCGCAGGGGGCGTTCTACGCGATGCCACGGGTCCCGGAGGGGTGGGTCGACGAGGTGATCGACCGCGGGGTCGTCGTCGTTCCCGGCGAGGCGTTCGGCGCCAACGGTGCCGGCCACGCCCGCATCTCCTACGCCGTCGACGTCGAGACGCTGAAGGAGGCGCTCGAGGCGATGGCCGCGGCGACGCGCGCCGTCGCGTAGGACTCCGGTGTCCTCGGGCACGATATCGGCCGCTCGCGGGCCCGCACGGATCGCCGAGTTCGACAGCCACAAACGGCCACGAGCCCTCCATCCGGACATGGATTCGCTCTCGCCCGACCACGTCCCCGTCTACGACACGCCCGAGTCCGGCCGTGCGCTGTGGGAGCGGTGTGCCCGCGACGGTCGGCCGGTCGTCGCGGTCCGCGACGGGGCCCGGGGGTTCGTCGTCCGGTACGATCTCCAGCACCTCGACGTCGAGCTCTCGGACCGTGCGCTCGGGTCGCTCCGCGAGCGCGTGCTCGCCTACCGCCGCGAGGAACCCGTCCCGGACGCCGTCTCGCAGGTCGAGCGCCACGGCGGCGAGACCGGTCCCGTCTCCGGCGAACTCCACGAGTCGTCGCTCGCCGAGGCCCGAACCCTCGCCTCCCACCTCGCCGAGACGGTCTTCGACCGGTCGAACTGGACGCCCATCTCGGGCCGAGGCGGAAGCCCGTAGCCGGGCGATACGGTCCCCGCCGCACGTTTATGTCGCGTCCACCCGACGTCTCCGTATGGTCACGGTCCACGGTATCGCGCGACATGGGGACGGGTTCGGCGACGTCCTCCGGGCGTTCACATCGCAGGTCCACCCCGTGTTCATGCTCCCGCCGCTGGCGGCGTCGGCGTTCGGCGCCGTGCTCGCGAACCGGGTCGACCCCTCCCTCCTCTCGCTCCACCTCCTCGCGGCGTTCGCAGCGCTCTACACCGCCCACGTGAAGGACGGCTACGTCGACTTCCACGTCCGCGGCGAGGACGACGACCACCCGATGACCGCCCGCGGGTGTCGGGTGGCGCTGCTGGGCGCCTCGACGGTCTTCCTCGGCTGTGCGGTCGTGCTGGGCGCCCTCGTCGGCCCCGTGGCGACGCTCCTGACGCTCCCCGGCTGGGTCGTCGGCTACCTCCACGCGCCCCAGCTCGATCTCAACCCGGTGGGTGCGACGGCGGGCTACCCGACGGGTATCGCGTTCGCGCTCCTCGGCGGCCACTACGTCCAGGCCGAGTCGCTACCGCCCGTCGTCCTCGCGTTCGCCGCGGTGTTCCTCGTCGTCCTCTCGGGGATCAAGACGATCGACGACGCGAAGGACTACGACTACGACCGATCGATCGGCAAACGGACCGTCGCGGTCGCCCTCGGCCCGTCGCGCGCCCGGACGGCCGCCTACGGTCTGATGGCCGCCGGGATGCTCGCCGTCGTCGCGCTCGCGCTCGCGGGCGTGTTCCCGCCCTCGTCTGTCGCCGCCGTCGCCGTCTTCGCCGTCGTCGCCGGGGTCGCCTACCGCGGCGACCCCGCACTGGCGACGAAGCTCCTCATCCGCGGCTCGTACCTCTTCCTCGCCGTGCTGGTCGCCGCGGTCTGGTTCCGGCCACTGTCGTAGCGTTCGGACGTCTTTACTCACGGGCGGGCGAGATGGGCCCGCCCTGAGTGTGTCATCGGTTCCAAACGCTACTATCGGATCGTGTGACGGCCGCGTCGGGCGGTTGAAGCCGGACGAACACGGCTCCCGGGCCGGTCTCGTAGGCTCCCGCATTCGTTCCCACTCGAGACGACTCCCGCGTCCACGATCGTCCCCCGCCCCCGGCCCCGTCCTCACGGGACGGGTCTCCCGCGAAACAGGGGCTGAAGGGGTCCACACGTTTTTTGACGGGCGGAGTGGACGACCCGGAAGCGATGCGATGGGGGGGAGCGGTGACGACGCGGTGGCATCTCGCCGGACTGGCGAGCGTCACGGCCATCGCCTTCGCGCTCGTCGCCGTCCACGTCCCGCTGGTCATCGCGTCGGACCGCCCACCCCTCCGGGCGACGATGGCCGACGCCACGCTGTTCGGCCTCCTGCTCTACCTCTGGCACTGGGCACGGGACCGGGAGATACGGCCGAGCGACCTGCAGCGGGTCGGCGGCTGGCTGGCGCTCGGGACGCTCGTCTTCGGCGGCGGGACGCTCTACCAGGCCCGGGTTCCCGGCGTGACCGAGGGGTTCGTCCCGGCGAGCCGGGTCGCCGGGCTCGCCGTGGTCGGGGCGAGCGCGGGGCTCCTGATCGGCATCAACGACGTCAACCGGCTGGTGAGCGCGCGCGACGAGCAGACCCAGCGCGAGCGGGCCGAGAAGCTGACGGAGGTACTGACGGTGCTCAACCGGGTGCTCCGCCACGACGTCCGGAACGACGCCCACCTCATCGTCGGCTACGCGGACCTCATCGCGGCCGACCACGTCGACGCCGGGTCCGCCGTCGTCGAGTACGCCGAGCTGGTCCGCGACCGGGCGAACGACGCGGTCCAGCGGAGCGAGCAGGCCCGCGACATCGAGAGGGTCCTGTTCGACGACGGCGGCTCCCTCCGGCGGGTGGACCTCGCCGCGCGGCTCGAGGACCGGGTCGATCGGCTGGCCTCGAGCCACCCGGACGCCGAGATCGACCTGTGCGTCGACGCGCGGGCGGCGGCGACGGCCCACGGCCTCGTCGACTCCGCGCTCGACAACGTCCTCGAGAACGCGGTCGAGCACAACGACCGCGGGACGCCCGTGGTCGAGGCCCGCGTCGAGCGCGTCGTCCACGACGGCGAGCCGTACGTCCGGGTGGCGGTCGGCGACGACGGGCCGGGGATCCCCGAGACGGAACGGCGGGTGCTCGACCGCGGGATCGAGACCCCCCTCGAGCACAGCGCCGGGCTCGGCCTCTGGCTCGTCAGCTGGACCGTCCAGGCCTCCGGCGGGTTCGTCGATATCGTGCCCCGCGAGCCGCGGGGATCGGACGTCCGACTCCACTTCAGGCCCGCGTCCGCGGACGTGACCGAGGAGTCCCTCCCGGCGCTCGGCCCGTCGGTGTGACCGGTCGATCGCGCCGTTCGCGGGAGCCGCCGCCGGGGGCTCCGGTCGCGCTCGGCGACCGGGCCGGGTGTCCCGTCGGGGACAGGGTCCGTCGCCGCTCACCGCGCCGTCGAGACGATCTTGACCACGTCGCCCTCCTCGAGCTCGTGATCCTCGCCGATCCGCCGCTTCTCCCGGGCGTCGACGGCGTGGAGGTAGCCGTCACCGATGTCGGAGTGGACGGCGTACGCCAGGTCCTTCGGCGTCGATCCCCGCCGGAGGAGGACGGCGTCCGGGAGCACGTTCCCCTGGCCGTCGGTCCATTTCGTCTCGTTCCCGACGGGGAAGACCGTCACCTGGTCGAGCAGGTCGTACACCGCGTCGTTCAGCGCCCCCTGGACGCCCGTGCCGCCCCACCGCTCCATCACGTCCCGGACCCGCTCGAGCCCCTCCGCCTGCGCGCCGCTCAGCTCGCCGGTCACCTCGAACCCCTCGTCCCCGGGGTCGTAGTCGACGAGACCCGCTTTCGCGGCCTGCCGGAGCGCGAGTTCGCCCTCCGCCGTGCAGGGTATCACCCGCTCGGCGGCCTCGCGGAGCCGCTCGACGTTCTCCTCCGGGGCGACGTCGGCCTTGTTCGCGACGACGACGATGGGTTTCGTTCGCTCGCGGACCGCCCGCGCGAGCGCCTCGCGGTCCTCGTCCTCCCAGGCGATCGGGTCCTCGGAGTAGTCGAGCGACCGGAGGACCGCGGCGACGTCGGCGACGGTCGCGCCGACGCCGGTGAGGAGCTCCGTGAGCGCCTCGTCCATGTCGAAGTCCGGCGACCGGGAGCCCCGCTCGACCGACTCCCAGTTCCGCGCGACGATCCCCGCGAGCCAGAGGTCCATCTCCTCGGCGACGAACTCGACGTCTCGGACGGGGTCGTAGCTCCCCGCCTCGATCGGTTCGCCCTCGGCGTTCGTCCCGCCGGAGGCGTCGACGACGTTGAGGATGACGTCCGCGTTCGTCAGCGCGTCGAGGAACTGGTTGCCGAGCCCCCGGCCCTCGTGGGCGCCGGGGACGAGCCCCGCGACGTCGACGAGCTCGATCGGGACGTACCGCTTGCCGTCGTGGCAGTGCTCGTTCCCGCAGCGCTCGTCCATGTCGAGACACGGACAGTCGGTGCGGACGTGGCTCACCCCCCGGTTGGCGTCGATGGTCGTGAACGGGTAGTTGCCGACCTCCACGTCGGCCAGCGTGGCGGCCTTGTAG
>Ga0207797_1001999_pt1 | contig 14472 bp, 13 predicted proteins | sample PRCRCaboRojoPR_6_FD_187275 | JGI IMG/M metagenome (GOLD analysis project Ga0207797, IMG submission 187275) | Marine sediment microbial community from Cabo Rojo, Puerto Rico - PR CR 10% Liquid 1 (SPAdes) | ecosystem: Environmental > Aquatic > Marine > Coastal > Sediment | place: Cabo Rojo, Puerto... | reverse complement strand
GAAGTCCCGAAAGAGGATCGCACGCACCCCGTACCGGGCCATCCCTGGCCACGAGAAGATGATCTCGACGAGGAAGGCGTTGCCCATCAGGAAGCCGAAGGACAGCCCGATGATCGTGAGCGAACTCGTGAAGGCGTTTTTCAGCATGTACTTGTACTGGATGAGGTTCCGCGGCAGGCCGTAGGCGTTGGCCGCCATCACGTAGTCCTCGCGTTGCTCCTCGATCATGCCCGACCGGATGAGGCGGGTCACCTGTGCCAGCGTCGCCAGGCCCAGCGCCGCGGCCGGCAGGGCGAGGTGCATCGCGGCGTCCGCGAACACCCCCGGCTGGCCCGCCAGGAGACTATCGACCAGGTAGAGGTGGGTGACCGCAGGCGGTGGTGTCACGCTGTCCGAGAGCCGGCCGATGAGGGGGAACCAGCCCAGGACGCCGACCAGCACGACCTGGAGCAGTATCGCCACCCAGAACCGGGGCATCGAGACACCGAACAGGGTCGTGATCCGGGAGAAGTGGTCCTCCCAGCGGTCCTTGTTCGAGCCCGCGATGACCCCGAAGGGGATCGCGATCAGGATGGCGATCGTGAGCGCCACCACGACCAACTCGAAGGTCGCCGGGAGCCGCTGGAGGATGTCCCAGAGCACGTTGTTGCCGGTCCGCAACGAGCGACCCCACTGGCCCTGCAGGACTCCCTGCAGCCAGTTGAAATACTGGATGTAGACGGGCTGGTCCAGGCCCATGATCTCGGTGAGGTGCTGGACCTGCTCTTCGGTAGCCGACCGCCCCAGCGCGAGCCGTACCGGGTTCCCCGGCACGATCCGCGAGAGCCCGAAGATGAGGATAGACAGCCCGAAGAGGACGAAGAGGTTCTGCGTGCCGCGCCGTACCAGGTAGTCGCTAAACCCCATTGATGCAGGAACCCATTCTCCCCGAGGACTTTACTTTGCCCGACCGTCGCCGATGCGGTGCATGTCATAGAACCGGTGGTCGTAGGAGAGCAGGCCCTTGTACGACCACCCGCCCAGGTTCGTGTTCCGCGCCGCGCGGTAGGGCGGGTTCGCCAGGTAGAGGCTGGGGTAGCCGTCGACGATCAGCTGCTGGGCCTCCTTGTACTTCGCGAAGCGCTCTGCCTGGCTGGCGGTCCGCCGCGCGTCCTCCAGGGTCCCCTCGAGTTCGTCGGTCGTCCACCACGAGGAGGCGTTGATCTTCCCCCACGAGGAGGAGTGATACATGCCGAAGGTGTAGGAGTCAGGCGAGAGCATCTTCGCCGTGTTCCCGACCTGGGTGAAGTGCGGCGTGGACTCCTTCGACGTGACCCGGTCGAGCATCGTCGCCCACTCGGTGTCCGCGAGTGTTACGTTCTCGATGCCGATCTTCTTCAATGCGCTCTGGAGCAACAGCGAGATGGGACGTTCCCAGGCCAACACGGAGGTGTACATGACCTCGATCTCGATGTCGTTGATCTCCGCCAAGCTGTACTCGGCGTCGTCGAGGGCGGCCTTTGCTTTATCGAGGTCCTGGCTGTAGGCCGGGATGCTGTCGTCGTGGCCGGGCATCTTGATGGGGACCGGGCCCTGGGCGACGTCACCGCCCGCGAAAATCTCGGTGACGACCGGTTCGTAGTCGAAGGCGTAGGTGATCGCCTTCCGCACGTTCACGTCGTCGAGGGGCGGTTTCTGCGTGAACATGTGGAACATCCACGTGAACAGCTGGGGGGACTTGAGGATCTCCACGTTGTCGTAGGTCGACATCTCCTCGTAGATCTCGGTCGCGAGGAACTTCGAGGAGAGGTCCGCGTCGCCCTGTTTCATCAGGATCTTCGCGGTGGAGTCCTCGCCGACGATCTTCACCCGGGCAGTGTCGAACTGGTTTTCCTCCCAGCCGCCCCAGTAATCCGGGTAGGCATCCATCACGAGCTGGCTCGACTGCTCCCAGCTCTCGAGGGTGTACGGACCCGAACCGGCCGGCGTGTTGCCGAGATAGTCCTGTGCGTAATCCCCGTGCTCACCGTAGGAGCCGTCCTCTTCGTTTTCTTTCGCGACCGAGCTGTTTGCCACGAAAAACTGGGCCAGGGACGCAAAGAAGGGCCCGAAGGGATAGTTGAGGTCGAAGACGACTTCGTACTCGCCACGGGCGCTGATGTTCTCGGGTTCGATGACGTCGAGCCAGAGGAACGTGGGCCCGGCCTTGAGCCGCAGGGCCCGCTTCATCGAGTAAACCACGTCCTCGGCGGTGAGCGGGGTCCCGTCGTGGAAGGTCACGTCCTCGCGAAGCGTGAAGACCCAGGTCTGGGAGTCGTTCTCGGTCGTCCAGTCCGTCGCGAGGTTCCCGACCGTCTTGAAGTCCTCGCCGCCCCCGATGTAGAGGAAGGTATCGTAGAGATTCAGGATGATCGAGTAGTCAGTCGCCCCGCCCGGTTTCGCGGGATCGATCGAGGAGAGGGCATCGACGGCCATGTAGACCATCTCGTTCTCGTCGCCGCCCCCACTGGAGGTCGTGTCATCGGTAGTCGTCCCACCGTCCTCCTGGGTGGTCTCGTCCCCTCCGTCGGCGGGCTGCTGGGAGGTACAGCCCGCCACCGCGGCGGTGACGGCCCCGGAGCCCGCCACTTTCAGAAATGTACGTCTGTCAACCTCAGCCATGCCCCAAAATATGGGGAAACGTACATAAGAATTTTTGATACTCAGTTGAAGTGATACGCCGGCTCACGGGCGGGGACACGTATCAGTGAGCCATTCAGACTGGAATATATCGACGGCAGACGCGGCGTTCTGAACCGACACGTTCGCTCGCTGTCAGCTATTCAAAGGTTCGAATCAACCGTTAGCCTCGTGAAACGATAGCGAAGAGGGGTGCCTTCTATCGAGGGGCCGTGGCCGATGGGCTCTGGGTAGCCCCTATACCCTTCGCCTCGCCCGGTTCCTGCATCCCTCTCCTGTGCCTCGCCCTGTTCCTGCATCCCTCTCCTGTGCCTCGCCCTGTTCCTGCATCTGCCTCTTCCCTCCATCCTGCACCTCGCTACCCACCCTCACGTGCGAACTATGCCGGAGTTGCGCCAATAATTTATGATGATACCAAGACGGGCCTCTCCGCGGCGCTGGCAGGTACTCGGCACAGTATTGATCTTGGTTCTCTCCGGGGTCGCGCTCGCACTTGGCTTCCTGCGGCCGGGTCATTACCGGGATGCCCCGTATCACCTCGCACAGATTTTCGGTCAGGACGTCGTCACCCTCGTCGTCGGAGTGCCGCTGCTGGCGGTGGGCCTCGTCTCCGCCAGGCGGGGCTCGCTCAGGGGATACATCGTGTGGCTCGGTGCGCTCGGATACATGCTTTACACCTGGGCGTCCTACGCTCTGATGCTTTACTTCAACGAGTTCTTCCTCGGGTACGTCGCCCTCTTCGGTCTCTCGTTGTACGTCTTCGTGGGGGGCCTGGTCGATCTGGACGCCGCGGCCGTGAGCGAGCGGATCGGCGACAGACTTCCCCGCCGGCTCATAGTGGCATACCTTCTCGGTATGGGCGCCTTCATCGCGCTGGGCTGGCTCGCGGACATCGTCCCCGCGACGCTCTCCGGCGGCGTCCCGGAGGCGGTCCGACTCGCCCGCGTCCCGACGAGCGTGATCTACGCCATGGACCTCGCGATCCTGCTGCCTGCCGTTGTGCTCGTGGCGCTCTGGCTCCGTGCCCGTCGGCCCTGGGGTGCCGTATTCACCGGCGTGCTGCTCGTGAAATTCGCCACCCTCGGGCTCGCCGTCATGGCGATGGAAGCCTGGCTCTGGCAGACCGGCCAGGGCGGGGCGGCACCGATGATCGGCCTGTTCGCGTTCATCGCTCTCGTGAGCCTGGGACTCGGCGTCTCGTATCTCCAGGCTATCAGATCAGGGGCACCGAACGGCCGAGCACCGACCCCCGAGCGGGCGGGAGACCCCCCAGGTCCGTAAGCAACTCCTCGCCGGTACAGGCGTCGCTCGGCGGTCGATAAACCGAGAAATCCAACCCTGTTAGACGCGCTTGAGGTTGACCGCCCGCGGACCCTTGGGGTTCGACTCGATGTCGAACTCCACGTCCTGGCCCTCTTCGAGATCCGGTCCGCCGACGTCCTCCATGTGGAAGAAGATATCGTCGTCCGAGTCGTCCGATTCAATGAAGCCGTAGCCCTTCCGGTCGTGGAAGAAATCTACCGTACCGTTTGTCATGTACTCGATTGCTCCACTACCTTCCAACCCCCACAGACGGTTAAGGGTGTGCATTGTGAGTTCCCACCTCAGCGCCTGAAAACCCGGAAAATACGCGTTCTCTGACCCGCGGATGACCAGATGGCAGTCGAACCGCCGGGCGGCCGGAGGCAGTCGAACAATCAGGATTACTAGGTGGCAGTCGAACCGCCAGTGCGTCTATCGACCGAGACTGGCGGTCAGTAAATGCCGAAGGCTTCGATCTGTTCCTGGTAGCGGTTCCGGATGGTCACCTCGGTCACCTGGGCGACCTTGGCGACCTCGCGCTGGGTCTTTTTCTCGTTGCAGAGCAGGGAGGCGGCATAGATAGCTGCGGCGGCGTAGCCCGTCGGCGACTTCCCCGAGAGCAGCCCCTCCTCGGCCGTCGTCTGGATGATCTCGGTCGCCTTGGACTCGACGGCCTCGGAAAGGCCGAGTTCGGAGGCAAACCGCGGGACATACTTCACCGGATCGACCGGCTTCATCCCCAGGCTGAGTTCCTGGGCCACGTAGCGGTAGGTTCGCCCGATCTCCTTTCGCTCGACCCGGGAGACCTGTGCGACCTCGTTGAGGCTCCGCGGGATGCCCTCCATCCGGCAGGCGGCGTAGAGCGCGGAGGTCGCCACCCCTTCGATCGACCGGCCCCGGATGAGATCCTCGTTCAGGGCCTGCCGGTAGATGACCGAGGCCACCTCCCTGACCGACCGCGGGATGCCCATCGCGCTGGCCATCCGGTCTATCTCGGACAGCGCGAACTGGAGGTTGCGCTCGCCCGCGTCCTTGGTCCGGATGCGCTCCTGCCACTTCCGCAGGCGGTGCATCTGGTTGCGCTTCTCCGAGGAGATCGATCGGCCGTAGGCGTCCTTGTTCTTCCAGTCGATGGTCGTCGTCAGGCCCTTGTCGTGCATCGTCTGGGTGGTCGGCGCGCCCACCCGGGACTTGCTCTGGCGTTCCTGGTGGTTGAAGGCCCGCCACTCGGGCCCACGGTCGATGTTGTCGGTTTCGATCACGAGCCCGCAGTCCTCACAGACGAGTTCCCCCTCGACTTGCGTGACGGTGCCCCCCGACTCGCATTCGGGACACGCGGCTTCGTCGACGGTTTCGGTCTCCCCCTCCCGTTCGTCGGCTGACTCGCGTTCTCGACTCCGTCGGCGCATTGACTTCGTTTCGTGACGCACACGGGTAACCCTTACTAGTAGTCTCGGACCGCGTCCGTGGCGTCGAAGTCGTCACTGTCCGCCGATTATCCGCCCTCGACCCGCCGGAACGCCCGGCCGGTGAGTCGACCCAGGTCTGCGACGGTCTCCTGCTCGAAGCCGCGATCGCCGAACACCGACCCCCAATCCCGGTAATAGAGTGGGAACTCCTCGTTGACGTAGGTGACCGATTCGCGGTCCGAGTTCGACCCCGTGGTCCCGTCCTCCTGTTCCGTCCTCGACGCTGACGCCGTGCCTGGCGATTCTCGCTCCACGGTCACCAGGCGGTCCGCGGTCACCCGGGCCACCTCGTCGAAGACCCAGGTGTGATCGCGGTGGATGTGCTGGAGCGTCTCCGCGGAAAACACCACGTCGACGCTGTCCGCGGGAAACTCGGTGATGACGTCCTCGATCGCGCCCACGTGGACCGTGGCGGCCGCCGCGAGGTCGGGATAGACGTCTTCCATCACCGCGATGGCATCGTCGTTGATCTCGATGCCGACGAGGTCGCGGTAGCCGTGCTCGTGGAGATGGGCGAGATGTCGGCCCGAGCTACAGCCGAGTTCCAGGATCGTGGGCGACTCCATCCCCACCCCCGCCACGACCTCCCGGACGAACTCGCTGGTCTCGTTCGGGCCGTAGTAGGCGTAGTACCGGGGCGAGAACTCGCCCTCCCGCTCCGCCCACGCCCGACAGACCGCGTCGGCGTCCATTCTCAGGCACCCCCACACTCGAACTGCGGTTCCCGGGCGGGCTGTACCGGTCCCTTCGCGGCTGCGTCCCACTCACTCCCGGCGGTCCCCCTCCATACGGCCCGACGGCTCCGTCTCGACCGACGTGGACGTCGCATCGTCCGAACGGAGACGGCCCGGACGTAATAGGCTCCCGGTGGCCGGATCTGCGTGCCGCGGGACCTCCCGACCCGCTGAAATGTCAAACGACATCGAACGAGCCAGTGACACTGGATAGCCGTTGGAGTGGCTCTGGATGGACACTCGAGTGGCTTTCCAGCGGCTATCGAGTGCAACAGCGGTTTGGCTTCTGATACATTACGAGCGTGAGAGCTCGGCACCACGCGTGCGGGTACGTGACTCTCCGTGCCCCCGATTCGGCGCAGCGTTCGAGCGGTAGCCATATCGAGCGAGGAGCAACGACAGGCTTCCCCAGATGCAGGTCCCTGAGGTCACTCGACTGCTTCGGCCAGACCCACCACGTCATCGACCGACCCGTCAGCGAGTACGCCGACGGTCACGTTCCCCTCCGTCCACCAGACGGCGGTCTGTCCATCCATGGTCGAGGCGGTCGCCGGGTGGCCGTCGACCGAGACTGCGGTGCCGTTCGCCGACGCCAGCGCGGTCGTATCCGTGGTCGTCACGAGTGCGACCGTCTCGGCGCCGCTGTTGTACTCCTGGGCGACCGTCGTCGCGCCGCCGAACGAGGTCACCACGGCGCGATCGAACTCGTACCCGGTGGCCCCGAGCTGCGGGAGGTCGAGGCCGGTTTCATCCTGCGCTGCCGCCCGGGAATCGAAGACCGACACGCCGTAGGCGGCTGGGGAATCGGCGGCCGGGGGCTCGAACGTGCTCTCGTGGATGCTGACGTTCCGGCGCACGTCGCTGTAGACGACTTCCAGCGTGTGCGTGCCGTCTGTCCATCGGGCCTGGGTCACCAGCCACTCCTCGGTGTCGATCCAGAGGCGGCCGGTGACCTCGATCGAGTCGTTCCTCGGCACCAGGTCGACGACGGTGGTCTCGACCCCGTTCACGGTGTCCGTGCCGTTGCGGACCGGCTCGAACAGGGTCTCGTTGTACTCCTCGTATGCGCTCGCCGTCCATTTGCCGAGCGCGCTCGCCTGCCTGTCGCTCACCTGGCTCGTGTTCCACTCGGGGAAGCTACTGCCGTTCCACTCCTCGTGTCGGCTCGCATTCCACCCCTGGGCCTCGCTCTCGTTCCACCCCGGGAAACTGGTGCCGTTCCACGTCTCGAAGCTGCTCGCGTTCCACCTCTCCAGGCTGCTCGCGTTCCACCTCTCCAGGCTGCTCGCGTTCCACCTCTCCAGGCTGCTCGCGTTCCACCTCTCGACACCGCTCCCATTCCACGAGGTGTTCCCGATCAGCGCATGGTCCGGCGCGAAACCGGACCACGTACCCGCCTCGAAGAACTCCCGCATCGTGGCGTTCCCGGAATGGATGCTTTCGTTTAGCTGCTCGAGGTCGGCCTCCGTCACAACGCCGCTCACCCCTGTGGCCGGATCGTACACCCACGCCGCGGAGCCGTTCGTGCCCATAACGATGGTGGTGCCGTTCTCGCCGGTGATCGCGAGCCGACTCTGGTTTTCGGGCCCGGCGGCGAACGCTATCGTGGCCGTGCGGCTCGCGGTTTCGTTCGAGACCGTGACCGTGGCCGTGCCTGAAAGCGTCTCGGCGGACTCGTAGCTCGCCCGCACGTTGTCCATGAGCTCCTCGCCGGTCGGCTGTGCCTGCGCGCCCATCACCGTGGCACCGCCCACGAGCACGGCGAGGACCGCCAGGCCGAGGACGAGCAGCGCTGCCGGGCTCACACCGCCGACGCCGTCCCCCTCGAGACGCGAATCCATCGTTCGTACGTAGGTCCGGGCGGGCAAAAGCCTATGCGTGCCGGTGAGTCGTTCGTGGCACTCGTCCAGCCCGCCGGGGCAGAAACCCTCATCTGGCCGAGGACCCGTATCGGTGGACGTGAACACCCAGCGTTCTGCGGCCGAGCCCGTGGTGGTCCTCGACGGGGTCCGGAAGCGGTACGAGATGGGCACGACCGTCGAGGCCCTGGCCCAGGTCTCACTCGAACTCGAACGGGGCTCCTTCACCGCCGTGATGGGACCGAGCGGCTCGGGCAAGAGCACGCTGCTCAATCTCGTCGGCGCCCTCGATACCCCGACGAGTGGCCACGTCAGCCTCGACGGGCGGGACCTCGGGGCCACGACCGAGCGCGAGCGGGCTGCAATCCGGGGCGAGCGCGTCGGGTTCGTCTTCCAGACGTTCAATCTCATGCCCCGGCTGACCGCCCTCGAGAACGTCGAACTCCCGCTGGTCTTTCAGGAATGGGGCCGCGCGGAGCGACGCGAACGGGCGACCGACCTCCTCGAATCCGTGGGCCTGGGCGACCGGCTCGACCACCGACCGGCGGAACTCAGCGGCGGCCAGCGCCAGCGAGTCGGGATCGCCCGCGCTCTCGCTCCCGAACCGTCACTCCTGCTCGCGGACGAACCGACCGGGAACGTCGACACCGCCACGGGGGACCGGATCATGGGCCGCCTCCAGGCAGTCCACGAGGCGGGGCGGACCATCCTGTTGGTCACCCACGAGCGACGCATCGCGGAATACGCCGACCGCATCGTGCACCTCCGCGACGGCCTCATCGAGGAGGTCGAGGAGCTGTGAGCCTTACTCGGTGGCGCCGATGGTCCGGGGCCCGTCCGAGGAGGTGGACTCATGGACGCCGTTGAGGCGGTACGGATGGCCGTGCGGGCGGTCCGCTCGCACAAGCTCCGCTCGACGCTGACGGTCATCGGGATCGTCATCGGTATCGCCTCGGTCATCACCTTCGCGACGTTCGGTGCGAGTCTCAAGGCCGACGTGGTCGCCGAGATCGGCGACACGAGCGCGAGTAACGTCTACCTGCTCACGTCCCCGGACGAGGACCGCGGGTTCGCACAGGCACTCCAGCCGGTCTTTACGGACCACGACCTCGCGGAGATCCGGTCCATCGACGGCGTCCGGGCGGTGATTCCCCAGGGGGTGGTACCCGCCTCGGCGGTGCGCTACCAGGGGGATACCATCGCCCGCAGCCAGCTCACCGCGACCACCACGGAGACCTTCGAGGGCAGCGAGTTCGTCGAGGGTAGAGCGTTCGAGCCTGGAGCCCAGGAGATCGTGCTCAACCGGGCTGCGGCGGCCGGGTTCGAGGAGAACGTGACCGTCGGCTCCTCGCTTGCCGTGGTCCGGCGGTCCAACGAGACGGTTGCAGTAACAGTGGTCGGCATCGTCAATAGTACGCAAGGGGGGCTTCCCTTCGGCGACTTCGGGGGCCAGCCACGCTTCTATTTGCCCGCGGACCCGTTCTACGACACCACCGTCGAGAGCCCGACCGTCGGGGTGAACCAGCGGGTCTACCCGAGCGCGACCGTCCGGACCGACCCCGCCAGGACGACGGCGGTCAAGGTGGCCATCCGGGAGTCCCTCGAGACCAGTGACGCGGCGAGCCTCGTACCCGAGGGGACTGGGGTCACGGCCCGGACGAGCACCGACTTCGTCGCCCAGATCGAGGAGATCATCGACCAGCTCACCCGCTTTGTCACGGGGATCGCGGTCATCGCGCTCATCGTCGGCGCCATCGGCATCGCGAACATCATGCTGGTGAGCGTGACCGAGCGCACCCGCGAGATCGGCATCATGAAAGCCATCGGCGCGACCAACCGCGAGGTCATGGTGCTCTTCCTCGTCGAATCCTCGGTCCTCGGGCTCCTGGGAGCCCTCATCGGGGTGCCGGTCGGTACCGCTGCCGGCTGGGGGGCGGCGGCCTACGCCGAGATCGGGTTCCAGCTCGCGCCGCTCTGGTTCGCGATCGCCGTGGCCGTGGGGCTGGGCGTCGGAATCGCGGCAGGCCTCTACCCCGCCTGGACGGCCGCAAGCGTCGATCCGATCGAGGCGCTACGGTACGAGTAGGCCGGTGCCGTCGGGGACCGAACTCACCCATCCTCTTCCAGCGAGCTTTTCCCGGCGCTGGCCGGAGAACCACCATGGGCCGACTCCGCAGCCCCACCATCGACCTCCTGGTCCTGTTCGTGGCCGTCTACCTCGTCCAGCAGGTCGCAGCGATCGTGGGCTACGGGGCAGGCTGGTTCGCGCTGGCCACCCCCCTGGACCACCGTCCCTGGACGTTGGTCACGAGCGTATATGCCCACACCGGGCTGCAGCACCTCGGGGTGAACGCCGTGGCGCTCGCTATCGTCGGCTTCCCGCTGGAGCGGTTCGCGAGCCGGCTGCGGATACACGCGTTCGTCCTCGCGACGGGGATCCTGGGGGGTCTCGCGGAGATCGCCGTGGCGTCCCTGCTCGGCCCGGCGGGCGCGGTCATGGGCGCGAGTGGTGCCATCCTCGCCCTGTACGGCTACGCCCTCGCCGGGAACCCGCTCAGCGGTGGGCTCCTCGCCCTCCTGAATCCGGGCCGGACGGTCACGGTTGTCCTGCTGGCGAGTGCGGCGGTGCTGGTCACGCTCCTGACGGCGGGGCCGGGCATCGCCGTGGTCGCTCACGCGACTGGGTTCGTCCTCGGGATCGTCGCCGGGCGAAAGCGAGTGCTCACGCGGTAGCCTGGGCCATTTAGTAGTGGGACCGATCCCGCGGTTTAGGGCGTGGTTCCACTCCCAGCGCCCCATTCCCCAGATCCTCGCCCTCGCCCCCCCCGATCAGGACGGTCTGCCTGCAAGCGCGGCCGCCCCCGGTTCGTCCAGGAAATCGATCAGTTCCTCTCGGAGTCGTTCGTGTGCCGCCTCGTAGGAGATCGTCCCGGGGCTGTCGCCGCGCTGTCCGGAATACGAGCCGAACTGGGTGTGGTTCATCCCAGCGACGGTGACCTCGTCCGTGTTCTCGGCGGGGAGATAGCCCCTGTTCCGCTCGTAGGTCGCCCGGTCCACGACGGTATCGACGCCTCCCTGGATCGAGAGCACGCGGAGCCCCGTCCCGCCGAGGTCGCGGTCGCAATAGGAGCCGAGGAGGACCAGCGACGAGACGCTGTCCGGGTTCGCGGCGGCGAAGCGACAGGCCATCGCGCCGCCGAGCGAGTGCCCGGCGATCACCCATCGGTCGACGTGCGGGTGGGCGTCGATGATCGGTCCCGCCATGTTCGAGTCGAAGACCGCGAGGTTGAGCGGTGCCTTGGGGACGTAGACGGTCATCCCTGTCTCGGAGACGAGCGGCGCGAGCATCGGCAGATAGGCGTTCGGATGTACCCTGGCCCCGGGATAGAAGACCATCCCGGTGTCGGCCATCGAGCCGTCACCGGCCGCCCCGTCGCTCGGCGCGATAACGTACCCGCCGGAATGCGTGGAGAGTTCGACCGCCGGGTTGGATTCGACGGTCTCGAGTTCGGCCTGGCTCGCGGTGTAGGGGGTGCCGAGATAGCCCACGCCGAGGCTCGCGGCGACGACCAGCAGGCCGATCGCCCAGACGGCGAGGCGCTCCCGGAGACTGGCTCCGAACACGATGGCAGGAAGGGCTCCGGCGGACATGGTTTCCAAGGGTGGGTTCGCGGGCGTATTCTCGACCCCCGGGTGAGGGGGCGGGTCCTGGCTGTGGGTTCACCGCGCTAGTAAATGAAGGTGGGCGGTCAGGGGCGTAGATGCACCGTCGAGCCGACTCCCAACGTACCATCCGTCCCTCAGATGCCCCACCGAGCCGACTCCCAACGTACCATCCGTCCCACAGATGGGGCCTGGGGCCGAATGGTGGTCGGCCTGGGTCGCCAGCCTCGCTCCGTGGCTCAGATCAAATCGCGGATCGGGCCGAGCCGTAGCACGTCGCCGGTCCGCTGCAGCGACCGGCGGGTGAACGCCAGAATCCCCGATTGCGTCGGGTTCGCCCGGTCGCGCTCGCTGGCGCCGTCCACGTCAGTGGTCCGGCCCTGGACTCCCTCGCGGTCGCGACCCGCCTCTCCCGCAACATCCGCGGGCGGCTCGAGATCCGTGACGCGGTAGAAGACCGCCACCGGGTCACGGGACCCGCGCCACGCGAGCCAGGTGCGGGCGAGCAGCGCGATCCGCCGCGGGACCGTAAGCGACGGTTCCTGTGTCAGCACGTCGTACCCCATCGCACGGATCTGACGGTGGTAGTCGGCGTACATCACGGCCGCAGCCAAAACGGCGAACTGGGTGTCCTCGGGGAGAGAAGCGATGCCCGAGACGCCCTCGTGGTACCAGCGCTCCGCGCGCTGCAGTTCGGCCTCGATGGCCGCCGCCAGCTCCTGGGAGAACTCGAGGGCCTCGATGTCGTCGTGGCTGGCACCGTGTTCGGCCAGGGCTTCGGCCGGCAGGTAGATCCGATCGAGATCCAGGACGTCCTCGCGGACGTCCCGGAGGAAGTTCGTTAGCTGGAGCGCGTCGCCGAGCGCCGAGGCGTGGGGGCGGGCCGCCGCCTTCTCGGGCGGGTCCATCACCTCGAGCATCATCTGACCAACTGCCGCGGCCGAACCGCGGAGGTAGTCGGCCAGTTCCTCGTGGGTCCGGTAGCGGTTCGTGTCGACGTCCATCGCCATCGAATCCACGAACAGGTCGATCTCGCGGTCCGGGATGTCGTGGCGCTCGCGAAGGTCGGCGAACGCTTCGAGGACCGGGTCCTCGGGGGGCGCCCGCCCGAGTGCCTGCTCGCGGATGGCGGCCAGCCGCTCGCGTTGCTCGGCCGGGTCGACGTCCGCGGTGGTATCGACGACGTCGTCCGCGATGCGGAAGAAGGCATAGAGGACGTAGGTAGGGTAGCGGATGCGCTCGGGCAGGAACCGGGTGGCGAAGTGGAAGGTCTTCCCCGTCCGCTGCTGGATGGCCTTGCTCGTCGCGACCTGTTCCTCGGACAGCGTCATGGGCCCCCTCCAGTGGGCGATATGATCTCCATGTCACATGTATAGGCAAGATGGACACCTGAATCGTGTGCCCACACAATTCGGGTAGTATATAAAGTGGGGCAGTACCGGGCAGTCCACGGCCAGTCCCGGAGTCGAGTTCGATCCGTCCACCCTGCGGAGACCCGACGATCGCCTGCAGGCGGGGCGTCGGGAGCGGAACTCTGCCAGTCGATGGCCGCTCCGACAGGGTCCCGATAGCCGGCGACCATCGGGAGCACGCGCGTGCCCGCCCCCGCCTGTCGCCCATTATATAATGGCAGTTCTGCGCCGGACCCGGCAGGCTGCACCCGGTCAGCTGTCCGTGACGTCCCGCTGGAAGCCCACGTAGTGGGTAACCTCGCCCGCCTCGTCTCGAATCGGGGCCACGGTGACCTCGTTGTGGAACATCGTCTCGTCTTTCCGGTAGTTGCACAGCGTGACAGTGATTGGCTTTTCAGCGTCGATGGCCGCCGAAAGCTCCTCGACTGTATCCAGATCCGTGTCCTCCCCCTGGAGGAACCGACAGTTCACGCCCAGCAACTCCTCGCGGTCGTAGCCCGTCATCTCGACGAACCGGTCGTTGGCGTAGACGAGCGGCGTGTCCGACCGCCTCGCGTCGGCGATGGTGACCCCGACGGGTGCCTGGTCGATCGCACGCTTCACCAGACCGTCCGGGCCGGGCGCGCCTTCGCGGGTGTTCATAGACAGGAAAACACCGCACTCGGTCATAAGGGACAGGCGCAACCAATTGGGCACGGCCCGTGAAGTTTACCACCTCGGGTGCGAATTGGGGGCCGTGATTCGAACGCTCGAATGTCCCGTCTGCGGGACAGCAGTGCGGATGGGCCTGCCGAACGGGGCGACGGTCGAGTCCATCTCGACGGAGGCGGGCCCGGCCCCGGAGGAACCTAGCCGCAAGGTCCGACAACTGGCCTGCGACGACGACCACGAGTTCTACGTCACCTTCGTCACGTGAGCCGCCAGCGGGGCCGGGCGTGGACTCAGGTCGGGGCTGGCCGCCGCGTCGGTTGCCCTACGGCTCCACTCCCACAATCCCCGGCAGTTCCTCGAGCGACTCGACGATGTAGGTCGGGTCCGGCGGGGCGTCCGGAGCGGCCCCGTCTCTCGCGAGTAGTGCCACGTCGGTCCCCGCCCGGTCGGCCGTCTCGACGTCGGAGCGTCGGTCACCGACGTAGAGCGTGGCCCCGGGCTCGGCGCCGAGCGAGTCGAGGGCCCGGTCGAGGTAGTAGGGGTCGGGTTTCATCCGGTCGTAGCCGTCGAGCGTCGGGTGGCGACCCTGCACGGCGTCGACGTGGGCCGACCAGCCGAAGTGCTCGACCACGAACCGGACCGTCCCGTGGCGATTGTTGCTCACGACGCCGATTCCGGCTGCCGGGTCCAGGGAAGCCAGTACGGTAGTATCCGGGAACGGCTC
>Ga0207797_1001998_pt1 | contig 14475 bp, 13 predicted proteins | sample PRCRCaboRojoPR_6_FD_187275 | JGI IMG/M metagenome (GOLD analysis project Ga0207797, IMG submission 187275) | Marine sediment microbial community from Cabo Rojo, Puerto Rico - PR CR 10% Liquid 1 (SPAdes) | ecosystem: Environmental > Aquatic > Marine > Coastal > Sediment | place: Cabo Rojo, Puerto... | reverse complement strand
CGGCCGGGCGCTGATGGAGAACCTCTCGACGTTCGACGGCGAGGTGCTCCCGGTCAACCCGAACCGCGAGACGGTACTCGGCGAGACGTGTTATCCGAGGATCGATGCCGTCCCGGACACATCGTCGGTAGATCTTGCCATCATCGTCGTGCCGGCCTCGGAGGCAGTCGACGTCCTTCGGCAGGTCGGCGAAACCGGCATCGGGACCGTCGTCGTCATCACGGCGGGGTTCAGCGAGACCGGCGACCGGGGTCAGCAGCGGGAGACGGAACTGATCGAGATAGCCGAAAAATACGACCTGGATCTGGTCGGGCCGAACTGCGTCGGCGTCATCAACACCTCCAACGGGCTGAACGCGACGTTCGCCCGGGGGCGCCCCCCGGAGGGGAACGTCTCGCTGATGAGCCAGTCGGGGGCGTTCATCGCGGCGGTACTGGGCTGGGCGGCCCAGCACGGGGTCGGGTTCAGGCACGTCGTCTCGCTGGGAAACGAGGCCGTCCTCGACGAGGTCGACTTCCTCGCCGAGTGGGGTGAGGACCCGGACACCGACGTCATCCTCGCGTATCTCGAGGACATCGACGACGGACGGGCGTTCGTCGAGACGGCCCGGGAAGTGACGAAGGACACGCCGGTCGTGGTCATCAAGTCCGGCCGGACGGCGGCCGGCGCCGAGGCAGCGGCCTCACACACCGGGTCGATCGCCGGCAGCGACCAGGCCTACCGAGCCGGACTCGGCCAGGCAGGGGCGCTCCGGGCGATGGACGTCGAGGAGGTGTTCGACCTCGGGCAGGTGCTCGCCGGACAACCGCTTCTGGACCGCGACGACGTGGCGGTCGTCACGAACGGGGGCGGACCGGGCGTGCTGGCGACCGACGCTATCGGGGAGTCCCGGCTGGAAGTCGCCGAGTTCGACGAGGAGGTACGCGCCGACCTCGCGGAGGTGCTCCCGGAGGAGGCCGACCCGACCGATCCGCTCGATATCATTGGCGACGCGGACCTCGACCGCTTCCGGGAGGCGCTCGATATCGTCCTCGGTGCCGAGACGGTGGGCGGTGCCGTCGTCCTCTCGATCCCGACGGCCCTCTTCGAGTTCGACGAGCTGGCCGAGGCCATCGGTGATCTCCAGGAACGGCACGGAAAGCCCGTCGTGGCGTGTCTGATGGGCGGCGAGGCGGCGGACCGGGCGGCCGACGAACTGGAGGCGTACGGCATCCCCAACTACTTCGATCCCGCCCGGGCGGTCCCGAGTCTCGCCGCGCTCGCCGACTATCGGGACGTCAGGGAGCGAGAGTACGAATCCCCCGCAGAGTTCGATGTCGACCGGGAACGGGCGCGCGAGATACTCGCTGGGGCGGTCGACCGCGGGATCGACTACCTCGGCGTCGAGGCGATGGGCCTGCTCGACGCGTACGGGATCCCCACGCCGGCGAGCGGACTGGCCGGGGACGCGGCGGAGGCCGAGTCGATCGCCGGGGAGATCGGCGGTCCGGTCGTCATGAAGATCGTCAGCCCGGACATCGTCCACAAGTCCGACATCGGTGGCGTCGAGGTCGGCGTCCCGATCGAGGACGTCCGGGACACCTACCGGGCGATACGCGAGCGGGCGACCGACCACGACCCCGACGCGACGATCCTCGGTGTGCACGTCGAGGCACTCGTCGACCCGGACGAGAGCACGGAGACGATCGTCGGCACGAAGCGCGATCCCCAGTTCGGCCACCTCGTGATGTTCGGGCTCGGGGGGATCTTCGTCCAGGTCTTCGAGGACACGTCGTTCCGGGTGGCACCGGTCACCGAGCGCGAGGCCCGCGAGATGACCGAGGAGATCCAGGCGGCGCCGATGCTCCGCGGGGCGCGGGGTCGGGCGCCGGCGGACCTCGACGCCGTCGTCGAGACGATCCAGCGGATCTCCCGGCTCGTCACGGACTTCCCGGCGATCGAGGAACTGGACGTCAATCCGCTCGTCGTCGCGCCCGACGGCGTGTACGCGATCGACCTGCGTCTGACCGTCGATCGAGAGGCGCTGTCGGGGTCGTGATGGCGGGTCGTTCGGCGTCGACTGCGGGGCTCGGGAGCGGGCGGCCCGAGCCAGTCCGCCGTTGTCGTCGGAGGAGACGTACACGAGAAGCACGGGACGCGTCGGATCGTATCGTCGAGGACGCGTCGACAGGGCGCCGATCGCCATGCCGACTCGGCCGGGGCCGGAACCAGAGTCGAAGGAGCATTCGCGTCCTGGGAAGCGGTATCGCCGGAGAGCGTCACGTGTTCGCTCCGCCGTTTCTCGCGGATTTCGCGCGAGAAGGGTACGGAGGGTCGTGTCCTTCCCGTCTGAAACAGCCGGACACGAAGGGATTCGTCCGTCCGTGGGATCGATGGCGGGATCCGACCGGTGGCGCCGGCCGTTGGCGCGAACCACCGTCTCGTCGACCGCGGTTCGATTCGGGCCAGCGTCGCTGGCGGGCTGGCGCCCGGCGTTCTGTACCCGGTCGTGAACGTCCGCTCGACTCCGGTCGATGTTCGACGTGCTGGACGTCGTTCGGTGTCCGACAGCGACAAACCAGGTAGAGCTGGATACCCGTTTCGGTGATCGGCTCGCGGGTCCGTGCGCGCTCCACCGATCCCAGGTCGATCCGGTCGTTACCTCGGTGGCGCCGGCCGGTTCCGGACGCGAGCGCTCGCAACCGACCGCCTCGGGCGCGACCCGACACCGCCGGTCGGTTCCGCGCTAACGCCAATTTACCCGCTCGAGGTCGCTGGGTCCTCCCACTCAGTTCCGACCGTCGTCCCCGTCCCCGTCCCCGTCCGCGTCGTCCGGCTCGGGCGACGACCCGCCACGTTCCCGCTCCACGTCCTCCCGGATCGACTCCAGTTCCGCGTCCACGTCGACCGGGACGTCGTCGTCCGGCTCCGACCCGGCGTCGTCCGACCCGTCGGCGGACCGGACCGGGATGTCCCGCCCCTCCGCGGGTGCCCGACCCGTGGTCCGGCGGGCGGTCCCGTCCCAGTCGCGGTCCCGGCTCCGGCTCCGGTCCCGGGCCCGCTCGCGCTCGTCGGCCTCGGCATCGCGGAGCCGCCGGTCGATCTCCTCGCGGAGACTCCGGGCGTCGGCCAGCAGGTCCCGCGCGTCGGGGTCGGCGGGCTCGCCCCCCTCGACGGCGGATCCGAGGTCCGAGAGGACCCGGTCGACGCTCTCGAGGGTGGTCCGGCCGACGGACTCGACGCGCTCGCGGGCGGCCGGCGAGGCCGATTCGAGCCCGCGGCCGTCGAGCAGCCGGAGCGTCGCGCGGAGCAGCTCCAGCGAGCGGATGCCGGACTCCAGCAGCGCGATCAGCGTCGGGATCGTGTACTGCTCGGTGAAGCGGAGGAGCTCCCGCGGGGAGGGCGGCGCCGGCCCGGGCGGCCCCCGCGGACCGAGACGTCCGTTCCCCGCACCCTCCTCGAACGTCTCCTGGAGGGCCTCGAGCGTCGTCGAGAGCTCCTCGACGAGCGCCGCTAGCTCGGGGTCGTCACCCGCGCCGTCGGGGGCGTGGCGGTCGGTCATACTCCCCTTTCGACTGCCACGGTCAAAACCGTGTGCCTGCCGACCTGTACACGGCCCAAATACTTATTATCTGAACGACGAATCGTGTATTATCATGGCATCGGAGCCGAGTGCCGGTGGGGCGGCCTCCTTCGCCAAAGCCCTCGCCTCGCTGAAACGCCGGGGGAGCAATCTCCTCCTCGTCGGGCCGGCCTACGAGTCGGCCCATCTGCCCGCCTCCCGGCGCCTCATGGGGGACGCCGACTCCGCGCGCGAGCGACTGCTGGTGCTGACGGACCACGACGCCGCGCGGGAGGCCCGTCTGCCGGACGAGGCCGAACCCGTTCGAACCGTGGAGCACCGCTCGCTCACCCGTGGCGCCGCCGCCCGACCCGCGCCCTCGCCCTCCCCGCTCTCGGTCTCCGGGCCGGACGGCGAACCGCACGACCCGCTCGTGGCGCTGGGCAACGACGTGGCCGACGAGATCGAGGCGGCCGACCGGCGGGCCGGGGGCCTCGAGCCGGGACAGCTCCGCGTCTGTGTCGACTCGCTCGCCCCGATCGTCGAGGAGCACGACTGCCAGCGCGTCGTCGCGTTCCTCCACGCGATGACCAGCGACGTCGACCGCGTCAACGGGATGGGCCACTACCACCTGCCGGTGCCGGCCGACGCCGAGGTGATCGGGTTCCTCGAACCCCTCTTCGACGCGATCATCGAGGTCCGTGTCGGGCCCGACGGGCCACAGCAGCGCTGGAAGCTCACCGACGGCAGCGGCTCGACCGACTGGCTCCCGCTGGGCTGAGCCGGTTCTAGGTCGACCAAAACCCTTTTGTCTTTAGGCTCGCCTAACTCCTGTCGATGACCGCGACGGCACCGCCCCGCGACGGCGGCAACGAGGACGACGCCCGCATCTCCGCCTACACCTCCTGTCCCGAGAAGACCGTGTTCACCGAGCGGGCCAACCCCGACGGCTGGATCGCGACCGACCTCGCTGTCGAGGTCGAACGTTAACCTCGCTGTCGAGGTCGCAAGTCGACCTCCCTGGAGAGCGACGGGGACCCCCGTTTTCGAACGGCGTCCTCCGATACGTCGCCGTCGGTTCCGGACGGGAGCGACGCCGCTGGTCGTTCGGTCGTGGAGAAAGGGGGGATTTCCGTCGAGCGAGGGCGGATCCGACCGGGCCTACTGCGTCGCCGACTCGAGGACCAGCGTGTCGTCCTCGAGGTAGTGCTCGAAGTGGTGGGCGTGCTCCTCGACGGCCTCGAGGTTCTCTCGGATGACCTCGCCGGTCGTGTAGTCGCCCATGTCCTCGACCATCGCGATGTGTTCGCGGAGCGACTCGATCATGTCGCCGAGCATCTCCATGTCGTTCGCGATGGAGGTCCGGACGTCGTAGACGTCGTCTCCCTCGGGCTCGACCGTCGCGTGGGCCTCGTAGGTCGCCCCGCCGGAGAGGGGGACGCCGCCGAGCGCCTGGGCCCGCTCGGCGAACTCGTCGGCCGCCTCCTCCAGGTCGGCCGCGACATCGCCGAGGTAGACGTGGAGGTCGCGGAACTCGGCACCCTCGACGTTCCAGTGGTGCTTCTTGATCTGGTGGTAGGCGACGTAGGTGTCGGCGAGGTCGGTGTTCAGCGCGTCGATGACCTGCTCGGCCTTCTCCTCGTCCATCCGAAGCGCGTTCTCCTCGACGGTGCCGGACTGCTGTCGAACGGTCTCTTGCTTGCTCATCTCGTTCCGCATCTACACGCGCGCGCGACATAAATCTTGCCAAGCGAAAAACGGCTTTTGGTTTTCCGAAAAATCGGTTTCCGGATCCGGGCGGTTCGCGTCGTCGACCCGTCGGCCCGTCACGGATCACTGGCGGACGAGGACGACCGCCGAACGGCCGTCGAGCGCCGTCGCTCCCGCCGCCCGGGCGGTCCGCGGTGCTGACGGTCGTGGACGGCCGCGAATCGATCGCGGTCGTCGAGGATCCGGCGCCACTCGTAGAGGGGTCGGCCACGCCGGGGAGGTCGCGACGGGGAGGTCGCGACGGGGAAGTCGCGACGGGGAGGTCGCGCACGGGCGAGATGGGGTCGAACAGCTGGAACGGGTCGTGGACGTCGGTGTCGGACACGCCTGTCGGATCTACGCGCCCGGTGGACGGGACGGGGCGGTACGTGGCAGGTTCGGTAGACGGCCTACCGGTCGCCGGTGGCGTGCGCCGGCACGGCGACGGTCGTCCCCATCGACGCGAGGAGGAGCAGGCCGAGCAGGACGAGCCCTCCGGCGGCGGCGAACGTCGTCGGGTAGCCCAGGGCGGTGGCGGCGAGCCGTGTGACCAGCGCCGTCGTCGTGATGGCGATCACCGCCCAGGACGGGCCGATGATGGCGAGCGCGGCCGCGAGCAGCGGTCCGACGGACGCGAGCCCCCCGACCACCCCCACGACCGGGATCGGCACCACCCGCGGAGCCACCTGTCGCTCACGGCGGGGTGGTGAGTTCCGCGGGACTTGGCGGTACCGGTACCCGGCGTCTACCCACCGCTCGATCGGGTCACGACCGCCGAGCCGTGAACCACCCGGAGTCGATCCGGTCACCCGCCCGCGACCCGGAGGCCGGCCGGTTCGGGACGTCGGTGAGACACCGCGTGGGGACGTCCGCGTCGTCGGGGCGGTAGGCCTCGACGACGACCGTCGGCACGTCCGGCCCGGTGGCCGACTCCGCTGGCGTGACCGCCGGGGACCGCGTGCCCGCGTCGGTGCTGGCCGGGCCGTCGCCGTCCGTGGAGAGAACGCCGACGGGACCGGCGAGGCCGGCGCCGGCGAGCCCGCGTGCCGCCCGGCACCGCGCGTCCCCGGCCGGGACCTTCGGGCGGACGTAGCTCGCGCCCGAGACGGGGGGTTCTTTGAGGGGGAGCCCCGACCGGACGGCCATGCATCCGCGCGCGGAGGCGTTCGCCGAGGCCGCCCGTGACCGCTACGGCTTCGACCCGGACGTCCACCAGTTCGACGCCGGCACCCGGACCGCCGAGGCGGCGGCCCGGGCCGTCGGCTGTGACGTCGCAGGGATCGCCAGCAGCCTCGCCTTCGAGGCCGGGGAGGACCTCGTCGTGGTGGTGACCTCGGGTGCCAACCGTGTGAGCGAGTCGAGGCTCGCGGGCGTCCTCGGCGTCCCCGAGGACGAGGTGGGGATGGCCGACGCCGACCGGGTGAAGTCCGAACTGGGGTGGTCGATCGGCGGCGTCCCGCCGATCTGTCACGACGCGCCGGCCCCCGTCTACCTCGACGAGACGCTCCTCGACCTCGACACCGTGTGGGCCGCGGCCGGGACGCCCGAGGCGGTGTTCCCCATCGACCCCCGGCGGCTCCGCGAACTCGCTGACGCGACGCCGGCCGCCGTCGCCGAGTGAGTCGCCCCCGGCGCCCCGCAGGGGTCCGTCGGCCGGGGGGCGACCCACCCCCGGCGCGAAGGCGACGGGGCTTTAGTCCCGGGCGGGGAACCCCCCGACGAGACGGATGGTCGACCTGACGACGCTGTTCGGGCCGGAGTGTGTCGCCGTCGTCGGCGCGACGGACCGCGAGGGCTCCGTGGGACGGGCGGTGATGCGGAACCTGCTCGACTCCTTCGAGGGCCGGGTGGTCCCGGTGAACCCCTCGCGCGAGGAGCTGTTCGACCGCCGGTGCTACGACGGGGTCGGTGCCGTAGAGGGGGTCGACCTCGCCGTGGTCGCCGTTCCGCCAGGAGCCGTCGCCGACGTGCTCCGCGAGGCGGGCGAGGCGGGCGTCCGCGACGCCGTCGTCATCACCGCGGGGTTCGGCGAGGCGGGCGGCGAGGGCGCGGCCCGCGAGCGCGAGCTGACCGAACTGGCCGACGAGTACGGGATGAACGTCGTGGGCCCGAACTCCGTGGGGATCATCTCGACGCCGGTCGGGATGAACGCCACGTTCGCACCGCTGGGCGCACAGCCGGGGAACGTCTCCTTCATGTCCCAGTCGGGGGCGTTCGTCACCGCGGTCCTCGACTGGGCGGCCGACCGCGACCTGGGCTTTCGGGGGGTCGTCTCGCTGGGCAACAAGGCCGTCCTCGACGAGTCGGACTTCGTCGAGCACTGGGGCGAGGACGACGGGACGGACGTCGTGCTGGGCTACCTCGAGAGCATCGAGGACGGGCGGGCGTTCATCGAGACGGCCCGCGAGGTGACGGCCGAGACGCCGGTCGTCGCGGTGAAGTCGGGACGGACGGAGGCGGGCGCCCACGCGGCGGCCTCCCACACGGGGGCCATCGCGGGGAGCGAGGCGGCGTACGACGCCGGCCTCGAGCAGGCGGGCGTCCTCCGGGTCGACGGCGTCCAGGAGCTGTTCGACTACGCGGCGATCCTGGCCGGTCAGCCGGTGCCCGAGGACGACGGCGTCGCCATCGTGACGAACGCGGGCGGCCCGGGCGTGATGGCGACCGACGCGGTGGGCGACGCCGAGCTCTCGCTCGCCTCGTTCGCGGACGGCACCGTCGAGGCGCTCTCGGCCGCCCTGCCCGAGAACGCGAACGTCTACAACCCCATCGACGTGATCGGCGACGCGTCCGTCGAGCGGTTCGTGGAGGCGCTCGACCTCGCGCTCTCGGACCCGAACGTCGGATCGGGGGTCGTCATCGCGTGTCCGACCGCGACGCTGTCGTTCGAGGCGCTCGCCGACGCCGTCGTCGAGATCGGCGAGGAGCACGGCAAGCCGATGGCGGTGAGCCTGATGGGCGGGAGTTCGACCCGCGAGGCCAGCTCGACGCTCGGCCGGGCGGGTCTGCCGACCTACTTCGACCCGGCACGGGCGGTCCGGTCGCTCGACGCCCTCCTCGAGTACCGCGAGGTCCGCGAGACGGAGTACGCCGAGCCGCGGTCGTTCGACGTCGACCGCGAGCGCGCCCGCGAGGTGCTGCTCGACGCTCGACGACGGGGCACCACCCGGCTCGGCGTCGAGGCGATGGGGCTGCTCGAGGCGTACGGGATCCCCATCCCGGAGGGCGAGGTCGTCACCTCGCCGGACGAGGCCGAGCGGGTCGCCGACCGCATCGGCGGCGAGGTGGTGATGAAGATCGTCTCGCCGGACATCCTCCACAAGTCCGACATCGGCGGCGTGAGGGTCGGCGTCCCCCGCGAGGAGGTCCGGGACGCCTTCGAGGACCTGACGACGCGGGCCCGGCGCTACCAGCCCGACGCCGACCTGCTCGGCGTACAGGTCCAGGAGCTACTCGACACCTCCGAGGGCGTCGAGACCATCGTCGGGACAAACCGGGACCCGCAGTTCGGTCCCCTGGTCCTGTTCGGTCTCGGCGGTGTCTTCGTCGAGGTGCTCGAGGACACCACGGTTCGGGTCGCGCCGGTCGCCGAGCCGGAGGCCCGCGAGATGGTCGAGGGGATCCGCGCGACGCCGCTGCTCCGGGGCGCCCGGGGTCGCGAACCGATCGACGAGGGGGCCGTCGTCGAGACCATCGAACGGCTCTCACAGCTCGTCACCGACTTCCCCGCGATCCTCGAACTCGACGTGAACCCGCTGGTGGCGACGCCCGACGGCGCGACCGCCGTGGACGTCCGGCTGACCGTCGACCCACAGGAGCTCCCCGAACCCGACGCGGAGACCGCCGAAGCCACGGAGATACAGCGATGAACTCCCAACCGATACTCGTCACCTCGACCGGAGAGAGCACAGGCAAGACCGCGGTGGCGCTCGCGCTCGCGCTGGCCGCGAAGGAGGACGGCCGCGACGTGGGCTTCATGAAGCCGAAGGGCACCCGGCTGCAGTCCTCGGTCGGCAAGACCCTCGACGAGGACCCGATGCTCGCCCGGGAGCTGCTGGACCTCGACGCGGCGATGCACGAGATGGAGCCGGTCGTCTACTCGCCCACGTTCGTCCAGGAGGTGGTCCGGGGCCGCGAGGACGCCGCGAGCCTCCGCGAGACGGTCCGGGAGGCCTACGAGGGGCTCGCCGCCGACCGGGACCTGATGGTCGTCGAGGGGGGCGGGCTCGCGACCGGCGGTATCGTCGACCTGACCGACACGGACGTGGCCGACCTGCTCGACGCGACGGTCCTGCTCGTCGCCCCCTACGGGGAGCCGGGCGACGTCGACGCGGTCGTCGACGCGGCCGACCGGCTCGGGGACCGCCTCGGCGGCGTCCTGTTCAACGCCGTGAGCGACGCCGCCTACGACGACCTGACGACCGACGTCATCCCGTTCCTGGAGGGCCGCGGCGTCCGCGTGTTCGGCGCGCTCCCGCGGGTCCGGGAGCTCGCGGGCATCACCGTCGCGGAACTGGCCGACGAGATCGGTGCCGAGCCGCTCACCGAGGCGGGGAACGGCGAGTTCGTCGAGCGGTTCGTCGTCGGCGCGATGGGGGCCAACGAGGCGCTGACCCAGTTCCGCCGGACCCGCGACGCCGTGATGGTCACCGGCGGCGACCGCGCGGAGATACAGACCGCGGCGCTGGAGGCACCGGGCGTGCGGGCGCTCGTCCTCACCGGCGGGTTCCGACCCCCCGGAGCCGTCCTCGGCCGGGCGGAGGAGGCCGGCAAGCCCGTCCTGCTCGTCCAGTCGGACACCGCCACGGCCATCGAACGGATCGAGTCGGTCATCCGCTCGGGCCGGGCCCGGAACCGCGAGACCGTAGAGCGGATGGGCGAGCTCCTCCGGGACTACGCCGACGTGGGCGCGATGCTCTCGCTCGCGGGGGACGACGGCGACGATAGCGACGACGGCGACTACGGCGACGATAGCGACGACGACGGCGACGCGGAGTAGCGACGCCGGTCAGTGGCTCCGGACGGTCCGCGTGTCAGCCGGCGGGCGAGGTCCGCTCGGTCAATCGGGACCTGAGCCGGCGGGCGCCGACACCGACGGCGAACCCGAGCAGCCCGGCCGGGACGCCGAACGAGAGGGCGGCACCGACACCCCACAGCAGGTCCTCGCTCGGATAGACGAGGTCGAACGCGGTGAGCACCAGGTAGAAGGCCAGCGGAACCGGCAGCCCGAGCACGACGCTGACCAGCAGCCCGTCGTTCCGGTACGCCTGGACCGCGGGCAGGCCGACAGTGACGAACGCGACGGTCCAGAGGAGCCAGAACCCGCTGACGGGGATCGAGAGGCCGATCCGGGTCAGGATCCCGACGAGTCCCATCAGCCCCAGGGTCCCGACGAACAGCCCGAGGCCGGCCGCGAGGAAGCGCCTCGACCGGGTTCGACTGCGCCCGAGGAGGAGCGGTCGGCCGCCCGGGAGAGTCATACCGCCAGTCGGACACCGACGGTCAAGTAGCTTGTCTACCCGGTCCTCGACGGCCGAACCGGCCCGATGGGGGGGTGTCCCCGCCCGGGAGTTCCCCCGGGGGTCCGGGAGCGGGTCGGAGCGGGCGGCCCGACCGGCCCGTCCTCCCCCAACCTTGTTACGCCGCCCCGCGCAGTGTGTGACGATGCCAGCAGACGCCGACCTCGGGAACGACGACCTCGCGGTGGCGGTGGCCGACGACGGGCTCGTCGTCCGCGCGACCATCGACCGCCCGGCGAAGCGCAACGCGCTCAACGACGCCGTCCTCGACGGGCTGGCGGACGTCCTCGACTTCGCGGACGGCTCGGCCGTGCGTGTCGTGGTGATCCGGGGGGCCGGCGGGACCTTCTGTGCGGGCGGGGACCTGGAGTCGATGGCCGGGAGCTTCGGCCGGGGTGCCCAGGCGTTCCGCGAGGGGTTCGGGACCCTCGCGGGGCTGATGGAGCGGATGGTCGACACCGGGGCGCTCGTCGTCGCCGCCGTCGAGGGCTACTGCCTGGCCGGCGGGATGGGCCTCGCGGCGTCGTGTGACGTGATACTGGCGAGCGAGGACGCCACGTTCGGCACCCCGGAGGTCGACGTCGGCCTGCTCCCCGCCCAGGCGATGGTCCCGATCATGCGGACGGTCAACGAGAAGCAGGGGCTGAAGCTCCTGTTCACCGGCGAGCGGATCGACGCCGCGCGAGCCGACGAGATCGGCTTCACCACCGAGGTCGTTCCGGACGGGGCGTTCGAGGCCGAACTCGACGACCTCGTCGACGACCTCGCGGCCTCCTCGCCGGTGACCATCGAGATGGGCAAGGACGCCTTCTACAACCAGCGGGAGATGGGTTTCTCCGAGGCGCTCTCGTACATGCGGGAGGTGATCGCGCTGGTGGCGATGAGCGAGGAGACCGAGGCCGGCATCCGGGCGTTCCTGGCCGACGAGGAACCCGACTGGCGGGGCCGAGGGGGATGACGATGCTGGAGCAGGACTCGACGAAGGGCAACGACCCGGAGAAGGTGGTCGTGAGCGCCGCGCTCACGGGGGCGCTCACCACCCGCGACCAGTGCGAGCACATCCCCTACACGCCCGAGGAGATCGCCGAGGACGCGGCGGCGGCCCGCGAGGCCGGGGCGGCCGTCGCGCACATCCACGCGCGGACCGACGACGGCGCGCCGACGTTCGACACGGGGGTCTACCGGGAGATCCGCGACGCGGTCCGCGAGCGGACGGACATCGTGCTCAACTTCTCGACCGGTGCCGTGGGCGAACCCGTCGAATCGCGGCTGGAGTACCTCCGCGAGGTCGAGCCCGAGCTGGCGGCGCTCAACATGGGGTCGATGAACTACGCGAAGTACAGCGAGTCCCGCGAGGAGTTCGTCTTCGACGTGGTTTTCGAGAACCCGTTCGCCGAGATCCGGCAGTTCCTGGAGACGATGAACGAGCACGGGATCGAGCCGGAGCTGGAGTGTTTCGACACGGGCCACGTCGGCAACATCCGGCCGTTCGTGGGGTCGGGCGAACTCGAACACCCGATCCACTTCTCGCTGATCATGGGCGTGCTCGGAGGGATCCCCGCGAGCGTGGAGAACCTCGCCCACCAGGTCGGGGGGCTCCCCGACGATGCGACGTGGCAGGTCATCGGCATCTCCCGGGACCAGTGGCAGCTCGTCGCGGCCGCGCTCGCCATGGGCGGGAACGTCCGTGTGGGGCTGGAGGACAACTTCTACCTCCCGAACGGGGAGATGGCGACGAACGCCGAACTCGTGTCGAAGGCGGCCGGCCTCGCCCGGGACGTCGGTCGCGAACCGGCGACCCCCGACGAGGCCCGCGGGATACTCGGGATCGAGTGAGACGGCCTCCTGCTGCCGGAGCGGCCGTTCTCGCGGTACGTCCGGGGCTCTCGACGGGTGGCTCGAAGGAAGTCCTGGCTCGGGACGGCCCGCCCTCGGCGGCTAGAACCCTTCGACGTCGGCACCGGCGACGACGTCGATGTCGGCGTGGAGGCCGTCGCGGACGGCGGCGTGGACGTGGCAGATCTCCTCGCCGAGCGCGATCAGCGACTCGACCTGCTCGTCGTCGAGGTCCTCCGCGACGTGGACGGTGAAGCCGATCGATGCGAGGTCGTCCTCGTCGTCGAGGGTCGCCTCGGCCTCCGTCCGGATCGCCCCGAGCGAGAGGTCGTGCTCGCGCTGGGCGCCCGCGCGGAACGCGAACGAGTAGCAGGAGGCGTAGTCCGCGACGAGTACCTCGTTCGGCGTCGGACCGTCCTCGCCGGTGGCGTCGATGCTCAGCTCGAAGCCGTTGACGCGGCTGGACGCGAAGAACTCCGCCTCGTTGATCGTGGTGGACTCGATGTCTGCCATAGCAGCCGCCCGTTCTGGCGCCCCGAACAAAAGGTGCCCGGGTCGTCCCGACGAGGTCGACCTCGCGGGTAGCTACTCCAGCGTGAACGACTCGTCGCCGTCGAGGACCACGACCTCGGCGTCGCTGCCAGTGGCCCTGACCTCGCGGACGAAGTCGTCGGTGTCGATCTCGATCGGGGGGAACGAGTCGTAGTGCATCGGGAAGGCGTAGTCGACGTCGAGCCAGTCGACGGCGATCGCGGCCTGTGTCGGCCCCATGGTGTAGTGATCGCCCACGGGAACGGCGGCGGCGTCGGGTTCGAGGAACGGCCCGACGACGTCGCGCATCTCGGTCATCAGCCCGGTGTCGCCCGCGTGGTAGAACGCCGTCGCGTCGGGGTCGGACTCCTGGGTCGGCTTCTTGTCCGAGACGATATAGCCGGTCGGCATCCCCGCCTCGTACTCGTAGGAGGTGTTCAGCCCGGAGGTGTGGTCGGCCCGGTGCATCGTGACGAACGCGTCGCCGCACTCGACGGTGCCGCCGATGTTCATCCCGATGGCGTCCTCCATGCCGTGCTCCTCGGCCATGTAGGCCGTGATCTCGGGCGTGGAGACGAGCGTGGCGTCCGGGAACGCCGGCGCGTGGGCGATGTGGTCCGCGTGACCGTGTGTGAGGAGGACGTAGTCCGGCGACTCCACGTCCTCGGGATCCAGGGAGGTCTTGGGGTTGTCGAAGAACGGGTCGATCAGCAGGTGGGTGTCGTCCACCACGACGCGCCAGGTCGAGTGGCCGTGCCAGGTCAGTTCCATGACGGCCGATCGTTCTCGCGCGCGGGACTTAACGGTTCAGGGACCATCCCCGGAGCGCGGTCCAGGGACCACCCCCGAGATCCACCGATACTTATATAACTCTCAGCCGTCCCCGAACCGGGTTCGAGGCGGTGTCGGGCGACCGGGTACCCGAACGATCGATCCGGCAGAAATGGCCCCTAAGCCGACGAATTCGGCCGGATTACGACACGGCGTGCCACGAAAGCTTTAAATACTTTTCGCCCTTACTGATGGTAAGGAGCTACCCCCGGGATTCTTCGGCCGTTCGGTCCCCGCCCGAGGGGCGCTTCTCGCACCCACCATGAGCGAAACCACCATCAGAACCTACGAACGACGGGAGCAGGAGGCCGAGGACGAGGCCCCCGAGGACGAGCTCGTCTGTCCGGAGTGCGGCGGCCGCCTCGAGAGCGACACCGAGCACGGCGAGGTCGTCTGTGCCGACTGCGGCCTCGTCGTCGAGGAGGACGAGATCGACCGCGGCCCCGAGTGGCGCGCGTTCGACGCCGG
>Ga0207797_1001997_pt1 | contig 14479 bp, 16 predicted proteins | sample PRCRCaboRojoPR_6_FD_187275 | JGI IMG/M metagenome (GOLD analysis project Ga0207797, IMG submission 187275) | Marine sediment microbial community from Cabo Rojo, Puerto Rico - PR CR 10% Liquid 1 (SPAdes) | ecosystem: Environmental > Aquatic > Marine > Coastal > Sediment | place: Cabo Rojo, Puerto... | reverse complement strand
GAACTCGACGAGTAGGGCTCGATCGGGTCCCGGCCTGCGCCGGGTCGGTCGCCGTCGGTGTTCCCCTGTTCGTCGGCGCCGTCCCCTTCTATTCGTCGACGCTCTCGCCCCCGTTCCGCCGGAGCAACCCCCACCCGCCGATGCCGAGCGCCGCGAGCGTTCCCAGGACGCCGAACCCGGGGGTCGGCACGAGCCCGCCACCGCCCCCGCCTCCGTCGCCGGTCGTGGTGGGTTCGGTCCGCCCCGTGATCGCGTACACGTTCCCGTCCTCGCTCCCGACGTAGACGGTGCCGTCCGCGACCGCGGGGGAGGAGTACACCCGGCCGTCGGTGTCGAAGTGCCAGCGCTCGTCGCCGTCGTCGGTCGACAGGGCGTAGAGGCGGCCGTCCACGCTGCCCACGTAGAGGGTACCCGGCGCGGACGGGTCGCCGTTCACGGCGCCGGTCACAGCGGCGGCGGAGTTGACGATCCCGTTGGTCTCGGTCCGCCATTCCAGGTCGCCGTCGTCGGCCGAGAGGGCGTGCACGTACCCGTCGAGGCTCCCGACGTAGACCGTGCCGCCGGCGACGGCCGGCGAGGCGTCCACCTTGTCCTGGGCCCGGTACCGCCACCGTTCCGATCCGTCGGCGGCCGACAGGGCGTAGACGAACCCGTCGAGACTCCCGACGAACACGGTCGGTTCGTCCTCGCCGGGGACCGTCGCGACGGTCGGCGCCGACTCCACGTCGTCGGCGGTCGGGGTCGTCCACTCCTCGGTTCCGTCCGCCGCCGACAGGGCGTAGACGGAGTTGTCGTTGCTGCCGACGTAGACCGTGCCGTCGACGACCGCCGGCGACGACCAGACGCCCCCGTCGGTCGAGTGTCGCCAGACCTCGCTCCCGTCGTCGGCCGCGATCGCGTACACGTTGCGGTCGGTGCCCCCCACGTAGACGGCCCCGCCGGAGACGGTCGGCGACGACAGCACCTCGCCGCCGGTTTCGAACCGCCACTCCTCGCTTCCGTCCTCGGCTGCGATCGCGTAGACGGCGCCGTCGTTGCTGCCGACGTAGACCGTGCCGTCGACGACCGCCGGCGACGAACTCACCTTGCCTCCGGTGGGGAACCCCCAGCGTTCGGTCCCGTCGCCGGCCGCGATCGCGTAGACGGTGCCGTCGTTGCTGCCCACGTAGACGGTGGGCCCTCCGGGGCCGTCCCCGGACCCGTGGGCGACGACGGCCGGCGACGAGAGGACGTCCTCCTCGGTCTCGAACCGCCACTGCTCCTCCTTCGAGGTGACGGGGCCGGCGTTGTCCGGCGCGAACCCGGTGTTCGCCGGGTCGGCGGCGAACTCGGCCCACGACTCCGTCGCCCCCGATCCGTTCTGGGACGCGGCGACCGACGAGGCCGTCCCGGCGACGGCCGCGGTCCCGAGCGCCCGCAGGATCCCCCGTCGAGAGGGGCTCCACTCGCTCATACCTCGCCCCTCGCACTCGTCCCCTATACCCTTCATCATCTGGGACGCACGAGTCATTCCCCGTCGGGCTCCGCCAGGCCCGCCGCGACGGCGTCGATCACGAGGTCCATCGTCTCCCCGTAGTGCGTTTCGCCGATGTCGTCACGGTGGAGCGCCAGCATCGTGACCGCCCGGATGGCACTCGATATCGTCTCCGGGTCCGGGCCCCGGAGCTGTCCGTTTTCGTACCAGTTCCTGACGTACGGGCGGATGTACGCGAGCGATTCCCGGCGGCTCTGGGCTCGCCCGTCCTCGCCGACGGCGTTCCGGAGCCGGTCGAGTTCGTCCTGCTCGGTTAGCAGTCGCCGGACGAAGCGGTTCGATTCCATTTCGTCGACGAGCGTGTGAAGAAACGCGGCGATCGCGCGTTCGGGGTCGTCGTGGCGCTCGAACGAGGCGTCGAGCACCCGGTCCATGATGCTCGACCCCTCCAGTTCGAGCACCTCCAGGTAGAGGTCCGCCTTCGAGTCGAAGAACTGGTAGAACGTGCTCGGCGCGATACCGACCTCGTCGGTGAGGTCGGCGATGGTCGTCTTCCCGAGCCCGTGGCGCGAGAACAGGTCGCGCCCGGTGGCCAGCAACCCGTCGCGGATCCGCTCGCGCTCCGCGTCTGAGAATCCCTCGGGCATGGTATCACTCCAGGCTCTTCCGGGCGAACCACCACTGGCTCGCCAGCACGATCGCGACGGTCGCCCCGAGGAGGATCGCGGCGCCGGAGAGGTCGTAGTGGCCATCGACCAGTATCGCGCTCGGTTCGTAATACCTGGTCGGGGAGAGCCCGCCGACCGGTTCCAGGTCCGTCCCGCTCACGACCGACTCGATCATGAACAGTCCGAAGATGGCCCCCAGGGCCGCCCGCTGGGCCCGCCCCTCGCGGTCGACGCCCACGGAGAGCGCCAGACCGAGGGCGGCACACGACAGCAGGTAGGGGATCGAAAGGGCGTGAACGGCGACGAGGTCGGCGGGGGCGATCGACTCCCCGACGAGGACCACGCCGAGGTAGACCACGATCGGCGTCAGGACGTTCACGACCACGATCGGGACGAGGAGCGAGAGGAACTTCTCGCCGACGATCCGCCGTCGGGACACCGGCAGGGAGAGACGCATGTCCATCCGCCCGTCCTCGACCTCCCCCGCGACGGTCGAGGCAGCGCTGTAGGCCAGGTAGAGACCGAGCAACAGCACCCAGACGAAAGCGTACAACTCGGCCGCGAGGAACCCCTCGATCGTGCCGAGCGACCGGATCCCGAACGCCTCCACGAGCGCCGACGGGAACGCCTCCACGTACGCGTCGAGGTCGACTCCGGACGCCTCGACGGAGGGGAACATCCACACGTAGAGCGCCGTCAGCGCGGCGATTCCCCCGGCCATGATCAGCGACCCCCGCACGCGATGGCGGCCCTCGTACCGGGCGAACTCAAGCATCGTCGTCACCTCCCTCGGCCGTCACGGCGGTCGGATTCGCCGTCCCGGCGTCCCGGTCGGCCGCGGGATCCTCCCCGTAGAAGCGCATGAACACGTCCTCCAGGGGTGCTTCCTCGAGATCCAGGTCGAGCACCCGTTCGCCGCCGAACCGGTCGAGGAGGTCGTTGATGTCGCCGGTGAAGGTGAACGTCACCTCCGTGATCGTCTCGTCGTCGGGGATCCCCGACAGCTCCGGCCCGGCTTCGATCTGGTTCGCCGTCGGATCGTGGACGCCATCGAGGTCGAGGTCGTCGGCCCCGAGTTCCCCGACGACCCGAACGCGGACGAACTTCCCGCTTCGGTCGAGCAACGATTCGACTCGCTCGACGGTGACGAGCCGTCCGTCGCGGAGGATGCCGACCCGATCGCAGACTCGCCGGACTTCGCTCAGCACGTGTGAGGAGAGGAAGATCGTCTTTCCGGCCCGTTTTTCCGCCCGGACGAACTCGTTGAATCGGCTCTGCATGAGCGGGTCCAGCCCGCTCGTCGGCTCGTCCATGACGACCAGCTCCGGGTCGTGCATGAAGGCCTGCACGAGCCCCAGTTTCTGCACGTTCCCGCTGGAGTACTCGCGGATCGGCCGGTCGATCGGCGGGTCGAACACTTCCAGGATCTCGGCGCGGCGCTCGTCGCCCTTGATCGACGCGTGCAGGTCGAGGACCTCCCGCCCCGTCGCGTCTAGATCGAACGACGGGTTCGCCGGCAGGTAGCCGATCGATCGTTTGGCGGCGATCAGCTCCCCCTCGTCGCGGACGTCGTGCCCCATGACCGTCGCGGTCCCCGCCGTGGGGGACTGGAGCCCGATCAGGGTCCGGATCGTCGTCGTTTTGCCCGCGCCGTTCGGCCCCAGGTAGCCGAACACCTCCCCCGCCTCGACCTCGAAGGTCAGGTCGTCGTTGGCCAGAACTGGCCCGTAATCTTTCGTGAGGCTGCGGATTTCGATGGCGCTCATTCGGGAGTCACGGCCGTCCCTACGAACTCACGAACGATCTATTTTCTCATTTTCAACCTGTCGGCGGGACAACGGTCATGTCCCTGCACGTCCTGGGTATGACTACACCATGACGGATCACGAACAGGCAGTCGAGGCGGAGTTCGAAACGGTCCGCGAGATCGGATCCGAGGCCCCGACCCTGATCGAGGGCCTCCCGGGTCACGGCCTCGTCGCCTCGATCGCCGTCGACCAGATCCGCGAACAGCTCGACCTGACCCACCACGGGAACATCGTGTCCGACGAGTTCCCCAACGTCATCACGTTCAAGGACGGCCTCGTCCGCGATCCGGTCCGGGTGTACGCCGGGCAGGATCCGCCCGTGATGACCTTGCAGAGCGACCTCGCGTTACCCGAGTCGTCGTTCGAGGCGCTGGGCGAGTGCGTCCTCGAGGACCTCTCGGCGGAGTTCGATCGCGCCATCTTCCTGGCCGGCGCGCAGGCCGAGGAGGAGGCCGCAATCGGCAACGTGGCCGGCGTCGCGACGACGGAGGCGCTCAGGGACGAACTAAAGGAAGCCGACGTCCCCATCGCCGAGAACCCGGGCGTCGTCGGGGGCGTAACCGGCGCGCTGATGCAGTCGTGTTTCCACGAGGAGGTACCCGCCGTCGTGCTGATCGTCCGGTCACATCCCTTCCTCCCCGATCCCACGGCGGCCCGATCGGTCATCGAGAACGCGCTCGAACCGCTCGTCGATTTCGACATCGACACGACGGCACTGAAGGAGCAGGCCGACGAGATCCAGGGCCAGATGCGCCAGATCGCCCAGCAGTACGAACAGATGACCCAGGAGCAGGAACCCCAGGAGACCAAGCCGACGGGGATGTTTCAATAGCCGGGGATCCATCGGGGCCGAGGGCGCCCGGTCCGGATTCGAGGCCTCCCGACGAGCGGCGTGGCGCGATCGATCAACTGACTGCATGCTCACGGAACGTGCCTATTCCAATGGTCAATATTTTTAGAGCTGTAGAGTTTGCTCATTCAACGAAAAGACGGGATGCAGTCTACCGGCGGCCCGGCCCTCCGTCACTCCTTCGCACGGCACGCACCGGCACGGTCCACAGGCCATTTATCCGTCGAGGTACTTCCCCCGACCACGCATGAGACACACGGGCCTGAAACTCCGGATGGTGTTCGTCGGCACCATCCTGTTCGCCTTCTACGCGGCGATCGCCGGCATCGCCCTGCAACTATTCGGCACGGGAATCTGGCCGATCGTCCTCGTCGGGACGCTCCTGTTCGTGGGCGTCCAGTACAAGATCGGCAAGTGGGCGGCCCTCCGGAGCGTCGGCGCCGAGGACATGCCGAAGGACGGGCAGTACGGCCAGGTCCACGACATCATCGAGCACCTCTCGAACGAGATGGGGGTCGAGAAGCCCCGCGTGATGCACGCCCGGATGGGCGTCCCGAACGCCTTCGCGACCGGCCGGAAGGGCGCCGGCGTCGTCGTCGTCAGCGACGAACTGCTGCAACTGCTCGACCGCGACGAACTCGAGGGCGTCCTCGCCCACGAGATGGCCCACATCAGCAACCGCGACGTGGTGACGATGGTCCTGGGCCAGTCCATCGCTTCCATGGTCGGGATCGCGATCCAGTGGGGGGTCATCCTCGCCGGCGACAACGACATCGCCGACTGGATCCTCGGCTGGATCGCCGGGACCATCGCGCAGTTGCTCGTGATGCTCTTCGTGCTCGCGATCTCGCGCTACCGCGAGTACGTCGCCGACAGCGACGCCCGGGAGTACGTCGGGAGCGGCGAACCCCTTGCCCGGGCGCTCGAGAAGATCCAGCAGGGCAACGAACGCGCCAGCGACAGTCGACTCGACGAGTCAACGAGCGCGCTGTGCATCTTCGGCACCGAGAAGGGCCTCCTCCAGCGGCTATTCGCCACGCACCCGCCGGTCGAGAAGCGGATCGAACGCCTCCGCTCGGCCTGAGCTGATTCTCACGGCGCCCGTGTTCCGATCGCGGGAGGTCCTCGCGATCGGCGCCGGTGCCAAGGCCTTTGGCGGCGGGCGCCGGATGGGTTCGCATGACCGAGATTCATCCGGGCCAGCGCGTCGCGGTCCTCGCGGACGCGCAGAACCTCTATCACACGGCCCAGAGCGCCTACAGTCGGAACATCGATTACTCCGCACTCCTCGAAAAGGCCGTCCAGGAGCGAGAACTGACCCGCGCCATCGCGTACGTCATCCGGGCGGACGCCCCGGAGGAGGAGAGCTTCTTCGAGGCGCTGGTCGACATCGGGTTCGAGACGAAGATCAAGGACCTGAAGACCTTCGCCGACGGGTCGAAGAAGGCGGACTGGGACGTCGGCATGAGCCTCGACGCCGTGACCCTGGCCAACCACGTCGACACCGTCGTCCTCTGTACCGGCGACGGGGACTTCTCCCGGCTCTGCTCGCACCTGCGCCACGAGGGGGTTCGCGTCGAGGTGATGGCCTTCGAAACCTCGACGTCGGAGGAGTTGATCGCGGAGGCCGACAGCTTCATCGACCTGTCCGAGCGGGAAGAGACGTTCCTGCTCTGAGGCCGACGCCGTCGCTACGATCGGGTATCGACCAGCGATAACGACGGGTCGCCGTCGATCAGTCCGACGATCGGACGGGGCGACCGTCGGTTCCGGAGGTGCCGACGACGAGCGTCCCGACGCCGAGTCCGAGGGAAGCGAGCCCCAGGCCGACCAGGGGAATCGGGGTTCCGACGGCCCCCGAAGCGAGAACGGTACCGCAACTGACTGCCAACAGGAGTGCGCCGATACCGACCTTGAGTCGATCCATTGCTTGCCCCCCTCTATACCACAGTGGTATATAGTTCCCGTGGTCCGTGGGGTAGTCGCTGAAATAAACGGGCCGTTCGGGGCGATCGCCCGCGGTCGAAGCCCTTTCGTCCGGCCGCGTCGAACGTCCCCGCGATGACCGACGACGCGCAGGTCGCCCAACTGCGGACGATCGCCGACTACCAGTTCGGCCGGGGCGCCGGCCGGGCGCTCTTTCCCCCGGACGAGTCGCGCGAATACAGGCTAACGTCGTCGGGGCGGGTGGCGCAGGCGATCGCCGACGAGGGGCGGCTGGTCTCGCTCGGGGTCGACGGCCGGTTCACGCTCGGTCTCGAAGGGGGGAAACGTCTGCTGTCGGCGTTCGATCCGCCCGCGTGCCGGGTCGCCGTCGGGGCGGAGAGCGAACCGTTCGTCCGCGACGGACGCAACGCGTTCGCGAAGTTCGTGACGGCGGTCGACGGGGCGATCAGGCCCGGGGACGAGGTGGTGGTCGTGGACGGGGACGACGCGGCGCTCGGCGTCGGTCGCGCGGAACTCTCGGCCGCCGCCATGGCGGACTTCGACACGGGGATGGCGGTCAAGGTCCGCGACGGTGCCGACCCGTAGCCAGGACCGGACGACGACGCGGCGATCGACCGCGCCCGCGACCCGCCTTCGCCACCCTTTTTATAGCACGACGACTGTACTCCGGACATGTTTGGAGGCGGCGGACTGAACCCGCGGAAGATGGAGAAGCTCATGGAACAGATGGGCGTCGACATGGAGGACATCGACGCCGAGGAGGTCGTCATCCGGACGAGCGACGAGGAACTCGTCTTCGACGCGCCCGAGGTAATGCGGATGGACGCCCGGGGGCAGGAGACCTACCAGATCGTCGGATCGCCGGACGTTCGCGAGGCCGGCGCCGAGACCGGGGCAGGGACCGCCGCGGCGTCCGAGACGGCCGACGAACCCGACGTCGACGAGGCCGGAGGCGACGACGAGGGTGGCGCCGTCCCGGACGCCGACGTCGAGATCGTCGCCCAGCGAACGGGCGCGAGCGAGGCCGAGGCCCGCGAGGCCCTCGAGGAAACCGGCGGCGACCTCGCCGCCGCGGTCGAGCGTCTAGAGTGAGCGTCCTGCTCGTTCGCGAGGACCGGGAGTACCTCGTCGAACCGGGCGAGGAACTGGGGACCGACCTCGGCGTCCTCACCGTCCCGGACGATCCGGAGCCCGGGACGACCCTGGAGACGCACCTGGGCGAAACGTTCCGGGTTCGCCGCCTCCGGGGGCCCGACCTCTTTCATCACCTCGAGCGCACCGGCGCGCCGATGCTCCCGCGCGACGTCGGCCTGGTGATCGGGGAGACCGGCGTCGCCGCCGGCGACCGCGTCCTCGACGCGGGCACCGGCACCGGCGTCCTCGCGGCGTACCTCGGTCGCCTCGACGCCGACGTGGTCACCTACGAGCGCGACCCCGAGTTCGCCGAGACGGCCCGGGAGAACATGCGGCGGGCCGGCGTCGCCGATCGGGTCGACGTCCGGGCCGGGGACGTGACCGAACACCTCGACGACCTGGGCGGGTTCGACGTGCTGACGCTCGACACAGAGGACGCCCCGGCGATCGTCGGGCGGGCGCCGGACCTCCTGGTCGACGGGGGCGCCGTCGCCGTCTACGTTCCGTTCGTCGAGGCGACCCGCGAGGTCGTGGAGGCCGCCCGGACGGCCGACCTGGAGAACGTCCGCGCCGAGGAGACCATCCAGCGGGAACTCGACGTCGACGAACGCGGCACCCGTCCGTCGACGAAGGGCGTCGGCCACACCGGGTATCTGGTCTTCGCGAGGAACGGGTGACGCGCGTCACGGTTCGGCCGCGGCGGCCCGCCTACTCAGCTCCCCGGAACGGGGGCCCTCCCTCACCGCCAGCCCAGACTCTCCTCGAAGAGCGTGACGCCGTCGGGGGTAAACACCCGAATCGTGAACTCGCTCCCGATCGGGTGCACGTCTTCGGCGCGGGGCTGGGTCGTGTCCACCCGGAGGTCGCCCGCGTCCGCAGTCAGATACACGAAGAGGGTTTCACCGGGCGGTAGCGGATCGGCCAACTGCGTTTCCGAGACCGTTTCGTCCTGCCGGAGGGAGACGTACGTGCCGCCAGGAACGACGTCTCCGCCGGCGTGCTCGAGTGCGATGACGCCGTCGAGGCCGTCGACCATGCCGACGAAGAGATGCACGTCCAGGGTGGCGCCCGTCGGGACCTCCGCGAGCCAGGCCGGCGCCTCGGGTCGAACGTCGCCGATCCGTTCGACCGTGTACGTGACGTGCCAGACGTCGGTCCCGCCGTAGGTCGTCGTCGACTCGACGGCCCGGACGGCACCGCGCTCGTCGACGACGATCGTCGAGGATCCGTCGTCGCCGATCGCGGCCGTAAGGGTCGTGAACCGGGTTCCGTCACGGTCCTCGACGGACGTGACCTCGTACTCGCGGGCGTTGTCCTGGACCACTCTCAGCACTGGGCCGGGCCAGACTATCGCCTCCGCCGGCGTCACCCGCCCTCGCACCGCGTACTCCGCGTCGCCCTCCTCGACGATTCTGGTCGTCGTGTGGGTAACGTTATGCCAGGCGTCGTGGGTTCGCAGGTAGGCGTCCAGATCCGAGGCACTCGCTCGCTCGAGCGCCAGCTCACCGCCGGGACCGGCGACGACGCGACTGGTCGTCCGGAACTGGACGGCTCCGTCGGCGACGCTCTCGTAGGTGGTGTTGGACACGAAGCCGTCCGCGAGCAGCGTTCGTCGGTGGGCCGACTGCAACGCGATGGGGTTGACGATGCCGGCCTCCGTGATTCCCGGCGCGAGCACGGCGTCCGTGGGCGTCGGCGTGGGCGTTGACGTGGGCGTGGGCGTTGACGTCGGCGTTGGCGTCGAGGTTGGTGTTGGCGTTGACGTCGGCGTTGGCGTCGAGGTTGGTGTTGGCGTTGACGTCGGCGTTTCCGTCGAAATCGCGTCGCCGGGAAGGGTTCCGGCACAACCGGCCAGGAAAACCAGTGCCACGACGAAAATCGTCAGAGTACGGTTCATGTGACCCGGAGGCCGTCGGAGATTATGTACTTGACAGTTCGTTCTCCAGTTATGAGAACTACTGGGGACTACCAGCGAACGCGGAGGATACCTACTACAGCGGTGGACTAGACGAGCGGCGTTCACCCGGCAACGCTCGACGTCGGAAACGGCCACGGGGCCCCGGTCGCAACGGACCCCAACGCTCCGCAGTTCAGCCGGTCAGTGATCGTCCTCGCGCCACTTGTGCTCGCACTCGGTGCAGACCAGGAACCGGGTTTCGGACTCGTCGGCGGATCGGATCTGCTGCATGTACCAGAACGCCTCGTCGTTGCCGCACTTCGGGCAGTGGGCCTCGGTCTTCGGCAGGCCCTGGTCCTCGGCGTCGCTGACGTCGACGATCTCCGTCTCCACCTGTCCCTCGGTGACGACGTAGTTGGCGTCGGGATCCTTGGGCTTCTCGAAACCGCAGCTGCCACAGACCCACAGCCCGTCCTCGGCTTTCATCATGGAGCCGCATTCGTCGCAGAATTCCATCGTTGCGTCCGGGTACGCTCGCCGCGGGACTTAAGCGCCCCGTTCCACGGCGCCCCGTTCCGCGGACGGACGCCCGCCGGTGGTGGCCGTAGCAGGCCCGCTCGAACCAACGTCTCGGAAGGCAAAAATACCCGGTCGCCGTAAGCCCCGCCGATGACGCTGTCCGATGAGGGCCGGGAACGACTGGCCGACGTCGTCGAGTTGCAGCCGACGAAGAACGCCGAACTCCAGGAGCGCTGGGGAATGGAGAGCGGCAGCGATGTCCACCGGTACCTCGAAACCGAACTCTCGGAGTACTACTACCGCGACGAGAACAGCCTGATCCGGGCCACCGAGGAGGCGGCCGATCTGGTCGACGTCGAGCCCGGGGTGTCCGAGGGGGGCGACGGCTCGCAGCGCATTCGGGTTCCGGAACTTCACGCGCGGGTGTTCGAGGTGCTCGCCGACCCGGACGACCGCTCCCAGAGCGTCGTGTCGGTCCTGCAGGCGCTCCGCGAGTCGTTCGACATCGATCCGTCGGCCGACGACGTTCGGGACGCGCTCCAGAGCCTCAGGCGCAAGGGCGTCGTCGAGGTGGTCTACCGGACGGTCCCGACGTACAAACTGGCCGTCGATCGGGAGTCGGTCGACGTCTCGGTGAGCGACTAGTTCTCCCCGTCGCCGGGGTCCGGCCGTCGTCGATACCGGCGATCGTCCAGCAGCGCGCGACATCGTTTTCCAGGACCGCCCTCGATCGGCCACCCCCTCGAACGCCAGGCGGGCGGTTCGGGCTCGAAGGCCGGACAATCGCCGGCGCACTCCGCCGACGTCTGGACCCGTTCCTTGGCACCGCACCAGGGCAGCAGTTGCGTTTCCTCGCGAAGCCGGAAGTGCCGGCAGTCCGGGCGCATCGCCCCGACGAAGGATCGCCACCCGCGCTCGTAGGCGCGTTCGGCGATCTCGAGGCGCTTGGCCGCCTTCCAGTCGGGGTCGGCGTAGTCGAACCGGCCGGCCGACAGATCGCGGGCCCCTCCGGTCTGGTTTTCGAGAATGCGCGTTCCCGGGTCGTCGACCGCGAGCGTCCGGGGATACCACGCCACTTCGGCGGTCAGGTCGGCGGGATCGACGAGCAGGATGCCGGCCTCGACCGGGAGGTCCTCCAGGAGGGCGGGCTCGACGCGGTCGCCAGTCGCGGCCGTGGCGACCCACACCTCGTCGGCCAGCCCGAGCGCCACGTCGCGGTCGAGTTGCGGCCGGAGGTCGCGGGCCGCGCTCGCGTCGAGGTCGGGCTTGTTCTCGATCGCGATCACGCGGCGGAGCCAGTCGGGGTAGGGCCACGTCCGGCGGAGCTGGACGCGGTTGCCGTCGCGTCGGGTCTCGACGACGCCCCGGTCCGCCGCCCGATGGACGGCCTCGCGGACGTACCGCCACGGGTAGTCCGGTTCGGGCAGGGCCTCGCGGTACCAGGCCCACTCGGCGGGCGCGTTCCGGACGACGTGCAGGAGGTCCGAGTCCAGCCGTCGCTCCCCGAAGCGGGCGCGCCGGCCGAGGCCGACGGGATCACACTCGAGAACGATCGTGTCCCAGCGACGGTTCCCGGTGCCGAGCTGGCGCGCGACGATCACGCTCCCCTCGCGAGCGCCGTCGGGCGGCCACTCGCGCTCGGCCCACCGGCAGACCCGCAACTCGAATTCGAACTCGGAGTCGACCGCCGGACTGTTCACGGTCGTGTTGCGTACCGCGGTCGTGAAGGGATTTCGGTCGCCGCCGGGTGGTCGAACAGCGGCAGGCCGCCCTTCTGACGTATCCCCCCGGGGCACTCCGTTCAGCCCAGTGCGGTGGACCGACGGAGGGATTTATCCCTCACAACCGACGAACTGTGGCCGAGTGCCGAAGGAACTCGAACGGGACCTGGGCCTGTACGCGACGATCACGATCAGTATCGGGGCGATGATCGGGAGCGGGATCTTCGTCCTTCCCGGCAAGGCGACCGGGATCGCCGGTCCGGGGGCGATCCTCGCGTACCTGCTGGCCGGGGTCCTGGTGCTCCCGGCAGCACTCTCCAAGGCGGAGATGGCGACGGCGATGCCGGAAGCCGGCGGGACGTACCTCTACATCGATCGCGCGATGGGGCCGCTCCCCGGGACGATCGCCGGGATCGGGGCCTGGTTCTCGCTGGTGTTCAAGAGCGCGTTCGCCCTCGTCGGCCTGGGCGCGTACCTCCTGATTTTCGTCGAGCTGGGTGCCGGCGCGAGGACCGTCGTGGCGCTCGGGCTGGCGCTGGCCCTCCTCGTCGTCAACGTGGTCGGCGTCAAACAGAGCGGATCGCTCCAGGCCGCCATCGTCACCCTCGTGTTGCTCTCGCTGTTCGGGTTCATCGCGGGGGGCCTCGTCGAGGTGAACCGGCAGCTGTACGAGCCGTTCTTCCCGACGGGTGCCGGTGGATTGCTCGAGGCGACCGGGTTCGTGTTCGTCTCGTACGCCGGTGTGACGAAGATCGCCAGCGTGGCGGAGGAGGTGGAGAACCCCGGCCGCAACATCCCATTCGGGATGATCGCCTCGATCCTCGTGATGATGTTCGCCTACACGTTCGTCGTGTTCGTCGTCGTCGGCGTCTCGCCGCGGGGCGACCTCGCGGACACGCTCACGCCCATGGCGCTGGCCGCGAACTCGTTCGTCGGGCGGGGCGGGGAAATCGCGCTGGCCGTCGTCGCCGTCCTCGCCCTCACCAGCATGGCCAACGCCGGCATCCTCTCGTCGACCCGGTTCCCCCTGGCGATGAGCCGGGACGACCTGGCGCCGCCAGCGCTGGGCCGGATCCACGACCGCTTCAAGACGCCGACGTACTCGATCGGTTTCACCGGCGTAATCCTGCTCGTCCTGATCGCGGGCGTCCCCGTGTTGCAACTCGCGAAACTGGCGAGCGCGTTCCAGATCCTCGTGTTCGCCTTCGTGAACGCCGCGCTCGTCGCGTTCAGGGAGAGCGACCTCGGGTGGTACGATCCCGAGTTCGTCGCGCCGGGGTACCCGTGGGTCCAGTTGGCCGGCGTCCTCGGCGGCGCGGTCCTGCTCACCCAGATGGGACCGATCGCGCTCGCCGGGGCCGCCGGGATGGTCGCCTTCGGCGTCTTCTGGTACCGGATCTACGGGCGGGAACGGACGGCGCGGGAGGGGGCCGCCCTCGACGCGATCCGCCGACGGACGGGGGATTACTCGGTGGCCCTGACCGAGGAGCAGCTCGCGACGGGTGGCGGTGGCGGCGTGGTCGTGGCCGTCGGACCCGACACGCCGGTCGAGCACGAAAAGACGCTGCTGCGGGTCGCCGAACCGATCGTTCGCCGTCGGGGCGGTCGGATCCACCTCGCCCGGTTCGAGGCGGTCCCGGAGCAGGTGACGCTGTCGAGCGCGGCCGAGGTCCGGACGGAGGCCGACGAGGCGTTCGAGGGGCAGGCCCGCGAGGTCGCCGCGGAACTGGACGTTCCGATCGCCGTCGAGGAGGTGGTCGCTCACGACGTCGATCACGCGGTGGTCAATCACCTGGAGACCTGCGGCGCGAACCTCCTGCTCGGCGGGTTCGAAGCCGAGCGCTATCACGGCGAGATGCTCGGCCGGGACGTCGACTGGTACATGAACCACGTCGACTGCGACCTCGTCTTCGTCAGGGACCGCGGCTGGGACGAGGTCGACGACATCGCCGTCATCGCCGACGAGGGCCCGTACGATCCGCTCGAGATCCTGGTCGCCGACGCGATCGCGTTCGAGTACGACGCCGGGCTCCGATTCCTGTACGCGGTGGATCCGACGGCCAGCGACGAGGCGATCGCGGCCATCGAGTCCTACCACGAACGGGTGCGGCGCCTCTGTCACGTCCCCACGGAGCGCGAGATACTCACGTCCTCGGACCGGGCCGAGGCGCTGGCGACGGCCGCCGCGGGGGCCGACCTGGCCGTCGTGGGGACCTCGGCTCACCACATCGTGTACGACGTCGTCTTCGGTGCCCTCCCGGATCGACTGGCGCGATCGCTCGGCTCCACGGTCCTGCTCGTCCACTCGGCGAGCCGGCGGCGCCACACGTTCGTCCGGTACCTCCTCGACAGGTTCGTCTTCTGACCGGTCGGCGCCGCGGCCCGCGGTGTCGGGATGGCGTCGCGACTGTTCGACACCACCGGGTCGCGGGCCGCGGTCGTTCGACGTCCTCCACTCGTC
>Ga0207797_1001996_pt1 | contig 14482 bp, 11 predicted proteins | sample PRCRCaboRojoPR_6_FD_187275 | JGI IMG/M metagenome (GOLD analysis project Ga0207797, IMG submission 187275) | Marine sediment microbial community from Cabo Rojo, Puerto Rico - PR CR 10% Liquid 1 (SPAdes) | ecosystem: Environmental > Aquatic > Marine > Coastal > Sediment | place: Cabo Rojo, Puerto... | reverse complement strand
AACGCACGTCCCCGGTGTGCCCAGGGTCCCCGCAGACGATCAACGCTTCGAAGCCGTGCTCCGCCATTAGTTGCCGCACCTGGCGCAATCGGTGGTCATACTCCTCTATCGGGAAGGGCAGCTCCAAGCAAGCTTTGCGCAGATCCCACGAATAGGCCCTCTGCAGCCAGCTCTTGCGTCCCTCGCCCCGCGATTGTTCACTCACGGCTCGATCGCCTTTCCCCACCGCGACGACCCTAGCCCTCGTGGCCGTCCAGAGCCGCTATGTATTCCTTACGGGCCTTCTCCACCAGCTCGGGGTCCCTGAGGAAGTCGAGAGCGGTCAAGGCCAGGCCTTTTGCCGCCTTGATCATGGCGCGATAGGCTTTGTCAGTGTTGGCCGCAGCGGCTGACTCGTGCGAATGCCAGGGGATCACCTCGTCCGTGATGGGGAAGGATCCGGCCCCGGTCGGTGCTACGTAGCTGACGTTGCCAATATCAGAGGAGGCCAGACCCGGCCCCGGCTGGGCTGATCGCGCATTCAAGTTGACAGAGTCGAAGTTGGCCTTGATGCGCCGGTTGATCGTGTAGTTGGGGATCATCTCGTCGTACGGAGTCTCCGACGGGGTGAAGTCCAAGCGCGCACCGGTCACGAGCGCCGCCCCTCGGGCGATATTGTGCACCTTGTCCACTAGCTCATCTCGCTCCACCCGGGTCTCAGCGCGGATGAGGAACTCGGCTCGCGCGAACTCGGGGACCACGTTGACGGCCTCGCCGCCGTGACTGATGAGCCCGTGGATGCGCGCCGAGGGCTTGATGTGTTGGCGCAGGGCGTTGATGCCGTTGAACGTCTCGATCACCGCGTTGAGCGCATTGACCCCATTGTGAGGATCGCGAGAAGCATGGGCAGGCTTGCCAAAGAACTCGATCTCCACCCCTCGGGCAGCCAGGGTCTTGCCGCTCCCCGGGCGGACTGGCACCGACGCGGTTACCGGGTGCGGGTGCGTGCCGATAACGACGTCCAGGTCAGCGAAGAGCCCGGCACGGACCATATAGACCTTTCCTCCTTTGCCCTCTTCGCCCGGCGTGCCAAAAACGAAGAGAGTGCCGGACATATCATCCAAGATGGGACGCAGGCCGAGCGCGGCCCCGATGGTGGACCCCGCCAGGAGATTGTGTCCGCAGCCGTGGCCTACGCCGGGCAGAGCGTCGTACTCCACCAGGATACCGATGTAGGGTCTGCCGTGCCCGTAAGTGCCCCGAAAGGCAGTGGACAAGCCAGCCACGCCACCCTCGACGTCGAAGCCGTGCGCTTCCAGTGTTTCCATACACCTGGCTGCAGCCTCGTGTTCCTCCAAGCCCAACTCCGGATTCTCATGGATGAACCTGCCCAGGGCGACGATGTCGTCACCTGCCTGGTCCAGCTCTGCCATCACGGTGCTGCGATAGTCTTCATCGTGTCTTTCGTCAATCAAGCGTCACCTCTCCCGTCTGGCAATCGATCCGTCCTCTTTTCGAAGACGAGGTCTCGCACGACCGAGAGCTTGTCTGGGGGCTCGAGTGTCAGATCCCCGGTCACCTTGGTCTGGCACGCGAGGGAGGGCTTGCCGTTGACGATCACCAGGCATCGACGGCATACGCCCTGATGACACGCCGCGTGACCGTAGTAGGCCAGCGACCCGTCCAAATTGTCGTGAATGTAATCGAGGACGTCGAGAACGCTCTGATCCTCCACGACCGGGACATCGTAAGCCTGATAGTATGGATCCTCGTCCACGGTGGGGTCGAATCGAAGCACGTTCACTACTCTCGTATTCCCCATAAAAGTTGCCCCCTCGCATCCCTCTGCGCGCTAGTGATGGCCTCCGATATCGGAGTGCCCCTGCATCATCTGTTGTATGTAAGCAAGATAGGGCCTTCTGCCCTGTGGAGGACTCGCCAGCGTCACGTTCACGGGGCGAGTCCCGATCGTGAACTCGCCCCCATTCAGCCTCACGATCAATTCCTTCAGCCAGCCCTCGTTGTCCGTCGTGGGATTGTCTGCTCGGTAGTGTACGCCGCGGCTCTCCGTCCGGGCCAGTGCAGCCCGGGCTGACGCTTCCAGCACCTGGACCATATTCCTCAAGTCCAGCGCCTCTATCCATTCCATATTGTAACGCCTGGTCTGGGCGCGAGTCGCCAGTTGTGTGATTTCAGCGGCCTTCATATCATCCAGAAGTGACAGATACGCTTTCAGGTCGTTTTCGGTCCGTATCGGCCCCAGGTTCTTCTGGGTGGCCGCCTGCAGCCGCCGTCGGACCTCGGCTGGTGCCACGCCGCTATCACGCCTCAGGGGCTCGGTCGCTGCCTCGACGGCTGCTGCGACATCGACCGCCGCAGATACCGCATCCTCCGCATACTCGGCGGCCGACCAGCCCGCCTTTGCTCCAGTGACCAGCATCTCCATGGTGGCAGCTGCCACCCGGTTCGCGCCAAAGGGGCTCGACGCACATTCCCCTGCGGCGAAGAGCCCGGGTACAGTGGCCTCGTACCGTTCATTGACGGCGACGCCTCCCTCGAAGTACTCGGCAGCAGGTCCCACCTCCACTCCCTCACCGGAAGCCAGCTTCTCAGCGACCATTGAGAAATCCACCGAGTGATATTTCCACCCGGGGTAGTGATGCCGCACCCGCTCGGCGAACTCCTCAAAGGGCTCATCGCCCACGCGGTAGAAGACTCCGTCGTGGGGCGAGCCCTTGCCCGCCTGGATTTCCTTGGCGGAGATATAGGAGATGAAGCATTTATTCCATTCAGTCCGGCTGGCGTGAGCCACCATGTCTGGATCATACTTGGCGAACACCCGCTCTCCGTCTGAGTTCTCCAGCACCCCGCCGCACAACAAGCCCAACACATAGGTGAAGATGCTGCCCGCGTGCATAGGCGGCCAGTATACGACATTGTTACAGAACGTGACGAACTCCATATTCGCGAGCTCGGCGCCAGCTCGGAGCGCCATGGCCACGCCATCTCCCGACAGCTCGCGAGAGCCCGTGACCGGCGTGTAAGCTCGATGCCACCCACCAGTTGCCAGCACCACCGCTTTGCTATCGAACGCTAGAAAGCCACCCGTTCTCAGGTCTAGAGCGAGCGCGCCCGCGACTCTGCCGTCCTCGACCAACAGGTCGAGCACCGCCGTATCCCCGACAATGTTCACGCCCATCTGTCTCGCTTGCCGATGGAGCGTGCTCATGATGCTCGTGCCCGACGTGAACACGGCCCTCTCGTCGGTGAATGAGACCTTGATGCCCCACTCCACCATTTCCAGCAGGCGATCAGGGCTTTCGCGAACGTAGATCTCTGCCAGGCGCTGATCATTCAGATAGCAACCCTGATGCAGAATGTCGTTGAGGAAGGTCTCTTCGCTGTCTCTGGGCTCGCCAAAGAATCCAGCTGCTCGCATGCCCTGCCCATGGGTGGTCAAGTCAGCGCCTGCCATTGGGCTGGCGCCCGATCTAGCAACCGGGCCCTTGGTGACCAGGGTCACCTCTGCCCCTTTCTCTCTGGCTCCAATTGCGGCGCGAAAACCCGCTCCCCCCCCGCCGACGACGAGAACATCGGTCTGAAGTCTCTCAGTCATACGTACATCCTCATCGAGCCTCCACGGCTCTGACTAGGCAGCTGAAACCGACTGAAAGCTAGTTGAGACACGCCCCTCCTCCTCCCGTAACACGATCCAACGGTGCCATTCTTCCGCGCTATCAGGGTAGTCGATCCGGACATGCTGACCGCGCGTCTCACAGCGGAGACGGGCAGCCTCGGCGATCAGCCGGCCGGCCAAGATCAAGTTCCGGGTCTCAAGCACCTTGATGACATCCGCGCGAGTCTGACACACCGGTTGTTCCTGCGCAAGCGCTTCGAGATCCTCCACTGCCTCTTCCAGCGCTGACGATTCTCGGAAGAGCCCGATGCCCTCCCAGGCTACCTCCCTTACGGCCATTTGCCATTCTTCAATGCCTGGTCCGGTCGAGGATTCAAGAGTCCCCAGGTCCTCTTCAAAGGCTTCAACCTGGGACACGGGCACCGTGACCGCGGCGCGGCGTAACGCATGGTTGGCGGCTGCGCGTCCAGCTCGCACGCCGAAGACCAAACACTCTGACAGCGCGTTGCCTGATAGGCGGTTCGCCCCGTGGACGCCCCCAGTCACCTCGCCGGCCGCGTAGAGCCCGCTAAGATCAGTGGCTCCCCAATCATCGACGACGATGCCCCCCAGACAGAGATGGGTGGCTGGAACCCATTCAAAGCGCTCTTCAGGCCACCGAAGCCCCGCACGCCGGAGCTTCTTGACAATTCCCCACTTGCCAAGCTCCAACTGCTTGCGGGCCTCATCCGGGATGACCATGCTGTCGTTCCATACCGGTCCTCGACCAGCACGGTATTCGAGAGCCGCGGCGCGCACCAGATGACTACGAGTCGCCATCTCTTGCCCGCGGCGGTGCTTCATGAACCGATTGCCCTCGCCATTGAGAAGGTGGCTGCCGGACGCCATCATGGCCGATATGCCGGCCGTGGCGATGACGCGCTTCCCGACTTTGGGGATGAGCGTAAACTCGTTGAAGGCCATGTTGGCAAATCGCACGCCGAGCGGCCAAGCCAATCCGTAGGCATCCCCAGTCGTCGGGTAGTTGGCGCTCGCGAAGGGATAGAGCCAGGTGGCGCTGCCCGCTGCCAAGACGACCGCTCGCGCGCTGATAATACGATCTGGTTCCCTTCCCGTCCCCAAGGTATACATACCGGCGATCGCGCCACCATCGACGAATAGTCTGGCAGCCATAGCCCTCTCCACGACGTGCACGCCCCGATGGAGCGCTTGCCGTCGCAGGCAGTCCATGAGCGCCGGTCCGCCCCCCTCAGGCGAGGCGGTGCGAGCCTCGCCGTGCGCCGGTGCCTGGATACGAATCACACGCCCGTCGTCATCTCGCGGGAAACGCAAGCCTAGATACTCAAGCTCTAGCACCCTCCTCGGGGCCTCGTCCACCAGGACCTGGACCAAACGTGGATCATTGACGCCCTCACCGGCGGTGACGGTGTCCTCGTAATGACGTGCTTTCGCCGTTTCCACGCTGTCGCTCCGGCTCCCGGTCCCCGCGAAGGAGAATCCTCCACCGGCCGTACAGGAGCTGCCGCTGCGACCCATCACGCCCTTATCGACCAGCGTGACATCCAGCCCAAGCTTCGCCGCTTCGACAGCCGCCGCACAGCCAGCCAACCCGCCGCCAATGACAGCGACGTCTGTGGTTATGTTGGCTGACATCTTAAAGCCCTGATCCGCACTGTGATAGCATGCACGGGACAATACTGCTCGCAGATGAAGCATTCGACACATCTTCTCGCCCAACGCACCTGCGATCGATCATTTGATGAATCGAAGCGGAAGACGTCCTTGCCGCACTGGAAAATGCAAACGCCGCAGCCGACGCACCGTTCCGGATCTATTCGTGGAGGCATCTCATCTCTTCATCTGTGCCGCAGTGTCGCTTCCAGTAACGGTTGCACCGTGCCGCTCCTTCACTGGTCAACGCCGGTCCCTTCGTGGCTGACCGGTAGCGATGTGGTCAGCTCTCTTATCCCGCAGACCTGGACGCGATCCTCCAGCTTAAGTCGGCTCAAGAGACCGCTGTTGCCGCACACCGACAGGGCCTGGGTGGGACATACTTCTGCACAGAACGGTCTTCCGTCGGCCAGCATACGCTCCTGGCACAGATCACAATCGTCCGTGGTCAGCGGAAGGAAGTCCATGGCAAGCTCTCCGTCCAGCTCGGTGGGTCCGATGGTGTTGACGTGGATCCACTTCTCTCCCTCGGGAAGACCGTGCTCTTGCTGACAAGCTACCTCGCACGCGAAGCACCCTACGCATCGATTGAGGTTTACGATCAGGGCTATCTTCTTCACTTGACTCCTACCTGTCTGCTTTCCTGATTCGGCACAGGAATGACCTGTTGCTGGTGGCCCCTGCAATCGGGTCCCGCTCATCCTCCCCAGTGACATCGTTCGTCAACCCACTGTTCTCGTCATACGGCTCTCCATAGCCGTGGGTGACCATTATCACGTCTGGACGTGTAGACGGGGTGACGTGAGCTCGTACTCTGATGGTTCCCCGGGGCGATTCAACTATCATCCACTCCCCGTCCTCAATGCCATGCTCGGCAGCTGCACGAGGGTGGATCTCTGCGAAGGGATCCGGCTCGATGGCGCGGATCCAAGGTAAGCTGCGGAACTGCGTCCCGGTGTGAATCCCCAGCTTCAGGCCAGCTGAACAGACCATAGGGTAGTCCTCAGCAAGCTCTGGCGTCGAGACCGGACCCTCCGCTGGTTCCACGAACGTTGGCAGCGGATCGTAGCCGTGCCTAGCGAAAAGGGATGACACGAATTCTATCTTGCCAGACGGGGTGTCGAACCCATCTTGTTCATATTGCCGATAGATTTCCTCTGGTTCATACTCCCGCAGGTAGCCCCCAGGATGCTGACGCAGCCAGTCGACGCTAATTCCGTGCACCTCCAACTCCTGATCAAACGCGTCTTTGACATCGTCCCAAGGGAAGTATTCCCCCAGCCCTACCCGGCGCGCCAGGGCAATGATGAACTCAAGATCGGACTTGCTCTCACCCACCGGTGGCACGCAGCGATTCTGCAGGGCGATTAGATTCGCGCGGGCGCTGGGGCGGTATCGGTAGTAGAGGATAAGATCCCTCTCCAAGAATGTCGCGGCGGGCAGCACAATGTCCGCAATCTGAGCCGTCGAGCTGAGATACGGGTCGTGAACCACCAGAAGATCAGTCATCTGGAGCGTCTTGCGCAAGGTGCTCGTATCCGAGAGCGCTGATACAGGGTTGCCTCCCTGTACGATAAGAGCCTTGAGCGGGTGAGGTTTCTCCGTGGCTATCGCGTCCGTCATTGCCACGCCCGTGTTCGTCAGCCCAGCGCCGAAGTAGAGCGGATACCGGTAGACAGCCCGGTCGGCGAAGTCATCTGGTCGCGCCCCGCGACGTTGCACATCCACGAAGGGAAGAGGCGGAACTAGAACGCTTCCGCCCGGTTCGTCGACCGTCCTGATGAGGGCACGGAGTATCGACGTAGTGCGTACTGTCTGCACCGTGTTGGTGTGCTGATCCAGGCCGTTTCCGTCCACGACCACGGCGGGCTTGATGGTTGCGATCATCCGTGCTGCTTCCTTGATCTTCGCCGCTGGCACGCCCGTAATCGATGCCACGGCCTCCGGTGTGTAATCCTGAATGAAGGTTTCCAGCTCGTCGAAGCCGACGGTCCATCTCTGGACGAAATCCGCATCATACAACGCCTCGGCAATGATGACGTGAATGAGCCCCAGGACCAACGCCCCCGTGGTGCCAGGACGCTCCTGCAGGAAGAGATCTGCCTTGGAAGCGGTGTTCGTGAAGCGCGGATCCGCCACGATGAGCTTGGCTCCCCTCTCCTTCGCCCAAATGATCCGCGCTGCATAGTTGACGGGAGACGTATAGACAGGATTGTAGCCGAATAATGCAATGCAATTGGCCCGCTCGTAGTCCGGCTCTGGGTAGCCTCCGAATGTGCCAGCGTGGGCTATCGCCCGGGGCGTGAAGCAAAGGTGACCGTGCGTGAAAATGTTCGGGGACCCCCAGGAGTTCATGAACCGAATCACATAGTTGTAATTCGTCACCCATCCTGGTGCCTGGCCTCGGTAGTATCCTACGTACTCAGGCCCGAACGCCTGGCGTATCTTCAAGAGCTTCTCAGCGATCTCGTTCAGCGCCTCATCCCAAGATATAGGTTCCCATTCGCCGGACCCTCGCTCACCAGTCCTTCGTAGAGGTGTCTTGAGCCGGTCGGGATCGGTGGTCAGCTGAGCCGCAGAAAGCCCCTTGGCGCAGAGGCGACCCTTGTTCACCGGATGCTCGGGCATCCCTTCGACTCTCAAGATGGTCTCATCGTCCACGGTCACCCGCAGGCCACACTTGAAATAGCACATCTGGCAAATCGTATTGATAGTCTCTGTCATAGTTATCACCGTCCGGACGCTCTATGTGGAAAAGGGGTTGTCAGACGTCGCTGACCCTATGCTGCGCTCAGATCCGGCGCGACGGGCTTTCATAGTGCTTTGCTGTTGCGGAGACTGAACCAGGGGCCTTCCCAGATCGGGGGAGGGAAGATTCAGGTCCGCTGCATCTGCTGCAAGACAACTGATTTTGTGTTGCGGATGTGGCGACGCATGGCTTTTCGAGCAAGGGGCGCGTCGCCGGCTGCCAGGGCCTCGATGATATCGTGCTCCGCTTCTGCACCCTCCTCCGTCCAGTCCGCCAGATGCGGATCGACAGCGAGAATCTGTTGCATAAGGACCAGCAGCTGGTCGATGTAGTCAGCCAAGATTCGATTACCGCTAGCTCGAGCGATGATCGTGTGAAACTCGTGGTTGAGAGCGATGAAGTCGTCGCTCTTTCGAGTGTCCGCCAGCTCTCTCAAACGCTCAATATCCTCTTCTGTGATCCGCTCAGCAGCCTGTCCCGCGGCCTCTACCTCCAGGATCTCGCGCAGCCGGAAGGCGTCTAGCGCCTCTGATGCGGAGACGGTATGCACGAGGTGCCCCTGATTAGGGATCGACTGAACGAGCCCAGCCGCAGCCAGTTTGTGCAGAGCTTCCCGCACAGGGGTGCGACTCACGGAGAACGCTTCGGCAATCCTAGTCTCGGAGAGCATCGTTCCTGGCGCTATCCTGCCCCACACTATGTCGTCTTTGAGGGACGCGTAGACTTCTTGTGCTCGGCTATTCCCGCTCGAGTAACGGCGCGTGCTGTAGTCCGATTTACGTGGCGTCATCTCTCGTTTGGTTCCTTTTATTGGACACTCCAGGATGGAGCGCGATTCCGTCTTGGATAGGGGTCAGGTTGGTCGCCGCCACGCCGCAGCGCGAGGCCTGTCCCAAATCTCCCAAGCGCGCGACACAGACTCAAGCAGGAGGCAATCGAGAGTAACTTGATCGAGCTAGATTCAGACATCTCCCGCGGAATTGTTGATGCCATCGCCAACGAGTTGGCAGCCAATAGAATCTCCTCTGCTGGCGGCCTCGCGTTGCCCTAGTCGGTGGGCGGGGTCGGAGGTGAAGACTGAACTCACCACGTCCTTCGGACCAGGGACGGTATACAACCTGTATACAGCCAGTATACAACACCGGGGTTCAAATGTCAAGAGTCTTTCCCACATGAGCCAGGGTATTGCTATTCTCAACCGTGTCGACTCCATCACGTTCCCCGATCCTCGGTTTGGTGCTCCATCTCCAGTCCGACATCTTCCGTCAGCTCCCTGACCTTATTCTCGTTCACGTCACCGTCGTCGTCAACGACACCAAGGGCGCGAGCTAACGTCTCAATGGCTGCCTCGACCTCCTCGCCTCTTTCTCCACGTGCGGCGCGCAAGAGCGCCTCGTGAGATTCGGAGTCCAGGTCTGCCGACGAAACGATCCGAAATAATGCGCCAAGATCCATCATATGCCTCCACTCATGAATGGGTTCGATCGACACTTGTCTCGCCGAAGTGATAGCGTGTTGCTAGAGCGGACGTATCGTTGTCCCACCCGTGTCCTCGTTTCGGGTGGGACAGCGGACTGGAGTGTACATCAGTCGCATCCAGTTCTCAAGTCAGCTGCGCCATCGCTTGCGGTGGCGCTTGCCCGTAGCCTCAGGTGCAGCTGGTGAGTGCCCACCTGGTGAGTCTTTGCCCTCGGGCGTCAGGGTCGCCGCCGGTCAGGCGCAGCCCTTCGACCGTGGGCGCGACCCCCATGCCGCTTATCATCGTCACCTTCAAATGTCATCGTGGTCCTCCGTGTACTCATCCCGCCGTGGTCCAGGCGCCACGTCGCCACATTGCCAAAGACTGTGTCAAGTATAGTGGAAACGCAGCGAGCGGGAAGATATTCGGATTGGTCCCTTTGGGAGCACGTCCGTAGAAGAAGTGGTGACCCGAAGCCCAAGGTCAGCGAGGCGGAGCTCCAGCAATTACCGGGGTTCTTGGGGAAAGGGCCGGAGGCACACGATTTCCGAGGAGACCTGATCTGAGCTCAGAAAACGTCGCCTGAGAGGGACGCACCTGTTCTACGTGCTGCCTACAACGGTGCGGGCCTACGCCCCGGCGGGTCTTGCCGACTTTGCGTCGGCGAGGGGCGTCTACCCGTGGGGTGATGACGGTGATGGTTTGCTGCGAGGTGCTCGAGGAAAGGCTCCTGCACCCTCTGAGAAATCGTCTCCTCTGTGGTGTGTCTTCAGATCGCGGTTGCCTAGGATTGGGCGCGTTCGGGGGTCGGGCAGTCGGCGCTGACGGCTTTCCCCGAAATAGGGGATTGGCCCGGCTCCGGGTCGATGGTGATCGTCACACGTTGCCCGCAGCGGGTGCATCGCGCTCGCCAGACGGGCCGCTTCCCCATCTTGGTGAACTCGGCTAGCTCGTGCCCTCGCTGGTCAGCCGCGCGTCTGGCGCGCTCGACCAGGGCCGATCGCTCGGTGTAGCAGTATTCTTCTCGGCAGGCGCCGAGCAGGCTGGCCACGCAGTCCTTGCAGATAGACATGGTCTCCCTTTCCGGTTACTTGAAGTAGGGATCGTCGATGGCCGCTTTGAAAGCTTCCAGACTTTCGTCGCTGGCGGCGACCGACCAATTGATGCCGGGCCACTCACGATCCGAGGTGACCTCGAAGAGAAGCACCCCGCGCACCAGGGGATACTCGGTTTCCAGCGAAGTGAAGCAGTCCCGCAGCCAGGCGGCTTTGTCGCCTCCCTGGTCGGCCGTCGCCAACTCGCTGATCATAATCGGCTTCTCCCATTGGAGCGCAGCCTGGTACTGGGAGGCGAAGAGGTCGTCGAAGGTGCGCCATTCGGCCCAGGCGGCCTGGGCGCCGGTGCCGTGGTTCAGCGTCGTCGTGCCGACCCAATCAACCACGTCGTCGCCCGGGTAGTACTCCGGCGCCCAACTGTTGAGCCACATCGCACTCCACAGAAACTCGACGTTATCCGCCCTTTCCTCCCGGAAGAGCGCCACAATGTGTCGGAAAGCGGCTCGATACGCCTCCGGGTCTCCCTGCCACGGATACCAGGACTTGATGCCGGGCTCGGTGCTCTGCTCGTGGGCGAAACGGAGGACGATGGGGACGCCCATTGAGCGTGCTCCTCGGGCCCAGCCGCGGACGTAGGCGTCGTGCTCCCCCGCGGTGATGCTCTCCAGGGAGTATGCCGGCTGGCTCGCCGTCGGGTCCTCGAACTGGCGCTTCCACGGCTCCCAGGTGATGACGGGGGTGAGCCCCAGGCTCGACGCTGCCCGGATCGCTTCGAACGGGAAGTTGCGATCCTTGTCGCCCCAGGCGTGGAACCAGAGGACGTACGTCATCTTGTGCTGGACCAGCGTCTCGAACTGGTAGACGGATGCGAAGCTGTCGTGGGGGACGTCCTCCGTGTAGATGCCCAACCCGACCTGCCCCTCGGGGTTGAGGGTGGCAACCGGGCGCGGTACCGGCGTCCAGGTCGGTGTTGGGAGTGGCGTGGGCGTGGCCGTAGGCGTCGGCGTTTGCGTTGGCGTCGGGGTGTTCGTCGGCGTGGGCGTGTTCGTTGGGGTGGGCGTCTGCGTTGGCGTGGGTGTGCTCGTCGGTGTGGCGGTCGCCGTCGGTGTCGCCGTCGGCGTGGGAGTCGGGGAGGGCGTCACCGTCGGATAGATTGCTGTCAAGGGGCCGCAGGCCGTCAGCGCCCCCAGGCCAAGGGCCATCAAGAGGAGGCCGCTAACGAGCAAGACCATTGTTCCTCTGACGTTACCGCTCATGAGCCTCCATTGCGGAACAGGAGCGGGAGCCAGATGCGAGCGCGATAGGTCGCCACGAGGGTCTGGGGCGTCGGCTGCCCCACGATCTCGTGGCTGGCCTTCCCGCCATCGGACCAGCGGATGAAGTCGAGGCCGTTCTGTACGGTCGGAGCCGCGATTGAGCGGGGCGCATTGACCATCATATCGATCTCAAACGGGGTGTCGTAGGCGGTGCCGTCATAGGTGAGCTGGAGGCCGCTGGGATCGGTGTCGAACGTATAGCGCACGGTGCGCGGGAAGAGCTCCACACACTCGGTGTCCTTGAGCCCCTTGCTGTCCGTCGCTGTCAGGCAGATGAACAACGTCGTATTGTCGTTGTGGGAGGGTATCTGGAGCGTGCCGCTGGAAACTCCCGTCACCTTGAAGAAATCGGGGTGGAAGTGGCCGTTGTAGAAGATGCGGGCGTTCCACTGCAGGTATTGTTCATCAATGTCTCCATCCTCGCCGTCAACGGCGCTGCCGCGGAAGGTCAGGGACGTGCCCATCGTATATCTGCTCCCCGCGGTCGGTGTCTCGATGGTGGCCGTGGGAGGCGTGTCGCCGACGACAATCCGCACCCAGTCGCGGCTGGTACGGCCGCGGGGCGTCGCGACCTCGAGGGTGGCTGTGTAGGTGCCGTCCTCCGTATAGGTGTAGACCGGGTTGGCCTCGACCGAGGTGCTGCCGTCGCCAAACGACCAGTCGTAGGTCAGCGCCTGCTCCGTCTCTGAGGACAGGGTGCTGGTGAAATGGACCTTCAGCGGCCGGTAGCCGGAGGTCGGTGAGGCCTCGATCTGGACCGATGGCGCGCTGGTGTAGAGAACTCGGCGAATCTCGCTTGCACCGCTGGGATCGGGGTTGAGCGCCACGTAGTAGAGATACCCGTCGGGTCCCAACGTCAACTGGACCGGGCCGCCCAGGCTGGACACGTTCTCCAGGAAGTCGTGGACGGTCGGGTTGCCGCTGTCGTCGAAGGTCAGATATTTGATCCAGCGTTTGTCGTAGTCGGCGATGAAGAGGGCATCCCGGTAGGCTGCCGGGTAGCGCGTCCCGGTGTAGAAGTCGCCGGCGACGATGGCCGCGCCCTCGACGTTCTGATAGGCGTAGAGGGGCGGGTCTATTCCGTTGTCCGGCTCCTGGTCGTAGAGGGGATCGCAGACGGCCTGGGTGCCGGTGTACCACCGGTAGCTGGTGTGGCGGACGTTGCCGCTGGCACCGCCTTCGTAGCACGGCCAGCCGAAGTTGTCACCTCGACCGGTATTCAGCTCCTCCCAGGAGTACCAGCCGACGTCCCCGGCATAGAGGGTGTTGGTAACCGAGTGGAGCGCGAAGCGGAAGGGGTTACGCAGCCCGTAGGACCAGACGCGGGAGCGGTTGCTGCGCGGGTCCCCGTCGTAGAACGGATTGTCCGACAGCCCCTCGCCCGTGTCCGGGTTGATCCGCAGGATCTTGCCCCCCAGGCTGTCGAGATCCTGCGCCCGGGCGGCGCGCGGGTCGGGGCTGAGGTAGGGGGCACCCTCGCCATTGCTGACGAAGAGCGCGCCATCGTGGCCAAAGGCCACCCAGCCGACGCTGTGCGACGGCCCCTCGGAGGGGAGGCAGTCGGTGATGGGTCTGCCGTCCGGCTGGGCGCAGGCCGGGTCATCCCAGTCTTCGCCGCCGGCGCTGGCGACGTTGCCCGTATTCGTATACGTGCTGTTCGCTCCCAGGATCACCTTCCGACTCTGCGGGTCGGACTCCGGCAGAGCGGCGTTGTAGCCCTGCGCGGGGTCGGCGGTGACGCGGAGCAGGCGGCTGACGCGGGAACCATTCCCGTCTGGGCCGTCAACGGCGCTGTGGGCGCCGGGAAGTTCCGGCGGATCGTAGGTGTAGAGCAGGTAGACGTAGGGTTCCGACGGGTACTCCGGGTGAATCTCGATGCCGATAAGGCCCCGGTTCCAGTTGTCGTTTACCTCGTCGGAGATGTCGATGAAGGTCCTCAGTCCGTCGCCGTCGTGGACCAGCACCCGACCGTCCTGATGGGCGATGAACATACGCCCGTCTGGAGCCCAATCGACGGCCGTGGGTTGAGAGAGATCACCCAGCACCTGCTCCGTCGCGAACTCGGATGTCTGCGGTGCGGGCCGATTGTACGCCCAGACGCCCTCGAAGCCCGCGTAGACGGTCTGCGTGACGGTGCCGTCGTCGACGGCCAGGGCTGTGGCGCGCCGTCCCTCGGTGCCCTGGTTGATGGGCGCGGACCAGTCGCTCCAAGTCTCCCCGCCGTCCAGGGTCTCCGCGATGTACCCTGGCCCCGCTAGGTAGACGTGGTCCGCGATCCGCGGGTCGACGGCCAGCAGGTTCCGGTTTGGCTCCGTGTAGGACTGAATGGTCTGCCACGTCGCACCACCGTCGCTGCTCTTTACGACGTGCAGGTCGTCGGCAGCGTACACAACGCTGGGTTGCTCTTGGTCGATGACCAGAGCGTGGATGCTCAGGTCGAGGAACTCATGGGTGCTCCCATACATCTCCTGCCAGGTCGCACCGCCATCCGTGGTCCGGTAGATGATGCCTGTGGACGGGCTCGTCCTCCGATCCTGCACGCCGGCGTAGGCGACGTCCGGTGCCTCAGGGTGAACGACTAACGACCGCACCAGCCCGTCCGGTTGCGTGAAGACT
>Ga0207797_1001995_pt1 | contig 14483 bp, 10 predicted proteins | sample PRCRCaboRojoPR_6_FD_187275 | JGI IMG/M metagenome (GOLD analysis project Ga0207797, IMG submission 187275) | Marine sediment microbial community from Cabo Rojo, Puerto Rico - PR CR 10% Liquid 1 (SPAdes) | ecosystem: Environmental > Aquatic > Marine > Coastal > Sediment | place: Cabo Rojo, Puerto... | reverse complement strand
AAGAAGCCCGCGGGACCGCCGGGGGCCACGAAGCCGGCCGGGCCGCCCGGGAGCACCAAGCCCGACGGGGCGGGGTCGAAGAAGCCATCGATGCCGCCTGGGTTCAGCGGAGACGGCGGCGGCGACGGGCTGACGCGCAAGGACTTCTCCAGCGACCAGGACGTGCGCTGGTGCCCCGGCTGCGGCGACTACGCCATTCTGTCGACCGTGCAGCGCCTACTGCCGGACCTCGGTGTGAAGAAGGAGAATCAAGTCTTCATCAGCGGGATCGGGTGCTCGGGGCGCTTCCCGTACTACATGGACACGTACGGCATGCACTCCATTCACGGCCGCGCGCCGACGGTTGCGACGGGCTTGAAGTCCAGCAATCCGGAGCTCGACGTGTGGATCGTGACCGGCGATGGCGACGCGCTGTCTATCGGCGGCAACCATCTGCTCCACATTCTGCGTCGGAATCTCGACGCCCAGATTCTGCTGTTCAACAACAAGATCTACGGCCTCACGAAGGGCCAGTACAGCCCGACGTCGGAGGTCGGTAAGGTCACGAAGAGCACGCCGTACGGCTCCATCGACCATCCGTTCAACCCGGTGGCCGTGGCGCTCGGCGCCGACGCGACGTTCGTGGCGCGCACCATGGACCGCGATCCGCAGCACATGAAGGCCATGATGCGAGAAACCTACGAACACACCGGCACCGGCTTTCTGGAGATCTACCAGAACTGCAACATCTTCAACGACGGCGCCTTCTTCGAATTCACCGAGAAGGAGACGAAGCCCGACCGCGCGCTGTTCGTCGAGGATGGCGAGCCGCTCACCTTTGCCGATGGCGAGAAGGGCATCCGACTGGACGGCTTGACGCCGCAGGTCGTGGACCTGGCGGAGGGCGACTGGTCGGTCGACGACTGCCTGGTCTACGAGGAGTCGAGCGAAGAAATGGCCAACGTCATCGGCCGGATGTTCTGGCAGGAGGATCTGCCCCGTCCGTTCGGTGTCCTGTACCGCGAAGACCGGCCCACCTACGAGGATCTGCTGCACGACCAGGTGCGCCAGGTCACGAAGAAGAAGGGCGCGGGCGATCTTGATGCGCTCCTCCGGCAGGGGGACACGTGGGAGATCGGCTAACGCGCTCCTGGTTTCGTGTTTCTCGTTTCTGGTTCTTTGAACCCCCGAGCACGAGAACCCCCAACCACGAGCCCTCCCGAGCCCCTGCCCGCCGAACGTCAACGTTTTGGCGACGGGAAACGCGTTCGTTCGGCATCAGTCCTGCGTGTTGCATAGGTTGCGCACACGCGACTGTCCTTGCCACCAAGCCACACGCTCGATCCACTATGATCTGGAATCATCTCGACAAGTACCGGGACCTCGGTATTCTTTTGCTTCGTGGACTGGCGGGCTTGTACATGGCCTTCGGGCACGGACTCGGGAAAATCACGGCAGGACCCGAAAGCTGGGCCAATCTCGGCGGGGCCATGAGCCATCTGGGGATCACTTTCCTTCCGACATTCTGGGGCTTCATGGCTGCCATCGCCGAGTTTGTTTGTGCCCTGCTCATTGTTGCGGGGCTCGTCACGCGGCCCGCCGCCATTCTCCTCGTGATCAACATGACGGTGGCCGCCAACATGCACATCCAGACGGGCAACGGCAGTCCAGAAACGGCCATCATGTACGGCATCGTGTTTCTGACGCTCATCTTCATCGGTCCGGGCAAATACAGTCTGGATGCGCAGTTTGGAAGCACTCGGTAACGCCCGCTTCATAAACGTTGCACAGCCCGGGTGCCCGCACCCTCTCTCACCAACAATGGACGGTTCCCATGACGACTGTGCGAAACAACGCCCTTGATGTGGCTCTGCTCGTGTTGCGGGTGGGCATTGGCATCTCGTTTGTTTTTGTCTACGGCTCTCGCAAGATGTTTGGCGGGCCCGAACAGTGGGTGAGCCTGGGGGAAAACATGGAAGTGTTCGGCATCACCTTCCTTCCGGTGGTTTGGGGCTTTATGGCCGCATTTGCGGAGTTCGTCGGCGGCATTTGCCTCATGATCGGTGCGCTCTTCCGGCCCGCGCTGGTGCTGCTGCTGGGCACGATGTTCGTCGCGGCCACGGGGCACCTCTTCGGCGGCATCAGTGGCGGTCCGTGGCATGCGACGGAGATGGCCACGGTGTTCATCGCGCTCTACCTGCTTGGTCCGGGGGCGTACAGCGTGGATGCCTGGATTCGCTCGTCGGAGTGACGCCGACCGGTCATGGCTGACGCGTCGTCCGTTCTGGTTGTGGGAGCTGGACTCGCCGGGCTTGTGGCCGCCACCGATCTGCACGCGGCAGGCGTGTCCGTCACCGTCTGGGAGGCGCGCGACCGCGTCGGCGGACGGTGCTGGAGCGTGCCCGTCGGCCCGAACGACGTGCGCCTCGATCTGGGCGCGGCCTGGCACTGGATGGAGCACGAGCGGGTAGCCACGCTGGCGGAACGGCTTGCTGTGGCGCGCATCCGCCAGCACGAACCGGGGATTGCCGTGCGGGAAACGGACCCCGACGCCCCGGTTGAACGGTTCGAGTGGCCCGAGACGCCGCCGCCCTCGTGGCGCCTCGCCGGGGGCGCGCAGACGCTCCACAAACGCCTCGCCGACCGGCTGCCGGCGGAGACGATCCGCTTCGAGCACCGGGTCACGGCGCTGCAGCGCACCGGCGACGGCGTGCGAGTCGTGGCCCAAGCGCCATCGGGAGTTCGTACCGCGATGCCGGACGCCGTCGTCCTCGCCGTGCCGCCGCGGCTGGCCGTGCACACGATCCGGTTCGACCCGCCGCCCCCGGCCGCCGTGCTGGGCGCGATGCGCGCGATGCCCACGTGGATGAGCCATACGGGCAAGGCCGCCGTCACGTACGACCGCCCCTTCTGGCGGGACGCCGGACTCGCTGGGCGCGTCACCAGCGATGCAGGACCGGTGCACGACTGGCACGACGCGGTCACGCCCAACGGCGACGCGGCGCTCGTCGGCTTCCTGCACCCGCCCGGCCCCGATTCGCCCACCCCCACGGATCCGGACGCGCGCCGCGACGCACTCGTCCGTCAACTCGCGCATTGCTTCGGCGATGCGGCCGCCCATCCTTCGGGGATTGCCACGTGCGATTGGACGCAGGCGCCCGCAACCACGCCGCCCGTCGGCTCGATCTCGGACCCCGACGATCCGCCGTCGCCTTCGCCTGTGCTCCAGGATGCGGTCTGGGACGGACGTCTCCATCTCGCCGGCGCCGAAACCGCGGCCAACCATCCCGGCTACCTCGACGGCGCCATCGAAGCCGGTCAGCGCGCGGCGCGTGCTGTGGCAGACCGTTCTGACAGATTCTGAATGCCAGGCACACCGCGGATCGCGTCGACCGTCTGTAGCCTTGCGTGATAAAGCGCAGGATGGATGGTCCCGCGGCGCTTTTGACGCGTGCGATCAGGGTTGAGCCGTTTCGGCCTTGCCCATTCGGGCGCCTGGACGGCGGCGGACGCGAAACGGGAGCTGGCGTCAGCCCGAGTCATCACAGCCGGTCGACGTTACGAAAGAGCCCCCGATTGGGAACTCACGGTCGCGACCCGTTCTGCGAGGGATTTTGCGTCGGCGTACAGGTTGTGGACGTGGGTGTACGTGAAATCGGCGCTGCGGCCCAGGAGGTGCAGATTTTCGAAACGGTTCAGGTAGGCCTTCATCGTTTCGGCCTTTTCGGCAGCGCCCAGATCCAGGATCGGGTAGGCAAACGGCACGCTGTGGTCGTCGAACGCCACGACGTCCTGCGGATCGATGAGACCCTGGTCGACGAGGAGGTCGGCGGCCTTCGTCTTCAGCGCGTCGGCGGACAGATCCCACGCGGTGTCGTTGCGTTCACACGGCAGCTCGAGCACCACGACGGTCTGGTCGTCCGGCGCCATGTCCGGACTCCGATTCTTGGGCTCGTAGAGACGCGTGAACGGTGTGGAACGGGCCGGGAAGTAGAGCGACGCGTTCGACGTGAGGCGGGGCCGGTCGAGGCCGAGCACGGCCAGGCGCAGATGCCGGAAGCGAATCGAATCGCTCAGCGCCCGGAGAGGCTCGGGCGGAGGCGGATCCAGCAGATGAGTCACGAGCGTCAGTGGCAGTGTGCTCACGACGGTGTGGACGTCCACGGCGTGCTCGTCGTTCACCGTGACGTGCGTCAGGCAGGTGCCGTTGTGGGCAACGGACGTGATGCGCGCATTCGTGCGGATGTGCTCGCGGCCCATCGCCTGCGCGGTGGCCTCGGCGATCTGTCCGTACCCCCACTTTGGGTAGTAAAAGGAGCCGTCAAGGTGGCGGGTCTTCGTGATCGAGTCGCCGAAGGCCTCCAGCAAAAACGTCTGCAGGTCCAGCCCATCCAGCCGGTCGCCCGCCACACGAGGGGAGAGGCGGGACGCATCCGTTCCCCAGAGCTTTTCCGTGTAGTTTAGCAGAAACAGCTCGGCCAGGGTTGGGCCGTAGCTCTCGAGCGCCATCTCGCGAAAGTGATCGGCGTCATCCGACACGCGCGGGATGGACAGTTGCTCCCATGTGATGCGCGCGAGGAGCGACAGCGGAAGCTTCTGCAGCAGGTCGTACGGGGCGAGCGGAAAGTCGATGCGGCGGCCGCGCCAGCAGATCTGGCTGGGGGCATCGACGCGGCGCAGGTCGTCGCCCAGCAGCGCCTGCACATCGGCCGTGATCTCGGCGTTCTTGTCGTGGAAGCGATGTGCGCCCGTGTCATAGCGAAACGGGCCGAGGGTGAGTGTACGCGCATTGCCGCCCACGGCGTCGGCGGCTTCCAGCAGGCGCACGCCGAGGCCGTGCCGGCGGGCGTACATGCCCATGGCGAGCCCGGCCGGGCCGCCGCCGAGAACCGTAATGTGCGGGGCAGGATCAGTGGTCATACACGGAGACCGTCACTTCGGGCCACATGCGATTGACGTATGGATTGTGATAGAACCGGCGGACGCGTGCCGGCGACCGGTCGAACAGCGATGGATACGTGCCGACGACGAGGGTGTGTCCCCTCTTGGCACGTCGCAGCCGGCGCACGTCCGTCGAGTCGTTGACGGAGACAAACCGGGCGTCGATGCGCTGCTTCCGCAGGTAGGTGTTCACGAGCGGGATGGAGGCGACCCGCGTAGGAGCAGGGGCGGCGCTCGCTCGCGCTTCAACAAAGGCTTTGGCCTGCGCAATGGCGGACGGCTCCAGGTGCTGGCGGACGAGCACGACCGTCACCGCCGCATACGCTCCCAGCACGGCCAGCCCCGCCGCGCGGCCCCATGCCGAGTGCCGCCAGAGGGCACCCGCGCCGCCGGCGAGAACGAGCAGCAGGAGCGGGATGAGCGGCAGGACATGGCGGCTCTTGTGGATCACGTTCTGGAAGAAGAAGACCCACACGGTGTAGAGCGCGACACTGGCGACCAGCACCCACAGCCGTCGCGACGACCCTCGGACCGCGCGCCCGAGACGGACGGCACCGATGGCCCCGAGTCCGAGCATGCCCACACCGACGCCCCCCGTCAGCGGATGGCGGCCCGGCCACCAGGCGCCGAGTCCGTCGGCCCACAGGCCGCGCACGAATCCGGCCACGCGACGGCTGAGGTCCGACTCCGTCTGCACGGTGCCGCCGAACTCGGTGAAGTGGCCCGTCGTCTGCGTCCAGGCCACCTCGATGAGCGTCCGCAGGCCGGTATCGAGAATCATCGGCACGAGCCACACGGCCACGCTTGCCCCGCCCAGAAGCGCCAGCCGCCAGGGCGCCGGCGACCGCATCAGCACAAGGAGCGCAGGCACGAGCACCAGCGGCAGGTACGACAGCCGCAGGCCCGCGAGCAGGCCCGTGAGCAGGATGCCCAGCGTCGCGGCCCGCTCCCGCGTCACGTCGTCTGCCGGTTCCGACACGGCGCGCAGAAGAACCGCCAGCGCCCCGATCGCGCAGGCGGTTCCCAGCAGATCGGGCATGTAGCGGGTGCCCATCAGCCACACCAGCGGATTGAAGAATACGACTGCCGCGATCGCAAGACCGTCGGCGGACCGCAACGGCACGCGCCACAGGTGCAGCAGTGCCGCCATCAGGCCCAGGGTGGCGCATCCGCCCACGAGCGAGAAGCTGGCGCTGAAGTGCCCCGTCGGCAGGTAGAACAGCGTCGAAGCCGCCCAGAACACCGGATACCCCGGGAAGTGGGGCTGGAGGGCGGCGACGTCAAATCCGTCTGCCACACTGAGCGCAAACCGCAGACTGTCCGGATCCTCCACGTACGAGATCGTCGTCGCCAGTCGGCTCCCGAGGCAGGCCACGGCGAGCAGCACCCACGCGCCGGTCCGCGACGTTGCCACCCGGACGAGCGTCGCGCTCCACTCCCGGACCGATGCCAGAGCGCCCGTTGCAAAACGTGAGGCGGGGACGGTCACGGGGAGACGTTCGAGGGGACGGATGAATGCGTTGGAACGCGAGAACATTGACTGCCGGATGTCCGCACGTCGTGCACGAGTGCCTCTATCTTTCGGCGCGCGCCGAGAGACGGACGTCGGAAAGCAACGATGGAGGGAGGCGCGCCTCGCGACTCTGTGTCCTGACAGCGCGAACAGACACCAACGCCCTTCCCCCGCGGCAGCAGGAGAAGGGACGCTGGGCGCACGGCGTCACGCGCGCTAAGTCCGGGGCACCACGGGGGTGTTTACCAGTTGCTCATGTTGGCATCCGGGAAGTCGTAGGCGTCCTGGATGATGCTCTTCGCCGCGTCAATGTCAGCGAGGGCCTCGGCCTTCGTCATTCCGTACGGCGGCGTGCCTCCCAACTCCTCGTGGAGCGCCTGCAGGTCGGCGTCGGAGATGGCCTTGTCCGGGTTGTACTGCAGCGCCCAGGCGAACGGCTTGGCCTCGCCCCAGTGCTCGTTGAGTGCCGCGGCGGTGTCGTCGCCCAGCGCCGCACGGGTGATCGTCTGGTCGTCGGAGAGTCCGCTCAGGTCGCCTGCCATCGAATTCAGGTAGTGCACGACGTTGGACGCGACCAGCCGGTCCCACTCGGCGCGGGCATCGGCGGCGTGGCTCCGAATTTCGTCGATCGACTTCTGGTTAAGAATCGCCGTGCGGCCCTCGCGGAAGGACTCGAAGAGCGTCGTGTGGAAGTTGATGTCGTTCACGGTGCCGCGGTCCACCGAATAGTCGGCCCAGGTGAACATGAACTCGCTTTCGAGGTCGATCGCACCGTCGCCGTTCCGGTCGCTCGCTTTGGCGACAAGGCCGTTCCCGTCGTAAAAGACGCCCGAGGCGTTGAAGTCACGCGGTGCGCCGTAGTAGCCGTAGGCCTCGTCCCACACGTGGCCGAGCGTCGAGTAGGGCTTGTCGCCGTCCTGCGTATTGGGCGAGGTCTCGCGGTTCAGCACGTCGTCGAGGTACTTGGCGGTGGCCTGCGAGTAGGCCACCGAGCCCAGCAGCAACTTGTTCACGATCTGCCCCATGTCGACTTCCTCGGCCGTCGTGTAGGCCGCAGGAGCCGTCTGCCCGCTGTCGTAGTTGCTGGCGATGTTGGCCAGGTACTGACGCACCACCTCGTCGGCCGTGGCGCCCTCCGAGAAGCCAGGCAGCGCGCCGATGCCGATCAGCGGGATGTCGGAGTACTGTGCGGTCGCTTTGCCCTGCAGGCTCTTGCCCGTTGCGATGTCCGGGTAGGTCGTCTGTAGCGGATCCGGCGTGACGGACAGCAGGATGTTCAGGTCCTGGCTGTCGTAGGTGTACCGGTCCATGAGGCGCTGCTCGGTCACCGGCGTGGCGCGGGCGTCGGTCAGGGCCTTGAGGTCGGCAATCAAGAGGTTGCGCGTCACCTGGCCGGGATAGGCCACCGCGCTCTCGCCGTCAACGAAGCGGCTGGAGAAGGTGTAGCTGGATGGAACCGGGAGGTCGTCGTCCTCGGGGGGCGGCTCCGTCGTCGGACCGTTGCTGTCGCAGGCCGTCATGAGCAGCCCGGCTGCGAGCAGGGTCACGATGGGAAGAAGGCGGGAAGGAAGAAGGCGTTGCATGATGGAATGCAGCATTGAAAAGAGGTCGAGAGGATCGATCGAGTGTGATGCCAGCTCCGCGAGTTTCGTTAGAGCTGGTGCACTTCCGAGTGATTGCTTTGGGGTGAGCAACGATGTCCTGATCTTCCGCCGGTGTTCATTTTTGGCTCGATCCAAAAACGAACCAGACGAGCGAAGCGACTCACGAAGTAAAAAGATCACGGCTGTGAAGACTCGGGCTGACGTCGGCTTCCGCTCCGCTACAATCATCGAAACTCCCCCGACTGCCGTCGGGGTCAGACACCGATGATTTTGGTCGCTTCGCGTCCTCCCGAAGGCTTTCGGGACGGGCGCCCGACTCTGCAAGGCCGGGAATTCCCCCGCACGGCGATCGTGAAGTTGAAGGGCGCTTGTTGATCGCGAACGAGACCGATTGAGAGTGCGCTAGAAGTCATAGGTAACGGAAAGATTGACCTGGCGCCGCGGCCCCGGAATGATGCCGGTGCTCAGCGTGGCGTCGCGCTGCCGCGGATTCGAGTGCAGGCGCGAGCCGATGAACACATTGTCGGTCACGTTCTTGGCGGTCAGCTGCAATTCCAGGGCGTCGTTGAGCGCATAGGTTGCGCCGGCATCGACGACCGTGTGGGCGGGCACCGGACCGCGTTCGCCATGACTGGGAGGCGCACCGGGCGCGTTTTCGCGGAGGTTCTGCAGGTCGGTGTAGAAGCGGCCCTTATAGCGCAGGTCGGCGAACAGGCTGAGCCCGATGCTCGGGAACGACTTGGAGAGGCCCACCGTGGCGCTGTGCTCGGGCGCGGCGGGCAGCTCGTTGCCGCTGATGTCGACGAGTCCGGAGCCGAGGGCGCGCGGAATGACGCCCTCCTGGACGGTCGACTGCATGAAGGTATACGACACGTCGATCGTGGGGAGCGGCCCGGCCAGCACGCCAGCGTTGAGTGTGCTGCGCACCTCCACGCCCTGACTCTGCACGACGCCCAGGTTCTGCTGAAAGCTCGTGCGACCGCCCACCAGGTCCTCGACGTGCAGGTAAAAGCCGGTCACCTCAAACTGCCCGAGATCGGTGCGTCCGCGCAGGCCGAGCTCCGTATTCCAGCTTTTCTCGGCACGGAGGTCGAAGCCGTCGTCTTCGGAGTCGACCGCGGTGGGCGGCTCGAAGCCCACGATCTGGAAGGTGGCGCTGGAGGGCGGCGTATAGCCGCGATGGATGCCCCCGAAAAGATGGAAGCGGCCGGGGCCGGCGGGGCCGCCCAGCGGGTACGTGCCCAGGTCGAGGTTGAAACCGACGCCGGGGAGAGGCACGACGTTGGTTTTGTCGCGAAGGATCCCTCCTGCGAGCCGATCAACCTGCTCTTGCTCGAACACCTCCAGGCGAAAGCCGGGCGAAAGGCGGAGTCGCCCCCACTGCAGTTCTTCCAGGGCGTACAGCGCGAGCGCGGTCGTCTCGTACGTCGAGCTTCCGCCCACAATCTCCAGCGACTCGGGATCCGAGGGATCGCCGCGGAAGAACACGCCCTCGCGAACGCCCACCTCGTCGCTGATCTTGCGATCGTCCTGGAATCGTTCCCAGTGCAGGCGGCCGCCCAACGCGAGGGTCGCCGACTGCCCGAAGAGCCCGTGGTTGATCTCCAGCGTCTGCTCGACGCCGGTCACGTAGAAGGTCCGCAGATTGCCGAAGTACGGGCCCTCCAGGTCGCCTTCCACGGCGTCGCTGATGCCCACGCGAATGAGCGGCCCCGGCGTGGAGGGCGACACCGGCTCGGCGTCAATGTCCGAGTTCTCGTACGCGGACGCCTTCACGAACACGTCCTTCTCGCGCCACCAGGGGCGGTCGAACACGTTCGCGTAGAGGCGCGTCGTGCCCTGTACCCGGTCGCTGTACCGCCGGTTGTAGATGCCGCCGAGCGCAGCGCGGAAAATGCGGTAGCGGTCATCCTCTTTCGGATTGAAGTCGGGATCTTTGCGGAAGGTGTACGGCGTCAGGCCGGTGTACGTCGCGTTGAGCCGCTCGTAATCGACGTTCGCCTTCACGTACAGCGAGCGGTCGTCTCCCAGCTGGGCGCGCACCTTGGCGGTGCCGTTGAGCTGCGCGAAGTCGTTGTTGTCGCGGAACCCGTCGCCGCGTTTGGCGAGCAGTTGGATCTGCGGGCGCACCCCGTCGGTGCCGAAGCCGCCGAACTCGCCGTACACACGGGCAAAGCCGTTCGTGCCGCCGGTCACCCGTACCGATCCGCCGAACGTCTCGCGCTGGGGGCGGCGGGTGACGTAGTTGATCACGCCGGCCATCGTTTGCGGGCCGTGGCGAATCGTCGCGCTGCCCTTGATGACCTCGATCTGCTCGACGCGTTCGATCGCCGGATTGTAGTAAAGCGGCGAGAAGACGTACGGGGCAGGTTGGATGGGCATGCCGTCCTCCATCACCAGGACACGCTGCGTACGGCGCGGCTGCAGGCCCCGGATGCCGACGGACATGCGCGTCTGCCCGATGCCGTCATCCGACAGCCCGAACACGCCGGGCACGTAGGTCAGCGCCTCCTGCGTGCCGATCGGGTCGATCCGTTCGAGATCGGCGACGCTCACCTCCGTGGCCGCGCCCGGGACGGTCGCTCGTGTCTCCCACGCGGAACTTGTAATCTCGACGCCCGAGAGCTCAATCGTTGCAGGCGTGAGTCGGATGGTAAGACGCGTTGTCTCCTGTGGACGCACCCGGACGGCCTGCGTCGACGGCGTATAGCCGACGTGCCGAACCTGTAGGGTGACGGAGCCAGCAGGAAGCCCGGAAAGCACAAAGCGCCCGTCGGCGTCGGTTGTGGTTCCCTTCGACCGTTCGGTGCCCCGAACGCGGACGGTCGCGCCAGGCAGGGCAGCGTCCTGTGCCTGCGTCACCACCCGTCCCTCCACCCGACCCGTCGCCCGGTCCTGCGCGGCAGACGGATCGCAATTTAGACTAAATATACAGACGAAGAGTGCCAGTGGAATCGAACGCCAGGACATGAAGCGAGACAGTGGTTTACGGAAAACAAAGCCGACAACACGTCCGAAAAGTGGTGGGGATCGGACGTCCCAGGGAAGCAGTAGAGCGCCTAAAACTGTTCGGGATTCACGGGCGTAGCGGTCGTATCGTCGGGCGATAGCCGCTTGATGACGCCGTAGCTTCCGCCTCCGTCATCGGACGACCCATCGTCAGGGCCCAGAATCGGGTCGTCTGAGCATCCCGCCACCAGGATCATCACGGCAACGAGCAGGGCGCTAAGCAGCGCCATAAGGCGCCGAGAAGGAGACAAAGCCATGAGTGCGTCGGTTGTTTGCTTATCTAGACTGGTTCTATACAATGAACCTGCCTCGATCTCTTCAAGTCGTTCGCGGCGTAGATTGTGAAGAATGGGACGAACCTGGGGCGGGTCCAGGTTGCGCGGCCTTCTCGCCGACGATGCGATAGAGGCAGAACCGCAACGCCTGCCGGCGAAGAGACCGCAGGGGGCGAGGTCGGTGTTAAGACGAGAGGGCACCACCGAGATTGTGGAACCAGAAATGCGGAGTCCGATGTATCTTCTCGAAGCGCTTCCCATCGAACCCCTTGAACCAACGACCGGACGCAACCATGGCTAAGAACATCCTGATGATTGTCGGCGACTTTGCCGAAGACTACGAGACGATGGTCCCCTTTCAGATGCTGCAGATGGCGGGCCACGAGGTGCACGCCGTGTGTCCGGAGAAAGACGCCGGCGACACCGTGAAGACCGCCATCCACGATTTTGAGGGCGACCAGACGTATACCGAGAAGCCGGGGCACAACTTTGCGCTCACCGCCACCTTCGAGGAGGTCGACGAGAGCGACTACGACGCCCTCGTTCTACCCGGCGGTCGCGCGCCCGAGTATCTGCGTCTGAACGATCGCGTGGTCGAGATGGTGCAGCATTTCTTCGAGGAGGACAAGCCGGTGGCGGCCATCTGCCACGCGGCGCAAACCTTGGCCGCGGCCGACGTGCTTGAAGGGCGGCGGTGCTCGGCGTATCCGGCCTGCGCGCCGGAAGTGGAGGCCGCGGGCGGCACCTACGCCGACATCGAGATGACCGACGCCGTGACGGACGGCAACCTCGTGACGGCTCCGGCCTGGCCCGCCCACCCGGCCTGGATCCGGCAGTTCCTGGAGCTCCTAGGCACGCGCATCGAGCAGCAGAAGCCGGCGATGGCGTAGCACGCTGCTGCAATCGCGGCCAAAGCCGTTCGCGCCGGGCTCCTCGCGCAGGAGCCCGGCGTTTTTTGTCGGCGGGAAACAGAGCGGAGCCCCACCGAGAAAGACGAACGGACGACTCGCGGCGGGGCCGGGCCGACGCGTCGCCGTCCGGGGGACGAAGCCAGACGCCCAGCGTGACGGAGACCACCGGGCGGTATCGGGTGGGAACACTTCTTGCGGAATAGGGAGGATGGATCGCATTTCCACTCGGACCGCTTCCTATTTCCATCATGCTCCGTTACCGAATCACCCTGTTTGGCCGCTGGGCCCTCCTCGCCACCGTTGTCGCCGTGCTGTCCCTGGCCGGGATCGGCTGCGATTTGGCCGGCGACGACGACGGAAACGTCACCCTCTCCGGTCGCGTGCTCAACGCGGCCACCCAGAACCCCGTGACGGATGCGGTCGTCACCGTGGAGTTTCTGAACGCCTCCGACCAGCCGGAAGAAATTTCCACCGCGACAGATTCACTGGGTCGTTTTTCCACGAGCATCGACGTGGACGGTCCCATGGACGTGACCATTGCGGTGGCGAAGCGAGGCGTTCTCGTGGAGCAAGTGGAACGGGTCTCGCCCGACATTGGGGGCGTGACGGGGCTCGAGTTTGAGCTTTCGTTCAACGCCGACGAGAACGAGCCGGAGCCCGGTCGGCCCACCAATCTCCTCCTGGCGGAGCAGTCCACCGACGTCATTCGCGTGCAGGAAAGTGGGGGCACGAGCATCGCGCGCCTTACCTTTCAGGTCGTCGATTCGACGGGCACGCCCATCGACATCGACCAGGCCGTGGATGTCTCCTTCCGGTTCGGGCAGCAGCCGGGCGGGGCCGAACTGACGCCCCAAACCGTCACGACCGACGGGCAGGGGCAGGCGACCGTGAACGTGTCGAGCGGCACCACGTCGGGCGTCGTGCAGGTGGTGGCCGAAACGGAGCGCCCCGACGGCACGCGCATTGCGTCGAAGCCGACGCGCGTAACCATCCATGGCGGGCTGCCCAACAAATGCCACTTCAGCCTCGGGCCCGAGCAGTTCAACTTTGCCGGCCTCAACACCTTCGGCGTGAACAACCCCGTCAACGTTATTGTCGGCGACAAGTACGGCAATCCGGTGGTGCCGGGGACGTCGGTCTTCTTCACGACCAACGCCGGCGTCATCGGCGGCTCGGTGCAAACCGGGGGCAACGGCCAGGGCACCGTCGGCCTGACCTCCGCACGTCCGCTGCCCAGCGACGGCGTGGCCACCATTCGGGCCGAGACGGTGGGCACCGACGACGTGAACACTCTCGTGAACCCGGACAACTGCGAAGACCCGGCCGAAACCGGCAATGAGAACACCATCTTCGACACCATTCCGGTCGTCTTCTCCGGGCGCACCAGCGTGGAGGTCGATCCAACGGTTGCCGCTCTCGGGCAGACCTACGAACTCACGGTGCGGGACGTCGAGAACGGCAATCCGCTCGCGCCGGGAACGTCCATCAGCGTGAGTGCGCAGGGCACGAAGGTGAAGGCGGTGGGCAACACCGAGGTCGAACTCGACGACACGGCCATCATCGACCGCAATGGCGACGGGTTCGGTGCCGAAGACGTCGTGAAGGGCGACGGTGTGACGCGATTCACCTTCCGTGTGGTGGAGGACAACAACCTCGACGAGGGCGGCGTGCCCACGATCGAGGCCGTCACGATTACCATCAGCAGCCCGAACGGCGATCTGGAGATCGTGATCACGCCGTCGGAGTCCGGTGCGAATGCGAAGGCCTCTCCCCAGACCGTGCAGGCACGGACAAAGGGAGCCGAGGTGAGCATCGAGTCCGGCAGTGCCATCGTCCGGGCGCCGACGCAGTAATCCGCCGTTTGCCCGGAAGGGCCGCTGCGTGTCCGAGGCACAGCGGCCCTCATCGCCCCGAGGGTCGCCACCAGCAGGGCGATTGCATGGTGAGACGCCGGTTGAGGGCGTGGCGGCTCTCTGCTTCTGATCTGCGGGTCACGGGTCCGCCACGGCTTCGCTCATTCCCGCCGTTGCCACTCGGTGAGGTCATCCGGTCGGGAGGCACCGTAAGGCGACAGGATCACGCGTTCCGCGGTGCTGTGACGAACGTGGTAACGATGCGCGTCTTCGCCGAATCTTAGGCGGCGGTTCACTTCATCTCGATGGTGGTTTCTTTTGTAGGTCTGGAACCGTTTCCAAAAAGACCGTGACCGCCATGTTATCAAATCCTTATACACGCCGCTTTCATTGACGGT
>Ga0207797_1001994_pt1 | contig 14485 bp, 17 predicted proteins | sample PRCRCaboRojoPR_6_FD_187275 | JGI IMG/M metagenome (GOLD analysis project Ga0207797, IMG submission 187275) | Marine sediment microbial community from Cabo Rojo, Puerto Rico - PR CR 10% Liquid 1 (SPAdes) | ecosystem: Environmental > Aquatic > Marine > Coastal > Sediment | place: Cabo Rojo, Puerto... | reverse complement strand
GGGCCACAGCCGGAGCGTCGGCGCGTACGTGTCGTAGGGGCCGTCGTCGACGAGCGCCCGCTCGACCGTCCGCAGGCCCGTCGCAGTGTTGAGGTCCGCGGGCGCGAGCAGCAGACAGCTCCCGTCCTCGGCGAGCGATCCGCAGTAGCGCCGCACGACCCCGACGGGGTCGTCCAGCTCCGAGAGGACGTTTCCGAAGATCAGGAGGTTGTAGCTCCCCTCAGGGTCGAACGCCTCGGCGGTCTCGCGGTGGACCACCGCGCGGAACGACGGCCGCACGCCGTCGAGCATGGCCCCGAAGACGTCCGCGGCGGGGCTCGGCTCGACCGCGTGGTACTCCACCAGCGAGTCGGCCGGGAGCAGGTCGTGGACGCCGAGCGCCGGGCCGCCGACGCCCGCGCCGACGTCGAGGACCCGGAGCCTGCGGGGGAGCAGCCCGTCGGCCGCGAGGTCCGCGAGCGGGTACTGCACGGCGGCGTAGTAGTCGGGGAGATGGTAGACGGCGTAGGCGTGGGCGGTCTCGCGGTCGTACTCGACGGACCGTCCGCGGTAGTAGTCGTCCTTGAGCCGCCGGATCCGATCGCGCAGCGCCTCGCCGCTCCCCCCTTCGTACCACTCCGGCCCGTACGCATCGGCGAGCAGGTCCTCGAGCCGGTTCGCGTACTCCCCGGGGAACCGCCCGACGCCCTCGAACGCGAGGTCGGCGGGGCCGGCATCGACGGGGACGAACGTCCCGTCGGCCCGCTCGCGCATCCCCAGGTCGAACGCGGCCTCGCGGAGCACGCTCCTGACGACCGCGGGGTGTGGCCGTCCGGAGACGTACTCGTGGATCTCCTCGGGATCGACCGGTCGCACCCGCCGGAGGTAGCGGGCGTTGTCGATGATCTCCTGGCGCTCGGTCAGGGCTCCCCACCTCCGTCCGTCCCTCCCGGGCCGCCGGCCGCCTCGCGATAGAGCCGCTCGAACTCCGGTGGATCGGCCTCGGCGATCCGGCTGGCGGCCTCGGCCACGTCCGCGGCTCCGGGGAACGCCGACTGTATCTCCGCGTACACCGAGGGCTCGTTGCCGGTCACCCGGCCGGCGACGGCCTCCAGCGCCCCGGAGACGGGCGTGTGGAACCTCTCGGGGACGTCCTCGGCCGCCAGCGCGTAGGCGAGTATCGCCGCGTGCGCCCGGGCCTGGACCGTCCGCATCGCCTCGTCGTGTTCCTCGGGGGTGGTCTCGAACAGGTCGTTCCCGCGGTCGGCGAGCGCCTCCCGGACCGTCCCGATCACCGGGCCCTCCGAGCCGACGACGACCGCGAGGTTCCCCGGCTCGCTCGACGGGGCGAAGAGCGGGTGGAGGCTCGCCCGCTCGCGGTCCGGGGCGTGTTCGGCCATCGCCCTGACGGGCCCGACCATCACCCCCGAGACGTCGAGTATCGCCCGTTCCGCTCGCGGGGCGTGCTCGGCGATGGCGGCCTCGGTCGCGGAGATCGGGACGGCGATGCAGACGAGGTCGAACCGCTCCTCACCCCCGAGGGCGGCCGTCCGCGCGACGTCGAGTTCCGCGGCTGCCGACGCCGCCACCCCCGGGTCCCGGTCGGCGAAGGCCACCCGCCAGTCGGTGGCCTCGACGAGGCACCCGCCGAGCCACCGACCCATCGCCCCCGCGCCGACCACCAGTGCGTCCATCGCTCCGGGGTAGCCGGCGGTGGCGCAAAAAGAGACGGGTTCCGCTCGAGGTCAGGTCGTTCAGATCCGGCTATCGTAGATGGCTTCGATGAGAGCTGTCGAATCACACAGCGACCTGACCCGACGCGGGTTTCGCGGAGTCAGTTCCTCGCCGGAACCGTTCCAGTGGTCTCCAGCCTGTCGAGCGGCTGTCTCGGGAGTCGTCCGTCCTGCACGGACGAGGGGAACTGGCCCCCGGACGTCCGGGTCGAGGAGACGGAACTCGCCCCGGGCGAGTCCGGAGCGTTCGAGATACGAGTGGACGGTGTCACGGCGTTCCAGTTCGACCCGCGCCTGTACCAGTGCGGGTCCACGGATGCTCCCGTCGCGTTCGGGGACGTCGACACCGAACCGTCGATCGACTCACAGGCCGACTCCTGCCCGCCGATCTGGCTGTGGGACGGCTGTACCCGGGTGACGGTGACCGTGCCGGTTCGCGTCGCTCCCGATGCCGAACCGGGGGCGTACGAGTACGGGTTCCGGATCGCGGAGGATATCGGCGAGCGTCACTCGCGGGACTACGAACGGGCGATCACGGTCGCGGGGAACTGAAGGGGGTACTCGCGAACGTTCAGATCACCAGTTCCCGGCCGTAGCTCGTCAGGTTCTCGTAGCCGCCCTCCCGGACGACGACGATGTCCTCGATTCGCACGCCCCCGTGTTCGGGGTCGTAGAGCCCGGGTTCGATCGTGACGACCTGCCCCGCCTCGAGTTCGTTGTCGGCGGTGCTCACTCGTGGATACTCGTGGATGTCGAGACCGACGCCGTGGCCGGTCGAGTGGATGAACCCCGTCTCGGTCGACTCGTCGGCACGGAGCGTCGGCCAGCCGGCGTCCTCGTAGACGTCACAGACCGCGCCGTGGACCGTCGGCCCGGGGACGCCCGCCTCCAGGACCTCGAACGCCGCGTCCATCGCGTCCTCGGTCAGGTCGTACCACTCCCGCACCGTCTCGCTCGGCTCGCCCACGCAGAACGTGCGGGTCATGTCCGCGAAGTAGCCCGTCCCCTTGGACCTCGGGAAGATGTCGACGATGATCGGTTCCGCCTCGTAGAGCGGGCCCGAGCCGCGGTCGTGCGGGTCGGCGGCCTGGGCGCCGCCGGCGACGATGGTCTCGGCGAGCGAACAGCCGTTGCGGAGCAGCGACACCTCGATCTCCTCGGCGACCCGCTCGCTCGTCAGCACCTCGCCGTCGAGGTGGAGGACGCCGTCGACGTCCGGTTCTGCGTCCCGGAGCATCCGCTCGGCGGTCGCCATCGCCTTCTCGTTGGCCCGCTGTGACTCGCGCATCCAGTCGATCTCCTCCTCCGTCTTGGTCGCGCGGATCCGTCCGATGGTGTCGTCGTCGTCGGGACCCACCTCGATCCCGCGCTCGCGGAGCCCGTCGGCGGTCCCGAGCGGGAACGCCGACGGCGTCGCCACCGACTCCACGCCGTGGGAGGCGAGGAACTCGGCGTAGAGCCGGTGGGTCCCCTCCGTCTGGCCGTGCTCGCGTATCTTGGCGTTCGCGTCGAACGCCGCCGTCCGCTCGACCGTCGCCGCCCGGGCCTCCTTGCTCGCCCGGCCGTACTCCAGCCCGGAGACGAGCAGGTGGACCGCCCCGTCGTACAGCGTGAGGAAGTCGTCGGGCGCGTCGAACCCCGAGAGGTACCGCTGGTCGGCCTCGTCCGAGTCGGCGAGGACGAGGTAGCCGTCGACCCCGAGTTCCTCGATGAGCGCGTCGAGCTTCGAGAGGTCCGGTTCCATGCCCGTTCGGTGGCCTGCCGCGGGTAAAGTGGTTCCGGGTGGGGTCGAGCCCTCCCCGCCCCGCGACCGGCCCGAAGCGCTTTGGGCGCCGGACCGCCTTCGACAGCCATGGCCGCCGACCTCGCCGAGAAGACCGACCGCTACGAACGACTGCTCGCCGAGGCGCTCGACGCCGCGACCGTCGCCGTTCCCGACGGGACGCCGCTCGCCGACGCCGCCGGGGAGTGTTCGGAGATGGCCCGGTCGTACCTGGAGGACGGCCGGCACTTCCGCGAGCAGGGCGACCCCGTCGACGCGCTCGCGGCGTTCTCCTACGGCCACGCGTGGCTCGACGCCGGCGCGCGGATCGGCCTTTTCGACGTCCCCGAGGAGGGACACCTATTCACACAGTGATAGGACTGGCGCGGACCGCCGGAGGTATGACCGTCGGCCGCGTCGTGCCGGTATGAGCGACGACATCGCCGAGGGGTCCGGAGCGGCCGCCCGGGCCGTCGCCCGCATCACCTCGGACGCGGCCCTCGCGACCGCCCTCGAGATCCGCCGCGAGGTGTTCATCGAGGAGCAGGACGTCCCGGAGGACCTGGAGCTCGACGGGCTGGACGGCGAGGCGACACACTTCCTCGCCCGGGCGGACGGCGAGCCCGTCGGAACTGCCCGTCTCAGGGACTACGGCGACGGGGTCGCGAAGGTCGAACGGGTGGCGGTCCGCGAACCCCGCCGGGAGGAGGGCTGGGGCGAGCGGATCATGACTGCCGTCGAGGAACACGCCCGCGAGGCCGGCTACGATCGGGTCCGGCTCGCCGCGCAGGTGCCCGTCGTCGGCTTCTACGAGCGGCTGGGGTACGAGGTCGTCGGCGAGGAGTTCATGGACGCGGGCATCCCCCACCGGTCGATGGAGAAACCGCTCGGATAGCGACCGCCGTCGTCGCTCGTGGGTCGGCGACCCGAGCGACCCGTCCGAGCCGTCCGAGCCGTCCGAGCCGTCCGAGCCGTCCGAGCCGATCCCCCCATCGAGAACACCCGGGATCGGGCCGGTTCGAGCGGGGATCGCGTCGCCGAGTCGGCCGATCTCGACCGCGAACACGATCTGATCGGTCAGTATGACGTGGAGCGGCTGGCCGGCTCCGCTCCACCCCTGGGTCCCCGTGTACGGTGCGTTCCCGGTCGGACCGGTGACCGTGACCGCCACGTCGTAATCGTCCTCCACGACGACCTCGTTGTTGATCGTCCCCCGCGAGTTCGGATCGAGTTCGAGAGCGGTATCGATGCCGGGCGACTCGCCGTCCCGTCGCGTGACGATCAGTTCGACCGTCCGTGGTCCGCTTCCCTCGTTGTGGAGAACCACGTCGGTCGCACCTCGACTACTCCCGAGTCGATCGGCACAGCCAGCGATCCCCGCGAGGCCGATGTGCCGGAGACGCCGAGGAAGGCACGGCGGGACCGGTTCGAGCGCACGACCCGAGTTCGAAGCGGACGGGGATCGGGTTTCCGTCAAACCGTGTGGATCGTCCACGAGACGTGGCTCGCATACGATCGACAGAGCCGGGGGACCGTAGTGCCGCGAGCGTGGAGAGGACCCGGCCCGGTCGTCGGGATCGGGTGGGCACGCCTCCGCCTCGTGGACGTGGGGCTCCCGGTCGTCCGGGCCGTAGGAGGCGTCGGGGGCGAACGCGGCCGCGATCTCGGCGCCACGCCCGGCAGCGACGGTAAACGCTTATCGGACGGGGGGCGCGATTCGAGCGTATGCACCACGTACGCTTCGTGGACCCGGCCGGGGACGTCCGTCGGGGGGAGTGGCGCGACACGGACAGCGAGGAGATATCCGCCCACCCGACCCACGGGGCGCGCATCTCGCTCGACGACGAGACGTTCGCCGCGAGCGAGGTGGAGGTACTCCCCCCGTGCGAACCGTCGAAGGTGGTCTGTGTCGGCCGGAACTACGCCGACCACGCCGCCGAGCGGGACGCCGACGTCCCCGACCGGCCGCTGCTGTTCCTCAAGCCGCCATCCGCGGTCACCTCGCACGGCGAGTCGCTCCCGCTGCTCCCCGGGAAGGAGCGGATCGACTACGAGGCCGAGATGGGGGTCGTCATCGGCGAGCGGGCGCGGAACGTCCCGGCCGAGCGGGCCGAGGAGGTGGTCGCCGGCTTCACCTGTGTCAACGACGTTTCGAATCGCGACGACCAGGACGTCGAGACCAACTGGGTCCGCGGGAAGGCGTTCGACGCCTCCTGCCCGCTCGGGCCGGTGATCGCCACCCCCGAGGAGGTGCCCCGCGACGCCACGGTCTCCTGTCGGCTCAACGGCCGGACCGTCCAGGAGGGGACCCGCGAGCAGCTGATCTTCACCGTCCGAGAGCTCGTCGAGGAGATCACGACGTACATGACCCTGGAGCCGGGCGACGTGATCGCCACGGGGACCCCCGAGGGCGTCGGTCCGCTGTCGGACGGCGACACCGTCGAGGTGATCGTCGAGGGGGTCGGTACGCTCCGGAACACGGTCGAACTGGAGTAGGGCGGAGAACCGACCGCGAAGGGGTCGCCACCGCCTCCACGAACGGGAGCAGCGAGCGGTCTACCGGCGCACGAGCAGGACCCCGATCCCGAGGACGAGGAGGAGGAGCCCCCACCACAGGGGATCCCCGGGCAGTGCGGCGAGCAGCAGCGTGACGACGCCCGAGGTGACGAGCGACCAGCCGATCGTCGTTCGGTAGGTCATGGGGGACCGACGCCCCCAGGACGATTCGGCCTTCTGCTTGCCCACGCCGTCGTCCGTCGCTCGTCGGCCCGGGCCGGGGAGAGCACCATCGACGAGGGTCGACGGGCGGCCCCGGGAGAGTTTTCACCCTGCGCCGAGTCCGGGCCGACGTGAACCTCCCGCGGCGACGGGCCGACCTCCTCGCGTACGCCGCCATCGGCCTCGCCGTCCTCGCCGGGCTCGTGCTCTGGCCGCGCCTGCCGGCGGAGATGGCGATCCACTTCGACGCGACGAGCAGCCCCGACAGCTACGTCGCCAGGCCGGTCGGGGTGCTGCTGGCGCCCACCGTCGGCGTCGCGGCGGTCCTCCTGATCCGACGGGGCCGGGACCTGGGCGGGGGTTCGACCGACCCGGCCGTCGAGGACGCGAGCGTCGCGTTCGTCGGCGTCGTCGTCGCGTACGTCCACGGGCTCGTCCTCGCCTGGAACGCCGGCCTCCGGTTCGACGTCACCGTCACCACGCTCCCGGTGCTCGGCCTCGCGGTGCTGCTCGTCGTCTACGCGCTCCGACGGGAGGGTCACCTCCCGACGTGACCGCCCCGAACGACAACCCATAAGTTTAGGCTCGCCTAATTCGCTGCCGATGGAGCTCACCCGTCGCGACGCGCTCGCTGCCCTCGCGAGCGCCGGGGTGGTCGGTGGCGGGGCCGCCGCCGCCCTCGCACGCGAGCGCCGCGAGGCGACGGCCCGGCGGCCGACCGACGGGGAGTCGGCCGGATCGCCGCTCCTCGACGCGCTCGTCGCCACCGCCGAGGTGGTCTACCCCGAGGAGGTCTCGGGGGTCCCGGCGTTCGTGGAGACCTACTCGCTCGCCCGGTTCGACGCCCGCCCCGACTACCGGGCGGGGGTCAGGGACGCCGTCGAGGAACTGGACGATCACGCCCGGGCGTGGTACGACGAGGCGTACGCGGCACTCGACCGGGGGACGCGCGACGACCTCCTCCGGTCGATGGGGGTCGACGCGGCCGAGGAGGACCCGGAGGGGACGACGGCCGAGCGGGTCCGGTTCTACGCCGTGAACGAGCTGCTGTTCGCGCTGTACACGTCGCCCGCGGGCGGCCGTCTCGTCGGGATCGAGAACCCGCAGGGCCACCCCGGCGGGACCGAAAGCTACCGCCGGGGGCCGCGATGAGCGGCCGGGAGCGGGACGGCGGCGTCGGCGACGGCGTCGACCGCACCCCGTCGAAACGGGTCGACGTCTGCGTCGTCGGCGCGGGGCCGGCGGGCGCGCTCGTCGCGACCGACCTCGCGCGGGCGGGCCACGACGTGGTCGTCCTGGAGGCCGGGCCGCGGTTCGACCCCGCCGAACGCCTCGAACGGATGGAGCGGTCGATCCGGCCGTCGTACGACCGGGCGGACGTGTGGGGGATGGGCGGCGACCGGGACGCGTTCAGCTCCACGGGGGAGCTGTACTACCCGCTGAACGCCGCCCGCGTGAAGGGGGTCGGCGGCTCCACGCTCCACTGGCAGGGGATGGTGATGCGGCTCCACGAGTCCGACTTCGAGCGGCGGACCCGGAGCGGCTACGGCGCCGACTGGCCGATCGACTACGACGACCTCCGACCGTACTACGCCCGCGCGGAGCGACGGCTGGGCGTCGCGGGCGCGAGCGACAACCCGTTCGCGCCGCCACGGGAGGAGCCCCACCCGCTGCCGGCGTTCCCACCGTCCTACTCGGACTCGCTGTTCGCGCCGGCCTGCGAGCGACTGGGGGTCACCACCCACTCGGTGCCGAACGCCCGGAACAGCGAGGCCTACGACGGCCGCTCGGCGTGCGTGGGCTACGGCACCTGCCAGCCGGTCTGTCCCTCGGGGGCGAAGTGGTCCGCCGACCACGAGATCGCCCGGGCGGAGGAGGCGGGCGCCCGCGTCGTCGACCGTGCCGCCGTCGGGCGGCTCGTCACCGGCGAGGGGGACGACCGCGTGACCGGGGCCGTCTACGCCACCCCCGACGGGGCCGAACACCGCCAGGAGGCCCGGCGGTTCGTCCTCGCCGCCGGCGGGGTCGAGACGCCGCGGCTACTCCTCCTCTCGCGGTCGCCCGACCACCCCGACGGCCTCGCGAACTCGTCGGGCCTGGTGGGGCGGTACTTCACCGAACACCTCTTCGCGGGGGCGGGCGGCAGGCTGGACGAACCCACCCGGCAGAACCACGTCGGGTTCAACACCACCGAGAGCCACCAGTTCTACGACGACCCCGGCGCCGGGACGGGCGGCGTCCCGTCGAGCGACGCCGACCTCGCGCCGATCAAGCTCGAGTTCCTCAACTACGCCGGCCCCTCCCCCGTGGAGACGGCGCTCTCGGGCGGGGAGTGGGGGGACGCCCTGCTCTCGCGGCTCCGCGAGGAGTACGGCACCCACGTCGCGATGGGCGGGCTCGTCGAGCAGACCCCCCGTCGGGAGAACCGCGTGACCCTCGATCCCTCCCGGACCGACGACCACGGCAACCCCGTCCCGGACGTCCGGTGGTCGCTCGACGCGAGGACGCGCCGGACGCTCGCGCGGGCGAACGAGCTACAGCACGCGATACTGGAGGAGACCGGCGTCGACGTCGAGTGGACCGTCGGGCCGGCGACCACCGGCCCCGCGTACCACCACATGGGGACGACACGGATGGGGACCGACCCGACGGCGAGCGTCGTCGACGCCCGGCTCCGGACCCACGAGGTGCGGAACCTCTCGGTCGCCTCGTCGTCGGTCTTCCCCACCGGCGGGGCGATGAACCCGACGCTCACCATCGCCGCGCTGGCGCTGAAGTGTGCCGATCACGTCCGCGAGGCGCTCTGAGCCCGTCCATCGCGGGCCGATCGGCCGACGGGTCCGACGACCGCCGGTCCACTCCCCCGACCGGCCGCCGTCGGTGCCGGCGACGACCGGATTCATTTCCCGAGCCGCGGAGACGATTTAAGCCACGTCGAGCGGTAGCCACGCTCCAACCACGCGGGGGCGTGGGGGGACACCAATGGAGATCACACGACTGTTCACGGACGACGCGGCCGTTTCGCCGGTCATCGGGGTCATCCTGATGGTAGCCGTCACTGTCATTCTCTCCGCCGTCATCGGTGCGTTCGCGCTCGGACTGGGCACGACACAGGACACGGCACCGCAGTCGACGTGGGAGACAGACTACACGGAAGGATCGCCGGACGAGGTGACGTTCACCCATCAGAGCGGCGATCCGATGGAAGCGGCTCGGCTGAGTCTCGTCGTCTCGGGGTCGGACAGTAGCGACGGGAAGTACTCATTCACCGGGGGTACGCTCGGGATTACGGGCGAGGTGGGCGCCGGGACGGAAGTCTCGTTCACGGATACGGACCTCTCCGGCGCGACGGTCCGCCTCGTCTGGGAGGACGAGGACACGGACGACCAGGCCGACTCGGCCGTCCTGAAGGTCTGGGAGGGCCCGGACGCCTGACCGGTCGGATCTACCCCGCGATCAGCAGTCCCGCCACGACGAGCAGGGCGAGCGCGACGACCGCTCCCGCGCGGTAGAACGGCCGGGCCTCGCGGGCCGGCGACCGCACCTTCTCGGCCGCGAGCCCCTCGCGCATCCGCGAGCCACCGACCTCGACGAGCGCCGCGAGCGCCAGCCACAGCCCGATCATCGCGAGGACGAGGTAGCCGCGGGTCGAGCCCGTCAGCGACCCGACCGTGTAGCGGGTCCCGGCCATGTGTCCTCCGGTCAGGAAGAGGACGAGCGCGCTCGCCCGGGAGAGGGTGGTGAGCCGCCCCGTGACGGCCGCGAGCGGTTCGGGACGGATCGCCCCCGAGACGCCCGAGGGGAGCACGCCGGCGACGAACAGGACGACCGCGCCGGTCCAGAGGGCGGCGAACAGCAGGTGGGTCGTGTAGACGACGGTGTCGACTGGGCTCGCCATGGCCGACGACGGACGCGGGCGGTACATCAATCCGGGCGGTACCGGCCAGGCGTGACCGGACCGGCGGCGGGCTCTCCGTCGGCCCGCGGACGGGGTCGGCACGAGACCGAGGTGGCCCACGTCGCGAGCGCGCTCGCCAGCGAGCGCGGCGGGCTCGAACGGGTCGTCGAGGGCACGAACGCCGGGTATGGGACGGCTACAGCCCGTCGACGAGGTCCTCCAGGGCGGCCCGGGGATCGTCCGCCTTCGCCACCCCCGAGGCGAGCAGGACGCCGGCCGCGCCGAGCTCCCGGGAGGCGAGGACGTCCTCGCCGGTCGAGATGCCCGCGCCGCAGTAGACCGGCACGTCGGGGTCGACCGCCTCGGCGGCCTCGACGGCGCCCCGGACCACGTCGGGGTCGGCGACGCTGACCGGCGTCCCGGTTCCGATCAGTTCCGGGGGTTCGACCGCGACCCCGTCGGGTTCCAGCGCGGTCGCGGCGGCGACCTGCCGGGGGTTGTTCGCACAGACCATCGTCTCCAGTCCCGCGCGGTCGGCCGCCCGGAGGCCGGCGTCGATGTCCGCCAGCCGGAGCCGCCGCTCGGAGTGGTTGAGGAGCGTTCCCGACGCGCCCGCCTCGGCGGCCCGCTCGGCGAGGGTGCTCCCGGTGTGGCTCCCGTGGTCGACCGGGGAGACGTGCTGGGCCCAGGTCTCGACGCCGGTTCCGGCGACGGCCGCGAGGTCGGCCGCCTGGGGCGCGACGGCGACGCGGACGCCCGACTCCTCGGCGACGACGGCCGCCGCCTCCGCGACCGCCACCGGGTCACACGGGTACGCCTTCAGGTTGACGAGGACGAACATACGCGGGAACCGGCCCCTGGCGAGAAAAGTCTGTATATCGGACGGACGCCGGGGGCCTTCGGCTGGGCTCGCACGGCGTCCGGGTCGTCGGGGGGAGCGGGGCTGCGGGTCCGGACTGGAGGTTTCGCGTGGAGGGTGGGGCTGGGAGTGGGTGGGGGACCGGCTACCGGTTCTCCTCGACGTCGACGAAGACGTCCTCGTTCGCGGTGAGCCAGGTCGACATCCGCGCCACGCTGGAGAGCCCCCGCGGGAACACCGTCCGGCGGTCCGGCCCGTCGTCGTTGGTGACGAGCGTCGAGTCGAGGAGCTCCGGCCGGACGGACGGGTCGGCGCCGTCCACAGCCTCGCCGTCGGGGTCGTGCGCGTCGCCTGGACGGGTGGCCATAGGAGAGCTACGACCGCCCCCCCTGATAAGCCCTGCTAATTGTCACACCGTGCCGTACCGAGACGTGGCGAGCGGTGGATATCCGGCCGGCCGGTGGGACCGGCGCCGTGGGGCGCTGGGGCCCGCCCACCGGGGCCGATCCACCTGCGGGGGGTCGGGACAGCCGTCGGGCAGGACGGCGCTGCCGGTCAGTCCTTCCGCTTGACGACGTCGCCGAGCGTGGTCCCGCCGGTGGCCGAGCCGCCGCTCCACTCGGTGTCGCCCTCGTCGCCGCCCGACTCCGAGAGGGTGATGTCGAGCTTGCGTTCGAGCTTGCGCTGGACCTCGTCGCTCGGGAGCACGTCGCCCCGTTCGAGCTTCCGGATCAGGCTCGCCTTCTCGTTGAGCTGGTTCGCGAGCTCCTCCTGGCTCAGCCCGCGCGACTCCCGGGCCCCCCGGATGCGCTGGTCGTAGTCCTGGGCGAGTTCGTCCATCTGGTCGAACATGTCCCGGCGCCGGCGCGAGGAGCCGCCCGACCCCGACGAGCCCGTGCTCGACGACCCGGAGCCCGACGAGTCCGACCCCGAGGACGACGACGTCGAGTACTTGCTCGACCCCGAGGAGCTCGACGCCTCGCGGACCTCCGTCCCGAACTCGGCGCAGTCGGAACACACCTGGAGCTCGGCGCCCTCGATCTTGACGGTCTTCGGCGCGCCGGTCTCGGTGCCGCACATCTCGCACTGGACCATGGCCGACCTTTGGCAGGCCCACTCATAAAGGGCACGCCACCGCTGCCGGCACGATAGCCGGCGGGGAAGGCGAACGAGGAAAGGCGAACGGGAGCCGGACGGGAGGTGACGGCGGGGGTATCCCCCCGCTCAGTCGAGCGCCCCGTAGGCGTGGTAGAACCGCTGGAGCGCCGTCAGGTGGCCCACCGCCGCGAAGAGGACGAGCAGCCAGCCGACGAGGGTGAACCCGCCGAGCCGTCCGGGGAGGAACGCGGCGACCGTGGTGACGGCCACGACGATGACGAGCCGGTCGGCCCGGCCGACGAGCCCCCCGTAGACGCGGTCCAGGCCGACCGCCTGGGCCTGCGTGCCGAGGTAGGAGGTCATCAGCACGCCGGTCACGGCCGCGAGCCCGAGCGCGTACCGGCCGACGCCGCCCGCGAGCCCGGCGATGATGACGATGTCGGCGTAGCGATCGAGGACGTGATCGAGCAGGTCGCCCGCGGGCGACTCCGTCCCCTGGCGTCGGGCGAGCGTCCCGTCGATGGCGTCGAGCACGCCGTTCAGGCCGACCAGCGCCGCGCCCGCGAGGTAGAGCACGGGCTCGCCCGCCCGGAACGCCCCGCCGGCGAGGAGGTAGAGGGCGGCGGCGGCGACGGCCAGTACGAACGCGATGACGCTCACGCCGTTGGCCGTCAGGCCGATCGCCTCCGCGGTGTCGACGACCGGCTCGAACAGCCGGTCGCCGACCGACCGGAACCGGTCGAGCGTCACGGTCCATCACCCGCCACGAGCCAGTCGGTGTAGTCGACGGTCCCCGCGCTGGGCTCGCGCTCGCCCGCGAGGACCGCCTCGACCTCGCGGGCGACGGCGTCCGGCGAGCGGTCGGTCGTCACCACCTCGTAGACGTTCGCCTCGCCGTGGCGCTCGACCGCTTCCGAGAGGATCACGTCGAGCGCCTCGCTCTCCGCGTTCTCGCGGGCCTTGCGAGCGAGCGCTCGCGACGGCTCCGCCGGCGCGGTGTTCTCGCGAGCCCCGGTCCCGGTCTCGGTCTCGCCCCGTTCGAGCAGCCGCCGTTCGAGCTCCGCGGGGGCACACCGCAGCACCACCACGCGGTCGGCGTCGAGCAGGTGTGCGAGGTGGGACTCGACGAGCAGGCCGCCGGTCTCCCCGGCGTGGTCGTCGAGCCACCGCCCGACGGCATCGAGGTCGGCGACCAGCGAGTCCCGCTCCTCGTCGACCGCCTCGGTCAGCCCCTCCTCGCGGACGACGTCGTTGAGATGTATCACCCGGAGGTCGGTCCGCAGGCGGTCGGCGACGGTCGTCTTGCCCGTCCCGGGGGTGCCGGTCAGCGCGACTCTCATCGGCGCTCGTCGAGGACCCCGTTGAGGACCTCGACGGCGCGGCGGGTCCCCTCGCGGGTACCGGTGGAGACCCGCACGCAGTCCGGGAGCCCGAAGCTCGTGGTGTCCCGTACGATGACGCCCCGTCGTTTGGCCGCCTCGAACACCGCGGCCCCGTCGCCCACGTCCGCGAGGACGAAGTTCCCCCCCGAGGGCCACGTCGGCGCGTCGAGGTGTTCGTGCAGGTACGCCCGCGACCACCGGGCGGACTCGACGGTCCGCTCGACGTGGTCCTCGTCGTCGAGCGCCGCCAGCCCCGCCCGGAGCGCGGGCTTGTTCACCGCGAACGGCGTGTTCACGCGGGGGTAGGCCTCGCCCAGCGTATCCGGGGTGAGGATGTAGCCGAGCCGGAGCCCGGCCAGCCCGTACACCTTCGAGAACGTCCGGAGGACGGCGACGTCCTCGCGCTCGCGAACCAGGTCGACCTTCCCGGGGTCGTCGCTGAACTCGACGTACGCCTCGTCGACGAGCACGAGCGTCCCCTCGTCCGTGCCCTCGGCCAGCCGCGCCACCGCCGCCCGGGGCATCTCGCTCCCAGTCGGGTTGTGCGGGCTGGTCACGTGGACGACCCGCTCGCCGTCGTAGGCGTCGAGGACGCCCTCGGCGGTCTGTTCGAAGTCGGCCTCGCGGTCGAGGGGGTACGTCGAGACGGTCCCGTGGTGGAAGCGGGCGGACATCGGGTAGTAGGCGAAGCCCGGATCCGGGACGAGCACGCCCTCGCCCGGGTCGAGCAGCGCCCGGTGGAGGTAGTCGAGCGCGCCGTCGCCGCCGCTGGCGAGCCAGACCTGCGCCGGGTCGACGCCGTGGCGGTCGGCCAGCCGGTCGATCAGGTCCGTGTGGTCTGATTTCGGGTACGTGTTGACCGACGGGGCGGCCTCGCGGACCGCCTCGACCGCACGCGGCGAGGGACCGTGCGGGTTCTCGTTCGACGAGAGCTTGACCAGCTCCTCGGGCTCGAAGCCGAGCTCCCGGGCCACCTCCTCGATACCCCGTCCGGCCTCGTAGACCGCGTGGTCCGAGAGGTCCCGTGGTCGCATGTCTCGACGGAGTGGCGGGCCG
>Ga0207797_1001993_pt1 | contig 14487 bp, 9 predicted proteins | sample PRCRCaboRojoPR_6_FD_187275 | JGI IMG/M metagenome (GOLD analysis project Ga0207797, IMG submission 187275) | Marine sediment microbial community from Cabo Rojo, Puerto Rico - PR CR 10% Liquid 1 (SPAdes) | ecosystem: Environmental > Aquatic > Marine > Coastal > Sediment | place: Cabo Rojo, Puerto... | reverse complement strand
GCGCGGGTGGTTTTCGTATATCACTTACCCGTTCGTTGTGAAACCCCAAATTCACGAGCCGATCCCGGGCGCCGGGTTTCCACTCCCGCCCTTCGGGCGGCCGCACGCCCGGCCCGGGCTTCGGTCCCCGGTTTCCGGAAGCAATCGTGTTGACAGTACTACATGTAGAGCTTTATCCTATCACCGTTCGCTACATGTTCCGACGGCCCGGGGACCCACCCGAAGCACCCGGGAACCCGCTTTCAGGAGGGAGCCATGGCGCGGGAGTGCAAGATCCTGGTGACGGAGGAGGGGACCTTCGACCTGTCCGCCTACCGGTGGGACGACCAGCTGTTCTCGCAGCTGCTGGTCCGCACCACGCCGATCAACAGCGACCAGGCCATGACCATCAGCAAGGCCCTTTGGGAGGAGGTCGGGAAGATGGAGCTCAGCACGCTCACCATCCCGCTCCTCGAGAAGATCATCGAGGCCAAGCTGCTGGAGTTCGGCCTCCAGAAGACCTCCCCCGTCAAGCTCGACAGCTCCATGCTCGTAAAGGAGGAGATCCCGCTGTCGGAGAACGCCAGGACCGTCCTGGAGCGGCGCTACCTCAGGAAAGACGCCCAGGGAGAGCCCCTGGAGAGCCCGGCCCGGATGTTCCGGCGCGTGGCCCGCCACGTGGCCTCGGCGGAGCGTCAATACGGCGGGGGAGAGCGGGCGCGGGAAATGGAGGAGGCCTTTTACCGCATCATGACCGAGTTCGAGTTCCTCCCCAACTCCCCGACCCTGATGAACGCCGGGCGCCGGCTGGGCCAGCTCGCCGCCTGCTTCGTTCTCCCCGTGGAGGACAGCATGGAAGGCATCTTCGACAGCCTGAAGAACGCCGCGCTGATTCACAAGTCGGGAGGGGGGACCGGCTTCAGCTTCTCCAGGCTGCGGCCCAAGAACAGCCGCGTCGGGACCACCGGGGGCATCGCATCGGGCCCCGTCTCGTTCATGAAGATCTTCAACACGGCCACCGAGCAGGTCAAGCAGGGGGGGACCCGGCGGGGGGCGAACATGGCGGTCCTCCGGGTGGATCATCCCGACATCGTGGAGTTCATCCACTGCAAGAAGCAGCACAAGGAGCTCAACAACTTCAACATCTCCGTTGCACTGACCTCCCGGTTCATGTCCGCCCTGGAGGAGGATCGCGCCTACGACCTGATCGACCCCCGCACGGGAAGGGCCGTGGGCGCCCTCCGGGCGACCGAGGTCTCCGACGCCCTGGTCAAGCAGGCCTGGGAGAACGGCGATCCCGGCGTCCTCTTTCTGGACCCCATCAACCGGGACAACCCCACCCCGGACCTCGGGGAGATCGAGAGCACGAACCCCTGCGGGGAGCAACCCCTGCTGCCCATGGAGGCCTGCAACCTGGGCTCCATCAACCTGTCCCGCTTCGCGGCGGAGCGGGACGGGGTCCCCGGGGTGGACTACGAGGCCCTCGGGGAAACCATCCGCCTGGCGGTGCGGTTCCTGGACAACGTGATCGACGTCTCGGAGTACCCGCTTCCGGAAATCGCCGAGATGGTCCACGGAAACCGGAAGATCGGCCTGGGCATCATGGGCTTTGCGGACCTGCTGTTCCGCCTCGGCGTTCCCTACAACTCGGAGGAGGCCCTGGCGGTCGCCGAGCAGATCATGGCCTTTTTTCAGGAGGCGTGCCGGGAGGCTTCACGGGCGCTGGCCTCCGAGCGGGGCGTCTTTCCGAACTTCGACAGGAGCGTGTACCGCGCGCGGGACGACGCCCGGTTTCGAAACGCCACCACGGTGACCATCGCCCCCACCGGAACCTTGAGCATCATCGCCGGGTGCTCGAGCGGGATCGAACCCCTCTTCGCCTTGAGCTTCATCCGGCGGGTCATGGACGAGGACGAGCTCCTCGAGGTCAACCCTTGGTTCGAATCGACCGCCCGCGAGCAGGGCTTCTACAGCCCGGCCGTGATGGACGCCGTTGCCAGGGCGGGAAGCCTCCGGGAGATCGAGGACATCCCCGAGGAGGTGAAGCGGGTCTTCGTCACCGCCCACGACGTCACGCCGGAGTGGCACGTCCGCATGCAGGCCGCCTTTCAGAAGTACACGGACAACGCCGTCTCCAAGACGGTGAACCTGCCGCGGGAGGCCACGCCGGAGGACGTGAGGAAGGTGTACGAGCTCGCCCACCACCTGGGCTGCAAAGGGGTGACCATCTATCGCGACGGCAGCAAGGAGAACCAGGTCCTCAGCTACCGGGGGGAGGCCGCCCCCGAGGAAGGTCTCCCGGGTGTGCTCGACCGGCCCGAGACCCTGGAGGGGTTCACCACCAAGATGGTGACCGGGCTGGGCAACCTCTACGTCACCGTCACCGAGATGAACGGAAGGCCCTTCGAGGTGTTCGCCACCATCGGCAAGTCGGGCCGTTCCACCACTGCGAAGACCGAGGCCATCGGCCGCCTGGTCTCCCTGGCGTTCCGGTCGGGGGTGGATGTCGAGACCGTCGTGGACCAGCTCAAGGGGATCGGCGGCGAGCACCCGGTCTTTCAAAAGGACGGCCTGGTGCTCTCCATCCCGGACGCCGTCAGTCGCATCCTGGAGAACCGCTATCTCAAGGACAACCCCCGCCGAAAGGTCCGAAGGCGCGAAAACAGCCTCCTCGGAGAGACCTGCCCGGACTGCGGGCAGACCGTCAGCTTCGAGGAGGGCTGCATGACCTGCCACTTCTGCGGGTTCTCGAAGTGCGGTTAGGCTCCGCCCCCTCACGGGAGCCGCACGCGAGGCTTCCCTGCGGGGCCGGCGGCCCGGCGGCGCATCGAGGACCGAAAGGTTCGATATGAACAGCCCCAAGCCGGTACGCACCATCCTCTTCGTCTCGAGCAACGACGCGGTCCGCGCCCCCATGGCCCGGGGTTTCGTGAACGCCCTGCTCGGGGATCGATATCGCGCGGCGAGCGCGGGGACCGACCCCGGGGACCCGGACCCGGTCGCGCTGGAGGTCATGCGGGAGGTCGGCGTGGACCTGTCCGATCAGGGGTCCCTCCGCGCCGGGGAGATCTCGGAGATCCCCGTGGACTATCTCGTGACGGTCTGCGATCGGGCCAAGAAGGTCTGCCCGCTCTTTGCCTCCTGCGGCATGTCGTTTCACAAGGGGTTTCCGGAGCCGAGTGCGTCACCGCAAGACCGGGAGGCGCGCCTGGCCGAGTACCGCAGGCTCCGGGACGAGATCCGCGCCTGGGTGGAGCGGACCTTCGCCTGAGTTCGGCGGTTTTCGCCGTGATCAGGCCCGTCCCGGCTCGCCTATTGACACGGGTCCGGGGATGCCTTATATTTGGCGCTTTGGAATCGCGGTCGAGACAGAATCATCCGGTTTTCCCGAGACCTCAGGCGATTTCCACACATCAAGGGGGTTGGCCATGGCGCGGCTCCCGCCCGATCCGGAGATCGGCGGGAACCCGGCTGGGGAGAGACACAGATTGCGGCAGACGAAGACCGCCCGCGAAACACCCTCCCGCACGGCGTGGGGGATGGGTTCCGGGGGCGTGGTCTTGCTCCGGGATCTGCCCAAGCTACCGACTCCCGCCCCCGTGGCGACGCGTGCCGGTAGCTTGTTTTTTTTGGGCCGGCACGGTTGTCGATCGAACCGAGAGGAGGGCGGACATGAAATCACTGGGGTACCACTTGATCCTCGAGTTGGAAGGATGCCCTTCAGCCGCTCTGGACGACCGCGAGACGGTCCGCCGCGTCATGACCGAAGCCGTGGAGGCCTCCGGCGCCACCCTGATCCAGCCGTTCTTTCACCAGTTCGCCCCCCAGGGGGTGAGCGGCGTCGTGATCATCTCCGAGTCCCACTTCTCCATCCACACCTGGCCGGAGTACGGTTACGCGGCCGTGGACATCTTCACCTGCGGGGACCAGATCGACATGGACGTCGCGGTGGACACGCTTCGCAGGGGGCTCGGCGCGGAAGCCGTCCAGAAGATGATGCTCACGCGGGGCATGCTCGATCTCCCGGACGACATGATCCGTCACAAGCCTGAACCGAACCTCTACTGCGTGCCGGAGACCTGATTCCCGCACCTCCGGCGTGCGGCCTAGGCGGGCCGTCCAATCACATCGCAAAGCACCGTTCCATGATCGCGGGGGAGGAACCGTGGACGAACCGGCCGGGGTTGGAAAGATCCGGGACGGGGCCATCTTCCTGGAAGAGCCCGAGCTGGGAGGCCACTACGGCCTTGCCGTTCGCTTCGACCGCGTCCTCTTCGAGAAGCAGACCCCCTACCAGGAGCTGGTCGTCGCCGAGGCCGGTCCCCTGGGCCGGGTGCTGGTCCTGGACGGAAACATCCAGGCGACGGAGTTCGACGAGACCGGCTACCACGAGATGCTCGCCCACGTCCCCTTGCTCACCCACCCCGATCCCCGGCGGGTCCTCGTGGTGGGCGGCGGCGACGGCGGGACCCTCCGGGAGGTCCTCCGGCACGACTGCGTCTCCCGGGCGGACCTCTGCGAGATCGACGTCGAGGTCATCGAGGCGAGCCGGCGTTTCCTGCCGCGGCTCAGCCGGGGTCTCGACGACCCCAGGGTCTCCATCCACGCGGCGGACGCCACGGCCTTCGTCCGGGAGAACCCGGGGGCCTGGGACGTGATCCTGGTGGACAGCTCCGACCCGGTCGGCCCGGCCGTGGGCATTTTCGGGGAGGCGTTCCACCGGGATCTCCGCGAGGCCCTGCGGCCCGGGGGCCTCGCCTCGGTCCAGGCCGAGTCCTGCTTCGTGTTCGAGGACCTGGTGCGGAGGATCGCCGCCCCCCTTGCGGAGCTCTTTCCGGTCTTCGCCTACTACCAGGCCCTGGTGCCCACCTACACCAGCGGGGTGATCGGCTTCGGCTTCTGCTCCCTGGGACCCGACCCTCTCGCCGCCGATCCCGACCCGCAGCGCGTCCGGGCCCTCGGCGACCTCGACTACTACACCCCCGCCCTCCACCGGGCGGCCTTCGCCCTTCCCAGGCGCTTCCTCCGTCTTCTGCCCGAGGCGGCGGCGCGGAGACAGGAGAACCTCATCCTTCCAGCTCCTCCTTCAGCCGCCGGCCCATCAGGTCCCGGACCGCGTGCCGCGGGTCCTTGCCCTCGTGGAGGATCCTGTACACCTGGTCCGTGATGGGAAGCTCCACCCCGACCCGTTGTCCGAGCTGGTGCGCCGACAGGGCCGTCTTCACCCCTTCGGCCACCATCTCCATGGAGGAGGTGATCTCGGCGAGCCGCATCCCCTGACCGATCTTCAGGCCCACGGTCCGGTTCCGGCTCAGGTCCCCGGTACAGGTCAGCACCAGGTCTCCCATCCCGGCCAGCCCCGCCAGGGTGTGCGGGTTGGCGCCCAGGGCCACAGCCAGGCGCGTGATCTCCGCGAGCCCCCGGGTGATGAGGGCGGCCCGGGCGTTGTGCCCGAAGCCCAGGCCGTCCGAGACCCCGGCTCCGATGGCGATGACGTTCTTGAGGGCGCCCCCCAGCTGGGCTCCCACCAGGTCCCGGCTGGCATAGACGCGGAAGGTCTCCGTGGAGAAGACGCCCTGGAGCTCCTTTCCGAGGCCCGGTTCGGGGCAGGCCACGGTCACGGCCGTGGGCAGCCTTTGGCACACTTCCCGCGCAAAGCTCGGACCGGCCAGGCAGGCGAACCGGTCCGGGTCGCGATCCGGCAGCTCCTCCCGGACCAGCTCGGAGACCGTCATCAGGGTGTCGTTCTCGATCCCCTTGGTGCCGGTCATGAGCTCCGTGTGGGAGCCCAGGTGGGGCCGGACCTCCCGGACCACCCTGCGAACGACGTGGGAGGGCACCACGAGGACCGCGAGATCCCTGCCCTCCAAGGCTTCCGCATAGCTTCGAACCGGTCTCAGGGAACGGTTCAGCCGTGTCCCGGGCAGAAAAGCCCGGTTTTCCCCCTCTTCCAGGATCTGACGGTGGACCTCCTCCTCCCGGACCCAGAGCGTCACATCATGGCCTTTTTCGGCGAGGAGGTCCGCCATGGCGGTCCCCCAGCTCCCGGCGCCGACGACGGCGATTCTCCGCGTTCGAGATGCCTTCAAGCCTTTCTCCACACCCGTTCCGTTCTCCAGTGTCCGGCCGCCCCGGGCCCGATCAGTCGTCTTCCTCCTCCATCACCTTGGCCACGGCCACCACCTGCTCCCCCTCGGCCAGGTCGATCAGCTTGACCCCCTGGGTGTTGCGGCCCCTCACGGAGATGTCCCCCACCCGCAGGCGGATGATCTTCCCCTGACCGGTGATGATCATGAGCTGGTCCTGGTCGGTGACCTGGTACGAGTAGACCACCGGTCCGTTCCGTTCCGTGGTCTTGATGGTCAGGATTCCCTTTCCGCCCCGGCTCTGGATGCGGTACTCCTCCGTGCGGGTGCGCTTTCCGAACCCGTTTTCCGTGACCGTCAGGATGGTGGCCCCCTCCCGGATGACCTCCATGCTCACCACCTCGTCGCCGCCTTCCAGCCGGATGCCGATGTTTCCCGACGTGACCCTCCCCATGCCCCGAAGGTCGTTCTCGTGAAATCGAATCGACTTGCCCCCGCGGGTGGTCATGAAGATGTCCTCGTCCCCGCTGGAGACCCGCACGCTGATCAGCTCGTCCCCGGGGTTGACCTTGATCCCGACGATGCCGCGCGCCGTGGGTCGGCTGTATGCCTTGAGCTCCGTCTTCTTCACCAGGCCCTTCCGCGTCGCCATGACCACGTACTTCCCTTCTTCGAAGTCGCGGACGGCCAGGGTGGTGGCCACCCGCTCCCCCCGCTGGAGCTCCAGGAGGTTGACGATGGCCTTCCCCCGGGAGGTGCGCCCGGCCTCCGGAATCTCGTGCACCTTCTTCCAGTAGACCCGGCCCTTGTTGGTGAAGAAGAGGAGGTAGTCGTGGCTGGACGCCACGAACAGGAGCTCGACGAAGTCCTCGGCCTTGGGGCGCGCGCCGGTCGTGCCTTTTCCTCCCCGGCGCTGGGCACGATACAGGCTGATGGGGTTGCGCTTGATGTATCCCTGGTGGCTGACGGTGACCACCATGTCCTCCTCGGCGATCAGGTCCTCCACGGCGATGTCGCCGGTGTCCGCCAGGATCTCGGTGCGCCGCTCGTCGCCGTACCGCTCCCGGATCTCCCGGGTCTCCTGCTTGATGACGTCCAGCACCATGGCCTTGCTGCCGAGAATGGCCCGGTACCGCTCGATGTCCTGGATGAGCTGCCGGTACTCGGAATCGATCTTCTCGCGCTCGAGGCCCGTCAGCCTCTGGAGACGCATGTCCAGGATGGCCTGGGCCTGGACGTCCGAGAACTCATACTCCTCCATCAGGCGGCTCTTGGCCTCCTTGGGGTCGGAGGACGCTCGAATCAGGTCGATGACGTCGTCCAGGAAATCGAGGGCCTTTTTCAGGCCTTCCAGGATGTGGGCCCGCTCCTCCGCCTTTCGAAGGTCGAACAGGGTCCGGCGGATGATGATCTCGCGGCGGTGGGAGATGAACTGCTCGAGGATCTCCTTGAGGTTCAGGATCTCCGGCTTTCCGTTGACGATGGCCAGCAGGATCATCCCGAAGGAGGTCTCCATCTGGGTGTACTTGTAGAGCCGGTTCAGGATCACCAGGGCCCGGGCGTCCTTCTTGATCTCGATGACGATCCGCATGCCGTCGCGGTCCGACTCGTCCCGGATGTCGGTGATGCCCTCCACCTTCTTTTCCTTGACGAGGTCGGCGATCTTCTCCAGCAGCTTGTTCTTGTTCACCAGGTAGGGGATCTCGGAGACGATGATGCGCTCTCGGGTCTTGCCCACCATCTCCACGAAGGCCCGGGCCCGGACCCGCACAATGCCCCGCCCGCTGCGGTAGGCCTCGAGGGCCCCGCCCCGGCCCAGGATGAAGCCGGCAGTGGGAAAATCCGGCGCGGGCATCAGGCGCGCCAGCTCGTCGATCTCCACGTCCGGATCGTCGATGAGCCTTTCGATCGCCGCGCAGACCTCCCCCAGGTTGTGGGGAGGGATGTTCGTGGCCATCCCCACGGCGATGCCCGAGGAACCGTTCACGAGGAGGTTGGGGATCGTGGTGGGCAGGACCGCGGGCTCCATGAGGGACCCGTCGTAGTTCTGCTGGAAGTCCACGGTCTCCTTCTCGATGTCCGAGAGGAAGTCCTGGGCCAGGCGCGTCATGCGCACTTCCGTGTACCGCATGGCCGCGGCGGGGTCCCCGTCGATGGAGCCGAAGTTGCCCTGCCCGTCCACGAGCGGGTAGCGCATGGAGAAGTCCTGGGCCAGCCGCACGATCGTGTCGTACACCGCCGCGTCCCCGTGGGGATGGTACTTTCCGATCACGTCCCCCACCACGCGGGCGGACTTCTTGTAGGGACGGTCGTGGAAGTTCTTGAGATCGTGCATCCCGTACAAGACACGTCGGTGCACCGGCTTCAGGCCGTCCCGGATGTCCGGGAGCGCCCGGCCCACGATGACGCTCATGGAGTACTCGAGATAGGACCGCCGCATCTCCTCTTCGATGTTGACGGTCTTGCTCAGCAGGTCCTCGTCCATTCCTGTTCTCCCAAACGCGGTCGAAGAGCTTCCTCTTCGCCCGTCGTTGTCAGCCTTTCGCGGCTCTTGCCGATTCCACCAAAGGTGCATGCCCCGCGTGGCGCTTCAGGTCAACCGCGCCCATGAAAGGCGGGTTTTTCGCAGGGCGGGGTTTTACACCCCGCCCCGCTTGTCGAAAACCCTGCGGCGGCATAGAAAATGCCGCCCTACCCTCTGCCCGCGAGAGGCGTTTTTCACGGTCAACTTGTCCGGATGAACCCAGGCGTTCTCTTTCAAGGACTCATGCGTTCGGATTCGCCTTTCAGAAACGAGTCGTTTTTCTTCAAGGTCAAGGAGATCAAGGGGGTGGGAAGGAGGCGTACTGGAGGTACGTCGACGCCCCAACCCCGCCGATCGACGCAGAGATTGACGGATTCGCAAAAACCCGCTCATCCGCCGCGGGGAACAGTATAACACGTTGATATTCCTTGGGCAGATCTCAAGGTTCAGGGCTTTCTACGACTCCATCAGGGATTGGAGAAAAAGGGCCGTTTGTGGAGGGCGAATCAGATGTCGAGCTCGGTCACCTCCAGCGCGTTGCTCTGAATGAACTCCCGCCTCGGCTCCACCTTGTCGCCCATGAGCACGTTGAAGATGTCGTCCGCCTCCACGGCGTCCTTGATGTCGACCCGGAGCAAGGTGCGTTTCTCCGGATCCATGGTGGTGGTCCAGAGCTGCCCCGGATTCATCTCGCCCAGACCCTTGTATCGCTGAATGCTCAGTCCCTTCTTGGCCCGATCCATGAGCCGGCTGAGGAGCTCCTGGGGGTCGTCGATCCGCCTTTTCACGTCCCCTTCCACGGTGTAGCTCCCCTCCTTGAGAAGCCGGTACTCCTCGGAGATGCTCATGAGCTGCCGAAGCTCCGGGGAGGACAGGAACTCCCAGTCCACCACCGAGGTCTGCCCGCCGTTCGCCGTCTCGGTCACGGAGAACCCGTAAAACCCCTCTTCCTCGTCCAGCTCCACGTCCCGGACCTGAAACCCGTTCGCCTCCAGCTTCTCGAAGAAACCGTCCATGAACTCCCTGCTCCGGAAGCGGTCCTTGTCCTTCACGTCCTCCATGACCAGGAACTCGATGAAACGCGGGCTGTGCCCCCTTCTCGAGAGCTTGTTGAGGCTTTCGTAGAAGGAAATCAGTCCACTCAGGATGCGCACCAGCTTCTTTCCGGCCAGCACATCACCGTTCTCGAGGATCACCTTCTCCTTCTCCGAGATCCGCTCCAGCAGGAACTGGTTGAGGCCCTCCTCGGTCTTGAGATAGAACTCGCTCTTCCCCCAGACGAGCCGGTAGAGGGGGGGCTGGGCCACGTACAGGTGCCCCTGCTCGATGAGCTCGGGCATCTGGCGGTAGAAAAAGGTCAGCAGAAGGGTCCGGATGTGGCTCCCGTCCACGTCCGCGTCCGTCATGATCACCACCGTGTGGTACCGCAGGGAGTTGATGTCGTAGTCCTTCTCCCCGATCCCGGTCCCCAGGGCCGCGATCATGGTGCGGATCTCCTCGCTGGAGATCATCTTGTCGAACCGGGCCTTCTCCACGTTCAGGATCTTCCCCTTGAGGGGGAGCACCGCCTGGTTCCTGCGGTCGCGGCCCTGCTTGGCCGAGCCGCCGGCCGAGTCCCCCTCGACGATGAAGATCTCGCTCCGCTTGGGATCCCGCTCCTGGCAGTCGGCCAGCTTTCCCGGGAGGGAGTGATCGGAGAGGATCCCCTTTCTCCGCGCCAGGTCCCTCGCCTTGCGCGCAGCCTCTCTCGCCCGCGCGGCCTCGACCACCTTGGAGAGGATCGCCTTGATCACCTTGGGGTTTTCCTCGAAGGTGCCGCTCAACCCCTCGTTGACCAGGTTCTCCACGAGTCCCTTGACCTCGCTGTTTCCCAGCTTGGTCTTGGTCTGGCCCTCGAACTGCGGCTCGGGCAGCTTCACGCTGACGATGGCCGTCAGCCCCTCCCGGACGTCGTCCCCGCTCAGCTTCTCCTTGAAGTTCTTGGCCATGGGGGAGTTCTGGAGGTAGAGGTTCACGCTCCGGGTCAGCGCCGCCTTGAAGCCGCTCAGGTGGCTCCCGCCCTCCCGGGTGTTGATGTTGTTGGCGAAGGTGTAGGTGTTTTCCTTGTAGGTGTTGTTGTACTGGAAGGCCACCTCCATGAGCACGCCGCTCTTCTCACCCGAGATGTGGATGGGCTTCGGGTGGACCACCTCCTTGTTTTTGTTCAGGTAGTCGACAAAGGACTTGATCCCGCCCTCGTACAGGAACTCCTGCTTCTGTCCGCTCCGCTCGTCGGACACCTTGATCCGGAGACCGCTGGTGAGGAAGGCGAGCTCCCGCATCCGCTTCGACAGGATCTCGTAGTCGAACTCGATCTTCGGGAAGATCTCCGGGTCGGGCCGGAAGGTGATCAGGGTCCCCCGTTTTCCCGTCTCGCCGCGCACCTCGAGGGAGGAGGCCGTCCGCCCTCGAACGTATTGCTGGCGATGGATCCTCCCGTCCCGGTAGACCTCCACCTCAAGGTACTCGGACAGGGCGTTCACCACGGAGACCCCCACCCCGTGAAGCCCCCCGGAGACGCGGTAGGTCTTGTTGTCGAACTTACCTCCCGCGTGCAGCTTGGTCATGACGACCTCGAGCGCCGGCACCCCCTCGGCCTCGTGCATGTCCACGGGGATGCCCCGCCCGTTGTCGGAAACGATCACGCTGTTGTCCGTTTGTATCCGCACCTCCACGTTGTCGCAGTACCCGGCGAGGGCCTCGTCGATGCTGTTGTCCACCACCTCGTAGACCAGGTGGTGAAGGCCTTCGGACGCGGTGTTCCCGATGTACATGGCCGGGCGCTTCCGAACGGCCAGCAGCCCCTCGAGCACCTTGATATCCGATGCGGCGTAGCTGATCTCCTTCTCGCTCATCTCTTTCATCATGTTCTTCTTCTGCGAGGGTTACGGATTCGAGGTCCCCGCGGGGCCGAACGCCCTGAGGGTTTCCTCGAACCTCTCCTCTTGAACCTTTCTTTTTCTAAAGTCTCATGGGCATGATCAGTCCCAGAAAACCCGCATCCGCTTCTCCGGTCACCAGACACGGGCTCGCGCCGTCCATGAAACCCAGTGTCACCTCTTCGCTTTCCATGGCTTGCAGAATGTCGATGAAGTACCGCGCGTTGAACCCCATTTCCAGCTTCTCCCCCTTGTAGTCCACCCCCAGGCTCTCCTGGACGTCGCCGATGTCGGGATTGATGGAAACGAGCTCCATGGTGTCCTCCCCCAGCTTGATCTTGACGCCGCGGTAGCTCTCGTCGCTCAGGATGGTCATCTTTCGCATGCCGTCCAGAAGGTCCCCCAGTCCGATGCGAATGGTGTGCTCCGCCTTCTTGGGGATGACGGCGTTGTAGTCGGGAAACTTGCTCTCGAGAAGGCGCACGACGATCAGGGAATCCCCCCGTCTGGCCACGCAGTTGTTCTGCCGGAAGCCGATTTGAACCCCCTCGTCCTCCGAGGCGAGCTTGGCGATCTCGTTCATTCCCTTCTTGGGAATCATCACGCCGCCTTCCAGCGTGAGATCCTCGACGCCGCCCACCTCCTTGTCGATCATGGACAGGCGGTGGCCGTCGGTCGCCACGAGGCGCAGGAACGTCTTTCCGCCTTTGGCCACCTTCTCCGTGTAGATGCCGGAGAGCTTGAAGCCGGCGTCCTCCATGGTCACGGCATAGATGGTCTTGGAGATCATCTCCCGGAGGACGGAGCCGTCGATCTCCACGAAGGCCACATCTTCCGGCTCCACGAACATCGGGTACTCGTCCGGAGACAGGCAGGCCATGTTGAACTTGGCCCGATCGTCCGAGATGAACGCCCAGTGGTTTTCCTTCTCCTTGATGTAGATCGTGGGCCCCTTGCTCTCCTTCACGATCTCGAAGAGCTTCCGTCCCGAGATGGCCAGGCTTCCGGGGTTCAGCACCTCAGCGGGAAGCTTCTGCTGAAAGCTGATCTCCAGGTCCGTGGCGGAGAGCACGATGCCGGACTCCTCGGCGGAAACGAGGACGGCGGAGAGGATGGGCATGTTGCTTCTCTTCTCGATGATGCTCTGCACCCGCGACACGGCCTTGTAGAGATCTTCCCTGTCGATTCTCAGTTCCATGGAGCTTCCCTCCGATCAACGATTGGTCATTGTATCCATAAATATCACCATCATACACAGGAGGCGTGGGAACTGTTGGAAACCCTTCCAACACCTCGGGAATATTGATAGAAAAGTCGAATCGGGGTTGGACAAGAAGTCCCGATTTCAAGCTTCCCGTGATCGGGAACCGTCCTCTGGGGTCCCCCGCTGCCGGGAAGGGCGCAAACCGTTTCGAAAAATGGAGGGGTTTTCGCGACACCCCTGTGGAGAACCGGCAGGCGGTGGAAAACCATGGGTTCACCCGATCAAATGCTCCAGGTTTTTCAGGTCCTCCCTCACGTCCTCGCGCCCGGCGAGCTCCTTCTCGATCCGTTGCACGGCGTGGATCGCCGTGGAGTGGTCCTTCTTGCCGAAGGCGTTGCCGATCCTCTTGTACGAGAGATCGGTGAACTTCTTGCAGAGGTACATGGCCATCTGCCGGGGGTAGGAGACGGCCCGCTGCCGCTTTCCCGAGGACAGATCCGAAATGGAAATCTTGAAGTATCCCGCTGTGATGGCCTGGATGTCCTCCACCGCCGCTTCTCTTCTGGCCGGGTCGCGAATCAGGTTGCGGACCGCCGACAGGTGGATCGATCCGCCGTTGAGAGAGACGTAGGTCTGAACCCGTGTCACGTTTCTGAGAAGTTGTTTCATATCATCATTCGATTTGGCGAGAAAGAAGATAATGTCGTCCGGCAGGGGGATCTTCTCCCGGTCGGTCTGACGCCTGACCACCCGCACGCGGGTCTCGGGCTCCGGTGGGTGCATCTCCGCGAGGAGCCCCCAACTGAGGATGGATCTCATTCTGGGGCTCGCGTCGGGGAGCCGAAACGGGGGAACCGTGCTGGTGACGCCCACGCGCTTCCCCTCTCGAAGCAGGGCGTTGAGGACAAAGGTGAACTCCTGCTGGGTCCTGTGCCGGCCGGCGAGGAGGTGAACGTCGTCGAAGAGCAGCAGGTCCAGCTCTGCATAGCCGGAACGAAACGCGTGGACGCGGTCGGATCGCAGCGCCCGGGTGAACTCCGATGTGAATCGGTCCGCGTGGACATAACGCGTCCGGCCGTCCGGGTGGTTCTCCGCCATGTGGTTGCCCAGGGCGTGGAGCAGGTGGGTCTTTCCGGTGCTCTTCTCGGAAAACAGACACAGAGGGGCGTAGGAACGAGGGTTCTTGTCGGCGATTTCGAGGCACGAAAAGTAGGCGAAAGCGTTGGATTGGGATCGAATGAATGCATCAAAGGTCATTTCCGGATGTAGGTCCGGGTTCAGGGAGGGCAACAGGCCTCCCTGGAAAAGGGCCCCCACCGTTCCGCCGGCGGGCTGTCCGCGCCGGACGGTGAACCGGATCTCGGGGGAGACGGCGGCCACCTCCTCGAAAGCGGCCCGCAGCTCCGGGAGGTAGCGTTCCTTGATCCAGTCGGCGAAGAACCGGTTGGGGACCTCGATGACGGCCAGGTCCGCCTCCAGGGACGTCAGGCGGGTGGGCGAGATCCAGGTCTCGAAGTCGTCCGGCCGCAGAGACGAGGAAAAACGGGAGGTAATGCGTTCCCAGGCTTCTTTTTTTTTTGACAAAGACGTCATTGGTGGTACTCTCGGATAAGGTCTCTAAATATTAGAAAAATTATTGCGGAATATCAACCAAAAAAGACGCTGGAGGTGGAGCGGATGTCCTATTCGATCGGTCTTGCCGGCAAAGGCGGGACGGGAAAAACGACCCTGGCCGGGTGGCTGGTGAGGTACCTGGTGGAGAGGGAGAAGGGCCCG
>Ga0207797_1001992_pt1 | contig 14489 bp, 15 predicted proteins | sample PRCRCaboRojoPR_6_FD_187275 | JGI IMG/M metagenome (GOLD analysis project Ga0207797, IMG submission 187275) | Marine sediment microbial community from Cabo Rojo, Puerto Rico - PR CR 10% Liquid 1 (SPAdes) | ecosystem: Environmental > Aquatic > Marine > Coastal > Sediment | place: Cabo Rojo, Puerto... | reverse complement strand
GTCGAGTGCGACGGGCCGCGTGAGCGGACGATCCGGGTCGTTTAGACGAACACGCGGACGGCGAGGTAGAGCAGGACGACGCCGAGCACGTCGCAAGTGTTGGTGACGACGGGGATCACCACGTCGTCGGGGTCGAGTTCGAGGCGGTAGGCGGCGTAGGTGGCGACGACGGTGACGAGGACGGCGAGGACGGCGAGCGAGAGGCCGCTCGATAACGAGACGGCCAGCACGATCCACGGCGAGAGGTCGGTCGACCCGGTGAGCGCGCTCAGCCCCCACGCGCCGAGGCCGACGACGGGGAAGACGGTGGCCGCGAGGGCGACGGTGGCGAGGGCGTTGCCCGCGAGCGTCTCGTCGTCCGGGGCGAACGAGAGGGTGCCGAGGTGGAAGGCGGTGGAGAGTCGGGCCGCGAGGACGCTCCCGAGGTTCCCCGCGGTGCCGATAGTGACGGGGACGAGGACGAGCAGGGAGGGGTAGCGAAGCAAGGTGTCCTCGAAACTCCCGAGGACGAGGCCGCTCCCGAGTTCGACGAGGGTCAGCAGGAGGAGGACGGGGAGCATCGCCCGCGTGATGGCGCGGACGGTCCAGTCGGTCGGCACTCAGACCCCCCCGAGGACGAGCGCGACGGTTCGGACCGCGATCAGGAGAAAGAGGATGCCGAAGACGTCGCCGGTGGTGGTGACCAGCGGTCCGACGAGCGTGTCGGGGTTGTAGCCGCGGCGATAACCCGCGAAGACGACGGTGACGACGACGACGACGAGCGTCGCGCCGGACAGGAGGCCGGCGACGACGGCGATGCCGACGAGGCGCCAGAGGCTCGCGACGGGCGCCCCCAGCGCCGACAGGACGGCGAACGCGGCCGTCGCGGCGAACAGGGAGGCCACGATGCCGTTGGCGAGCGCCGCCGCCGCCGCCGCCCGAATTCGTCGGTCGCCGGCGCGGACGCGGGGTTCGATCAACCCCTGGTGGAGGCCGGTCGCCAGTCGCGCGCCGAGCGAGCCGTAGACGTTGCCGCGGGTGGCGAGGAGGGCGGGGACGAGGACGAGAAGGCCCTCGACGGCGCGGAGGTCGGCCCGCATGCCGCCGAGAACGACGCCGGCGAGGAGGCCGCCGACGAGGCTGGCGCCGAGGGCGGGGAGTGCCTCGCGGTACGCCTCCACGGCCACCTCGCGGACGGTCATCGTCGGAGGCAACGCGGGCCGGGATGAAAAGTCGGCCGACTATCGGGTGAGCGCGAGAACGGAGACGATGGCAGTCGCGAGCGCCAGCGCCGCCGCCAGCACGCCGAACGCGACGGAGAAGGAGGCCACGTCGGAGAGGTAGCCGACGGCCGCCGGGGAGACGGCGCTCATCCCCAGCATCGACGTGCGGACGACGCCGAGCGTCCCACCCGCCACGTCCTCGGGGATGAGGTTCATCAGGTGAGCGTCGCGGCCGGGGCGAGCACCGTGCAGGCCGACGCCGAGCACGAGCGTCGCGACGCCGACGGTCACCGGGCCGACGCCGGCGACGACGAGGACGACGAGTGCCGTGATGGCGAGGACGAGGAGGAGGGCGATGACGCGGAGGTGACCCAGCCGGTCGGCGAGATCACCGGTAACGGGTTGGACGGCCGAGACGACGAAGAACGCGCTGTACAGCAGGCCAGCGAGGCGGGCGTCAATGCCCGCGCGACTCTCCAGAAAGAGCGGGAGGAACGCCGTGATGCCGCTGATGGTGAGAGAGATGAGGATGGCGACGAGGGCGAAGGCGGAGAAGCGCGGCGACGCGAAGGCGGCGAGATACGAGCGGAAGCCGTCGTCCGCGTCGAAGCCCGCGTCGGCGTCGCCGTCGGGGAGGCGGGCGGGGACCCGGACGGCGAACGCCCCGGCGAGGAAGAGACCGCCGACGGCGGCGGCGAGAAAGAGCGACTGCCACGGGAGTACCGCGGCGAGGACCGCAACGACGACGGCAGGGGCGAGGACGCCGCCGAGTTCGCCGACGAAGTCCATCAGGCCGAGCGCCCGCCCGGACCGGTCGGGGTAGACGGTCGTCAGGAGCGTGATGGCGACGGTCTTGTGCGCGCCGGTCCCGACGCCGATGCCGACGACGGCGACGACGAGGAGGACGTACGTCGTCGAGACGAAGAGGGTGAGGGCGGCGAGAGAGGCGACGACGGCGCCGCCGACGATGACGCGGACGGTCCCCACCCGGTCCGCGAGGGCACCCGAGGGAAACTGCATGACGGCGTAGCCGGCCATGAGCGCCGAGAACAGCGCCCCGAGTTCGGTGTTGGAGACGCCGTAGACGGAGCGGAAGGTGCCGAACAGGGGCGGGAAGGCGTAGCGGAGGAACTTCGCGAGAAACCAGAGAAGCGCCGTCAGCGCGAGTACGTCGAGGGTGCGCAGACGGGTGAGCCAGTGACGGGAGACGAGCGACACGGGCGAGAGTCGACGGTGAGCGACAAAAATGCGGCTATCCGAACGGGCCCATACCGCCCATGCCACCCATGCCGCCACCGCCGTCGCCCTGTTGCATCTTCTTCATCATCCGTTGCATGTCGCCGTCGCCCATCCCCTGGAACTGCTTGATGGTGCGTTCCATCATCTTGTGCTGTTCGAGGAGTTCGCGGATGGATTCGGCGGGGACGCCGGAGCCACGGGCGATGCGTTCGACGCGTTCCTGGCCGATGACCCGGGGGTTCTCCAACTCCTCCTCGGTCATCGAGTCCATCGCCACGTCGAATTTCCGCATCCGGTCCTGCGTCACGTCCATGGCGTCGTCCGGCAACTGATCCATGAGGCCGCCGCCCATGCCGGGGATCATGTCCATCACCTGATCCAGCGGCCCCATGTTGTTCATCGCCTCCATCTGCTTTTGCATGTCCTTCAGCGTGAAGGACCCCTTCATGATGTCCTGCGGGTCCCAGTCGTCGTCCTCCTCGCCCGTCTCGGCCATGGCGCGCTCGACCCGTTCGGAAAGCTGTTTGAGGTCGCCCATCCCCAGCAGGCGGGAGATGAAGCCGTTGGGCTCGAAGCGCTCGATGTCCTGCACCGTCTCGCCGGTACCGAGGAAGGCGATGGAGGAGTCCGTCTCGTTGACGGCGGTGAGGGCACCCCCACCCTTCGCCGTCCCGTCGAGTTTCGTGATGACGACGCCGTCGATGCCGATGGACGCGTCGAACTGCCGGGCCTGATCCTTCGCCCCCTGCCCGATGGCGGCGTCGAGGACGAGAAGCGAGCGGTCGGGGTCGACGACCGACTCGATCTCCTCGATTTCGGCGATCAGGTCGTCTTCGAGGGCGTGGCGGCCGGCGGTGTCGACGATGTGCACGTCGGCGTCGGCGGTCGCCTCCAGTCCGTCACGGGCGATCTGGACCGGATCGTCGGAGTCGGGGTCGCCGTAGAACTCCACCTCGGCGCGTCCGGCCATCTGCTCGGCCTGATCGTAGGCGCCGGGGCGGAAGGTGTCGGTCTGGATGACCGCGGGGCGGAGCCCCTTCTTCGAGAACCACCACGCCATCTTGGCGGCGGAGGTGGTCTTGCCCGACCCCTGCAGGCCGGCGAGCAGGATCGTCTGTGGTTCCAGCGGAATCTCGGTCGAATCGCCGATCAGGTCGACCAGTTCCTCGTAGACGATCTTGAGGACGTGATCGCGAGCGCTCGTACCGCCCGGCGGTTCCTCCTCCAGCGCACGCGTCTCGATGGACTCCGAGAGGTCCATCACGAGGGAGACGTCGACGTCGGCCTGCAGCAAGGAGCGCTGGATCTCCTTGACGACCTCCTTGACGTCGTCCTCGTCGAGCCGGGACTTCCCCTGCAGTTTGGAGAGGGTGCCGCGCAGGGAACTCCCCAGATTGTCGAGTACCATTACCCCTCGCTACGCGCCGGCGCCGGTAAAGGCTTTGTTCACGGCGACAGGGCAGGAACGGGACTCTACGGTTGGCTGTCGGTCGGGGGCGGCGCAATCGTCCGGTTGCACCGACGAACAGCGACAGCCAACAGTAGTAAGTCACCCTGGGCCCAACGCCGGGCGATGCAGCGGCGTGCCTACCTCCTCGCGCTGGCCGGTGTGAGCGGCCTCGCCGGCTGTTCGGACGGCGAATCGTCGGCGTCGACGCCGGAGAGTCGGACCGCCACGGCGACGGCGACCGACACGGCCACCGAGTCGGCCACGGCCACCGCGACGGCCACGCCCGAACCGACGCCCACCCCCGGCGCCCGCTCCCTCTCACCCTACCGCTCGTGGCTCGTCGCACCGACGCCGATCACGCCCTACACCTACGAGTTCACCCACCTCTCGCTCTCCGCCGTGCGTGCGGACGCCACCGAGTCCTTCGCCGAATCGCTCGACACCTACTGGCGCCAGCGGACCGAATCGTACTTCGGCTTCGACGTCCCCGTGTCGAGTCTCGAATCGGTCCTCACGGTGAACCACTCCCGCGTCGCCAACGAGTCCTACCGCGTCGCCGGCGGGTCGTTCGACCCCGCGGCACTCCGGGGCCCCCTCGACGACGCCGGCTTCGCCGCCGACGGCTACGTCGACGGCGTCCAGCGGTTCACCCGGACCGAGAACGGCCAACTCCGCGTCGTCGGCCTCCACCCCGACCTCCTCGTCAGCATCGGAACCGACGCGTCGGCGACGGCCCCGCTCGAACGGGCCGTCGAGCAACACGCCGCCGGCGAGGTTCGGCCCGACGACGACGAGGGCCTCGCCATCCTGATCGATCACTTCGGCACCGCCGACTACGTGACCGGACGCGAACTCCAACCCGCCGCGGAGGACTACGCCCTCAGCAAGGCCGTCGCCACCGGCCGCCGTCTCGACGTTCGCGGAGCGGCCACCTGGACCGAGCGCACGTACGTCCTCCCGCCCGACGCGACAGTCGATCAGGCGGCAGTCGAGGAAGAGATCCGACTCCGCCACGTCGGCCAGCCAATCGAGGAGTTCCGGCGCGACGGCCGTCTCGTCACCGTCGCCGGCGAGGTGGAGAACTCGTTGATCCGGTTGCTGTAGGCCAGAAGGCCCTTACCCGCGCGTACCTGACCCCGGCCTATGCCTTCCAGACGCGCAGTCGTTGGCGGCGTCGGTCTCGCTATCACAACCGGTCTCGCCGGCTGTGGCGCCCTCTCCGGCCCCGATCCGACCGTGGTCGACACCGAGGTGGACGAGGGTATCGACGCCCTGATCGGCGACACGGACATCTTCGTCACCGTCCAGAACGACGGGGCGGCGGGAACCGTCGAGGTGACCCTCGAACTCCTCGACGGTGAGGGAACCGTCCTCCTCGACGAGTCCCAGACGACGGATATGGAGGCCGACGAACGCAAGCGGGTGACGTTCTCGGTGGACGTGCCGGAGGGGACGGAGGACGTGCGAGCGACGGCGAGTGCGGCCTGAGGGTCGTCGCGATTTTTTGCAGGGAAAACGGGAGTCGGTGGGCTCGGGCGGATTCGAACCACGAGGACTTCGCTTCGCTCGTCCTCTGGGCTCGAACCGCCCTCACGTCACGGATTTGTGACTCACCGTTCGGTTCGTCACAAAATCCGAGTGGGCTCGGGCGGATTCGAACCACCGACTTCGGCCTTGTAAAGGCCGCGTCATAACCAACTAGACCACGAGCCCGCACCCGAAACACGGCCCCCCGACCGAATAACGGTTTCTGTCTCGGTCCGCGAAACCCTTACCCTCGCGCGCCCGATTCGTCAACTATGTCCCGTCGAGCGATCCGAGCCCTCCTCGTCGCCTGCCTCGTCCTCGGTGCGGGCTGTGCGGGACTGGGACCGACGGCACCGAGTGCGACGGCCACCGCGACCGACACTGCCGAATCGGGCGACGGCGACGCCAGCGCCGCGACGACGCCGACCACAGCCCCCGTCTCGACGCCGGGAAGCGACTACGACACGACGACCGTCGTTCTCCTCGACGCGAACGGGACGGAACTGGCGACGGTCGACGCGTGGGTCGCCGACACGTGGCCGAAACAGTACACGGGGCTGAGCGACACGAGCGCCCTCGAACCCGGGCAGGGGATGCTGTTCGTGTTCGACGGCGAGGGTGACCGCGCGTTCGTGATGCGCGACATGGCCTTCCCGCTCGACATGGTGTTCGTCGACGCGGACGGCACCATCACGACCATCCACCACGCGCCGGTGGAGTCGGACGGCGACCTGACGCAGTACCGGGGGCGGGCGAAGTACGTCCTCGAAGTCCCGATGGGCTACACGAACGAGACGGGCGTCGACGTCGGCGACCGTATCCGGATCGAGGACCGATGACGGACGCCGTCGACGCGCTGGCGGACCGCGAAGGCTGGCACGCCGAGGGGTTCGCCGCGCGCGTCCACTATCGGGGCGAGGGAGAGCGCTACGCCGTCGAGTACTACGCTCCGAGCGACTGCGTGCTCTACTGGAAAGTGAAGGGGGACGGGGAGACGGCGGTGCCGGTGGGACGGAAAACGGTGCCCGATCCGCTCCGGGAACGCGTTCGGATCGACCTGGACGCCGCGGGCGTCGATCCGGCGGTCGAACGGCGGTCGCTGTAACCGGGGGCGCTCGCGACGCTACGGGCCAGACAGACTCATATAGCCGCCGGCAGGAGTAGCGTCATGTATTCGAGATTACCTTTCGATGGCGCTTCGCGGGGGCCGGACGAATGACCGACCACCCAGTGTTGCCCGCGGCGGAGTCGGTGTTGACCACCGTCGACGACGACGAACTCTACCGCGACGACGGACGAATCGAGACGAAGTACTACGAGCAGGAACTGGAGCGACTCCAGGAGGAACTGGTCCGACTCCAGATGTGGATCAAGGAGCAAGGACTCCGGGTCGTCGTCCTCTTCGAGGGCCGGGACGCCGCCGGCAAGGGCGGGACGATTCACCGTATCACTCGGCGGACGAGTTCGCGAGTCGTGAAAGTCGTCGCGCTCGGCACCCCGACGGAACGGGAGCGGAGCCAGTGGTACTTCCAGCGGTACGTCGAACACCTCCCGGCGGCGGGCGAGATGGTGCTTTTCGACCGGAGCTGGTACAACCGCGCGGGCGTCGAGCGCGTGATGGGCTTCTGCACCGACGAGGAGTACCGCGAGTTTCTGCGCTCCGCGCCCGAGTTCGAGCGGATGTTGCTCCGCTCCGGCATCGTCCTCGTCAAGTACTGGTTCTCCATCAGCGACGAGGAACAGGAGCGACGCTTCCAGAAGCGGAGCAACGACCCGAAGCGGCGCTGGAAGCTCAGCCCGATTGATCTGGAGGCAAGGGAGCGGTGGGTCGAGTACTCGCGCGCCAAAGACTCGATGTTCACCCACACCGATACGGCGGACTCGCCGTGGTACGTCGTCGACGCCGACGTGAAGAAACACGCCCGGCTCAACTGCATCAGCCACCTGCTCTCGCAAATCGACTACGAGGATACGATGCCCGAGCCGACCGAATTACCCCCGCGACAGACGGACCCGAACTACGAGCGCCCGCCCATCGAGAGTCAGAACTGGGTCCCCGCGCTGTACGGATCGAACCCTCCGGATACGGACGTGAACCGGTCCTGATTCCGGTGGCGCGGCTACTCGTCGGCTTGGAGTTCGCGCATCCGTTCGAGCCGTTCCCGTTCGCTCATGCTCGGCCACCGCGCGATGTCCTCGAGCGTGCGATCACAGGCCGTACAGACGCCGTTCTCCACCTCACAGACGGCCACGCAGGGCGAGTGAACCATCCGCCGGGAGTTCTCGCTCGGGGGTCTTAATCACCGCGGGGCTCGCGTCGGTGCGGGGCGGAGCGGGGCGGGACGTCGATCAGTATCACGCGTCTCGCGTGGCGTACCACCCGAACGCGGCGAGGAGGGAGCCCAGAACCCCTGCGACGACGTCCGCGGGTTCGAACGCGCGTCCGGGGACGAGCGTCTGAATCCAGCCGGTCAGGAGACCATGTGCCGTCGAAATGCAGACGGCGAACGTGGCGGCCTCGCCGTCGCTCCACCGACCCGCTCCGAAGGCGTCCGCGAGCACGGCCGCGTAGCCGGCGTGACCGACGAGATGCAGGAGTTTGTCCGGGCCGATCCGCCGCCACGACGGGTGGCGGCCGAACGGCGACGGCAGGAGCGACGCCGCGAGGAGCACGACTGTGCAGACGGCGACGGCCGTCCACCGGGCACCGGAGCGTCGCTCGTACATGGCGCGGGCTACGGGTCGCGGTCGCTTTAGTTCGGGGGCTGTGGGCTCGTCGGCTCCGGGAGCGGCGGAGGGGCCCCGACGCGACGGGTCAGCCTTTTGGCCGCGCGCCCCCGAATGGAGACGATGGACGTCCCCGCGGCCGCGGACGACGACCCCTTCGAAGAGCAACGGGAGCGGACGGCCAACCCGATGCGACGACTGTTCGCCCAGTACGGAGGCGAACAGTCCGGCCCCTTCGCCGTCGGCGTCGCCGCCAGTCTCTTCGCCCGCATCCTCGACCTGTTGCCACCCCTCCTCCTCGGCATCGCCGTCGACGCCATCTTCCTCGACGAGAGCGAGTTCTCGCTCCCGCTCGTCCCCGGCGCGTGGCTGCCGACCGACCCCGAGGCGCAGTTCTGGCTCGTCGTCGGCATCGTCCTCTTTTCCTTTCTCGGAGGGGCGGGCCTGCACTGGGTGCGCAACTGGGGCTGGAACCGCTTCGCGCAGTACGTCCAGCACGCCGTCCGCACCGACACCTACGACGCGATGCAGCGGCTGAACATGACGTTCTTCGCCGACAAGCAGACGGGGGAGATGATGTCGGTGCTGTCGAACGACGTGAACCGACTGGAGCGCTTTCTCAACGACGGTCTGAACTCGGCGTTCCGACTGGGTGTGATGGTCGTCGGCATCGCGGCGCTCCTCCTGTGGATGAACCCACAACTCGCCGTCGTGGCGCTCCTGCCCGTGCCACTCATCGCCTTCTTCACCTACCGGTTCGTCGAGACCATCCAGCCGAAGTACGCCGAAGTGCGGTCGAGCGTCGGCCAGGTCAACTCCCGGCTGGAGAACAACCTCGGCGGCATCCAGGTGATCAAGACGAGCAACACGGAGGCCTACGAGGCCGACCGGGTGGAGGACGTCTCGGGCGACTACTTCGACGCCAACTGGGACGCCATCGAGACGCGCATCAAGTTCTTCCCCGGCCTCCGGGTGCTCGCGGGCATCGGCTTCGCGCTCACGTTCACCATCGGCGGCCTCTGGGTGTTCCGTGGCGAGGGACCGTGGATATTCACCGGCACCCTCCGGCCCGGCGAGTTCGTCGCCTTCATCCTCTACAGCCAGCGGTTCATCTGGCCGATGGCACAGTTCGGGCAGATCATCAACATGTACCAGCGGGCGTACGCCTCCGCGGCCCGCATCTTCGGGCTGATGGACGAGGACGCGGGCATCGACGAGCGGCCGGACGCCGACGAACTCGTCGTCCGCGAGGGACGCGTCGCGTACGACGACGTGACCTTCGGCTACGACGACGATCCGATTCTGGCGGACGTGTCCTTCGCCGCCGAGGGTGGCGACACGCTGGCGCTCGTCGGTCCGACGGGCGCCGGCAAGTCGACGGCCCTGAAGCTCCTCCTCCGGATGTACGACGTGGATTCGGGATCGATCACGGTGGACGGTCAGGACGTACGCGACGTGACCCTCACCAGCCTCAGGGGGGCCATCGGCTACGTCAGTCAGGAGACGTTCCTGTTCTACGGGACGGTCCGCGAGAACATCACCTACGGCACGTTCGACGCGAGCGACGAGGAGGTGGTCGCCGCCGCCAAGGCGGCGGAAGCCCACGAGTTCGTCACCAACCTGCCCGACGGCTACGACACGATGGTCGGCGAGCGTGGCGTCAAACTCTCGGGCGGCCAGCGCCAGCGCATCGCCATCGCGCGGGCGATGCTGAAAGACCCCGAGATACTCGTCCTCGACGAGGCGACCAGCGACGTGGACACGGAGACGGAGATGCTGATCCAGCGGTCGCTGGATCGGCTCACCGCGGACCGGACCACGTTCGTCATCGCCCACCGCCTCTCGACGGTGAAGGACGCGGATCGGATCGTCGTCCTCGACGACGGCCGAGTGGTCGAGGACGGGACGCACGAGGACCTCCTCGCCGCCGACGGCCTCTACGCCAACCTCTGGGGCGTGCAGGCGGGGGAAATCGAAGACCTGCCGGAGGAGTTCGTCGAGCGGGCGACGCGGCGGGGCGCACGGACGGACGGCGTGGAGCTACGCTCCACGGGGTCGGGCGACGCCGACGACTAGTCACGCCTCGAACTCGACGCCCCTGATCTCGAACCGCGCGCCGCCGTCGGCGCTCTCGGTCACCGTGACCGTCCAGCCGTGGGCGTCGGCCACCTGTTCGACGATCCGGAGCCCGAACCCGGTGCCGTCGTCGGCCGTCGAGTAGCCCGCCTCGAACACGTCGTCGTGGTCGGCCTCGGGGATACCGGGCCCGGTGTCGGCGACGTAGAAGCCGGTTTCGAGGTCGCCGACGGTGACCGTCACGTCCGAGCCGGCGTGTTCGACGGCGTTGCGGACGAGGTTCTCGAGGAGCTGTCGGAGTCGACTCCGGTCGGCCCGGACGGTCCGGTCAGTCTCGACGCGGAGCGTCGCGTCGCCGGTGGGGGCGTCCGCCCAACAGCGGTCGACGAAGGTCGCGAGGGCGACCGGCTCTGTCTCGGAGATTCGTTCGCCGGCGCGGGCGAGCGTCAACAGGTCCTCGATCAACGCCGCCATGCGCTCGTGGGCGCGGATCACGTCGTCGAGGTGTGAATTGCCCGTCGCCTCTCGGGCCAGTTCCGCGCGACTCCGGGCGACGTTAAGGGGGTTCCGGAGGTCGTGGGAGACGATGCTAGCGAACTCCTCGAGTCGTGTGGCCTGTCGTTCGAGTGCCTTCCGTTCGCTCACGTCGATGTAGAGCGCGAGGGTGCCGACGATTTCGTCGCGGGCGTCGCGACGGGGGACGGCACGCAACAGAGTCTCGACGACGTCGCCCTCGCTGGTCACCAGTTCCCGATCCTCGCGCATGAACTCGCCGGACAGGGCGCGCTCGTAGCCGCCGTCGTCCAGCAGTCTACGAACCGACTCCGGCGTGTAGAACTCCACGAGCTTCTCGCCGACGATGGCGTCGCGGTCGTAGCCGAGCGTCTCGACGACGCGATGGTTGCAGTCGTCGACGACCGGGTGGCCGTCCTCGGCACGCGTGACGACGGCCATGACCGGCGCCTCCTCGAAGAGGTAACGGTACTGCTCTTCGAGTTCGTCCGTCAGCGCCTCCAGTTCCTCGGTCCGCTGTTCGAGCTCCCGCTCCCGTTCCTTGCGATCCGTGATGTCGGTGATGAACCCCTCGAGTACGTCGTCACCGTCGGGCGACGAGTCGACCAGACGACCGCGCTCCCACATCCACTTCGTGGCGTCGTCGGCGGTGACGATGCGGTACGTGGCCTCGAACGTGCCGTCCTCGGCGAGGGACTCCTGAACCGTGTCCCACACCGCCTCGGCGTCGTCGGTGTGGAGGACGTCGTCGCCCCAGATCACGTCGCCGCGCTCCAGTTGCTCGCCGGTGTAGCCCGTGAGTCGCTCGACTTCGCCCTCGACGGCCTCCATCGGCCACGTGGGGTCGTTGCGACAGCGATAGACGACGCCGGGGAGATTGCTGATGAGCGTCTCCAGTCGTCGGGTCCGTTCGCCGAGCAACGCCCTGGACCGGTGGGCGTCGACGACGTTCTCGATCCGGTTGGCGAGCAGTTCGTACTGCTCCGTCGCCACCTTCTTCTGGAGGTAGTCGGTGACGCCGGCCGAAATCGCCTCGCTGGCGACGGCTTCCGACCCTTTGCCCGTAAAGAGGATGAACGGGAGGGTCGCGTGGTCCTCGCGGACGGCTTCGAGGAATTCGATACCGTTCATCGCCGGCATCTCGTAGTCCGAGACGACGCAGTCGAACTCACCCGCCGCGAGGCGGTCCAGCCCCGCGCGGGCACTCGTCGCCGTCTCGACGACCAACCGGTCGTCCGCGCGTTCGAGGAACGTGGCCGCCGTCTCGACGAAGTCCGGGTCGTCGTCGACGTGGAGGACGCGGATCGGCCCGGACGCGTCGGGATCATCGGTGTTCTCGTCCGACATACAAGAGGCTGTGACTGTCGTGGTCACGACACGACCTAAGGGTGTCGGCGGTTGCGGTGGGGAGGCCCGCGACGGCCGGGCGTTGAAGGCCCCTCCCATCGAGGAACCCGTATGCACCTCAGCGACGCCACTTGGACGGACGTGCGCGACGCCGACGCCGACCTCGCCCTGTTGCCGGTGGGAAGTACCGAACAGCACGGCCCACACGCCCCACTGGGAACCGACGCCTTCCACGCCGAGACGGTCGCGGAGGCGGGCGCGGAACGCTACGACGGGGACGTGGCTGTCGCGCCGACGGTTCCCGTCGGCATCGCCGAGGAACACCGGCAGTTCGCGGGGACGCTCTGGGTGTCGCCCGACACCTTCCGAAGCTACGTCCGCGACGTCGTCGGGAGCCTCGCGCACCACGGCATGGACCGCGTGGTCGTCGTCAACGGCCACGGGGGGAACGTCCCCGCCCTCGGCGAGGTGACGGCGACCATCACCCGCCACGACGACGCCTACGCCGTCCCGTTCACGTGGTTCGAGGCGGTGGGCGACCACGGCAGTGACATGGGCCACGGCGGGCCACTGGAGACGGCGCTGTTACGGGCGACCCGTCCCGAACTCGTCCGCGAGGATCGGATCGACGAGGCCCGGGACGGGGCGAGCAAGGGGTGGGGCGACTGGGTGTCGAGTACGAACCTCGCCCACGACTCCGCGGAGTTCACCGAGAACGGGGTCGTCGGCAACCCGGGAGCGGGCGACGCGGAACTCGGCGAGGAACTGCTGGATCGGGCGGCCGACGCCCTCGGCCGACTGCTGACGGCCGTCGCCGACCGTGACGTGTCGCGGCCGGCGGACCGCTAGGTCACTCCTCTTCGTCCTCGCTATCTTCGCCCGCCTCTTCGAACTCCTGCAACGCTCCACGGAGTTCCGGAATCGCGTTCGTGAGGTCGCCCACGTCGGCGTGGGCCTCCTCGATGGAGTCGACGAGGGATTCGAGGTCCTCGATGGCGGCCGCGAGGTCGGCGGCGTCCTCGAAGGCGTCGGCGCGTTCGCCCATCGTGTACCACTTCTTCGCCTGCCGGAGGTGCTCCTCGGCGTCACCCACGTCGAGCGCCGAGCGGAGGCCGTTCAGGACGCCGAGGACGTTGTCCGCCTCCGTCTCCCAGACGTCGGCGGCGGCGGGGAGTTCGGCCCGCGCCTTCGTCAGGTGTTCTTCCACGTCCGCGCGCATCTCCGCCGCCGCCTCGCCGAAGAGTTCGTCGTCGCCGAGCGTCGTCTGACTCATATTCGGATTTCGCCGCCGTGTGAGTTAAACGCACGCCCGAAAGTGAAAGTGAAACGGGACGGTTCGGCCGGCGAGCGCGCCTATTCCACGTCGACGAGCCGCATCAGCGGGTACTCCCCTTCCATCTCCATCGCCGTCCGGACGACGACGCCCTCGTACTCGATTCGCATCCGCACCTCCATGAAGCGGCCGGTGAGTTCGACGTAGCCGTGGTCGTCGGCGGCGTCGGCGAGGGCCGACTCGTCGATGTCCACGGTCACCGACTCGCAGAACGGCTGATTCTCGATGGCGTCGGCCATGGCGCGTTCGAGGCTGGCGGCGCTGCCGGGCGAGACGGGCGTCCCCGCGAACTGGTGGTAGAGCGACCCGAACTTGATGCCCGCCTCGAAACAGGCCTGTTGTGCGTCGGTAGCCATACGGCTTCGTGGGTCGGCCGTGGGTAAGGCCTGTCGCTCGCTCACCCCGAATCGGTCCTTACTTGAGTTCGCTCGTCCTCTTGACGCCCGAATGGACGACCCGGTGTTACTAACGGGTGCGGGTGGGCGCGTCGGACAAGCCATCCTGAACGGGATCGGTGACGCCCACGAGTGGCGACTGCTCGACCGGGAACCGCTGCCGAGCGACCGCCTCCCGGCGGGCGTCGACGAGGACGACGCTATCGTCGCGGACGTGACCGACCGCGAGGCGATGGCCGACGTGATGGCGGGCGTCGGCGCGGTGATCCACCTCGCGGGCGACCCCCGGCCCGAAGCGCCGTGGAACTCGGTGCTCGAAAACAACATCGACGGGACACAGACCGTGTTCGAGGCGGCCGTCGAGGCGGGCGTCGAAAAGGTCGCGTTCGCCTCCTCGAACCACGCCGTCTCGGCCTACGAGACCGACGAACGCACGCCCGAGATGTACCGCACCGAGGACGACTATCTGCTCGACGGGACCGAACTTCCGCGCCCCGGCAACCTCTACGGCGTGAGCAAGGCCGCAGGCGAGACGCTCGGCCGGTACTACCACGACGCCGAGGGTCTCTCCGTCGTCTGTGTCCGGATCGGCAACCTCACCGAGGGCCACCCGCCCCGCAACTACGAACGCGGGCAGGCGATGTGGCTCTCCTATCGCGACTGCGCCCACCTCTTCGACC
>Ga0207797_1001991_pt1 | contig 14490 bp, 3 predicted proteins | sample PRCRCaboRojoPR_6_FD_187275 | JGI IMG/M metagenome (GOLD analysis project Ga0207797, IMG submission 187275) | Marine sediment microbial community from Cabo Rojo, Puerto Rico - PR CR 10% Liquid 1 (SPAdes) | ecosystem: Environmental > Aquatic > Marine > Coastal > Sediment | place: Cabo Rojo, Puerto... | reverse complement strand
CTCCGTATCCCATGACACCCTTTTCATTCCCGAACACTCCGGAAATTTCGCCTGAGACAACTTCATTCAGATCCCGGTACCCCATGGCCTCTATCCGCTCTTCCTGCACCGATACCGTGGAGTGCGGAGACAATTGTGGTGCCCGGACTCCCTGCACAAAAACAGAATCCATGGTAAACACCCAAACCGAATCCCTGGGGGAATAATATCCGGGAAATTGCCCGGAATCCGCATCAGCGTATCCCTGGAAGAACAGAATTCCTATTAACAGAACGGTGCTGAATTTAATGATCCGGTGCATGGGAGAAATTCCCTTATATATCTGGTTCATATTGAACATAATGAATGCCTAACATAACAGGTAATCGGGAAAGGCCCAAACCTGCCCTTTCCCGCATTCACAAAATCGTATTACGAAGTTTAATAATCGTAATACGAGGAATCAAAATGTTTTCAGCAGGATTAAGCGAGCAAGGAGGTTAATTAAAAATCAGTCGGAATGTACTATCCGGTGGATGGTTCTACGCATCTCATCAAGTTTGTAGGGTTTCGGCACCCTGTCCCGAAAGCCGTATTCCTTGTAATTGGCCATTATCGGATCATTGGAATATCCGCTGGATACAATGGCTTTCACATTCGGATCTATTTCCCGGAGGTGCTCAATTGTCTCTTTGCCCCCCATACCACCCTGAATAGTCAGGTCAAGCACCACCGCATCAAACTTATGCCCCTGTTCCAGTGCCTGCCGATAATATTCGATGGCCTCTTCGCCGTTTGTTGCGGTTGTAATATCGTATCCCAGTGTGGACAACATATCTTCCAATATCATACGAACTCCATCTTCATCATCCATCGCGAGGATATTGCCCTGTTCATCTTCCAGCGATTCTCCGTTCCCCTGCGAAATCTCCTCTTCCGAAGTACGATTATCCGATTCCGCTTCTTCAACGATTTCTCCCTCTGCAGCCGGGAGATAGATTGAGAAGGTCGCCCCTTCACCCGGTTCTGAATCAACGGTCAGAAATCCATCGTGTTTACTGATAATGGAATATGCAACAAATAAGCCCAGTCCGCTGGAGCTCTCTTTTGTGGTATAATACGGATCAAACACCTTTTTCTGCTGCTCTCGCGGGATGCCTTCACCCTCATCATTGATATTAATCCTGACATAGGCTCCCGATTCCAGTGGTAAACCGGAACGCTCTTCCAGATCCAGGTTGACGCCTTCCACCCGGATGCTGCCTCCGTCCGGCATTGCCTGATTGGCGTTAATCACCATATTCTTGACCACCTGCCGGATCTGATCATCATCTATTACCACAGGATATAAGTCATCTGCGAAAGTAAACTCACAATGCACATTCGATCCTCGCAATGCCATCTCCACCGCCTCCTGAACAGGATCGCGGATGCCACTGACCTTCCGCACCGGTTCTCCGCCTTTAGACAGGGTCAACAATTGCTGGGTCAATTCTTTCGCACGCCAGGTAGCTTCTTCAGCGGTTTCGATGTACTCTTTCAGTTCCTCGTCATCTTCCGGAAGACACAATTTGGAAAGTGAGAGGTTCCCGACAATTACCGCCAGAACATTGTTAAAGTCATGGGCGATGCCGCCGGCCAGTATACCAACCGAGCGCAGCTTTTCCGTCTTATGGATTTCCTCTTCCATCTGGCGTTCATGGGTAATGTCCCGGAACACCAGTACCACACCGATGATTCTGTCTTGCTGATCCTTGATGGGGGCGCCACTGTCAGCAATCACCCGCTCCGTTCCATCCCGCGCAATCAGCATAGTATGATTCGCCAGTTCAACGACGGACTCGGTCTCCAGCACTTTCTCCGCGGGATTGGGCAGCTCCTTGCCGGAGTATTCGTGGACGATGTGAAATATCTCCTGGAGCGGTTTCCCCTGCGCTTCCTCCTGACTCCATCCGGTCAATTCCTCGGCCACACTGTTCAACAGAACCACATTTCCATTCATATCGGTGGTAATCACCCCGTCACCGATTGAATACAATGTCACCGCCAACCGCTCTTTTTCTGCGGCCAGGGCTTCCCTGCCCCGTTCAATTTCCTCGTTCTGCTGTTGAATCTGATGGGTTCGTCGTCTGACTTCTTCCTCGAGTTCACGTTCCCGCCGGGCGATCTGGTGCACCCGCATCCGGTAGCCGAATCCCACTGCCCCAACCACGGCTAAACCGGCCAGGATCTGGAACCAAGCTGTTTGCCAGAAAGGCGGGACAATCTTCAGCCGCACCGGTTGGGCAGTATTCCATTCACCCCAGGCATTTGCCCCCTTCACCCGGAAGATGTATTCGCCGGGACTGACATTGGTATAATTCGCGTACCGTCTGGACCCAGCGTTTCGCCACTTGGTATCAAGGCCTTCAAGGTAATACTTATATTGATTTTGCTCCGGATGGGTATAATCCAGAACGGCAAACTCAAACGAGAAAAATTTTTGGGTATGATCAAGCTGAATAGTTCCGGTTTCCGGAATCAGCCGTGGTTCATCATAAATCCTGAACGATGTGATATCTACCGGTGGTTGAGTAGCCGGAGGATTAAGAACTTCTGGCTGGAAGCTTATTAAGCCCTTTCTGCCGCCGAAATACACTTCTCCCGAAGATGATCTCGCACACGAGCCGATATTAAAATCAGTAATAATGACACCATCGGAACGGCCGAACGCTGTAAAAGTGTTACTGTCTTTCTGAAATCGGGCGATACCCTTTGGAGTGCTGACCCACAAATCCCCGGCATGATCCTCTACAATACCGTAAATATTCCCGCTCTTCAATCCATGCTGTTCGCCGTAAACGGTGAAATCACCGGTAGTGTAATCATAGGCGTTCAGCCCATCGATTGTGCCGATCCAGAGAGTGTTCTCCTGATCTTCGAACAGATCGGTGACACGGGAGTTGCTCAGTCCCCGCGGATCATCAGGTCGGACAGGCATTGTTGTGAATGTCTCTGACTCTGTATCGAACCAGTTCAATCCACTGTCTGTAGCAATCCATAACCTCCCCTGATGATCTTCATAGATATCATCAATCCAATTTCCGGCAATCCCGGTTGAGTCATTATAATCTGTCTTATAGTATGTAATCTTGCCGGTTTGCCGGTTTAATCTGCCGAGGCCTTCCCCTTCCATACCTAACCAGATAGTCCCCGCCTGATCCTCAAGAATAACATTGACCTGTGCCAGCAGACTTCCCGGGTCATCGGGATCGTACCTGAACAACCTGCATTCCCCGGTTTGCGGATTATACACGTGTAACCGGGGATTATTATTATCAAACGTGGACAACCAGACGGCTCCACGGCGGTCTTCATATATATACAGAAAATAGTCATTAACAAATTCACAACCATCCGGCTGAATTCTCTCCAGGGTTTGCAATTCATCGTTGATAGCATATAATCCCGTATACGTCCCAAGCCAGATATCGCCATTATTCAGCTCCTCAATGGAAAGAACATTCTTGTCCAATAATAGTTCATCGCTGGGAGTAGTCAGAGACTGATAATTATGGAAGGCCTGTTTGGAGGGTACGTACTTGCTCACTCCGTTATGGAGGGTTCCGAACCACAGCACACCACCTTGATCCTGGTATATTTCCTGAACGCCATTCCCACTCAGACTGTACTGGTTGCCCCCTTTATGAAGATATTGAATAAAATCACCTGTTTCAGGTTCAAAACGATTTAATCCCCAGTCCGTCCCCACCCAAAGTGTACTGTCATTATCAACAAACAGTGAAAGTACTCCTTGTTTTGATAAACTGCCCGGATCCTCAAGATCTTCGGTATAATGTGCCACTTCACCGGTTGTCCGGTCATAGTGGTACAGTCCATTGTCCGTACCAATCCAGAATTCCCTGTCAGAATCTCCGATAATGCAGTTAATCCCCAGCGGTTCGATCTTTTGAAAAAATTCCCGGGAATCCCCATATGGTTGCGTAAATCTCTCCTGAGTTATATCGAAAAACCTGACTCCGTGATCGGAAGCGAGTAGTAACTTCCCGTGACCATCATAATAGATATCAAAAAGCCGGGACATATCCACGCTATCCGCAGCTTGGGAAAAGGTTTCAGGAAATTGGGTCAAACTGTCCTGGTGTGTGTTATACCTGTTCAGACCCCAGGCGGTGGCAATCCATAATGTACTGTCGGTCAGGGCAAACAAATCGAGTATGTACTCAGTTGTTAGTTGCGTCGTTCCCTCAAAATCTCTGGGATACCTCAGGGTCTTCCGTGTTTGCGGGTTTAACCGGTTTAAACCGTGACCGGTACCCACCCAGATATACCCTGCACTATCTTCCGCGAGAGCGTTAATCCGATTGTTTGAGAGTGAACTCCACTCATCATGACTATTCTGGTAGACTTTGAATTCATACCCGAAATACTGGTTCAGACCGGCATTGGTCCCAAACCACATATACCCTTCACTATCCTGCATAATAGAATAGACTGTACTCTGCGATAATCCGTCTTCCACCGTAATCTGCTCGAATGTGGCGTAGCCTTCCCTGGCCGCGAGATTGCCAACTCCGCACACTAAAATTCCTAGCATCAGGACGAACATATACCTCAGGACTTCTGTCCTGAGAAAGACAATTCCGTAAACGATATCACATAAATGCATTAGCTTCGTTTCAATCTACCTTGGTCGTCCCCATTTTCACACATGGGTATTATCGGTAGAAGCCTGTAATTAATGAGTTATTATCCCGGATAACATCCACAATTTAGCCTGAATTATTCATAAAATTAATGAAGGTCCTATTCTGCAAAGGATTGGAATGAGTGAATGAAAAGGGTCTCCTGCGGGGCCCTTCTCATTCACTTTCTGTTTTCTTTTCATTGAGTTGACAATGACTTATGATTCATGAATTAATCAGGTTAGATAGTTTAGGTCGATGATTACAGAACTGGCAGCCTGTTACATTCCGGGTCGGCAATTTTTTCCTGCAGAATATCTTTTGAAAGTACGCCAAATCCTCCGGGCAAATCTACATTGCTTCTCCAGTAATGACCAGCACTTTTTTTGTGAGCCTGCGGTAATCAGTTCCAAAGACTGAAATGACTGCAACTCCGGCCTAGAACATTTTCCCGGGGAGAGTCAGCTCCGCTCTTCCGCCTTCCTTTGACATTCCCCAATTCCCCCATCGGATCTTCTCATGGAAAAAGCTGTGAATCAATCTCTACTGATCCAGTGGCATTCGTGATGAGATACACAGCATACCAATCAGGAAACGGGAGCAAAAGGAGTCGCTGCCCAGCGGTAATGCAGGAAGTTTTGTAGTAATGAACCCGGAGAAAACTTCGGGATTTCATAATCAAACTAACTCTCTCCACAGGCTTGATGGAAGTAAGACATCGATGGAGCAAGTTAATATTCCATGTGCTCCGTGATGGCCTTTGCCTCCTCATATCGGCCGGCTTTATGCAACGCTTCTATCAGATGTTCTCTGAGCACAGAATTCCGGGAGTTGGCCCGGTATTGTGCCAGCCAGCGATCACATAATCTGTCCAGCTCTCCCTGTTTCTCATGAATACGTAACAAGGCCCGGAAGGCCCGGACATTTTCCGAATCGAGTGAGAGCACCCGCCGGAACGCAGGGATGGCCTTCATAAAGTTACCCCGGTTTTCGTAAATCTCTCCCAACATCAAATGGGCGTCCGTGAGATTACTTGAGATACGTATGGCTTTGGTCAATCGGTCAATGGCGGCATCAGTCCTGTCATGATCCCGGTAATACCTGCCCGTTAGGTAATACAACCGCCCGGAATCGGGATAGTCCTCCAACAGACCTGTGATTACAGGCTCGGATTGCTTCAGGGGGAATGAGTCGGATAAAAATGCAAACACATCTTCCGCAAGTTGGTTATAATCTTCCATTTTTTGCCGGGTTTCATAGCTGCCGGAGAGCCGGCCCCCTTGCTGCAATGCCTGCAGATCTTTCTGTATTGCCCGCTGCTGTTCCGCCAGTTTTTCCAGACTTCTCCTGATCGCCTTTCTGGCCAGTACCAGAGAACTGTCAACGTTGCCGTCTTCCCGTACCATCCTGGCCAGCCGGTAGAGCGGAAGCGGATGGGGCGCACCAAATTCCAGCGATCTCCGATAGGCGCTCCCGGCTTTCCCCAAGCGACCGGTCTGCTCGTAATTCCATCCCAGGTGCCGATATCCATATCCATTCTGTTCCAGCGAAAGATAGTTTTGATACACCTCCAGCGCCTGCTGCCAGCGCTGTTGTGACTCCAGCACCTCACCATACCGCTTCACTACCCGAACACTTTCCGGATATCGTTCATACAGATCGTTGTAGTATCGGGCAGCAGCATTCAGACTGTCCTGCAGCTCATAGGTCCTGCCAACCGACAGACCAATTTCCAATGAATCGGCGGTCATCATACGGAGAGTATCGTATGAGGCGCGGGCTTTCTGCCATTCCCGGATCGTAGTATAGGTTTCCGCCAGGCGCCGCACTACACTGGAATCCCCCGGAAATTGCTTCCGCATCTTTTTCAGGACGCCGATTTTCCCCCGGTAGTTCATTCCACGCGCGCTCAGACGGACCAGTGCCTCGTAAATTTTTCTGTTATCCGGATACGTATTGAGCAGAGATTCGTAGTGCTTCTGAGCTTTTCGTACCTGCTGATTGGCCACCAGAACCTCTCCGTAGGCGAGGGCGATATCCAGATCCTCCGGACGGAGGCGATACAGTCGCTGATAGATCTCCAGCAACGCCTGATATTCTTCCTTTGTATACAGGGCCTGGGCCTTGATTTGCAATAGTGGAACATGGGTCGAATCCCTGGCCAGACCGGAGTCGGCTACCGCATTAGCCTTATCCGGATGTCCCGTTTTCAATTGCAAATAACCGAGATTCTGATAGACCCGCAGGGAATCGGGGATGTATGAGAGCGCCTTATCAAACTGCCGAATGGCCCGGGTGGTATCGGACTGTCGGACGTGCTGAATTCCCAGTGCCTGGTGCAGGGTTCCCAACCTTCGCCTGAGTTGATTTCCGGATATGGCGATACCCCCGAAAGACTTCTCTGCAAATGCCATGTCCCGGTACAATTGTTGATATATCTCAATTGCATCGGCAAATTGTTCTCTGTTGGTCAGGGCTTCCGCTCGAATCCATCTCAGCTCTACCGTCTCCGGGAATCGGTCTAATCCCTCCTCCGCAGTCAGATCGGCCATCAGGTGGTTTTCCACTTGTAAATAACTGTGGGAAAGCAGAACATACGCTTGCCTGTTCGTCGAATCAGATCCCAGGGCGGTTCTTAAGGATTCGATAGCCTGCTGGAAATCCCCGGACTGGTAATGACGCTTCCCTTCCTGAAGCGCATTCACCTGCCCGGATACAGGGTAACTTATGCCAATTATCAGCAGTGCTATGGCGAAGAATCGCAGTGGATTGTCAGTCATTTGATAATGTATTCTGGCTATAGAGATCGACTGCGTCCTTTGTCATTTTTAGCAAACAACTCCGGGTGCCTGACACCAAGGCTTGCCCCAAAGGCTCCAAGACTCAAAGAACAGATCACCAAGAACAAAGCAATTACCCCTGTCCCTGTATTCCAGACCTGGACATATTCCCGAAAACCCTGTGGTCCTCTTAAAAATGATACACTTAATCATCATATTTTTTGCTGTTTCTCAGTGTTTTACGTGGTGCCTTGGAGTCTTCGTGGTTGTCTGTTCCGTTTATCAAGGCTCCTGTCATGGCGCCTGCACCGGATCACTGGGCTTACTCAGATTGCCCGACGAATCCACCGCCCGCACGTAATACCACAATCCGGGCTCACCTTCTTCATCAATCCACGTGGAACCGGAAACCGTTTCCGGGGTGGCGGCTTCATACACTCCTGTGGGCAGATCGGACCGATAAACTTTATACCCGGTGATATCCACATCCGGTACCCGTTCCCAGGTAACGCGATAACCGGTATCCGCCGAATCCACACGGACATTTCTTACCACCCGGGGCGGCGCTAAGTCCCGCACCAGAGCCGTATCGGCAGTGGATCGCCGGCTCTCATTTTCAAATGAATCCACTGCACTGACCTGATAGATATACTCCTTTCCCAGAGAGACATTTTCATCTCTGATTTGCCGGCTGGTGGACGGCACACTGCGAACAGGTGCGCCCGGGATGGTATCGGCCGGCTGCCGGTAAACTTTATACCGGACCACATCAGCCGAGGTGCTGGCATTCCACGACAGATTCACCCGGAGCCCCTCCTCATTGGAGGCCACCAGATTGTTTGGTGGAGCGGGTTTGGTGCTGTCCGGAATTTGTAGTGAGGTGAACGTGGAGTCACTGATGTTATAGGTGCTGTCCACTGCAAGTACATTGTACTGAAAAATTGCGCCGTCGGGAAACGGCTGCTCCGCTACACCTGAATCGATGTATGTGGTTTGCTGCAGATCCGCCTGGTTCACCCGGTTAAATGAGCGGCTTTCACCGGCTATCTTTCGTCTGCGAAGTACATAATAGGTGCGCAGGTCCGGAGCCGGGACCGGGTCTTCCCAGCGTACTTCCACAACGCCACCGTCCAGAAATTCCGCCTCAACCGACTCCACCGGTGGTGGTGGAGTTCTGTCAGGCACCCGGGCCTGGGCAGCTACGCTCATCTCGCTCTCATTTCCGGCAGAATCCACCGCAACCACCTGATAGAGATATCTGCGCCCCTCACGTATGTCAGTATCAACATACACGGCTTCCATTGCGGGCAATAGCTCGCGATTCAAACGCGTTGAGTCCTGTCCCAGCCGCTTGCGCCGATAGACGATATATCCTTCCACATCCAGTTCCGGACTCACTCCCCACGTCACCTCAACCCCCTGGTCTGTGACCGTGGCCTGGACATTCCCAACCTGCCCGGGGGGAATGTTATCTTCCACATAGTAATCCAACCGCTCACTGGGAGCGCTCTCCAAATCGTGAATGGCTTCCGCCGTAACGAAGAAGGTCTCCTCCCGGCCTGTCCGCGGAACTGTAAACCGTGTGGAAAACCGCGATCTTGCGTTGTTCCGGAGCAGAATTTCGTCATTCATCTCCTCCACCTGCTCTTCCCCGAGCGTCCGATACACATTAAACTCAATAATTTTATCATCGTTCTCCAGAGTGGTGGTTGGATAGGACCATTCCAGAGTCACCTGCCGGCCTTCGTTGCTGGCCGAGAGGTCGGTCGGGGGTTCCATCGGAGGCATTTGCAGGGTCACGCTTTTTCGCAGGGAATCCAGCGGCTGGCCCACATCATCCACCAACTCCACCAGATACGTCACTTCTTCTCCGACGGGTGCTGTCTCATCAACATAGAGCCGTCCTGTCGCCCGGGCAACATCCGGATACAGAAAGGTATAAATACTACTGCTTACGATATCAGTCCGCAATGTCATGAATACATCGCTGGCATTTTCCGCCCCGACAGACTGGCGAATTTCCTCATAATTATCTCCAAGATACCCCGGCAATTCAGCAGCGTACCTAATCCCCCGGATTGGTGACTCATTCAGCTGTGTGAATTCCGTCTCCCCCGGTTCCTGTCGATAGACGTTCATCCCGTGACCGACCCGAAAGGGAAAAGTATGATAGACATATACCCCCTCCTGTCGGACAGCAGTGCGAATCATGGGCTCCTCCACCTGCGCCCGGAGGCCGGTGGCCAATAACACGGCACCAATGCCCATGATTATCAATGTTCTAAAGCGAAGAAACATAATCGGCTTTCTTGCGAGCTATTAATTCATTTATTCCATGAAATGTCCACGTACCATTGGTCACTTAATCTCCTCCGAACTCAAAGTCGTAATTCTGGTCACCGTATCCACTTTCAAAGCCGGATGTAACATCACTGGCCCGGGCACCCTCAACGGCAACGGTTTGCAATCCGGTACTGTTCGTGATGCGCACTTGCACCTGGAGATCATCATAATTGACATTACTGAACTGGCCGGAGGTCATACTAAATTGTTGTCCGTATGACACCATCTCGGTGTACGGTCCGGCATCGGCCGGCAGGTCGGTCCAGTCCCTGACTGCCCTATAATATTCCCGGGTGGACCCGGACATTCCTACCACTGCCCGGACTCTGTATTCCACCCGGATTATCTCCGTTTGGGGATCTCCGACATTTGAGATAGAGAGCGTGAACTGGTTTCCTCCGCTTTGAGACATACTGACATCCGGTTCCGGCGGAGCGGATGAATCGATAACAATTGGGCCGCTGGTCACGGGATCCGATTCCACTTTCTGCTCATTCATTGACCGCAACTTCAGCCAGAGATTCTGGTTCCTGGGCAGGTTTTCTGCCGGAATATCTTTGCTCGGTGCCGGCATGTCCTCAGGCCATTCGGAGGCACTCTCTGTGGTATTTGCCGTAATTGCCCAGATCCCTGAGGAAAGGGCGGACTCCCAAAAACCACTTTCCAACTCCGTCCAGGACTGGATCGACTGATTCCATCCGCTGGTTCCGATGGCATACTCATATCCGCCGATTCCGGTCTCCGGATCCCAGCTGGGTTTGACCAGATAGTATCCAAGCCCATCCGTCATGGAGGTGACATTCATGTCCACCCCGGTGGGAGGAGTGGGATCCCGTGGCAAAATCGGCCCATAAGTGAGTGCTGACTCGCTTCCGACTCCGGCATTGTTGACTGCTCTGATGTGAACATAGACACTGTCATCAAAACTCAGGGGATCTCCGCTCACGGTTGTATTTGTGCCGGAGGTGCTACGGACATATTGAGCATTCCGGAATGCTTCCAGCGGATTCTCCCGTGTACTGATGACATACTCATACTCATCAATCCCCGATTGTACATCATTGGCTGCGGTCCACCTGGCGGTGATTTCCGGATCGTATTGGGGTTCCGTCCGGAGGGGAAGCTCGGCCGGTGGTTCCATATTCGGCGGTTCGAACTTCGCACCGGTAGTAAACGCCAAACTGAATCGACGCCCAATCTGAGTGGTAACTAATCCGTTGGCGATCCGGCCCGGAGCGGTCGGCGGAGACCGGTCCACCCGAACACCTTCACTCACTTTCGTCACCTCACTGGTATCGCCGGCTCCGTTAATAGATCGGACACTTACGTAGTATGCTTCTCCCTGATCAATATCCAGTCCACCGGCCGTGATCTCATGGAGGATGTTTGCACTGCCCCCCATATTGCTGACACTTCCTCTTTGCTGATTTAACCGCTTACCCTGACCGGCCGTCCAGTCCCGGATATCGGTGGCTCCCCGGGACGATCCCAGCGCATATTCAACTTTGGCAATGTCCGAATCGAAATCAAAGGTTCTGACGGTAAAGACAATCTCGTTGCTGTCAGCAGTCCAGTAATAGGTCTTATCAACTTTCCGAGTTACATACCCTGAATAATTATATCTTCCCTCCAGTTTAATCGTCTGCATTGTCTGGACTGTAGACGTCTCGTAATCCATACTGACATCCGGTTTTGACGGGGGAGTATTATCCTGTGCCATCACACTCTTCCCGCTTGCCGATCCTGCCTCATCGCCGGGAATGGTCCCGCCGGGACCGGTGTGCTCATCCACCGGGATAACGAAACTGGCCGGGCGGGAAATCACATTGCCGGCGGGCCCCCGAGCCCGGACCACGAATGAGTAGCGGTCCCGCGTATCATTCATGCCTTCCCTGAATGCATATCGTGTAATTTCATCTGCCGAGCCCGCTGATACCACGTCAAACGCAATAATCGATGGATCCGATCCCCACGATTCCTGCTCCAGCTTGTAACTGCTCTCAACGATATCCCCGGACGGGTGCGCCGCATCCCAGCTGATAGTCATCTCGTTCTTGAAATCATCCACCTGATGGGACAGCGTGATATCATTAATCACCGGTGTGGCCAGCTGCTGCTTTAATGTCCGCATACGATCCCGCAGGTTTTGGAGAATGGTATCCTGAGTGACGGTGACTGCGGCCTGTTGTGCGCCGGTCTGAGACGCCTGATTTGCAGGGATAGTCACCTCTTGCTGCACATTGGATTCCAGTCCCTGCCCCTTCACCGATTCCCGCCAATTGGCATAAGCCTGCAACATCCCGTATAGCGTGGTACTCATGTTCGCCTTAATATCATACAGATCATCCACCAGATTGGTAAACTCCACATGGGCATCTTTCATGTCACGCATTTTGTTGTCGTATTGATTTGTAAGACGCTGTGCTCTCTGCCTGGATGAATCAATAATCGCCTGATAGCCCGTTTGCAGAGTCTTAATCCAGAGATTGGTTCCGGTCTGCACGAAATTCTTCGCAACACTTCCGTATTCGTCGTTGCCTTTCCAGCGCCACAAGTCATTAATCAGTCGCCGTCGGGCATCCCAGGTCTGTTCTGTGGTGGTATCGGGGTGAGCCTGCAGTACAAAACGCTTCCGGTTCGCCACCACCATCGTAACAGTTGTGAAATCAATGGCATTCCAGGCAGCTCTGACGGCAGCCTGCTGTACCTGATTCAGATTGCTGAAATGCGGGGTTTTTCCGCCACCGTCATAATAATGAACCTGCCCTCCATCGGGCATATCCACCCAGAATTCCGCAAATTTGTTACCATACGGCCGGTACCGGATATCATTGGCCTCCAATTGACTGTACAGTGCCTGCCTGACAGCGTTCCGCTCTCCCTTAATATCACTGACGTTTCCGGAATTCGCCCAGTGATGGGTCATCCAGAGTTTGGAAATATATTTGCTATAATACTCATTAATTATCCCCGTCACCTCCACATACCTTTCGGAAATCGCATTCGCGCTGGGCTTATAGTCCACAGTTCCGAATCCCTGAACATCCTGAGTGCCTCCGTCATCCTGAAAGGCATACTGGTTGTCCGAACCACTCTGCTGCTGACCGAACTGTCCGCCGATTTGCATATCGGTTCCCATCATTATCGGAAAATCAGCCTGAAAGGTAAATCTGCCGGCCATGGCCTGATCGATCTTCCCAATGTTCGCTGTCACCGAATCGATCGCGGCCTCGTAACGCTGCTCCAGAGCCTCGATATTCTCCTTCAGACTGGTTAGCTCGCCCGAATTCTGATTCGCCTGGATACTGTCAATTTCAAATTCAGGCGGCTGATTGCCGGACCATTTCAGACGCCGCTGTTCCACCGGGGTTTGTATGATAGTTTCAGACAACCTGGTGGCATCTTCCTGCCACTGGATCGCAGAAGATCTCGTCTCCCGGAGCCGGTTCTGCACCGACTTCACTTCTTTGGATAAACTGCTGATCTCCCGATTCATATCGGTGCGCAGTCCCTCAAGATCCTGATCAGAGGTATTAAACGGCCGGGTATTTGTAATGTGATTGTTTACAATACGAGTAAACACCTGCGGAGTGGACTGGGTAAGCCGGCCTTCGTTCCAGGTCATCAAATTCGCCTTATCGTTCCGGTACGAAGGACTGGCCATTAGCAATCGCCGTCCGGCTGCCGCTGTGGTTTCCTTACTCATGGAAAATCCTTGCGGTGCCTCTTCCATGCTGTTGAGTTTTTGGGTCGCTTCACTCATCTTCTCGTCCATATTCCGCGCCTGAGCCCGGGCCTTTTTAATATACCGATCATACTTGCTGGAACCTTTTCCGCCATCAATATTGCCGTTCTTGATAGCAACCCATACACTGACGTCTCCATTGAACACCCCGATCACGGAGACGTGACCTGTGGCCGCAGCATAGAACAGATAACCGTTATCGATGATCAGGGCTCCTTTCAGATCACCGCCAATCTTCGCGGCGCCTCCAAAAAGCTTCGCTTTAAACCCGATCTCGGCATATGCGCCGAACTGCTGCTGGTAAATCCACCAGAGCTCCATATCGAAATGGCTGTGGATCGAGATTACCCAAACATCAAAGCCCTTACTGATACTCATGGAAAAATAGAATCCGTCGGGACTTGCCACCAGATCTGCCTCTGCGGTCACAAACTGCAGGATATTCACTCCGCCTTTACCGGTTCCGCCTTCAATAGCCCAGACCACATTGCCGCCCGCAGGTTTCAGGATCTGCAGGTTAATATTTACGTTCCCGTCCACCAGGGGGCTATAACGTACCTTGGCACCACCACCCGCCTGAATTTCGAGCATCTGTCCCCAGTTGACTGTCAGATAGGCATTTACTATCAGACTGTTTTCCTGGCCAAGGATATAGCCTTTTATATCCATGGAGAAAAAGCTGTTGGTTACTATGACAAACGCCTCACTGGAGATTGCCACGGCGTTGCCACCCAACCCGACAAAATCCATTCCGGCGTAGATCATCGCCGCAAACTTCAGGTCCTGATTCTTGCTCTTGGACCAGGGCGGTGTCCGCGCACCCTGGTTATAGTTGTAATTCATCAGGTTCGCCACCGTCGTAAAGTCATCGGTTTCCGGATTCAAAAAGAACCCTCCACCGAAATCCCCCAGGAACACTATCCCCGGGAAAAGCGGAATGCCGGGGGTTGAGGCTGCA
>Ga0207797_1001990_pt1 | contig 14495 bp, 6 predicted proteins | sample PRCRCaboRojoPR_6_FD_187275 | JGI IMG/M metagenome (GOLD analysis project Ga0207797, IMG submission 187275) | Marine sediment microbial community from Cabo Rojo, Puerto Rico - PR CR 10% Liquid 1 (SPAdes) | ecosystem: Environmental > Aquatic > Marine > Coastal > Sediment | place: Cabo Rojo, Puerto... | reverse complement strand
ATGGAGGGCAGAAGCAGGAGGAAGACCTCCGCCACGGTCCTCATCGGCACGCCCTTGCTTACGATCATGTCCAGCAGGTCCAGCAGCTTGTCCAGCAGCATCACGAAGGTGAAGACGCTGATGGAGAGCAGGAAGGGGGCCACGAACTCCCGGGCCACATAGAGGTGCAGCCTCTTCACCATTGCCGCCCGAGCCCCCCTTTCCGGTTCCGGCTCAGCCCAGGGACGTTGCCGACCCGCCGCTTTGGGACAATGATAGTGACTCCGTTCCGATGGCCAGCTTTTCGACGGGCCTCCGCCGCCGCGGAGGCTGGGCAATACATAACCACTGCCCCGCATCATGTCGCAGGGGAACTGCCGCGCGCCGGGAGGATATAGAAGTTACGTGAAGACAAAGACTCTATGCCTGCCGATAGTGCTCCTGCTCTCCGCCGTCTCGCTGGCCGATTACGGCGTGGATCCTCCCCTGCTGCTCCCGGACTATCCCTACCGCATACTGGACGATGAAGTTCCAGCCCTCTACCCCGAACCGGGCAGGACCGTGCGTCTGCGAAGCTCGGTCCGGGAGGGCCTGCTGACCTGGAGGCTCTACTACCGCGGCCTGCCCGTCTCCCCGGCAATGGCGGGGGAGCTCTCGGCGCTGACCCGGAGACAGATAGGCTGGAGCGTCAGGTCGGTATGGCGCAGCACCAACGCCCGCAGCTACATCCGGCGGGCCAGGGAGGAGGGCTCCCTGCTTCCCACCATCTACCTCCCCCTGGACATGCCCGACGCGGTTGAGCGGGCCATAGGCGAGGGGGGACAGCTGAACATAAGCGGCCATCAGAAGATCACCCTCTCGGGGATCACCCACTACCAGCCCAACCGCCCCACGCAGGAGGGGGAGAGCCCGTCCCTGTTCCCCGACCTCAAGATGGAGCAGGAGCTCCGGATCAAGCTGGACGGCACCATAGGCGAGAAGATAAACGTCAGCGTGGACCACGACAGCGAGCGCGACCTGCAGCCGGAGAACACCCTTATGATCTCCTACGACGGCTACGAGGACGAGGTGGTGCAGAGCGTGGAGCTGGGCGACGTGAGCCTCTCCATCACCGGCCCGGAGTTCCTGTCCTACAATATACCCCACCAGGGCCTGTTCGGGGCCAAGGTGGAGGCCCAGGTGGGACCTGTGGAGATCACCACCATCGGCAGCAAGGAGGCCAGCTCCACCGAGTCCGCCGAGTTCGTGGGCCAGGCCACCATGTACACCGACACCATCATGGACATCCAGCCGGCGGAGAACTACTTCTTCGTCACCGAGCCGGATACGGCGCCGCAGCCGGAGATCGTCAGCATCCGGGTCTTCCAGGACGACCTCGACGGCACCAACAACGCGGAGACCGGAGCGGTGGAGGGCACCGCCTTTCTGGAGGACACCACCTTCGACTACGATTGCGCCTGGGACGAGCTCCTGATCGGCCAGCAGGAGGACTTCGTCCTGGAGGACTCCTCCTACATCAGGTTCATAAACCCGGTTCCGGAGTACTACAGGGTAGCCGTCTGGTACGTCACCGCCGCCGGCGACACCGTGGGCTCGGTGCCTGTGGGGGGGCCTTACGACCTGAAGCTGATCAAGAACTCCCAGCGTACCGCCAGCGACCCCACGTGGTTCTACGAGCTGAGGAACCGGTACTTCCTGGGGGCGAACAACATAGTCCAGGAGAGCTTCGAGTGCGCCATATACAGGCGGCGGTCGGGGGAAGACCCCATCCCCACGCAGGGGGAGAGCACGTTCATCGAGCTTCTGGGCCTGGACACCAACGGTGACGGCAGCGTTGCAGACGAGGAGCAGGCGGTGGACTGGGACAACGGGTTCCTGGTCTTCCCCGACCCCCGGCCCTTCGACAGCCCGGTGCTGGAGCACCGAAACCCGGAGGTCTACGAGAAGAAGGACCCCCAGACAACCGACAGCAAGTACTTCATATCGGTGGAGTACCGGGCGGCCTCTACCACCTACTCCCTGGGGCAGCTGGGGATCGTCCCCGGCAGCGAGGACGTGAAGCTGGTCTCGGCCGCCGGTGAGACCATCGTCCTGCAGAAGGACGTGGACTACACCATCATCTACGAGATCGGCATGCTGTCGCTGATGGGGGAGGCGGCGGAGAAGGCCCAGGACCCGGCCTACGAGCTGCGGGTCCGCTACGAGTACCTGCCCTTCCTGGCCGCCCAGCAGAAGCTGCTCTTCGGCACCCGGGCCGTGTACGGCCTGGGACGGCACTCCTGGGTGGGGGCCACCATGATGTTCGAGAACGTGAGCACCCCGGAGGACAGGCCCCGGGTGGGGGAGGAGTCCAGCCGGACCTTCGTGGCGGACGTGGACGCGCACTTCGAGGCCCGCCCCGAGCTGCTCACCGACGTGGCCAACGCCGTTCCCCTGGTGAACACCGAGGCCGAGAGCCGGGTGGTCCTCTCCGGGGAGGTGGCGGCCAGCTTCCCCAACCCCAACGTGGACGGCAAGGCTTACATAGACGACATGGAGGGCACCGAGTCCAGCGTTCCGGTGGGTCAGAGCAGGATGGCCTGGTCCCTTTCCAGCAGCCCCCGTGACATCGGCGGAATGATCTTCCCTCCCGGAGAGGTGAAGTGGTACAACCGCGCCGACGTGGGCTTTGCCTGGGAGCGGGGGGACATCGTCCCCAACCTCTCCGAGGAGGACGCCAACGACCGGGCCTCCTCGGTTCTGGACATAGTCTTCACCCCCGACGAGTCCAATCCCACCGCCTCATGGGGCGGAGTCATGCGCTGCATAGACAAGTACGGTATCGACATGACCAAGAAGACCCGCATCCGCCTCTACATCCGTCCGCCGGACGAGGCCGGCAGCCCCGACATCTACCTGGATCTGGGCCAGAGCATAAGCGAGGACGCGGTGTGGCTGGAGCGGGTGGGGGGTGAGCTGGTCCGCAGGGCCAACGGGGAGCTGGACACCGAGGACACCGAGGGCAACGGCAACTACACGGTGGAGAAGGATACCGGGCTGGACAACCTGATGAGCGCCGATGAGCCGGGCTACGACGAGGACACCAACCCCGACCCCAACCAGGACGACTACGGAAGCGCCAGCTACCCATACCAGGACATCAACAACAACGAGCGTAACAACCACCTGGACAGCGAGGACCTCAACCGCAACGGAAGCCTGGACACCTCGAACCTCTTCTTCCGCATAAGGATACCCTACGACAACCCGGAATACATAGTCTCCGAGAACCCCGAGACCGGCTGGAAGCTGGTGGAGATCCCCCTGAGCGACAGCACCCTGATATCCGTGCCCGAGCAGGTTAGCGGAACCCCCACCTGGGAGAAGGTCTCCTTCGCCAGGATCTGGGTGGAGGGGTTCACCGCCCCCGACACCCTGGAGCTCTACGAGATGAGCGTCGTGGGCAACCGCTGGGAGCAGAGGGGCGTCTTCGCGCAGGAGTACCCCGCCCCCCAGGTGCTGCCCTTCGAGCAGCTGCTGGTTTCCACCGTCAACAACAAGGAGAACCCCGACTACATAGCCGACCCGCCGCCGGGCATAGACCCCGGTGAGGACGAGCAGGGCAACAGGAAGCTAGAGCAGTCTCTGCAGCTGGAGGCGGTATCGATCCAGCCGGGGCACGAGGGAAGGGCCACCCAGGTCTACTACAGCCCCGAGGATTACACGGGCTACAGCGGCTACCGCTTCCTGGTGCACGGCGAAGCCGGCGGCTCCGGGGAGTTCTTCCTCCGTATGGGGACGGACAGCCTCAACTACTACGAGGTGAACGTGGGGCTGCAGCAGGGCTGGCAGGTGGTGGAGGTGGACATCGACGACCTCACCGACATCAAGGAGACGCTGGACGGGATGGAGGAGGCCGACTACCTGCGGGAGGGCGACCTGGCCGTCCGGGGCAGGCCCAACTTCGCCAGCGTCCTGGAGCTTTCCGCCGGCGTGCGCAACAACACCTCCCAGGCCGTGACCACGGAGGTCTGGCTGAACGACATCACCCTTCGAAGGCCCTACAGCGAAACCGGCTTCGCCCACCGCGTCAGCAGCCAGCTGGAGTTCGCCGACCTTCTGCTGCTGGATGGGGATTACCGGAAGATGGGGGCCCACTTCCACGGCCTGGGCCAGACCAGCGGCCAGGGCTACGCCTCCACCGACCTCACCGGAAGCGCCACGCTGAACCTGGACCGTTTCACCCCGCCGCTGTGGTCGCTGTCCATGCCCTTCAACATCGCTCTGAGCAGGAAGATCACCGAGCCCGTCTTCCAGCCCAACTCCGACATCAGGCTCAACCCGGAGGAGTCCTGGGATAACAGGACCGACCAGAACGGCCTGAACACCAGCATCAGCCTCCGCCGCACAGGCAGGTCGGACCGGGTTCTGATGAGGTACCTGGTGGACGCCTTCAGCCTGCAGCACAACTACGGAAGGAGCCGGAAGATCTCCCCCTCCTACACCGACTCGTCCACCTCCAGCCGCTACAGGGTCACCTACAGCGTCACCCCGGGGAGGATGAGGCTGATGCGGCTGCCGGTCCTGGGTGACCTGCGGCTGCGGCCCACCAGCGTGGGCTGGTCGGTGGAGAGGACAAACGGCTGGGGGGTGCGGTGGGAGTCCATCTCCGGCGACACGGTGCAGACGCGGTTCAACTTCAAGCGCGACCTCCGGACCACCGGCTCGGTGGGCTTCAGGCTCTGGGAGGGCCAGACCACCAACTACTCGCTGAACGTGGACAGGGACCTGCTCTACCCCTGGAGGGGGGACATGCCATTCAACGTGGGCCGGGAGGTGGGGCGCAGCCAGTCCGCCAGCGTCTCCCAGGAGATCAACCTCCTGGACTTCCTGCGGCCGCGGGTGAGCTACGACGCCCAGTACGGCAGCGCAAGGCCCTCGCCGCACACCGCCTCCGGGAATGACAGCCTGGGCCTGTACGACTTCTCGCTGTCCACCACCAGGCGTCTGAACCTCCGCGTGGGGCTGGTGCACACCATACGATCCCTGGCCAGGCTGCGCGACGAGCGCCGCGACGAGGACGCAGAGCCGGGAAGCCCCAGATGGCTGCTGATCAAGCTGGAGGAGCTCTCCGGCAAGTTCAACGACCCCCAGGTGACCATCAGCCGTACGCTGGGAAGCGACTACCGCGACATGGACAGCCTCCCCGGCGCGGAGTACCGGTTCGGCCTGCAGACGGAACTGGAGGAGAGGGAGGCTTACCAGAGGACCAAGAGCGACAACCTCTCCGTCTCCGGCGGCATCAGGCCGGTATCGGCCATGTCGGTGCGCCTGGAGTACAGCAACACCGACAGCCGCAGCTACTACTCCGGGTACTGGAACCGCCAGGAGAGCACCACCTGGCCCTCGGTGAGGGTCTCCCTCTCCGGGGTGGAGAGGCTGGGGCCCCTGGAGAACCTCTTCCAGAGCGGCAGCGTAAACACCAGCTACCAGTTCAAGACCAACCGGTCGGGTCGTTTCGAGCTGGGGGAGTTCGTGCCCACCTCCAGGACCGAGACCACCAGCTGGTCTCCGCTGCTGAGCTTCACCGCCACCCTGCAGAACGACGTCCAGCTGACGCTGACGGACAACAACTCGGTGTCCCTCAGCAGGAACTACACCGGTGCCGGGGCCAGGACCAGAAGCGCCAGCAACAGCGCTCAGGTCAAGCTGCAGTACGCCTTCAGCGCCCCGGGGGGCCTGGCCATTCCCCTTCCGCTTCTGGACCGCCTCAGAGTGAGCTTCCAGAGCGATCTCACCACCAGCCTCTCCTTCAGCCGCTCCACCTCCAGGAGCGAGATCCTGGGACTACCCGGCGGCGACCAGGTGCAGTCCGACAAGCTGGAATGGCGCCTGGAGCCGGCTCTGAACTACGACTTCGGCTCTGTAACCGCCGGTCTTACCGGTATATATGGCTGGAAGAAGGATAAGGTGAACTCCCTCTACGACCAGAGGGACGTGGGCATGAACGTCTGGGTGAACATCAACTTCTAGGCTCGTCCAGCGCCGCAGGCGGCCCTTTCGCCTTATTGACAGCGACTCGCCTTTTGGCCAATCTTTACCATCGATAGTGCTATCACAGCGCCTTGCCCCTGGCGCAAACCCCAGCCGAGAGGTACGTCCGGACATATGAAGCTCGGGCAGATGCTACTGAACTCGGGACTGATAACCCGTGAGCAGCTGGAGCAGGCACTGAAGCAGCAGAGGGACGACGGCGGCCGTCTGGGCTACAACCTCGTCAAGATGCAGGCCATCTCCGAGGAGGAGCTGAACAGCTACCTGGCCCGGCAGCACCGCATAGAGAGCGTCAACCTCGACGAGGTGGACATACCCGAAGACGTGATCGATCTTATTCCGGCCGACATAGCCCGCCGCTACGAGGTGGTCCCCATACAGCGGGTGGGGAAGACCCTGGTGGTGGCCATGACCGACCCGGACAACCTCTACGCCATAGATGACCTGCGGTTTACCCTGGGAATGGAGATAGAGAGCCACATCTGCGCTTCCAGCATGGTTCTGCGCGCCCTACGAAAGTACTTCCCCGAGGGGGAGGCCATCGTCTCGGTGGACAAGTCCGACAAGATAATGGACCGTCACGACGAGGACACCGCCCTTGACGAGACAGATGACAAGCTCCCCCTCCAGCAGGAGGCGGAGGAGGATCTGCTGGTGGGCGACGAGGTCTTCGAGTCCATGATAGTGGAGGACGAGGAGGACGAGGAGGACGAGGAGGAGCTGGACATAGACGTTGCCGACTCGCCGGTGGTCAAGCTGGTGAACAGCGTCATCGCCGACGCGGTCCGCAAACGGGCCAGCGACATTCACTTCGAGCCCTTCGAGAAGTACGTCCGCATACGCTTCCGCATCGACGGAGTCCTCCACGAGGTGATGAGGCCCAGCAGGAAGTACCGCCAGGCCATAGTCAGCCGGCTGAAGATCCTGGGAAAGATGAACATCGCCGAGAAGCACCTGCCCATGGACGGCCGCCAGAAGGTACGGGTGGGGGACAGGTTCGTCGACCTCCGCCTCTCAACGCTGCCCACGGTCTTCGGAGAGAAGGTGGAGATCCGCCTTCTGGACCGGTCGCAGGTGATACTGGACCTCGACGGCCTGGGATTCGAGGACCAGAGCCTGCGGGTGTTCCGCAGGGGCATTCACCGTCCTTTCGGAATCGTCCTGGTCACCGGGCCCAGCGGCTCGGGTAAGACCACAACCCTCTACTCCGCCCTCACCGAGCTGAACGACATCGGCGTGAACATCATGACCGCCGAGAACCCGGTGGAGTACAACCTCAAGGGGGTCAACCAGGTCCAGATGAACCCCGAGGTGGGCCTGACGTTCGCCAACGCCCTGCGCGCCTACCTCAGGCAGGACCCGGACATAATCATGGTGGGTGAGATCCGCGACCAGGAGACCAGCGAGATCGCAATCCGCGCCGCCCTCACCGGCCACCTCGTCCTCTCCACCACCCACACCAACGACGCCCCCAGCACCATCAACAGGCTGGTGGACATCGGCACCGAGCCCTACATGCTCAGCACTTCCCTGGCCTGCGTTGCCTCCCAGAGGCTGATCCGGAAGATCTGCCCCGAGTGCAAGACGCCGGTGGAGATCTCCGAGGAGGCCATGGAGGAGGCGGGGGTACCACCGGAGAGGCTGAAGGGGGTCACCTTCTACGAGGGAACCGGATGCGCCGCCTGCAACAACACCGGGTACAAGGGCAGGATAGGCATCTTCGAGGTCATGCCAATCGACGAGGAGATCAGGGGCCTGATAGAGACCGACGCCAACAGCATACAGATCGAAGAGGCCGCCATGAAGAAGGGCATGGTCAACCTGCGCGAGAGCGCCCTGCGGAAGCTGGAGCGGGGCGAGACCACCTTCGAGGAAGTGGTCCGGGAGACGGTGGCCAACATATGATGGAGAGGGCAAGAGCTTGCTGAACAGACTGGCGATGATGCTGATAGAGGCAGGCATCGTCACCCAGGACGATATCGAGGAGATCACCGAGGAGTACGGCCCCGGGGAGACCGAGCTGGCGGAGATACTGGTGGCCACCGGAAAGGTGCCCGAGGAGCTGGTCACGGAGTTCATGGCCTCCATCTACAGTGTCGAGCCCATCTACCTCAACGAGGTGGACATCCCGCCCCAGATGGCCCAGAAGCTCCCCGAGGACATGGCCCGCCGCTTCATAATCATCCCTGTGGAGGACACTCCACACGGTTTCCACGTGGCCATGGCCAATCCCGGCAACCTCTACGCCCTCGACGAGCTGAAGTTCTCCATAGGCAAGGAGGTGATCCCCTTCGCCTCCGCCCCCTCGGCCATACGCAGGAGCCTGGACGAGCTCTACGGCAAGGTGGACGACCTGGTCACAGTGGAGGAGCAGCTGGACGAGTACGACGAGGAGGAGGACGAGCTGGAGGAGGTGGACAGCCTCGAGATCGCCGACGAAGAGGACGAGGACCTGGACGAGAACGAGTACACCACCGTGGACGAGAACGAGCCGGTGGTGAAGTTCGTCCGGGAGATGATCGGCAGGGCGGTGGTCACCGAGGTGAGCGACATCCACGTGGAGCCCTACGAGAAGTACGTCCGTATCCGGTACCGGCGCGACGGAACCTGCCAGGAGGTGGCCAGGCTGCCCAAGCAGGTGCAGGGCCCCATACTCAGCCGCCTGAAGATACTCTCCAAGATGAACATAGCCGAGCGCAGGAAGACCCAGGACGGCCGCATCAAGGCCAACATACAGAACCGGACAATAGACTTCAGGGTCAACGCAGTCCCCACGGTGAACGGCGAGAAGATCGTCCTGCGGATACTGGACAGGGGCAACCTGGAGTTCGACCTGCGGCAGCTGGGCTTTCCCGAGGACGCCCTGGCGGAGTTCATGAAAGGCGTGAAGTCGCCCTACGGAATCGTGCTGGTCACCGGGCCTACAGGAAGCGGCAAGACCACCACTCTCTACTCCGCCCTCAGCGGCCTGAACACGCCGCAGGTGAACATCCACACCGCTGAGGACCCTGTGGAGTACAACATCGACGGCATCACCCAGACCCAGATGGACACCGGCAAGGGCTACGACTTCGCCAAGGCCCTGCGGGCCATACTCCGGCAGGACCCCAACATCATCATGGTGGGGGAGATAAGGGACCTGGAGACGGCCAGCATCGCCGTGAAGGCGTCCCTCACCGGCCACCTGGTCTTCTCCACGATACACACCAACGACGCCCCCAGCACCATCAACAGGCTGGTGGACATAGGAATAAAGCCCTTCCTGGTGGCCTCGTCCACCCGGACCATCATGGCCCAGAGGCTGGTCCGCCGGGTGTGCAAGTACTGCCGGGAGGAGCACCAGTACGAAGACCCAGAGCTGGAGGCCGCCGGCATCGACCCCCGGGAGCTGCGCAAGTGCACCACCTACAAGGGGGTGGGTTGCAAGAGGTGCGCGGGAACCGGGTACAAGGGCAGGATAGGCCTATACGAGGTCCTCTCGATTGACCGGGACATAAAACAGGCGATAATAGACAGGGCGCCCGCGGGTAAGCTCCGTGAGATGGCGGTGGAGCGCGGAATGCGCACCTTGCGGATGGACGCGGTGGAGAAGCTGAAGAACGGCATCACCACCCTGGAGGAGGTCACCAGGGTCACCGCCGAGGACGAGGAAGAGGTCAGGCTGGCCGCCAGGAAGTACCGCGCCATCCAGAAGAAGAAGAGGAAGAAAGGCAGTGGAAAAGGGACCCAGGCCGGTTAGGACGGGGACGATATGAACATAAAGACGCTGCTGAGGGAGATGATGGAGCGAAGGGCAACCGACCTCCACCTCACAGTGGGAGCGCCGCCCACCATCAGGATCGACGGCGAGCTCCAGAGGATGGAGTACGATCCCCTCACTCCGCAGGAGACCCAGGACCTGGTCTACAGCATCCTCAAGGACGAGCAGAAGAAGCGGTTCGAGCAGGACAAGGAGCTGGACTTCGCCTTCGGCATCAAGGGGCTGTCCCGCTTCCGGGGCAACGTCTTCCTGCAGCGGGGCTGCGTGGCCGCCGCCATCAGGACCATCCCCTACGAGATATTGGGCTTCGACGAGCTGGGCCTTCCCCCGGTGGTGAAGAAGATGGCGTCCAAGAGGCAGGGGTTGATACTGGTCACCGGGCCCACCGGCTGCGGCAAGTCCACCACGCTGGCCTCCATCATCCGCAAGGTCAACGCCACCCGGAAGGTCCACATAATCACCATCGAGGACCCCATCGAGTACGTGCACCATCACGACAAGGGGATAGTAAACCAGCGCGAGCTGGGGGAGGACACCGGAGGCTTCGCCAAGGCTCTGCGCTACGTTCTGCGCCAGGACCCGGACGTGGTGCTTATAGGCGAGATGCGCGACCTGGAGACCATGCAGACGGCCCTGAACATCGCAGAGACCGGCCACCTGACCCTGGCAACCCTGCATACGAACTCAACATACGAATCGATAAACCGCATCATAGACACCTTCCCGGCGGAGAGCCAGGATCAGTGCCGAAGCCAACTCTCCTTCGTGCTCATCGGCGTTCTGACGCAGATGCTGGTGCCGAGGGCCAGGGGGACGGGCAGGGTCCTGTCCGCCGAGACGCTGGTGTGCACGCCGGCCATCCGGGCGGCAATCCGCGAGGACAAGCTCCACCAGATCTACGGCATGATGCAGTCGGGGCACAAGTTCGGAATGCAGACCATGAACCAGGCTCTTTACAATCTATACGCCAAAAGAGAGATTACCAAGGAGGTAGCCCTGGATCGGGCTCCGGATCCTGTGGAGCTGGAGCAGATGATGGTCACGGGCCGGGACGTACTGTAACGGGGGGTTGATATGCCGGAATTCGCGTGGACGGGAACCAACGTTCAGAACCGTACGCTCTCGGGCAGGATCACCGCCAAGAACAAGCGCGAGGCCCGGGAGCTGCTGGAGCGCCGCGGCGTAACCATCGAGAAGCTCAGGGGCAAGGGCTTCGACCTCAGCGCCCTGGGCAAGTTTGGCGCCGGCATCAAGGACACCGACCTGGCCAGGTTCACCAGGCAGTTCGCCACCATGATCAACGCCGGCCTTCCCCTGGTCAACTGCCTGCAGATCCTGGGCCGCCAGCAGGAGAACAAGACCTTCGGCAACATCATACACGACGTCACCCAGGAGGTGGAGAAGGGCGGCACCCTGGCGGACGCCATGGGCAAGCACGCCAACATATTCAGCGACCTCTACGTGAACATGGTGGCCGCCGGCGAGCAGGGCGGCATACTGGACACCATTCTCGAGCGTCTGGCCAACCACCTGGAGAAGGCGGCCCAGCTTCGCAGCAAGATCAAGAGCGCCATGATCTACCCCATCGTGGTCCTCGTCGTCGTGCTCGTCGTTCTGGCCGCGCTGCTGCTGTTCGTGATCCCCATTTTCCAAGGGATGTTTGCCGAGATGGGAGGGGAGCTTCCCGGCCCCACGCAGTTCGTGGTGGGCCTCTCGGAGTTCGTGCAGGCCAACATCCTGTTCATCATACTGGGGATCATCGGCCTGGTGGTGCTCTACAACCTCTACTACAAGACCAAGAACGGCCAGAAGGTCATCGACACCATCAAGCTCAGGATACCCATCTTCGGCACGCTGGTCCGGAAGATGTCCATCGCCAGGTTCACCAGGACCCTGGGTACGCTGGTCTCCAGCGGCGTGGCCATTCTCGACGGCCTGGCCATCACCTCCAAGACCGCGGGCAACGCGGTGGTGGCAGATGCGATTCTGGACGCCCGGCAGAGCATCTCCGGAGGCGAGAACATCTCCGGCCCCCTGGAGGCCTCCGGCGTCTTCCCGCTGATGGTGACCCAGATGATCGCAGTGGGCGAGGAGACCGGCGGGCTGGACGAGATGCTGGTGAAGGTGGCCGACTTCTACGAGGAGGAGGTCGATACCGCCGTTGCCGGCCTGACATCCACCATAGAGCCGCTGATGATCGTGGTGCTGGGCGGAATAGTCGGCGGAATAGTCATCGCCATGTACCTGCCCATCTTCGACCTCATCGGAACCGTCGGGGCCCAGTAGGGCAGACGCGACGGAAGAGCCGTGAGACACGCAGCGGGACGCCTTACCTGGCTTCAGGTGGGGCGTCTCGTGGTACTGGGCTCCCTGGCGGTGCTGGGCATACTCTCCCTGGGAGAGGGTACGGAAAGAGCCATCTTCGTAGCCATAGCCGCCTGCGCGGCAGTAAGCGCCGGCGGCGCCTGGCTCTTCCTCAGAGAAAGACCCCACCTGAACTGGCCCTACTGGGTTACCACCGGCCTAGATGCCCTGCTGCTGGGCCTGCTGGTCCACTACGCCGGCGGCATCGAGGGCCCTTTCGTGGTCTTCTTCTACCTCCATGCGGCGGTTGCCGGCCTCTACCTTGGTCTGGCCGGCGGCGCGCTCATGGCTGCTTTGAACATGCTGGTGCTGATAACATCCGGGCTGGTGACACTTTCCGGGGCGCCACCGGAGTATACCGGCGGTATGCTGGCCTTCCTGGGCAGGAGCGGCATGCTGCAGCTGTCGACGGAGTACGTTCTGCTGAAGAGCTTCCTGGACGGGCTGATCATGGCCTCCATAGGGCTGGTGTCTGGCTACCTGTCGCAGCACCTCACCAGGGAGACGGGAAGGCTGCAGCAGCTCCTGCGGGCCCTGCGTGAGACCCGGGAGAGGTCCATGGAGGTTCTGGAGAGCCTGGAGGACGGAGTCATCGTCGTAGGGAACGACGGTGAGCTGGTGAGCATCAACCGCTCCGCCCGCAAGATGCTGGGCCTTCGGAAGGGCGGCGAGGGTGAGAGGATCCGGGACACCAGGGTGTACGGCCTGATTACCGACTACCTCGGGGGCGGCCACTTCCCCGAGAACATCGACCTGGTCCTGGAGGACAGGATAGTGGAGTGCAGGATGGGCCGCTTCGTGAGCGAGGAGGGCCGGAACGCCGGCGCCATGGCCGTGCTGACGGACGTCACCGAGCTGAGGGACCTCCGAAGCCGCATGGAGGAGCGGGAGAAGCTGGCCGTGGTGGGCCGGCTGGCCTCCACCATGGCCCACGAGATACGCAACCCCCTGGCATCCATGAGCGGGGCCGCCCAGGTCCTCTCCGGAGGCAGGCTGGACATCGACGGCGCAGAGAGGATGAGCAGGCTGATAGTGGATCAGGCCCAGCGCATATCGGAGACCATAGAGAGCTACCTGCAGCTTTCGCGCCGAAGCAGCGCCGCCACCCACGAGGCCCTGGACCCGAGGCCCCTCATAGAGAAGGTGATAGAGGAGGGCAGGACGGGAACCCTGGCCGACATAGAGGTAACGCAGAACCTGAGGGCGGACCTGATGGTTACGGGCAGCGAGCCCAGGCTCATGCAGATGATGCAGAACCTTCTGCGCAACGCGGCGGAGGCCACGGAGGGTCAGGAGCAGCGGACCATCGCGGTGGGGCTGGGCTACAACCCCAAGAAGGGATCGGCCGAGATAACGGTGGAGGACAACGGCCCGGGCTTCCCCGAAGGCCTGGACGAGAGCATCTCCCGGCCCTTCGTCACCACCAAGCGGGAGGGGACCGGACTGGGACTCTACGTGGCGCGGAAGGTTGCCGAGGACCACGGCGGGAGTATTCTATTCGATGCGAGCACACTGGGCGGGGCCCTGGTCAAGGTGTCCCTGCCCGGCTGCAGCTGTGGACAGGACAGAGAGACGGAAAAGGCGGAATCCGATGGCGGTTAGCGTATACGTGGTGGACGACGAGCAGTCGATGCTGGAGTGGCTCAGCGTGCTTCTGGAGCAGAAGGGCTACGAGGTGAGCTGCTTCTCCAACGCCCGCAGGGCGCTGCGGGCCGCGGCGGAGTCGCCACCGGACGTTCTGCTCAGCGACATCAAGATGCCCCAGATGAGCGGCATCGAGCTGTTCGGCCACATGAAGAAGAGGCACGAGGAGCTGATCGGCATCTTCATGACCGCCTACTCGAGCGTCGATACCGCGGTGGGCGCGATACGGGAGGGGGCCAGCGACTACCTGCTGAAGCCCTTCGAGGTGGAGCAGCTCAACCTCTCCATGGAGAAGGCCCTCAAGCATAGGAGGATGGAGCGGGAGAACCGCGAGCTCCGCCGGCAGGTGAAGAGGGAGTACGACTTCAGCGCCATCACCGGCAAGTCGGAGGCCCTGATGCAGGTGCTGGAGCAGGTGCGCAAGGTGGCGGACAAGAAGAGCACCGTCCTCATTACCGGCGAGAGCGGCACGGGCAAGGAGCTTGTCGCCAAGGCCCTGCACTACAACAGCAGCCGCTCCGACGGGCCTTTCCTGGGAGTCAACTGCGGCAGCCTCAGCCGCAGCCTGCTGGAGAGCGAGCTCTTCGGGCACGTGAAGGGCTCCTTCACCGGAGCCCACCGCGACAAGGAGGGGCTCCTGGTTGCGGCATCCGGAGGGACCTTCTTCCTCGACGAGGTCAGCGAGCTGCCGGGGGAGCTCCAGGTGAAGTTGCTG
>Ga0207797_1001989_pt1 | contig 14496 bp, 8 predicted proteins | sample PRCRCaboRojoPR_6_FD_187275 | JGI IMG/M metagenome (GOLD analysis project Ga0207797, IMG submission 187275) | Marine sediment microbial community from Cabo Rojo, Puerto Rico - PR CR 10% Liquid 1 (SPAdes) | ecosystem: Environmental > Aquatic > Marine > Coastal > Sediment | place: Cabo Rojo, Puerto... | reverse complement strand
AGACAGCCCTCGAGACGAGGGCTGGGAGCAGGCGGCCCAAGTCCCTTGGGCTTGGCCGAGGTCTGTTCTGTGAAAGAGCAATAGGGCGTCGCCGCGTTACGCGTCCGTTGGATTCGTATGCCAGGGCGGACGTCGCTCACCACTTACACGCTCCCCATAGGTCGCTGGTGACCCGATCGTCAGATCCCGGGTTCTCAACGGTTGAAGACGCCTTCCAGCCCTGCAGACGGGGATCTGGCGAAGAAGACCCTTGCTCCTGCCCATGCGCGTCCTTGACTGCGAGTCTCACCCGTGTACAATAGCGGCGTGCGTACTGGTCGGCTGATCATCGAAGACGTCAGCGCATCCACCCCTCAGCCCGGTATGCTAGACCACGACGACTGCATTCGGGGAGAGTGTCGCCGCGCCCCTGGCCCGGCTCGCCTTCGCGCTCGGATGGGCCGGTGGGACGCAGTGGCTGACGCGCCTCGGGGCCGAACTCAGAGAGGGCTGATGTGAGCGATGGAGATCTCGGGCAGAGGATAGACCGTCTCCTGTCGGGCGCGGGGGACTTCCCGCTTTGCCTGGCGATGGTGTCCTCCTACACCGTGGTGTTGGCCGTCGTCAGCCTGTTGGTGGTGGGACTGGGGCTGAGGGACAGCCTGTTGTACGTCTTCCTGATGCCTTGCGTGCTATCCGCCTTGTTCTTCCAGCGACGGGTCTATCTATCCATGCAACTGCTGCTCGCCGCGGCCGCGGTGTGGGTCACGTCGCGGGTGTCGAGCGACTTCCAGGCCTCCCTGATCAACATCGCCACCGTTGGGGCGAGCTCCGTCCTGGTGACGGAGATCATCCACGCCCTCGTCGCGGCGCGCAAGCGCGCGGAGGAGCAGCGCACGGCCCAGCTGGAGGCGCTGCGCGAGGTGGGGTTGAAGATCAGCGCCAAGCTGGACCTGGACACGGTCCTTCGGTCCACCGCCTCGCGGGCCGTCGAACTGCTGGGCGGCGCAGCCGGGGGCCTCTACCTCTATCGACCGGATCGAGATGTGCTGGAGTGGTGTGTGCCGGTCGGCCCCAGGATGGCGCCCGCCGGGACCGTCCTCCAGCGCGGTGAGGGGCTCGCGGGGAAGGTCTGGGAGACCGGCAAGCCCCTCGTTGTCGAAGACTACCAGCGCTGGGAGGGCCAGACGGCCTCCTGGAGCAGCTACCCCGTCAGAGCCGTGGTGAGCGCGCCCGTTCGCTGGGGCGAGGCGTTCCTGGGCGTGCTGAGCATCCACACCGACTCCCCTGGTGCCTTCTCCTCAGCCGACGCCAAACTGCTGAGCCTATTCGCCAGCCAGGCAGCCGTCGCCATCCAGAACGCTCGTCTCTATCAGGGAACGCGCAAGCAACTGGAGCAGCTCGATGTGCTCTACCAGGTGGCCGAGGCCGGGAGTCGCACGCTGGAGCTACAGCCGCTTCTGGAAGGGTTGCTGGATCGCCTCCTCTCTGTCAGCGGGATGGAGATCGGCGCCATCTATCAGCTGGACCAGGCGGCCCAACAGCTCCACCTGCTGGCGCACCGGGGTCTCCCCCCGGAGTTTGCAGACCGGGTGCAGACCTACGTACCCGGAGAGGGGCTCACCGGGAAGGCGCTGGTCAGCGGAGAGACGATGATCTGTGAAGATGCGGCGGTCGTGCCGGCGGTACGCGATAAGGCCGGCCTGGGACGACTGTGGTCTCAGATCAGTCTGCCGCTCAAGGTCGCGGACCAGGTCATGGGTGTGCTCAACCTGAACAGCAAGGAGCCTCGGATCTGGGCCGGGGACGACGTGCGCTGGCTGGAGACCGTCGCCGGGCAGGCGGCCACCGCCATCCACAACGCCCGCCTCTACGAGGAGATCAAGGAGCGCCGGATCTACCTCGAAGGGGTGCTGGAAGCCGCCCCCGACGCCATCGTCACCCTGGACAGCAGACACAGGATTCGAGAGTGGAATCCGGGGGCGGAGAGGCTGTTTGGGTATGCGGAGGAGGAGGTGGTAGGGCAGGAGCTCGATCAGCTGGTGACCAGGCCCGATGCTGAGGCCTTCGAGGAGGCGGCCAGTCTCACCCAGAAGGTCCTCGCTGGCGAACCCGTTTCGCCCGTTGAGAGCGTCCGCTACCGGAAAGACGGAACGCCGGTGGACGTGATCCTGGCCGGCGCCCCGATCGTGCTGGACGATGAGCTGGTCGGAGTGGTGGCCGTCTACACCGACATCACCAAGCGCAAGAGAGCCGAGCAGGCGCTCCATAGGTCGCTGCGGGAGAAGGAGGTGTTGCTGCAGGAGATTCACCATCGGGTCAAGAACAACCTGCAGGTCGTCTCCAGTCTGCTCAACCTCCAGTCCCGGCGCACCGCCGACGACGAGGCCCGTACCATCCTGGCCGAGAGCCGGAACCGCGTGCGGTCGATGGCCCTCGTCCACGAGAAGCTCTACCGATCGTCCGATTTGGGCACCATCGACGTCGGAGACTACCTCAACAGCCTGACGACGCACCTGCTCCGGGTCTACGGAGGCCGTGCAAAGGGTGTCGCGATCGACATCGAAGCGGCCAGCGCGACGGTGAGCCTGGACACGGCCATCACCTGCGGCCTCGTCGTCAACGAGCTGGTCACCAACGCGCTCAGGCACGCTTTCCCTCAAGATGGGGAGGACAGGGTCCGCATCACGTTCTGTTCAGAAGAGGACCACTGGGTCCTGACCGTGGGCGACGAGGGGATCGGCCTCCCCAGCGATGTGGACGTCGCCGAGCAACAGGCCGACTCGCTGGGGCTCGACCTGGTTGCCCTGTGGGTGAGACAGCTACAGGGCACCGTCAGGTTGGATCGCGAGGATGGCACCACGTTCGAGATCACCTTCCCCAAGTCGTCTGAACGGTAGAACGAGGAGGGGGTGGTGTGCGCGAAAGAGGGTTATCGTACGAAGAGGCGCAAGCCGTCAAGGGAGGGTGACGTGGGTGACGCTAGAATCCTGATCGTCGAGGACGAGGTCGTCGTGGCCAAGGACGCGGAAGCCATGCTGGAGAGCACAGGCTACGTCGTCCCCGGCATCGCCCTCTCTGGCGAGGAGGCGATCGAGCAGGTCGCTGAGACGGAGCCGGATCTGGTGTTGATGGATATCAAGCTGCAGGGCGAGATGGACGGCGTGGAGGCAGCCGAGGAGATTCACGAGCGTTTCGACGTGCCCGTGGTCTATCTGACCGCCTACGCCGACGACGAGACGCTGGAGCGGGCCCAGCTCGCCGCGCCCTTCGGGTACATCGTCAAGCCCTTCGGAGAGCGGGAGCTCTGCTCCACCGTGCAGATGGCGCTCTACAGGCATCGCATGCAGCGGGAGCTGCGGCAGCGCACGGCCCAGCTGGAGGCGCTACAGGACATCTCTCTGGCGATCACGGCCCAGCTGGATCTCGATGAGCTGCTTCAGGAGATCGTGGAGCAGGGCTGTCGCCTGTTGGACGCGGCGGGGGCGAGTCTCTACCTGGTCGATGAGACGAGAGGGGATTTGGAGCTGGTCGTCAGCCTTGGTGACGCGCAGGATCTCAGGGGCGCGCGACTGAGACCCGGCGAGGGCATCGCCGGCGAGGTCCTGGAGAGCGGCGAGGCGATCCGTGTGGACGACTACGCCGCTTGGGAGGGACGGTCGCCGGGTTGGAGGGACGAGGGGATCACGGGCGGGCTCTGCGTGCCGCTCGAGCGCCGTGGGCGGGTGATCGGCACCCTGGGATTCGAGGAGATCGGCCGGTCGCGCAGCTTCGACGAACAGGATGTCTGGCTGGCGACCCTCTTCGCCAACCAGGCGGCCATCGCCATCGGGAACGCAGGGCTGTATGAGGAGACCGAACGGAGAGCGACCCAGGCGGCGCTGATCAACGACGTAGGTCGGCGCGTGAGGAGCGAGATGGAGCTGGACGCGCTCCTATCTACCATCGTCTCGGTCATACGCGATACCTTCGACTACTACAACGTTTCGCTCCTGCTGCTCGACGAGGAGGCCGATCAGCTCCGCTTGCAGGCCACCGCGGGCGCGTCTGCCGACCAGTTTCCAACTGACGTATCGCTCGCCCTGGGGGAGGGGATGACGGGCTATGCTGCGGCGACCGGCGAGACGCAGCTCAGCAATGACGTGGGGGCCGATCCCCACTACGTGCGCGTGGCACCGGTGGAGACCCGATCGGAGCTCGTCGTGCCGATCGATGGCGGGCACCAGGTCATCGGCGTGCTCGACGTGAAGAGCGACCAGCTCGACGCGTTTGACGAGATGGACGTGCTCACGGTGGAGACGCTCAGCACCCAGGTCGCCGCCGCCATCGAGAACGCCCGTCTGTACGAGGAGACCGCTCAACGAGCGGCGGAGCTGAGCGTTCTCTACGACGTGATCACCGCCGCGATGACGCCTGTCGACTTGGATGAGGTGCTCCAGCGCGCCACAAGCGCGCTGAAGAACGCGCTCCGGCCGGAGCCGGATGCGGTCGCCATCCTGCTCGTGGAGCCGGGCGAGCCGGAGGATGAGCTGGTCGTCCGGGCATCAAGCGGCTTCCTTGAGGGGCCGACGGTGATGCGACGCTCGATTGGCGAAGGCGTTCCCGGCTCGGTGGTGCGGACTGGACAGCCGGCCTCTGTTCCTGACGTGCAGGAGGACGAACGGTACCACGCCTGCGACCCTAGGACACGCTCCGAGCTGTGCGTGCCGCTGCGGGTGGGCGACCACATCATCGGCGCGCTGAACCTGGAGAGCCACCGCTTGGCTGCCTTCGATGAAGAGGATCAGCGTCTGGTCTCCATCCTGGCCGGCCATCTGGCTGCCGCCATCGAGAACGCCCGGTTGTATGATCGAGCGCAGCAGGAGATCGTCGAGCGCAAGCGAGCCGAGAAGGCGCTGCGGCGCCGCGACGCCATCCTCGAGGCCGTCAGCGTCGCCGCTGAACGGTGGCTGGGCGTGACGTCCTGGGAGGAGCCCATCCCGGGCGTGCTCGAGCGGCTGGGCGAGGCGGCGCGGGTGAGCCGCGTCTACGTCTTCAAGAACCAGGTCGTGGACCGCGACACGATTCTGACCAGCCACCGCTATGAATGGGCAGCGCCCGGGATCGCGTCTCAGATCGACAACCCTGAGCTGCAGGACTTCCCCCTCCGAGCCAGTGGCTTCGGACGGTGGGAGGAGAGACTGAGCCAGGGCCAGCCTATCCACGGCCACGTGAGAGAATTTCCCTCGGGGGAGCGTGAGGTTCTGTCGGCTCAAGGTATCACGTCGATCGTGGTCGTGCCCATCTACGTCCGTCAGAGATGGTGGGGCTTCATGGGATTCGACGAGTGCAGAAGAGAGCGGGACTGGTCCGCGCCGGAGATAGACGCCCTCAAGGCGGCTGCCAATACGCTGGGCGCGGCCATCGAGCGGGAGGAGATGGAGCAACAGCTCCGCCAACAGGATAAGATGGCTGCTTTGGGCCAGCTGGCTGGTGGCGTCGCCCACGATTTCAACAACATCCTCGCCTCCATCATCCTCTACGCGCAGATGCCTATGAGGAGGCCCGATCTGGCTCCTGCCAACAAGCGTGCGCTGGAGACGATCCTGGAGGAGTCCCACCGGGCCGCCGACCTGGTTCAGCAGATTCTGGATTTCAGTCGCAACGCCATGTTGGAGACCGAGCCGATGAGCTTGGTGGCTCTGGTGGAGGAGAAGATACCGCTACTCCGCCGCACCATCCCCGAAACCATCCGCCTGGTGACGGAGATGACGTCCCAGCCCTGCACGGTCCAGGGGGATCCCACCCGCCTTCACCAGGCGTTGATGAATCTGGCCTCCAACGCTATAGATGCCATGCCCGAAGGCGGCGAACTGCGGATCGGGGTGAAGGACGTCACCATCGCGCCGGACGAGCGACCGCCTTTGCCGGACATGCCCTCCGGCGCCTGGGCCCGCCTCACCGTCGCCGACACCGGCGCCGGCATGGGGGAGGAGGCAGAGAGCCACCTGTTCGAGCCCTTCTTCACGACGAAGGAGGTGGGCAAAGGAACGGGTCTCGGCCTGGCGCAGGTCCACGGCATCGTCAAGCAGCACGGGGGCTTCATCGACGTCGACACGAAGCCGGGCGAAGGCACCACGTTCGCCATCTTCCTGCCCCTCGTCGGAGACGAAGGGGTGGAGGGGACGGTTGAGAGGAAGGACGTCTCACGACAGACGGACGACGTGACCATCCTGGTCATCGAGGACAACGAGCGGCTGCGTCGAGCCATTCAGGCTGGGCTGGAATCTGACGACTACCACGTCCTCACGGCGGCCAACGGGCGTGAGGCCCTGAACACGGTGCCCCTGGAGGACGTCGATCTGGTGCTTACGGACGTGGTGATGCCCAAAATGGGTGGGAAGACGCTGCTGCGAGAGCTGAGAAGACGGGCGCCACAGTTGAGCGTCATCGCTATGACGGGACACATCATGGACGCGGGGGAGCTGCAGAGCGCGGGCTTCGCCCGGGCGCTCCTCAAGCCTTTCTCCATGGACGACCTGAACCAGGCTGTCCGCACCGTCCTGGACGGATAGATCTGCGAGGGCACCAAGGAACAGAATGTGGGGGGGAGACTCCCTTATCATCGCGCATCGGAGGAGATGCTTTATGAGATACCAGAACGTGGCCAGGCTGCTCTTCGCCCTGGCGTTCTTCGTCGGAGCGGTGGCCAACACCGTGATGCTGCTCGCGTCGCCCGATATCTACGTCGGGTTCGCGGACTTATCCTTCTTCCGCTTCTACAGATCCTTGTGGCGCAACCTGGTGGTGCCCCGGCTGGGGATCTGGGTGACGCTGGTGATCGTCTTCGAGATCGCCCTCGGCGTGCTCCTCCTGGCGCCCGACCCCTACGCCCACCTGGGCCTGATCCTGGCCGCCGCCTTCGCCCTCTTCCTGGTCCCCTTCTGGTGGGGCGGGGGAGCGCTGATCAACGTGGTGCTCCTGGCTCTGCTGATCTGGCTCCTCCGCTTCGACTACCCGGAGGGGGTTCTCTCGATCCTCTTTGGGGCCTAGAGCCCTGAGGCGGGGCACTGGCAGATGGAGGAGGGGGAGGGATGAGCTGGCGGCGGATCGTCCTCCTGGCCGTGCCCCTGGCGGTGCTGATCTTCGCCTTGGGCTTCATCGTCGGCCTGGAGGTGCAGCGCGGGCCCGACTGGCGGCTGGAGCTGGAGGCCTACGTCGTGCAGCAGCCGCGGTCGGAGGCGATCACCGTCCAGCGGGTGGTCCGGGCGCACAGGCCGCGGGCCTTCAGCCCCACGATGGGCAGGGCGCGGCCCACAGAGGGGCTCACCCCGTCGGGGCCCGCGCGGGCGGTGCGCTGCGCGCTGCTGGAGCGCCGCCGACCGTCGAGCAGTGACGAGCCGGAGGTGGCGCGCCAGGTGGTCTTCCTGGTGCGGTACAGCGACGCCCTCTACCGCGTGGGCTGGCTGGCCTACGCCGGGCCCGAGGAGCCGTTCGGCCCGGTACTGGAGGTGGATCTGGCGCTGCTCGGCTGTGACCTGGGCCTGCGGTGAGGATGGTGGATCGCGGCATGAGAGGACCGGGGATGGTGCTGGCGACGACCACGGTCACAGGTCTGCAGACAGCGCAGGCCTGACGGCTGATGGGCACCGACCCAACAGAGGAGACGTGGAGTAAGTACCTTATGCAGGATGTGACGAGAACGCCTACGTGGCGCCCGTGGCAGCGCGTCGCCCTCGGCCTGGGGCTGGGAGCGCTCAGCGCTCTTTTTTTCACGCTGGCTTTTCCGCCCTTCGGGCTGTGGCCCCTGATTTTCGTCGGGCTGGTGCCCATGATCCTGGCCCAGCATCGCGTCATGCCGCCACGGGTCGCCAGCCTCGCCTACGGGGTGGCCATTGGGGGCTTCTTCGCCGGCTACTTCGGGGCGATGTTCCGGGGCGGCGGCTGGTTCATGCAGGCCCTGCCGCTCTTCATCGGCCTCTTCGCCGCCCTGGTCAGCCTCCGTGATCGAGCCTTCCACCGCCGCACGGGCTACCGCTGGTTGGTCCTCCAGGGGACGGCCGTCTGGGTGGGGATCGAGATGATCCGCGGGTTGATGCCCACCGTCGGGACCTGGGGCTTCGCCGCCTACGCCCTTCACAGTCAGCCGTGGCTCATCCAGCCGGTCAGCGTCTTCAGTGTCTATGGCCTCAGCCTGCTGATCCTGCTGGTCAACCACGCCCTGGGCCTGGGCGCTCTGGCCCTCTTCGACCGCCAGTGGCGGCTCGACCCCGACCGACGCGTCGTCGAGGGGGCCCAGGCGCGGGGCTGGCTGCTGGCCGTCGGCCTGCTGCTGGCGGCGTGGGTGGGCCTCAGTGCGGCGCTCCTGCCGTCGTCCGCCTCGGGACAGCGGCTGCGGGTCGCCGCTGTTCAGCCCGCCTTCGAGGTCGAGAGCGACGAGGGCCTGCACCGGCTCGCTGACCTGACCCGCCAGGCCGCCGAGCGCGGCGCGGAGCTCGTCGTCTGGCACGAGGGGGCGCTGCCCTTCGATCCCCAAGTCACCCGCACCGAGGACCTGCGGGCGCTGGCGGCAGAGACGGGTGCGCATCTGGTGATCGGCTACGCGATAGAGGTGAACACTGGCCATCGGAACGAGGCCGGCCATCGGAACGAGGCCGTCATCCTCACCCCCGACGGGCGCTTCCTGGGCCCCTTCGGCAAGGACCACCCTGTCGCCTGGTCCGGCGAGACGAGCGTCACCAGCGGACCCTACGCCGCCTACGAGACGGCGCTGGGCCGGCTGGGGATGATCATCTGCTACGACCTGGACTTCACGGACACCGCCCGTCGGGTGGCGCGGGACGGCGCCCAGCTCATCGCGGTGCCCTCCTTCGACTGGCCCGCCATCGCGGCCAAGCACTACACCCATCTCGTCTTCCGGGCGGTGGAGAACCGCGTGGCGGCGGTGAAGGCGGATGTGGCCTTCGACTCGGCCATCATCGCCCCCTCCGGGCGCGTGGTGGAGCGGGCGGTGAGCGAGGGCGCGGAGCAGGCGGTGCTGGTGGCGGACGTACCGCTGGGGGAGGGAGGCGCTCAGGACCCCCGCACCACCAGCGGCAGATAGCAGGGGTGCGTCTGGCCCATCACGGCGAACAACGTCATGTGGTCCAGGTTTGCCATCAGACGGTCCTCGTCCTGGTAGAGCTGGCACGAGGGCTCGGGCAGCCAGGCGCTTCCGTCCCACCAATACAGATCCAAGGTGGATTCGATGGCCGACCCGCGATCCTCGTCGGTGTAGTAGAGGGTGACGGTATAGGGCTCGCTGAATGACCTCACCGGCGTCGTTGTGCCGCTGATCACGGCCGAGAGGTCGAAGGCTCGAATGACCACCCGATCGTCGGCCGGCGCCAGGGCTGCTGCCGCACCCGCCTGCAAGGTCGAGCCGTCGCTGTCGTAGGTCACCCTGGTGGGCTCATCGACCGCTCCCGGGGGGAAATCGAGCGCTGCTGCCCCATCGGGCGTGAGCAGGCTCCCGCCCCCGGGGCCGATGACGGTCGAGATGCTGACGTGGGACTGTGGCGGCGCGTCTCTGCACGGGGATGGGCCGGGGAGAGGCGGATCGAAGTCGACGGGGCCAGAGATATTGGCGCCCCGGCTTTCTGGGTTGCGCTCAGAATGGTGCGGGCCCGTTGGGTCACCCCACCAGTTGTGCCTGGCGTCCAGCGTCCGGGTCACGTCACGGGGTCCTCGGACGATCACGCCCAGGTCGCTCTCGATGCAGTTGTTCTTGATCCTCACCGGGCTGTCCACGTGGTAGATGTCGAAGGCCCAGTGCGAGTCGAGGTCGCGGAAGGTGTTCCCCTGCGCGTCTGCCCATCTGTCGGGACCCTGGCTGGCGGGGCGCACGCCGTCGCCGGTGATCACGTTGTCGGTCAGGGTCAGGTGACCACCGTTGCCCAGGGTACCGCTCAACACGAGCCTGTTGGCGACGATCTCGGAGGTCGCGCCGCTGCCGATACTGATCCTGCCCCTCACCTCTTTGTTTCCGTACAGGTTCAGGCTTACGTCATCTTCCGCCACCAGATTCCCCGTGATCCAGCTATTCCAGATACTCACCTCGCCCCCCCAGTGGAGCTTCAGGAGGGGATTCCATGGGCGGCTTAGGCTGCTCACGTGGTCGATGAAATGGTTGCGGCCGTAGGCCAACACCTTGCCATCGCCAGAGCGGGAACGCAGCTCAATGCCGGGCTGGGAGGGATCTACCCTGTGGATGGAGTTCCCGGTGAGGATGACGGTGGGGCCGTAGCGTACCGCGATTCTGCCGGTTACGGTGTTGTCGCGCAGAAGCAGCTTGCCTCCAACGAGGTCCACCGTCCCCGTGAGCACGTTCTTCTGGAACGTGACCTCCGTATTGCTACTACCGAGCTGGACGTCGAAAGCGCCCTTGTTGTTCTCCACCAGGGCGCTTGTTCCCACTATGTAGATCTCTCCCCCATCCAGGGTGTTGCCGCGCACGGTGACCTTCTCCGCGCTCGGCTCATCGCGCCCAACGCTTATGTTGCCTCCCCCCTGGAAGATGGCGTTGTTCACCCAGCCGCCGGTCAGGCTCACGTTGACGCTGATGAATTCCCCGCCGTCGATCCGGATCTGTGCCTCCTCCTTGCTGCAATCGGAATCGGTGCTCCCGGAGTGGCAGCACGAAAGCCCAGCGGTATCATCCTCGTAGGGGAGGAACCTCGGGCCGCCGATGGTCAGGACAGCGTCCTCCTCGACTCGGATCCAGTCCAGATAGTGAGTGCCGCCGGGAAAGTCCAGGTCCTCATAGAGAAGTCCACGGCAGGCCTCGGCGACGGTGACCGGTTCCGACATCGAGTAGACGAGTAGGCAATTGTCCTCCGAATCGGAGCACTCGTAATAGTAGTTACCTCTGTAGTTCCATTGCTGACCCGGCGCTACATATTCATCGCGAAGGAAGTCGTTCCGCTCCGAGAAAGGGGGATTGTCAATGTCATGCATGTCGTCCCCCGGATGACCGCGTTCCCAATACCACAGCGTCAGTGTGCATGCTCCGGATGTATCTGAGCACGTACGTGTCGGCGGAGGAGACCACCTGAGATCGATCAGAAAGGGGCAGTTGAGAGCGACCGGTCGCGGGTCCGGCCACACCGCGGGGCCGGTCACCCAGACGCTTCGGTCTCCCCCCGGTAGTGCCTTAATGCTGGCGCAGAGAGACAGCGCAGCGGTCGCGAGCAGTACGGCTGCGGCGAGGATACGCAGGCGCTTCATCGCTACTACCTCCTGGTTTGGAACCGGACGGACGGCGCTGGCGCTGTCCTTGCGACGGTGCGCAGGCAGGAGGGGGGAGCAGCAGGGTGTCCGGTGGCAGGAGGCAAAGCCACCCTGCGCGTGCCAGTACGTGTCATTATAGCGCATTGCGCAGGGGCGTCAAGTCCGCGTCGTGGGTGGTCAGGGTTCTATCGTTCGCCCCTCAGAGGAAGAACGGGGATCACAGGCAAGAAGCGGATCGACCACGCCTCAGATTCGATCCCTTCCTGCAATCCGAGTTCCAGGGCTCACGGATGATGCGGGTGTCGATGCCGGTCCTGCGTCTGCGCCAACGCCACTTGACACCTCTCAGTTTCCCGATATAATTGGTCGGCTAATTGTTAGTCGGCCAAGTAAACGGGGGGCGCGCTATGGAGCGCGAGCGACTGTCCACAACCATCGGATACCTGCTGGCCCACGTCTGCCGGGCGCACCATACGCGGGTGCGGGCCAGATTGCACGAGCTGGGGCTCTACCGGGGCCAGCAGTTCGTCCTCTGCGCCCTCTGGGAGGAGGAAGGCGTCACCCACTCGGAGCTCGCCGATCACCTCAACGTCCATCCTGCCACCGTCAGCAACGGCCTCAAGCGCATGGAGCGGGCCGGCTTCGTGGAGCGGCGGCCGGACCCGGAGGATCAGCGCGTCTCCCGCGTCTACCTGACCGATGCCGGCCGCGAGATCCGCGGCGCTGTGGAAGGGGTGTGGGCCACGCTGGAGGAGCAGACCCTGAAGGGCTTCAGCGCGGAGGATCAGGCCACGCTGGAGCGCCTCCTGGAGCGCGTTTACGAGAATCTGGAGGGCGTGTAGCATGAGGGTGAGCGTGATCGGCGCGACGGGACAGCTTTCGTGTTGGAGCGGTGGGATGACGATGCCTATGTCCCGCGGGTGCCGATGCTGACGGAGTGGGACGGCGGCGCTCTTTGTCTGCTCCCGGCGGATCCGCGATCCGCCGGCGCTGCGGAGCAGCGAGGTGTGTGGAGGGGCGAGGGTCCGCCTGCGGCGGCCGTTGGATTGCGAATCCAACGGGAGCATAGGGTAAGAGGACGGGAGCAGCGGGGAGTCGGGAGCTTGGGATGTCTATCAAATCTATTAGATCATACAGGAGCACGTGAATGAAACCTCTTATGCGAATGGGCCAGTTCGTCCGGCCCTACTGGCGGTCGGTGGTGCTGGCGCTGATTCTCTTGCTCGGCGTCGTGGTCGCCGATCTTCTCATCCCGCGTCTTACCCAGCGCGTCATCGATCAGGGCATCGCCGAGCGCGATATGGGGATGATCGTCCGGACGTCCCTCCTGATGCTGGGCGCGGCCCTGCTCAGCGCCCTCTTCGCCGTGGCGAACACGGTCCTGGCCGTGCGTGCGGGGCTCAACACCGGGGCCGACCTGCGGAGCGCCATCGCCCGGAAGGTGCAGACCTTCTCCTTCGGCAATCTGGATGATTTCCAGACCGGCCAGCTGATCGTCCGCTCCACCAGCGACGTCCATATGGTGGAGATGGTGCTCCAGATGGGCATGCGCATCATGGCGCGGGCGCCCCTCTGGGCCCTGGGCAGCATCGCCATGCTGGTCCTGACCAGCCCACGGCTGGCCCTGATTATGGTGGCCCTGCTGCCCATCATCGGCGCCTTCATCTGGTTCTTCCTCACCCGGGCCCGTCCCCTGTTCGTCACCGTGCAGGAGAGGCTCGATCGGCTCAACCAGGTGCTCCAGGAGAACCTGGCCGGCGTGCGGGTGGTCAAGGCCTTCGTGCGACGCGGCTACGAGATCGACCGCTTCGAGCGGGCGAACCGGAACCTGCTCGATCAGACCCTCCACGTGATGCGTCTCCTCTCGGTGGTGATCCCCACTATGTTCTTCCTGGTCAACCTCTCGGTGGTCGGCGTGGTCTGGTTCGGCGGCATCTCGACCATCCAGGGGGACTTCACCGTCGGCCAGCTCGTCGCCTCGGTCAACTACATGCTCTACGCCCTCTTCCCTGTGATGATGCTCGGCATGATGGTCATGCCGATCTCCTGGGCCAGCGCCTCGGCGGAGAGGATCTGGGAGGTGCTGGATAGCGAGGCCGACGTGCAGCAGCCCAACGCCTCACAGGCTCTCTCCGACATCCAGGGGCGGGTCGTCTTCGAGGACGTCTGCTTCAGGTACGACGGCGAAGACTATCGAGAGCCGGTCCTGCAGGGCATCGATCTGGTGGCCGAGCCTGGCCAGACGGTGGCCCTGCTCGGCGCCACCGGGGCGGGGAAGTCAACCCTGGTCCATCTGATCCCCCGCTACTACGACGCGGACAGCGGGACGGTGCGCCTGGACGGCGTCGACGTGCGCGAGCTCCCGCTCCATCAGCTGCGCACCCACGTGGGCGCCGCGCTCCAGGAGCCGGTCCTCTTCACCGGCACCATCCGCGACAACATCCGCTACGGCCGGCCCGACGCCTCCCAGGAGGAGGTCGTCGCCGCCGCCAAGGCGGCCCAGGCCCACGACTTCATCACCGGCTTCCCAGAGGGGTACGACACGGAGGTGGGGCAGCGTGGGGTCAACCTCTCCGGCGGTCAGAAGCAGCGCGTGGCTATCGCCCGAGCGCTGCTCGTCGACCCGGAGGTGCTGATCCTCGATGCCAGCACGTCCAACGTCGACGTGCACACCGAGATAGAGATCGAGCGGGCGTTGGAAAGCGTGATGGAGCATGCGACGACGTTCGTCATCGCGCAGCGGGTCAGCTCCGTGCTGACTGCGGATAAGATTGTCGTCCTCGATCGCGGCAGGATCGCGGCCGAGGGCACCCACGAGGAGCTTATGGCGTCGAGCGAGATCTATCAGGAGATCTACCGCTCGCAGCTGGGGGACGGAGGATTGGCAAGTGGCTGATCGGGACAACGGACGGGGACAACGGGAGCGACAGGAGCGAAGAGGCGCGGGACGGCGGGGTCCCGGGCGGCACGGCGCGCGCATCGAGCGCGCTGAAGATGTACAGGGGACGCTGCGGCGTCTGCTGGCCACCTTCGGGCCGTACCAGCTCGCCTTGGGAGGCGTCTTACTCCTCGTCGTGGTCGGCACGGCGCTCAGCTTGCTGGCGCCCCTGCTCATGGGGCTGGCCATCGATCGTTTCATCGCCGCCGGGGACCGGGCCGGCCTGCGGCGCATGGTGCTCCTGATGCTGGGGGCGTACGTCGGCGCCTGGCTGTCGCAGGTCGGGCAGTACGCGCTGATGGCCACCATCTCCCAGCGTGTGCTGAAGGACC
>Ga0207797_1001988_pt1 | contig 14502 bp, 11 predicted proteins | sample PRCRCaboRojoPR_6_FD_187275 | JGI IMG/M metagenome (GOLD analysis project Ga0207797, IMG submission 187275) | Marine sediment microbial community from Cabo Rojo, Puerto Rico - PR CR 10% Liquid 1 (SPAdes) | ecosystem: Environmental > Aquatic > Marine > Coastal > Sediment | place: Cabo Rojo, Puerto... | reverse complement strand
GCGGTAATATACAAGTGTGGCCCTTCCCGGCAGCAGCTGGAACCTCCACGGCCTTTGTGCGATATATATACCAAGATTCATACCCGACTAGTATGTATTGGAGGTTGGAGATGCTCAGAGGCGCAGCGATTGTGTTTGCGGTGTCGGTCCTGGCGGGAGCGGCCGCGGCCCAGGGAGGCCACTGCGGAGGATGCGGAGGCCGGGGTCCCAGCCACTCGGCCAGCGTAAGAGGGTTCCAGTGGGGGGTTGAAGAGGAAGAGCTGTCCTGCCATCTGGAGGGAAGGCTGGGCGGCCTTGGCGTCCATGCCCGCGGAGTGAGTCTCGGCGAGGACCAGAGGCAGGCCCTGGAGGCGTTGATGAGAGGCGCTCTCAGCAGGATAGACGACGTCCTCTCCGACGAGGTGCCCGAGGGGTACTCCTACGGTGGACGCTACTGCGGAGGCTCCTGTCCCGAGCACCCCGCAGGGGGCTCGGCGGACGGCCAGCTGCGACACAGGTTCGCCTGGGAACGGGGGCCGGAGAGCGGAGGCTGGACGGTCTGCCACCACTACGGCCCGGGCTACACCATCGGTCTACACCTGGGCCGGCTGGAGCTCTCCGAGGAGACCTCCGGCAGGCTGGAGGCGATCCTGGAGGACGCCTCCACCGGAATGGAGTCGATTCTGGAAGAGGATACCGGGGAGGAGTAAAGGGACCGGCCGGTACCATTCATCAACGGCCGGGCCAGAGACCTCTCCCGAACCGGGGCCGGCGTCCCTCACGCCGGCCCCCCTTGATCCCGCGGGCCGCAGGGAAACGGCCCGAAGATGCAGTCAGCCTTCGGCTTCCGCCCCTCCCTGCTGCGGCCCGGGGCGCAGCTGACTCTCCACAGCCCCGGCAATGTCGCAGATCCTGTACGGCTTCGCCAGGAACGGTATGGACATCTTCTCCAGGAACTCCCCGGCATCGAATGATGGAGTGTATCCGCTTCCCACCACGATCCTCACGTCGGGATGTTGCTCGGCCACGGTCCGGGCCAGCTCTATTCCGGACCCGTCGGGGAGCATGATGTCCGTGAAGACCAGGTCCACGGCGGCTACGTCGTCTTCGAGCAGGGCCGCCGCCTCCTCCGCCATGCCGCAGGCCAGGACCCGATATCCCGCCCTCCGCAGTACGTCCGAGACCAGCTCCAGGACCTGGTCGTTGTCCTCCACCACAAGGATGGTGGCCGGGGAGCCGCCGCGGCCGCCCGGTCGCGGAGGCGGGTCGGGGGCGGACGGACGCTGGCCGCCCTCCGGCAGGTAGACGCTAACCGTGGTCCCGCTCTGATCCCTCGCCATCGTCATCCAGCCCCCATGCTGCAGGATGGCCCCATGGGCCTCGGCCAGCTCCAGGCTGATCCTCCTTCCGGCCCGTCCGCAGGGAGCGACAGCGATGGGGAAGCCATGCCCGCCTTCCAGGTCCGGCACCGGGCCGTCATCGAAGACGGTTAGTGCGGCGAGACGGCCGCAGCGACCCGAGGGAGAGGTTCCGGCACTGCCCGTCCCGCGGAGCGCCAGCTCCACCGTACGGCCGGCCGCCTCGCCCCTGAAGGCGAACGCCAGAAGATCCGCAACCACCCCTCTCAGGACTTCGGGGTCCGCCGAAACCTCTGGTACGCTGCCGTTTCGGACCACAGAGACATCCGCTCCCGTGCAGATGGCGGGCGCAAGCTCTGCAACCGACTCCCTTACCAGCTCTTCCAGGTCCACCGTTGTTCGGGCCAGGGGCTTTCTGCCGCCGAAGTCCCTGAGCCTACCCGTCATCTCCTCACCCCGGCGGGCCGACTCCAGCACGCTCAGCAGGGCCCCGCGAAGCTCCTTCCGGTCGGCATCCCCCTGCAGGCCCAGCTCGGCGGCGGCGACAATGGCGGTTAGAAGATCGTTGAACTGGCCCGCGACAGCGCCGGCGAACTCCGCCAGCAGGGCCCTGCGTCCATCGTCGCTTTCCCACGGCCTTTCGGCGGGCCTTTCCTCCCGCAGGCGCCTTAGCTCCTCCTCCCTCCTGAGGATCTCCGCCCTGTGCAGAAGCCTCAGACTGCCGAGCTTCGCTGCGGCGGACTCCCCCAGCATCTTCTCGTAGATCCTCTGGTACTCCCTCAGGTGCTCCAGCGCCTCTCCCGCCTCTCCCCGCCTTTCCAGGAATCCCGCCAGCGACTTGTGGATACTGGCCCTAAGCCGTTCACCTGGAATCTCCGGGGCCAGCTCCAGGGCGCCGCGGAGGCTCTCCAGCGCCTTGGCCGTCTTTCCCATTTCCTCCAGGGACTCCGCCAGACCCAGGCTGGCCGTGACCCTGCCCCGGGAGCTTCCAGACTCGGTGTAGATCTCCAGCGCCTCCCCGAAGAAGTCCACCGCGCTTCTGTGATCGCCGGCTGCGCAAGCGCTGCTCCCCAGGTTCTCCAGGCAGACGGCCCTGCCCAGGGGGTCTCCCAGCTCCCGATAGATGTCCATGGCCTCCATGCTGCAGATCCGGGCCTGACCCTGCCTTCCCAGCTCCACGCAGGAGTGGGCCATATGGCTCAGCGTTATGGCGAGAGCCTGCTTCATGTTGTCTCCGCGACAGACCTTGAGGCAGTCCCGGTAGCACTCCAGCGCCTGACCGTGCAGGCCCATGGCGGCGTAGGCGTCTGCAAGGTTGCTGCGGGTAGCGGCCCGAAGATCGGCGGGGGCGTCGTCACCGGTCACCTCGCGGGCCTTCAGGAAGCTGTCTATGGCGCTCTCGCAGTCCCCCAGCGCCAGCTGTACCGCACCGATGTTGCTGAGTATCCCCGGGTCCTCGTCACCGGCGATGCCCAGGTGCGCCTCCCGGGCCGAGAGGTAGCAGTCCAGCGCCCTGCTCAGCTTTCCCTGCTGCAGGTGCACCGAGCCCAGCACGTTGCACGCCGCCCGCTCACCCCTGACGTCGGAGCCGGCACGGTAGAGGTCCAGGGCCCGCATGGCGCTCATCTCGGCATCATCCCCCGCACCGAGGTGGAGCTGTCCCATGGCCTGGGGAAGAAGACAGCGGGGTATCACGTCCGTGAGACCCTCCCGCGCCGCCAGCAGCCGGGCCTCTTCGCCCAGCTCTATCGCCCTCCGAGGCTGAGCGTATTTCACCTTCCAGGCCAGGGCGGCCATGGCCTCCGCCCTCTCACGGTGGCCGGAGGCACGGTCTATGCGGAGCTCCAGCTCTTCGGGCGTCTCATCCATGTACATCTTCCACTCCCACCATCAAGCCGATAACACGTCGATGCCGAATCGCTCGCATGATAACGCCCCACCATCGGAAGAACGGCGCCTCTGAAGCCGGCCCGAACGGGCCTGCCCTCCAGTAATACAACCGCCGCAGACGGTCTGCAACGCCCCGAAGCCGCTCGGGGATTAACATGGGGATAACAATGGATGGTTTCATTGGTGCAGGATGCAGAGCCAAACTGGTAGGCGGCTACCGGGAATTGTATATTGGCCTGTTGTGGAAGAGCGCACGGCACAGAATGCTTCGTCGAGGAAGCAGCTTACAGATGAAAGGACGACGCGATGAGGCTTATCCTGTCAGCAGCTGTCGTTATGGCCCTGTCCGCTACGGCACTGGCCGGAACCGAGACATTCGGCTGGGAGGGCACAGAGACCATCCTGGGCATGTACCCCGAAGACGGGGTGGAGGCCACGGTCAGCATCGAGCAGGTCTACAGCGGCTCACAGTCCCTGGAGATAGAGCGCCTCTCCGAGAGCACGCCGCAGGCCTTCGTGGCCTGGGTTGTGGGCCTCTCCGACGGCGACGAGGTAACCGCCAGCTTCTGGCGCTACGACGTCACTCCCGGCACGGCCCCCAGCTGCAGGATCTGGGGCCACTGGAACGACGACCCCGACGACATAGGCGGCTACGCGGGAAGCGCCGGCGGCAACTCCGACTACGGCCCGGGCACCGGCTGGGACGAGACGGAGCACACCTGGACGGTGGAGGAGGGCCACACGGGCCTGGTCATCGAGTGCCGCGTCTACTCCAACCCCGGTGACATCGTGTGGATAGACGACCTAACGGTTACCGCCCCCGACGGCGCCACCATCTACACCCCCGCCCAGCAGGCCCTGAGCTCCGACACCTGGGGAGCCATCAAGGCCAGCGTCCTGTAGCACTTCCTGGGGTTACTGCAGGGGCCGCCCGGCCGGGCGGCCCCCTTCATTTCGGGATCCTCATCGCAGGAGGGTGACCGCGGTGCAGCATACCCCGGCGCCCTGGCCCGTTCTGATAAGGTACACGCCCTCCGGAAGCGGCTGGCCCGAGCCGTCCCTTCCGTCCCAGAGATAGTCCCGGCCCCCGGCTTCCCCGGAGTCCGGATCGAGCCTCCTCACCCTTCTGCCCGAGAGGTCGTAGACCTCCAGTCCCGACCCGGAGGCGGCCGGGCCCTCAACGGCTATGGAAATGGAGCTGGTGAAGGGGTTGGGCCGGCAATGCAGGCGGACTCCGGCTGCTGGACGTGCGGCGCCGCCGCCCGGGGCCAGGCCGGAGTAGAGGCTGTCCCCCTCCACAACGGTCAGGTACCCGTTGGCGGCCACGCTGGCGTAGCTGTCCACAATGCCGCTGGGCCAGGCGACCTCCAGCGTCTCCACCTCCGTGCAGTCGTACAGGCCCAGCTCCACCGGAAGGCTGTGGAAGTCGTGCATTCCCTCCCCCGCCCTGACGGTTCTGGTGAGCACCATGGAACCCAGGTGGGCGGTTACCACGGCGCCTATGCCGCAGTAGTTGGACTCGGTCCCCTCCAGGTCCAGGGTCAGGTAGGCCGCGGGCATGGTCTCGCCCATGTCGTTGCGGAACAGGTTGTACTTGTCTATGTGGCCGGCGGCGAACAGATCGGGGTCGCCGTCGAGGTCGAAGTCGGCCCAGCCGGTGCCGAAGTAGTCGCCCATCATCTCACCGGAGAGGCCCAGCTGCTCCCCCACCTCCGTGAACGTGCCGTCTCCCTCGTTGCGGTACATCTGGTTGCTGTTGACGTAGAAGTCGTGGTTGGAGACGAAGATGTCCAGCCAGCCGTCGTTGTTGTAGTCCACGAAGGAGGGAGTCCGGGTGTCGGTGTACCCGGTTACTCCGGCGGTGGAGGTCACGTCGTCGAAGGTCCCGTCCCCGTTGTTGCGGAATAGCTTGCAGCCGGGGGACGAGGTGTTCCCCAGGTAGAGGTCGGTCCATCCGTCGTTGTCGTAGTCCCCGGCCGCGACGCCGGAGGTGCCCCCGTTCCACTCCGTCCCCGACCCCGAAGTGACGTCGGTGAAGCCGCTGCCGTCGTTGCGCAGAAGGGCGTTGGGGTAGTCGCCGTAGGTCCCCAGGTATACGTCGTCATCGCCGTCGCCGTCGTAGTCCAGGCAGACGCCGCAGTAGAAGCTCTCTGAGGAGATGGTCTCCTGGGTGAAGCCTCCGGTGCCGTCGTTGTAGAGAACGGCGCAGCCCGAGGAGGTGATGGTCAGCAGGTCGGCGCTTCCGTCGCGGTCGAAGTCGGCGGCGGCTATGGGCGAGCCGGTGAGGCCGCTTCCAGGGGTTATGTCCGCGAACTCCTCGTTCCCCAGGTTCTTGTAGAGGGCCTGGCCGGAGCCGGTGTCCAGCACCAGGTCGCGCAGGCCGTCTCCGGTGAGCTCGGCCCACAGTATGCGGGAGGCCGAGACCCCTCCCAGACCCGCTGAGGAGGTGATGTCCTCGAAGTACCCGTCGCGGTTGGCGTAGAGCCAGAACCCGCTTCCGTCCTGGTTGGAGAAGGCCACGTCCTGCAGGTCGTCGCCGTTGAGGTCGCACCAGGCCACCGAGTGGCCCAGGCCAGTCTGTCCGGAGAAGCCCATCTCCTCCGAGACCTCGGTGAACACCTGCTGTCCGTATGCGTCCGCCGACGGGATCATCATCAGGGCCGCGGACACACTGAGCACGATGTATCTGCGCATATGATTCCCTTCGCATGGCTTTCCAGGTCTCTGCCTCAAACTGCAGCGGCGGCGTGCCCGAAGCAAGGGGTCAGCCGGTCTCCCCCAGAACCAGTCGCTTCAGGTCCCGGGGCAGCCGCCAGCCCGGGTCCGCCTCCAGCGCCCGCTCCACCATCCACAGTGCGTCCTCGGGCCTGCCGGCCAGATGGAGCTGCTCGGCGGCGGTGGTGAGCACCACCGCCAGCCAGCGGGCCTCCAGAGGACTCTCGGGCGAGCTGAGCCTCTCCGCCGCCGCCGGAAGCTCTCCCCGCCAGTAGAGCATCTGCGCGGAGAGAAGCCTCGAGGGGGGCCCGCCGCCCAGCGCCACCACCGAGGCCACGTTGGGGGCGATGGTCTGCTGGCCGAACCCCGTCACCTTCTCCTGTATGAACTGGCACGGGGCTTTCAGGTCGGTGTTGGGCGCCAGGTCGGACAGGGCCAGGGCTTCGGTCTCGGCGGGGCCCAGCACCGGCATGAGCTCCTGTGGGAAGCGTGGCGAGTACCCCACGGACTCCAGCTGCTCCGCTGCGGCCGAGTCCGCGAAGATGGCCTCCACGTCCAGATCCAGGGGGCGTGGGGAGCCAACCAGGACCAGGTGCCTGCCCCCCGCCACGTGGACAGCCGCGTGGGAGAAGACTCGGCTCCACGTGACCAGTATGCGGCGCATCTCCTCCACGGGCAGCTGGTGCAGGGGCACCCACTGGGCGGCCACGCCTCCCTCGCCCAGCCTGGCGAGCACCGTGCGGTAGAACTCGCGGGTATAGAGTACCCAGCTGTCCACCGATCCGGGATGGGTGGCGTCGCAGATGATCACGTCCCAGGTCCTGCCGCTTCCCAGCAGGAAGTTGCGGCCGTCGTCGGTGACGAAGCCGAACCTGGGGTCGGTGTCGGGCCTCCGGTTGAGGTCCGCGAACAGGGGCAGCGCCCTGGTCAGGCTGGGGCAGAGGTCGGCGCAGGCCAGCGTGTCCAGGGGATGGGCCAGCAGGGCTCCGGAGGTTATCCCGCCTCCCAGCGCCACCGCCATGGCGGTCTTCGCGTCGGGGTTGTAGCCCCAGGGCAGATGTCCCAGCAGGTAGAAGGCCTCCAGGGAGGGCTGGTCCACGGGAACCTCCTCCACCCCGTTTATCCTCAGGCTCCTGTGGCCGTCCCACCGCCTGGAGAAGACGGAGACGGTGGCGGTCCTGTCCTCCTCGAAGAAGGCCAGCTCCATTCCCTCGGGGGGACGGGACCCCGGCGGGGGCGAGATCCAGATCACAGTGGCCACCAGCGCCAGGGCAACGGGAACCGAAGCCGCGGCCCTGCCGGCAGAGGCTCGCAGGAAGAGGGCCAGCCCCAGCAGCACGCTTCCGCAGGCCAGAACGGCCGTGGAGACGGTTACCCCCAGATAGCGGAAGAGAACCAGCGACACCAGTACCGGTCCCAGCGCTGCGCCCAGGCAGTTGGCCAGCGAGAGCGTACCCACGTCCTCCCCCAGGTGCCCCCTCCTGGCGGCCGCCATCACCATCAGGGGGAAGGTGGCGCCCATGAGAAGGGCCGAGGGAAGCATGTAGAGGCTGCAGACCAGCACCCGGGACAGCACCAGCAGGGCCCACGAGCCGCTGGGCAGGGCGTAGACCAGCCGGTTGAAATGACCCAGTGCCGAGAGGGGCACCACGCTGGCAATGCCGAGGCCCACCTCCACCGCCCCCAGGGCGACCAGCGGCCGGCGGATGCGTCTCCCCGCCGCCTGCCCCATCAGGCTGCCCAGGCCTATTCCCAGGAGGACCATCACCCCCAGGAGGGAGAAGGCATAGGTGCTGTTGCCCAGAACGTAGGAGAGCTGGCGCGCCCAGACGCTCTCGTATCCCAGGGCCACCATCCCGCTGAGGCCGTATACCACCAGCAGGAAGAGCGGCGGAGCCCGGGAGGGCGACGGAACCGCCCGGGAGGACCGGCCTCCGCCCAGGGCAAGGGCCGGCAGAGCAAGAAGCGCCATGCCGGACACCAGTGTCCACAGGGCGCCCACCGCCTCCAGGAGGACGAAACCGGCCAGGAACCCGCCCAGCGCCGAGCCCACCGCGTTGAGCCCGTACAGCCTGGCGGCCTCCCTGCGGCCGTCCCCGCCCTCCGCCAGCCTGGCCATCACCGGCACCACCCCGCCGGCCATGAAGGTTGCCGGGAACACCAGAACCAGGCTCAGCAGGAACCTCATGGGCAGGTTGGGCAGGCCGGAGTCGTACAGCAGCGGGTAGATTCCCGAGGCCAGTATGGAGCCCAGGAAGGGAAGCAGGGAGAGTGCGGCGCAGAGCAGCAGCAGCGAACGCAGCAGACGGCCAGGACGCGGATGGGCCTGGGCCATTCTGCCGAACCAGCGTCCTCCCAGGCCCAGGCCGAGCATGAAGGCCGAGAGGACGGCTGTGGCGGCGTCAACGCTGCCGCCGAGAAGCAGCACCAGCTGGCGGTTCCACACTATCTGGGCCAGCAGGACTCCCACTCCGGCGGAGAAGGCCACCGCCCGCAGCCCCCTGCCGGCTTCTGCTCCTATCTGTTGCATGGCCACCATCGCCTGGCTCTCCCCTCAGTGGGTCCGAATCCCCGGAAGGTCGCGGCCGCCCGGGGCAAGCGCCTGCGGCATTCCCCAAGGAAGTCCGAATATAGTCAAGGCCTGCGGGTCTCAGACAGACGGCCCCGGAGGTGACTTGGGGACGGACTCGTGCTAGGATAGGTTCGCAGTCGCCTGTAGAGCATCTCTCCGCCTTGGGGCGGGTCCACCAGACACCCGGATGGATCGATGGAAGCCATGCCGCCGTTCCGCTGCCCTTTCGGGCCTCATCACAGCAGGTCGATGCCCGGGTGCTTCCTTCTGCTGTCGGAGGAGAACGGCCCCTCGGGGGGCGCTTCAGGCGCTCCCGATGTGACCCGGGGGGACGAGACCATCCTGCTGGCGGAGGACGAGAGGAACCTCCTTGACGTTCTGCGCCAGCTGCTGGAGGGCCTGGGGTACACCGTTCTGACGGCCGCCGACGGAGTAGCTGCAGTCGAGGTCGCCGAGAGGCATTCAGGCCCCATCGACCTCTTCCTGTCCGACCTGGTGATGCCGGGAATGGACGGGCGGCAGGCCGCGGTAAAGATATCCGCCGCCAGGCCCGGAATGGCGGTGCTGTTCATGTCCGGCTACACCAGGGACTTGATGGAGTCCGGCCTGCCGCGCAGGTCCCGGTGCGGCTTCATCGCCAAGCCCTTCAGCCTGGAGCTGCTGGCCAGCAGGATACGCGAGGTGCTGGAGGGCTAGAGGGTCTGCTCCGGCCGCAGCAGGTAGACCCTGGGGTAGTCGTCGGGCTGGGTGTCGAAGCCCACCATACCGTGGTCGAAGCAGTAGGAGAGACCCTCCCCGTTATCCAGGCCCGGCACCGTGGCCACGAACAGCAACTGCCCCTCCCGGCTGTAGACCTCGAAGGTGGGTACGTCGGTCCATCCCTGAGCCACCCAGACGCGGCCCTGGCCGTCCACATCAAGCTCGCTTATGGCCCGCCTGTAGAGGCCGATCCCCTCGTAGCGCCGGTCACGGTTCACCGAGCTCCCCGTTTCGGTGCTGGTAGAGAGGCTCTCGTGGACCAGGCCCTCCTCCAGCTCCTCCTCGGACTTCTCAACCCTTTCCCAGTCCCTGGACTCGGCGAGGATAGTGTCCCCCTCCGGGGAGTATCCGGTGAAGCCCCAGGTGGTGTCGCTGACCACCGCCACCCACACCGACCCGTCGGGGCCGGTGTCCCAGGCAAGACCGGTGGTGTGGACGTTGAGGTCGCCATCCTCTGCGACACTGAACCTCATGGGGTAGCTGCAGTAGACCACCTCCGGCTCCGTGGAGCGTCCGAAGCGGGCGATGAAGTTCTCCCCCACCGGCCGGCCGTCCTCCACGCCATGCTCCAGGCTCATGCCCACGTAGTCCCCGCCAGGGCAGGGAACGATCCGGTCGGGGGCTATGCGGACGAAACCCGATACGATGGTGTCCACCTCCATCTCGCCATCGAGGAAGGTGATGGACCTTCCGGCCCAGTCGCAGACCACCAGGCCACCGTCGTCGAGAAGTGCGAAGCTGCGCGGGTACTGGTACTCACCGGGACCCGAACCGGAGCGTCCGGCGAAACCCAGCGGCTCCAGGTCTTCGTCGAACACGGCTATCCTGCTCTTCAGGCCGTCCAGCACCAGCAGCCTTCCGTCCGGGGTCATGGTGGCGTCGGTTATGTTGCCGAAGACGTAAGCGCTGTCGCCCATCATCACCCCCAGGGTGTCCACCACCTCGATGCGGAGGGTGTCCGGTCCGGAGTCCGGGGCGTCCTCCGCCCGCTGCCGGGGGGCTCCGTCTTCCCCGCAGGCCGCCAGGAGTGATATCGCAAGCGTTGCCGCCAGAAGCGCTCTGTTCATGCCTTTCCCTTCGCCGTGGGCCTAGGAAGTCCCGCCTGTCATCAGGGAGAAGATAGCAACAAATATATTTGTACGTCAAGTATTTTCTCTTTATCTCCTGCCATATCATTGGCAATCATTGTCTTGAGCGACAAGCAGTGAAGACGCAATGCACCTTTCCCCTGCCGTCACGGCAGGCTCTGGACTCGGGGCTTGCGCGCCGGTATGCGACGGCGCCCCCGGCGTTGTATACTGCCGCCCATGGAATCGGTGAGACGCTTCACGTGGGCGGGCGTACTGGCGGCCATGGCCCTTGGCCTGGTGTGGGACCTTCCCGGACGAGCCCCCCACTGGGTCCTGCAGGGACTTCTGATGTCGCTGCTGTTCCTGAGCTGCCTGGAGCTCCGGCCCGGGCAGGTGCTGCGCGACGCCCGGCGGGGGCTGGCGCGCAACGCCCTGCTGCTGCTGGTGGTGATCCTGGCGTCCCCCCTTATGCTGCTGCCCTTCCGCGGTGCATTCGACGGCCAGACCTGGACCGGGATGATCCTGGCGGGGACCATGTCCACCGGGCTGGGTGTGATCTTTCTGGCGGACATACTGAACGGCTCCCCCTCCCGGGCCCTGGTCCTGGCGGTGCTCTCCTCGGTTCTGGCCCCCCTCACGGTTCCCGCGGTGGTGTCGGTGTTCGCCTCGAGGACCGTGAGGATCGACGCCCCGGCCATGTCCGCCAGAACCGCCTTCATAGTGCTTCTCCCCCTGGCGGCGGCCATGGTCACCGGCCCCACGGCACTGGGAAGGCGCATCCTGCGTGCGAAAGGCCCCGTCTCCCTGGCCATATTCTTCGGCCTGATAGTGACACTGGTCTCGTCGGTGAGCGATCTGGTGCTGCAGAGCCCGACCCGTTCACTGAGGCTGCTGGGGGTGGTGGCCGCCCTCTCGGTGGCCTGCGCCCTGCTGGGGGTGCTGATCGGCCGGGGGGCAAGACAGCGCATGACCTTCGCCATAGTGGCCAGCTACCGCAACTTCACGTTGGCCACCGTGCTGGCCCTGACCCTCTTCGGCGACAGGGTGGCCATTCCCTGCGTGATCTACGTACTGGCGGGAAACCTGATGGTGGTGGCCCTTCAGCTTACGGGGAGGGCTCTGGCGCCCCCCGACGCATCCCCGGAGCGGCCCTAGAGGCTGAAGTAGCTCTCCATGCGGTCCTCGTACCCCTCGGGCACGAACATGCAGAGGCCGGGGGTCTTCCTGTACCGGCCCACGTAGTCGCCGGCGGCCACCCTCCGGAGCATCTCCACCATGCGGTCCACATCGTCTTCGTTGCTGTACAGTCCGAAGCTCATCCTGACCATACCCGGAAGCCCGGACTCGTCCCCGCCCACGAACCGCGTCCTCCAGCCTTCGATCTCCGCAGGAGAGAGCCCCAGCAGGCTAAGAACGTAAGGATGGGCGCAGAAACAGCCGCTGCGCGCCCCTATGCCGCCCTCGTATCCCAGTATGGCCGTCAGGAGGAAGTGGTAGACCCCCTCCAGGTTGAAGGGTATCACACCCACCCTCTCCTCCACCCCATCGGGGTCGGCGGAGCCGTAGAGGACCACTCCGGGAATCTCCTTGAGTCTGTTCAGGGCGTAGGCGGTGAGGCGGGCCTCGTGGGCCGCTATCCTGTCCATGCCTATCTCCATCAGCGTAGAGGCCGCCACCGCCATGGCTACGGCTCCGGGGACGTTGGGGCTGCCGGCCTCGCCCCTGTCGGGCATTCCGTGCCAGTGGACGTGGTCCAGTGTCACGGCCTTCACCGTTCCCCCGCCGCTGTAGTCGGGCCCGCGCCGGAGGAAGTACTCCCGGGGGCCCACCAGAGCGCCCGTGCCGTAGGGGGCGTACATCTTGTGCGCGGAGAGGACAACGAAGTCCAGGTGCTCGGGATGGTCGTCGGCAAGCATGTCTATGTGCCGGTGGGGCGCCAGCTGGGCGCAGTCCACCAGTATGCGGGCTCCCGCCTCGTGGGCCTTGCGGGCCAGCCTGTGAACCGGCTGTATGTACCCCGTGACGTTGGAGGCCCCGGTGACCGCCACCAGCTCTATCTCGCCGGCGAAGCGGGCCAGCTTTCGGTCGAAGTCCTCCTCGTCCAGCCTGCCCTCCGGGGTAACCCCCACGTGGACGACCCTGGCGTGATCCCGCCAGGGCAGGTCGTTGGAGTGGTGCTCCATGCATGTGGAGACCACCAGCGCGTCCTCGGGAAGGCAGTGGGAGACCTTGTTTATGGCCTCTGTTGAGTTCTTTCCGAATACGACGGTATTGGTGGCCGTATCGGCCCCCACGAACCTGGCCATAACCTCGTGGGCGTCGTCGTAGGCCCTGGTGCTGAGACGTGACTTGAAGCCGGTGCCCCTGTGGACGCTGGAGTAGTAGGGCATGAACCTCTCCAGGGCCTCGGCCACCGGAACCAGCGCCGGGGTGCTGGCGGCGTTGTCCAGATATACGTACCTCGTACTGCCTCCGCCCAGCAGGGGCACCTCCCGGTCCACACCCAGCACCATGCTGCGCAGATCTGGGGCGGTACTGACGTCTGCCATTCTTCCTCCGTCGGATTGCCGAATTCTCCACATGACCGGTCGATTATTCAAAAAGACATTCCCCTTGGCAAATCCCCATTACCGGGTAGGTATTGGTCGGTGAAATGAAACCAATCATATTGGTAGGGTATTAACAGACGGCCGCAGATGACTGAAACCGGACCGCAGCAATGAGAGGCATACGGTGAAAAAGGCAATTTTTCTTCTTACGGCGCTGTCGGTATCCCTTGCATGGGGTGCCTGGATAGAGGAGACGTTCGAGGCGCCCGCGGGTATGGTAACCGGCCTGGGCTGGGAGGATGGAAGCCTGTGGGCCGTGGACAGCAACCTTGACAGGGTCTACGAGCTCGACCCGGCCAACGGCGAGGTCATCGGATCCTTCGACATGTCCCCCTACTCCGGCCAGTATCCCACCGGCCTGGCGGTGGAGAACGGCATAGTCTACGTTGGAACCTGGAACGGGGGCACAACGGGCTACGTCTACAAGTACGACACCGAAGGGGACTACCTGGGCGTCGTCAGCATGTGCGGCGGTTGAGGCAATCCTGTCTCGTCGGTGACGGGACTGGGAGCAAGAGACGCCAGCTATCTGTACGTCAGCTCCACCGCGCAGAACGCCGCCTACAGGTACGTTGCGCCGGGCATATACTCCAGGTACCACTACATGTCCTTCACCGCCTCCAGCGACACCAGGGATCTGGCCATCCTCCCCGACGGCAGCATATGGGTCGCTCTGGACTGGTCCTCGGTGAAGCTGCGCCACTACGACAGCGGGGGCTCGCTGCTGGAGAGCATAGGCACCGACCTCGTCCCGGACGCCTGGGGTGTGACTGTAGACGACACGGGGAGGCTGTGGGTCTCCGACACGGAGAACAACCTGATCTACGCCATAAACCTCTCCACGGGAGTGGAGGACGGGCCGTCCCCCTCGGGCGGCCTGCAGGTCTCCCGCAACCCCTTCTCCGAATCGGTCACCATCACCTGCGAAGGGGTGGAAAACGGTACTCTGAGCATATACGACGGAAGCGGCAGGCTGGTTGCGGAGAGGCCCTTCGGCGGCTCCACCCTGATCGAGGCGGAGGGAATGGACAAGGGAGCCTACTACGTCATGCTCTCCTCCGGCGGAAGCGTAAGGTCGGCGCGGCTGCTGAAGCTCTAGGGCCGGGACGGTGGCCGAAGCCTGCACTCAGTCCGCAAACAGGTCCGGGGTCTCGCCTTCACCGCGTTCCTGACGCGGGGGCCCGGGGGATTCAGACGTCAGCCTGCCCACCTGCTTGATCAGCTTTCTCAGCTGCTCGGGGGAGGCCGCCTCCAGGGCCCGCAGAAGAGCCGCCATCTCCCTGGGATGACGCATGATTATGGGGGGCAGGTCCGAGGAGACCCTTCCGGCCAGGGCCAGCATCACGTCGGGGTCCTGGCCCAGCTGCTCGGCTATGGCTCTGACCTTGTCCTCGGCGGGGGGGGCGAACTCGTCGCGCTCGATCTTGGAGAGGTATGCGGGGCTCATGCCTATGCGGGTGGCGAACCGGCGCAGGCTGACGCCGAGCTCCTCGCGCAGCTGCCTTACAGTGGCTCCGAAAGGCGCCTTTTCCTCCATGCGGGCCCCCGAG
>Ga0207797_1001987_pt1 | contig 14514 bp, 10 predicted proteins | sample PRCRCaboRojoPR_6_FD_187275 | JGI IMG/M metagenome (GOLD analysis project Ga0207797, IMG submission 187275) | Marine sediment microbial community from Cabo Rojo, Puerto Rico - PR CR 10% Liquid 1 (SPAdes) | ecosystem: Environmental > Aquatic > Marine > Coastal > Sediment | place: Cabo Rojo, Puerto... | reverse complement strand
TGAAAGCCCCAGCGCACAGGATGAAAGCCCCAGCGCACAGGGTGAAAGCTCGAGCGTGGAAGATGTTGTTCGACTGAAGTACAGAGCGGCTGCCCTGACCATTCTGGATGGTGGTGCTGGTGCCGGGGGAGAGGATTGCTGCGGGCAAACCCGGGGAACCGGAGAGAGTGGAAAGGGAGAAGTCGGCCTTCGAAGCGGGTGCTGCGATCCGGGGTTGATCACGGGGAGTGGCGACAGAGGCCGAATCACCGGAAGCGGCGACAAGGGGGAATTCTCCTCCGGGCCCGTAACCGGGAATCTCTATGATGCGGTGAGCACGAGCTCCTTGCCGGAGGAGGCCGTTCTGGCTTCCCTCGGATGCGGCAATCCCACCGCACTGGCAGAGCTTCGGGAGGGAGAGGTGGTCCTGGATCTGGGAAGCGGCGGTGGAATCGACGTTCTGTTGTCCGGGAAGCGAGTGGGATCGACAGGGAAGGTCTACGGACTGGACATGACGGGGGAGATGCTGGCGTTGGCCAGGAGGAACGCTCAGAAGGCAGGGGCGAGAAATGTAGAGTTCCTCGAGGGGGAGATGGAGGACATCCCGCTGCCCACGGAATCGGTGGATGTGGTCATTTCGAACTGCGTCATCAATCTCTCGACGGACAAGAAACGGGTTCTCGCGGAAGGCTTCCGGGTCTTGAAGCCAGGGGGCCGGTTCGCCGTATCCGACATGGTGGCCCGTAGGAGCCTTCCCCCGAGACTTCGCAGAAGCCTGGAATTGTGGGCCGGGTGCGTGGCCGGAGCTCTGGAGGTGGAGGAGTTCCTGACTCTGCTCCGTGACGTCGGCTTCCGGGATCCGACCATAGAGCCCACCAGGATCTATGGCCTGGAAGATGTCCGGGGTGTTCTCGAGGCGGCGGGGATCGACCCGGACGGTTTTCGTTCAGAATTGGAAGGAGGCATCATGGCCGCTTTCGTTCGAGCCCGGAAGCCGGAACGGGGAGCGGAATGATGCGCTACGCCCTGATCAGCGACATCCACGGAAACCTCCCGGCCCTGGAGGCGGTGCTGACGGATCTGGATCGGCGAAGGGAAGAGGGGGCCGAACCCGGCTCCGTCGACGGTGAGAGCGCCGAGGCCCTCTACCACCTGGGCGACCTGGTGGGCTATGCGCCCTGGCCGAACGAGGTGGTGGACCTCCTGAGGGAGCGAGGGATTCCCGGGGTGGCCGGGAACTACGACTCCACCACGGCCACGGACTATGAGCACTGTGGGTGCAAGTACGAGGACCCCCGGCAGGAGGAGCTGAGCCATCTCTCCTACGAGTGGACCCGGGCTCACACCTCCCGGGCCACGAAGGAGTGGCTCGGGACACTCCCCTTCCGTCTGGACCTCCGTCCCCTGGGGGGCCATGTCTCCGGCCCTCGACTCTTCCTCGTTCACGGCAACCCCGTCCTGAACACGGTCTACTGGACCGAGGACCGATCGGATGCCTTCTGCACGAAGATGGCCGGGCACCTGGGAGCCAGATCCGGGGACGTGGTGGCCTTCGGGCACACCCACAAGCCGTGGCACCGGGTGGTGGACGGCATCCATTTCGTGAACACCGGCTCCGTGGGACGCCCCAAGGACGGAGACTGGCGGGCGGGCTACGTCACCGTGGCCATGGGGGAGGGAGAGCCGGTGGTGGAGTTCCACCGGGTGGCCTACGACCTGGAACGGGCGACCTCGGCCGTCCGAAAGAGCGATTTGCCGGACGAGTTCGCCGACTTCCTGGAGACCGGGGGGAAGGAGACCGGATGAGGGCCGGACAGGGGGGAGACCACGGAGAGCGCGAAAAGGGAAGGGAAGGCGGAGACCACGGGAGAAGGAAAGGAGGGTCTCCGGGCGTGGCCGGACGAATGAACGTCCTGGACCGCTACCTCACCGTCTGGATCTTCGCCGCCATGGCCGCAGGGGTGGGGATGGGATACCTGTGGCCCGAGCCCGTAGGGACCCTGAACCAGATGACCCATGTGGGGACCACCTCCATTCCCATCGCTCTGGGACTCATCCTCATGATGTATCCGCCCCTGGCCAAGGTCCGGTACGAGGAGCTGGGGGACGTGTTCCGGGACTGGAAGATCCTGGGGCTCTCCCTCCTCCAGAACTGGGTCATCGGACCCCTGATCATGTTCTTTCTGGCCGTGTTGTTTCTCCGGGACTACCCGGAGCTCATGGTGGGGGTCATCCTCATCGGCCTGGCCCGTTGCATCGCCATGGTCATCGTCTGGAACGACCTGGCCGGCGGCGACTCGGAGTACGCTGCCGGATTGGTGGCCTTCAACTCCATCTTCCAGGTGCTGTTCTACTCCCTCTACGCCTGGGTCTTCATCACCGTGGTTCCGGCCTGGCTGGGTCTGGAGGGGGCCGTGGTGGACATCACCATGACCCAGATCGCCGAAAGCGTGTTCATCTATCTGGGCATCCCGTTTCTGGGAGGAATGATCACCCGGTTCGTGCTGTTGAAGACGAAGGGGAAGCGGTGGTACCAGGAACGGTTCGTGCCCAGGATCAGCCCCCTGACGCTGGTGGCCCTCCTCTTCACCATCGTCGTCATGTTCTCCATCCAGGGCGAGGCCATCATCCAGCAGCCGGTGGGCGTGCTCCGGGTGGCGGTTCCCCTCCTGATCTACTTCCTGGCCATGTTCGCCGTGACCTTCTTCCTGAGCCGGGCGGCCGGAGCCGACTACCGCCAGACCACCACCCTCTCCTTCACGGCGTCCTCCAACAACTTCGAGCTGGCCATCGCCGTGGCCGTGGGAACCTTCGGAATTGCCCACGGGGCGGCCTTTGCCGCTGTCATCGGACCCCTGGTGGAGGTCCCGGTCCTCATCGCCCTGGTGAACGTGGCTCTCCGGTGGAAGAGGAAATACTTCCCCGAGAGCGAAGGCGAGGTGGACGGCGTGGCGACCTGTGCCGTGCCGTCGGGAGTCTCACCGTCGTCATGACCACGGGAGACACTACCTCGTCAGGGACACCCTCCCCGGCATCGCCGGCCGGTGCCGCGGCTTCTCCCGCCGAGCCTCCCGCCACGGACTGGAGGCGGGAGTGGAAGCCTCTGGCGTGGATCGTGGGGATCTTCCTGGCAGCCTACTTCGTGCCGGCCGGGGCGGATCGGCTCCAGGGCGCTCTCTCGGAGTCTCTGGCCCTGACCCGGGACTACGCCCGGGAACACGTTCTTCTCTGTCTGGTGCCGGCCTTCTACATCGCCGGGGCCATCTCGGTCTTTCTGAACCAGCAGACCGTCCTCCGGTACCTGGGACCGGCGGCCCCCAAACCGGTGGCCTACGGGGTAGCCTCGGTGGCGGGAACGGTTCTGGCCGTGTGCTCCTGCACCGTCCTTCCCCTCTTCGCCGGTATCTACACCACTGGAGCCGGGCTCGGGGCCGCCACGGCCTTTCTCTACTCCGGCCCGGCCATCAACGTCCTGGCCGTCGTCCTCACAGCCAGGGTTCTGGGCGTGGAGATCGGGTTGGCCCGGGCTGTGGGGGCCGTCCTCTTCGCCGTCGTCATCGGCCTCCTCATGCATCTCTTCTTCCGGAAGAGCGAGGCGGAGAGGGCACGGGCTGCCGCCTTTCAGGAGCCGGAAGAGGAGGGAAGGCCCCTGTGGCAAAGCGCCGCCTTCTTCGGCGTCCTGGTAGGGATCCTCGTCATGGCAAACTGGGGGCGTCCCGAGTCGACCGAAGGACTCTGGTACGGGATCTACACCTGGAAGTGGCGGGTCACGGCCATCCTGGGAGTGGGCCTCGGGGTGATTCTGGTCCGGGTCTTCCGGGCGAGGCTGGCTGCCGTGGCTCTGGTCTCGGTGGGCACCCTGGCGGCGGCCCTTCTCGTGCCCGGTGTGCCCGAGGCCCCCTTTGTGACGGCCACGGTGGGGCTTTCGGTCATCACGAGTCGGTCGGGGGGAGAGCTGGGGGAGTGGTTCGCCGCCACCTGGGGGTTCACGAAGCAGATCCTGCCCCTCCTCCTGGCGGGCATCCTGGTGGCCGGGTTCCTCCTGGGCCGACCGGGCCACGAGGGGATCGTCCCCTCGGACTGGATTGCCGGGGCCGTGGGGGGGAACTCCCCGGCGGCCAACGTCTTCGCCTCGGTGGCGGGCGTCTTCATGTACTTCGCCACCCTCACCGAGGTGCCCATCCTCCAGGGACTTCTGGGGAGCGGGATGGGCCAGGGTCCGGCATTGGCCCTCCTCCTGGCCGGGCCGGCTCTTTCCCTGCCCAGCATCCTGGTCATCCGGAGCGTCATCGGGGGGAAGAAGACGGCGGTCTTCGTCGTCCTGGTGGCCATCATGGCCACCGTCACCGGCCTCATCTACGGGAACTTTTGACACTGACCAGAGGCCATGCGATGCTCAGGAGGGAAGAGACAAGGAACGGCAGACCGTCCGGGGCGCCCCCACCGGTTCGCTCCGGCGGGCTTGGCTCCGCGGACCTTTGAGACAGGGGGTGGACCATGATGAGGATCCAGATTCTCGGACCCGGATGTCCTCGCTGCGATGCGTTGGAGGAGAACGTCCGGACGGCGGTGGAGGCCCTTGGGCTGGACGCTCGGATCGAGAAGGTGACGGATGTGGGCGAGATCGCCGGGATGGGGGTCTTCACCACGCCGGCCCTGGCCGTGGACGGCGCCGTCAGGTCCTCGGGCCGGGTTCTGTCGGAGCAGCAGGTGGAGGAGCTTCTCCAGGAGGAGTCCGGCGCGTAGCGGGATTGCCGCCAGACCAGCCCGGGCCGGATCCGTCCCCGCCGCGATTCGTCCCCGCCGCGATCCGTCCCCACTGCATGGACAGGCTCCGGGACACCGCCGTATCCTTCCCCCACCTCAGGTTCTCTCCTCACCCACTTCTTCTCTCCAGGGAGTTCAGGAATGAGACACCTCGTCCGTTGCTTCGGCGCCTGGCCCCTCCTGGCCGTGGCTCTGGCGTTCACCGCCGGAGCGCCCTTCGCTCCCGGTCTCGAGGCCCAGGAAGAGCAGGACAGCTATGAAGCCCTGAAGGAGATCGCCATCATCGAGGAATTGGTGATGGTGCCCATGCGGGACGGCATCCGCCTGGCCACGAACATCTACCGACCGAAGAGCTCCCAGGGGGAGCCGGTGCCCACGATCTTCGTCCGGACCCCCTACAACATGAACATGTGGAGGGACGGCCAGCACCTCACCCGGCGCTACGGGGCCATCCTGGAGGCGGTGCGACGGGGCTATGCCTACGTGAACCAGAACGAGCGGGGCCGCTACTACTCGGAAGGGAACTGGGACATCCTGGGTCCTCCCAAGACCGACGGCTACGACGCCCTCACCTGGATTACCGATCAGCCCTGGTCCAACGGCAAGGTGGGCACCTACGGATGCTCCTCCACCGCCGAGTGGCAGATGGGGTTGGCGGCCCTGGATCACCCGGCTCACGCAGCCATGGTTCCCATGGGTTTCGGAGCCGGGGTGGGCCGCATCGGAGACTGGTACGAGCAGGGGAACTGGTACCGGGGAGGGGCCGAGCAGATGCTCTTCTTCACCTGGCTCTACGGGGTCCAGAACACCCAGCGGCCACGCTTCCACCGGGACACGCCCCGGCAGGACCTGATCCGTCTTTCCCGCTACTTCGACCTGGCCCCGGAGATGCCCGGGGTGGACTGGACCGAGGCCCTGTGGCACCTGCCCGTAGAGGACATGCTCCGGAACGTGGACGGGCCCAAGGGGATCTTCGCCGATCCCGCCCCGGTGGCCACCGGGGGCGAGATGATCCAGCGCACGCCCAACGACTCGGCCTGGTACAAGGGGGGGCTCTACCACGATGATGAGCCCTTCGGCGTTCCCAGCCTGTGGTTCATGTCCTGGTACGACGTCTCCATCGGCCCGAACCTGGCCATCTTCAACCACGTGCGGGAGAACGGCGTGGACGCCGAGACCCGCCAGAACCAGTTCGCCGTGGTGGCCCCGGTGACCCACTGCGCCTACACCCGGGCCCGGGAGAACACGGTGGTGGGGGAGCGGAGCGTGGGGGACGCCCGCTGGGACTACGACGAGCTCATCTACTCCTGGTGGGACCACTGGTTGAAGGGTGAACCCAACGCCCTCCCCGACACCCTTTCCCGGGTCCGCTTCTACACCATGGGCTCCAACGAGTGGAGCACGGCGTCGGCCTGGCCGCCGCCGGCGGCGGAGATGGTGACCTACTACCTGGATTCCGGGGGTCAGGCGAACACCCTGTCCGGGGATGGGGTCCTGGTCCGGCAGCGCCCCGACGACGACTCCCCTCCGGACCGCTTCACCTACGATCCCATGGATCCGGTGGTCTCCTATGGGGGCAACGTCTGCTGCATCGGCGGGGCCATCGACGCCGGCTCCTTCGACCAGAGCGACATCGAGGCGGAGCGTGACGACATCCTGGTCTACACCACCGAGCCCTTCACCGAGGCCACGGAGGTGAGCGGGACCGTGGAGGTGACCCTCTACCTTTCCTCCGACGTGAAGGACACGGACCTGACCGTCAAGCTCCTGGACGTCTATCCCGACGGACGGGCCTTCAACCTGGACGAGACCATCCAGCGGGTGCGCTACCGGGAAGGCTACCACCGGCAGGTCTTCATGGAGCCGGGAGAGGTCTACGAAGTGGAGGTGAGCCCCATGTCCACCTCCAACACCTTTCTCCCGGGCCACAGTCTCCGCATCGAGGTGTCCAGCTCGAACTTCCCCCGCTTCACCCGGAACCTGAACACCGGGGGCCGGAACTACGACGAGACGGAAGGCGTGGTGGCCCGCAACGTCATCCACCATTCTGCCCGGTACCCTTCCCGGATCCGGGTACCCGTGGTCAGGCAGTAGAGGGGCTGTCGAACAGGGGGCGGTCCGGGCTCCTCCCCCTGGCTCGGCAGCTCTCCAGGCCCGGACGAAGGAAGGGGAGGACCGTCGGATCCGACGGCCCTCCCCTCTTTCATGCTGCCACCGGGAGGGCTGGACACAAAGAGCTCTCCCGGGAAGCCGGCGGCACGACTAGCGGCGCATGACCTCGATCTCCACCCGCCGATTCTGGGCACGGCCCTCGTCCGTGTCGTTGCTGGCGATGGGCTGACTCTCGCCCTGACTCCGGATGGTGAACTGGCTGGCCTGCAGGGGCGTGAAGGTCTCCACCAGGAAGTCCCGGACGGATTCGGCTCTCCGCTGGCCCAGGTCCATGTTGTACTCCTCGGTGCCGATGGAGTCCGTGTGCCCTTCCAGCAGGATCCGGGCACCCTCGATGCTCATCAGGGTGTCGCCGATGGCCTGGAGGTTGTCCTTCCCATCCTCGGTGAGAACGGCGGAGTCGAACTCGAAGTTGATGTCCTCGAAGGTGAAGGTCCGGGGCTCCGGCTCCGGCTCCGGCTCCGGAATCGTGCAGCCGCGGCTGTCCACCCGGTCGCCTCGGGGGGTGTCGGGGCACTCGTCGATCCCGTTGGGCACCCCGTCGTTGTCCGAGTCCAGAGCGCAGCCACGGTCGTCCACCTCGGCACCACGGGGGGTGTCGGGACACCGGTCCAGGCCGTCGTACACCCCGTCCCCGTCACCGTCCGTGGGGCATCCCTGGGAATCCACCCGGGCGCCGGTGGGGGTGTCGGGGCAGTTGTCCTGGTAGTCGGCCACGCCGTCCCCGTCCGAGTCCACGGGGCAACCCCGGGCGTCCACCTCCACGCCCCGGGGGGTGTCCGGACAGGCGTCGTTCTCGTCCGAGACCCCGTCACCGTCGGCGTCCTTGGAGCCGAAGAAGTAGGAGATGCCTCCGGAGAAGGAGTAACCCCAGAAGGTCTCATCCGCAGAGTATTGTGTGGCCTCCTGGGTCACGTCTTCCAGGGCCGAGGGGATCTGGAACATCCGGAAGTCACCCATCAGGGCCAGATTCTCCAGGAGGTAGAGCCGCGTTCCGGCCCCGTAGGTGAACCCGAAGTCCATCTCCGAGTCGCCCACCTCCGGGCTCCAGTAGGCCGAGGTCGCTCCCCCCACGGCATAGAGGTCCACCCGGTCGTGGAGTGGGAGGGTGTAGCCCAGCAGCCCGCTGAAGTAGTAGCTGTCCAGGTCGATGACGCCGCCGCCTATGGGGCGCATGTCCCAGGGGAAGTAGCGGGCGTCGAGTCCCACGGAGAGGCCCAGGGGGAAGTGGTAGGCCAGACCGGCCCCGAACTGGATGTTCTGGTCCGGGTCCAGGAAGTAGACGCCCTCGTCGGGGTCGAACTCGTAGTCGTCGTCGAAACTACCCATGAAGGCCGAGATCTCCCAGGGACCCCGGTCGGCGGGTTTCGTCTTCTGTGCCGAGGCCAGGGAGGGAGGGATGAGGAACACGAGTGCGATTACCAGGGCCCAAAACGATCGGGTGCTCATGGCGGTCCTTTCGTCGAAAAACCCGAAAATCCCAAACTCGGAATGGAGGCTGTGGATGAAGTGCTTCAATTTTGGCGAAAGGGTCTGGCGGTGGCAACGGTAAAATTCCGTCTCCCATGGCCCCCGGAGCAGGCCCATTCCCCTGCGGAATACAGGGAGGCCCGGGTGGGGGGCAACCCGACCCGGGCCTCTTGTTCACCGGGCCCTTGAAAAGGATCCCCGGCATCCTGTCTTTTCCCCTGCTCCCGAGGCCCCTCCGGGCCTCCCTTTCGAGCCTCCTTTCGAGGCCTCCTTCCGTGGCCTCCTTCCTCCGTCGCCCTTCAGGGCCTCCCTATCGGGCCTTCCCTACCGGCTCACCAGCCCCCTGGCCACCAGGAGGGCGTCGATGGAGGGTTCCCGGCCCCGGAAATTCCTGTAGAGCTCCATGCCGGGACGGGTCCCGCCCCGGGAGAGGATCTCGTCCCGGAGGGCCTGGGCTACCTCCGGGGCGAAGAGGTCTCCCGTCTCCTTGAAGGCCTGGAAGGCATCCTTGTCCAGGACTTCGGCCCACAGGTAGGCGTAGTACCCTGAAGAGTAGCCGCCGCTGAAGATGTGGTTGAAGTACGTGCTCCGGTACCGGGGGATGATCTCGTCCATGAGGCCGATCCGGGCCATCTCCTCATCCTCGAAAGCTCTGGCGTCGTGTTCCGCCGGCTCGGCCAGGGTGTGCCAGGCCATGTCCAGGTAGGAGGCGGCCATGTACTCCACGGTGATGAACCCCTGGTTGAAGGTTCCCGACGCGTCCAGCTTCTCGATGAGCTCGTCCGAGAGGGGGTCTCCGGTCTCGTAGTGGAGGGCGTAGTGCTGGAGCACCTCCGGCTCGCTCATCCAGTTCTCCATGATCTGGGAGGGCATCTCCACGAAGTCCCGGGGGACGGAGGTCCCTCCCAGGGAAGCGTACCGGACGTCGGAGAGGAGCCCGTGGAGGGCATGCCCGCACTCGTGGGCCAGGGTGAGGGCGTTGTCGAAGGTGATGAGGGCCGGCTCGTCCCCGGAAGGGGAGGGGAAGTTGAAGTTCGTGGTGACCACCGGGGTGGTCTCCCCGCCCAGCTCCTTCTGCTTCCGGAGGCTGTTCATCCAGGCGCCGCCCCGCTTGCTGGGCCGGGCGAAGAAGTCCATGTAGAGGACCCCCAGGTGGCTGCCGTCCGCCTCCCGCACCTCGAAGACCTGCTGATCCGGATGCCACCGGGGCAGGTCCTCACGCTCGTGGAAGGTGATGCCGAACAGGTTGTTGGCCACCCAGAATACGCCGTCCCGCACCGCTTCCACCGAGAAGTAGGGTTGGAGCTCCGCCGGGTCCAGGTCGAACCGTGCCTTGCGCACCCTCTCGGTGTAGTGGCGCCAATCCCAGGCCTCCAGCTCGCCCTCCACGCCCTCCTGGTTCATCATCTCCTGGAGGTCGTCCCGCTCCTGGCGAGCTTTGTCCAGGGCCGGGGCCCAGACCTCGTCCAGGAAGTCCATCACCCGATCCGGCGTCCGGGCCATGTTGTCGGAGAGGACGAAGTGGGCGTGGGTCTCGTAGCCCATGAGATCGGCCCGCTCCGCCCTCAGGGCCGCCATCCGGGCCAGGATCTCCTTGTTGTCGTGCTCGTTGTCGTTGTCCCCCCGCATGGCGTAGCCCATGAAGATGTCCCGGCGGAGCTCCCGGTTCGGGGAGGACTCCAGGAACGGGTTGATGCTGGGCCTCTGGAGGGTGAAGGACCACCCGCTGTCATGCCCCCTGCGCTGGGCTTCGGCGGCGGCCAGGGAGACCAGGTTGGCCGGCAGGTTCCCCAGATCCGCCGTGTCCGTGACGTGGAGCTCGTAGGCGTTGGTCTCAGCCAGGACGTTCTCCCCGAACTGTTGGGAGAGCTCGGCCAGCTCGGCATTGATCTCCCTCATGCGGGCTTTGGCCTCGTCGTCCAGGGCCGCACCGCTGCGAACGAACTGCTTGTGGGTCTCCTCCAGGAGCTTGTCCGCTTCCGGCGACAGGTCCAGCTCCTCCCGCTGCTGGAAGACGGCGTCCACCCGCTCCCAGAGGGCCTGGTTCAGGATGATGTCGTCGTAGTGGGCCGAGCGCTCCGGGGCCATGGTCCGGGCCACCTGCTGCAGGGTGTCGTTCGTGTGGGCCCCGTTCACCGCCCCGAAGACGTTGCCCACCCGGGTGAGGGTGCTTCCCGACATCTCCAGTGCTTCGATGGTGTTCTCGAAGGTGGGGGGATCCGGGTCGTCCGCGATGGCCTGGATCTCCTCCTTGTGCTCGGCCATGGCCTCCCGAAAAGCGGGTTCGTAGTGCTCGTTCTCGATGAGGTCGAAGGGCGGCACTCCGAACTCGGTGTGCCATTCCGCCAGGAGGGGGTTGTCGTGCCCGGACACATCGCTGGGCGTCATCCCGGCCTGGTCGGCACAGGCGGTCATGACCATGGCGCTGAAGGCGAAGAGGAACGTGGTGCGAAGCAGGGCGGCTGTCGCGTTGGACACCGGGCGCGAGATCCCCGGGCGGAGCCCGGCGGACGGCAAGAGCTTTCTCAAGGGGAGCCTCCTTGACTAGGTTGGATGCCCACAACCTAGCACACGGGAGCGCCGGGGAAAGGTGGGAGGGGAGCCAGTTCTGTCTCGTTCTTTCGCAGGGGACACCATGAAACCGTCGAAGATCAGCCGCCGCAGCTTTGTCAACGCCCTTCCCCTCACCGTTCTGGCCACACCGGCGGGCCTCTCCGGAGCCCTGAGCCGGGGAGCCCCGGACGAAGCCCTTCCCCCTTGTATGAACCCGTCGGCCTTCTCCAGCAACGCTGACCGGGCGGGTGAAGCAGGAGTCCAGGAGGTGGACCAACACGGGTTCGCCGGTCCCTTCAGCCCCGAGGAGGAGGCTGCGGTGGCTGCGTCGCCCCTGGCCAGGGAGATCGCCGGCCTCCACGGCCAGGGTTACTCCTGTTCGGAGATGATGCTCCTGGCCGTGCTCCGGGTCTACGGGCTCCCGGAGAACCACGTGGGCGCCGCCGGCGTCTTCGGGGGCGGGATCGCCCGGGGGGACCTCTGTGGCCTGTTGACCGGAGGGCTCATGGCCATCGGCCTGACGGCCGACGCCTGGTTCCAGGACCGGAGGGCCATGCGTGCGGCATCCCGGGAGGCATCCAACACCTACTGGGACTGGTGGGCCGCCGTGGGCGACATCCACTGCCCGGGGCCCATGGAATCCCATCCCACCACGGAAATGTTCGTCCGCATGACCCAGCGTACGGGGCTGAAGGTGGAAGAGGTCATCCGGGGGATGCGGGCGAAGGTGGGCTGAGCTTCGACTCGGCGCTGGATCCGGCCCGCTCCACAGGTGGGCCGCCGCTCCCCGGGGAGACTCCGGAAGGCCTCCGGCTCAACCTGCCGGGGGGATCCTGAGATCAGGGCTCCGCTTCCCCGGCGGCTGCGACCTTTGCCGAGCGGCCGCCCAGTCCCGAGGGGCCTCCCAGAATGGTGGCCACGGCCATGTTCCCGGTGACGTTCGCCGCCGTGAGGACCATGTCGGGAACCAGGTCCAGGGCGATGAGGATGCCGATGCCTTCCAGGGGCAGACCGAAGGCCTGGTAGATGGGAGCCAGGACGAACAGCCCGCCGCTGGGAATGCCCGGGGAGTAGAAGCTCAGCAGCCCCATGAACCCGGCCAGGGCGGCCCACTCCAGAGCCCCCAGCTCCACACCGAAGAGGGAAGCCACCAGGAACGTGCCGGCGATCCGGGTCATGGGGGAGGCGTACTTGAAGACGGAGACGGCGGCGGGAAGGACGAGTCCGCTCACCTCTTCCGGCAGCTTCAGGGTGGTTTCCGCCTCCTCCAGCATGGGGGGAAGGGAGGCCAGGGAAGATCGGGTGCTGAAGCCCACGGCCTGGGGCGGCAAGCAGGCTCGGGCGAAGAGCCCCATGGGGACTCCTCCCACGATCCGGACCAGAGGGTAGAGAGCCAGGATGGCCAGGGTGAGGAGGATGGCCACCACCACCAGGAACCCCGCCACCGCCCGGAGGACGGACAGTCCCGTCTGAGCCCCCAGGTCCATAGTGAGGGCGAAGACACCGATGGGGGCCGTGGCCAGGATCCATTCCACCACCACCAGGATGGTCCTGGAGACCGCCTCCGCCGCCCGGGTGATGAGCTCCCGGTACTCCGGCGTGATGCGGGTGGCGGCCAGGCCGAAGATCACGGTGAAGATCACCAGGGGAAGGATGTTTCCTTCGGCGGCCGCCTGCACGGGATTGGATGGCAGGAGGCCCACAAACCAGTCCCGGAAGGGGGGAAGAGTCACGTCGGAGACGGCGTCGGGGGTGGCGAGCTCGGGGATCGTCACCTCGTCGGCTCCCAGGATCCGGTAGAGGGCCGGGGCCAACAGGCCTGCCAGGGAGGTGGTGCAGGCCACGAGCCCGATGAACCAGGCCAGGGCCCGGCCCCCGATGCGGGCCACGGTGCCGGCCCCGGTGGAGGTGATTCCGGCCAGGAGCAGGGACACCAGTAGGGGAATCACCGTCATGCGGATGGCGTTCACCCAGAGGGCTCCCACGGGCTCCACCCAGGCCATCACCGTGGCGCCCCAGCCCGTCTCCGCCGGGGCCAGGAGGATCCCGGCCGTCAGGCCCAGGACCAGGCCCGCGAGAACCTGGGCGGTGAGGGAGACCCGGGGGCTGTCTTCAGGCACCCCACACCTCCTCGAAGACCCTGAGGAAGTTCTCCCCCAGGATCCTCCGGATGTCGAGATCGGAGAAGCCCCGTTCGGAGAGCCGCTGGGCTACTTTGACGATCTGGGCGTAGTCGTCGAACCCCTCCACGTTCCGCTCCGGAGAGGTGATGTCGGCGGTCACGTACCGGTCGTACTGCTCCGTGATGTTCGGGAAGGGGATGGCCCCCCACACGTCGGCCTCATGCTGGGGGTAGGTGCCGATGGACAGGTCCGTGCTCATGCCGATGGCCTCCGTCCCCCCGGTCCGCTGGGCCACGTGATCCATGAGATCGATGTAGTCGTCCACGTCCGGACGGCCCCGGGTGCCTGGCTTCATGACCAGGGGCCCCCAGGAGCACAGGCCCACGACCCCACCCCGGGAAGCACAGGCCAGGATCTGCTCGTCGTCGATGTTCCGGGGGTTCGGGACCCGGGCGGCGGGGTTGGAGTGGCTGAACACGCAGGGGTGGGTGCTCCGCTCCGCAATCTCCAGGGTCGCCCGTTTCCCCGTGTGGCTCAGGTCCAGGACGATCCCCAGGCGGTTGCACTCCTCCACTACCAGCGCTCCGAATCGGGTGAGGCCCCCGTCCGTCCGATCGAGGCAGCCGTCGGCCAGCTGGTTCGTGGCGTTGTAGGCCAGGAGCATCATGCGCAGGCCCAGGTCGTGGAAGGCCTTCAACCGGTGGAGCTCCAACCCGATCCAGTCTCCGTCCTGAGCCGCCAGGAGGAGCCCCGCCTTGCCCTCCTCCTTGGCCCGGCGGATGTCTTGCACCGTCCTCACGATGGGAAGATGGGGATATTCCCGGCTCAGCCAGTGCCAGTAGAGGATGCCCTCCATGGCCGAGGCCGGTGTGGCGTGGGGATCCCAGGCGGTGACGGCGTAGGTGGTGACGCCGTGGCGATGCCCGTGGTGGAAGTCCCCGTCGGGCCACATCTGCATGCATGCGTCCACGAAGATGTAGGGATGGTCCTCCTCCAGCAGGGAGTGGGTGGCCTTCCCGTGGACCTGCTGGGGTGTCCTATCGGGGCCCCGGGGGGCTCCGGCCCTCACCCCGCCTCGCCCGCCTCCGGCGTCTTCGGGGCTCAGGGAAGCGCCCAGGGACGCCAGGGCGGCACCTCTCAGGAAGTCGCGGCGATGCAGGGTCATGATGATACCCTCCCAGAGGGGTCAGAATGGATGGCAGGTGAGGGAAGTGGGGATGCCGGGAGCCTCCCGGAGGGCCTGGTGCCACGCATCCCCGGCCACACCTCTCCTGCGGGCCTCGCACAGGAATTCCCGGGCCTCGTCCACCCGGTCCAGGTGGGCCAGGGCCCGTCCCATGAGGAGCATCACCCGGGGGTTCACCCGGTTCCAGTCGTCGTAGACCCGGGGATTCGTTTCGGCCCGGGCCTGGAGCCAGGCCGGATCCGGCTGGATCCAGGGTTGGAGGAG
>Ga0207797_1001986_pt1 | contig 14514 bp, 15 predicted proteins | sample PRCRCaboRojoPR_6_FD_187275 | JGI IMG/M metagenome (GOLD analysis project Ga0207797, IMG submission 187275) | Marine sediment microbial community from Cabo Rojo, Puerto Rico - PR CR 10% Liquid 1 (SPAdes) | ecosystem: Environmental > Aquatic > Marine > Coastal > Sediment | place: Cabo Rojo, Puerto... | reverse complement strand
CGCTCCCATTCTCCCGGCTCCAGGAGCGCGTGGACGTCGAGGACTCCGGGCGGTTCAACTACCACCTGACCCGACTGCAGGGTGTCCTCGTCGTCAAGCGCGAGGACGGCTACGCCCTGACCGGCACCGGCCGTGCGTTCGCCGCCCTCGTCGGGCCCGGGCCCGAGTCGGTCGATCCGGTCTCGACCGAGTGAGGACATCAGGTTCACTCGGCAGCCTGATGTCGCGTCCGGTCGGCAGCCTGCCGTCGCGTCCGGTCGGCAGCCTGCTCCCGATGACGGCAGGGGTGAGACCTCCGAACCACCTTCTACGGGGACAGCGGACCGCCGTCGGGCCCCGCTGTGATACCCCAGGACCCGACCCACGGCTCGAGTGTCGAATCTATTTCCGTTCCCCACCCCACGCGGGACCATGCAATCGGTCTGGTTAGCCGCCGGCGGTGGTGCCCTCGTCGTCCTGCTCCTCGTGGTCGTCCTGTGGCGGCGCCGCGGCTCCGACGCCGGCGCCTCGCGCCGCGCCCACGAACGGGCCCAGGGTCGCGAGCCGCCGGTCGAAATCGGCGAGAGCTACGAGATGGGGATTACGGAGTTTACCGACCACCACTCCGGTGAGCAGGTTGCGGTGGGAAAAGTCGAGGGGTTCGTCGTCTTCACCGAGGGCGTCCCCGGCGGCCTCGCGGAAGGCGACGCCATCCGCGCGACGATCACGTCCTTCAACCGCGGGGGCACCTCCGCCGACGCGACGTTCGACGAGACGGTCTGAGACGGGGCGCCCGGAGCTCCGAACCAACTTCTCACGATGTATCAGACAGGAGGTCGAGCGCACGCAATATTCATCGACGTTTGAGTCGTGAGGAAAATGCAGTTTTTCGGTATCTGAATAGCGTCACAGCAGACGACGGACCACTCCGATTCATCAGCCTACACCTGTTAGATCACGGGAGTTTTGGATATTTAATCGAAACAAAATTATTTGAGTCGGCCAGTACAAGACCGAGGAGAATGACTGACTCGAATCCAGGATCCTGGACGGTGAGTATGAGCGGGCGTGAGCGCGTCCGGCACGTCGTTGAGTTACTGGACGAGCCGACGCCAGTGCAAGAAATCGCGGATCGGGCAAACGTCTCTCGCGCGACAGCTGACGATGAACTCCAGCGACTGCAGAGTGACGACTGGGTCACGGAAACGACTGTCGACGGGACGAAGGCGTACGATCTGAATCCCGTACGAATGCTCTTCGACGAGGTGACGGACCTGATCGAGGCCCACTCGCGAGACGAACTGGAGAGCCAGCTCACGGAACTGAAGGAGGAACAGGAAGAACTGGCTACGGAGTACGACGTCAGTTCCCTCGACGAGTTCCGGGAGCAACTCGCGGATGAGGAGTTCTCGGCTGAGGAGCTCCGTGAGCGGCGTAACGTGATCGCCACGTGGGAGGCGCTCAACACGGAACTCGGACTCGTGAAACACGCCCTCCAACTGTATGATGACGTCGTGGAACTCTCGTCACCGCGGACGGACTCTCCCTCGACACTCGCCTAATGGTCGTTTTCCTCGCTAACCGCGCGAACTTGCAGAGCAAGGGGCTCCACGACCGCATCCAGAACCGGCTCAGCGGTGAGTTCGCGCACGTTCGCCGACGACGTGCTGAGCCGCGTGAGGCCGGCCCGTACCGAGTCGTCGCTGAGGTAGACCCACGCCAGTTCCTCGGTGACGACGAGTACCCGGTGTCGATCGCGCGAGTCGAGATTGGGTTTCAATTGCGGACCGGCGACCCGTACGAGTACTACTGGGTCAACTGGATCGAGCCAGATCGGAGTCTGCTATTGGGCTGGCACCAGGTCGATACCCACGATGACCTCGGGCCAGTCCATCTGCAAGTTGCCGTCGGTGCGAAAACCGTCGCACACGAACCAGCGGAGTTGATCGATTCACATCCGCTGGACGTCGTCGAGCGCAGGCTCAACGCACTTCGAGACGCGGTCCTCGCTGTCGAGTGGGAACAGGGACGCCCCGTTGGACTCGATTCCACTGCCACGGGACGTGAGTAGCTCTGTAGTTTGGTGAGGTCTGAGCGGCACCAGAAGTCAGCTAGTCGCTCGTGTACATGAGTACGTACACAGGCACGTACACAGGTACGTATTCGAGATACTCTGCGCAGTAACAACTGACTGGATCGAAGTGCGACCACAGTCGGGACTCTCGGTCGGTAAATCGGTTCCAAGAAACGCTGGAGAATCGCCCGCGCAGCACCGCAGGCATTTGAACTCTGAATCTTATGCCGCCTCTCCGATTTGAATAGCCGGTAGACGGTCCTGCTCGCTCGCTCCGCTCACTGTGCGGGCGTGCGACTACCGTACTCAAATCGGCTCGGGGGCCTTTTCGCTGCTCACCGGCTCGGTCGCGTTGCTCCCTCGCTGGTTCGCAGGAAAATGCCGCCTCCCCGATTTGAACGGGGGACAGCTCGATCTTCAGTCGAGTGCTCTCCCAGTCTGAGCTAAGGCGGCGCGGGTGACGGTCCGGGGACCGGGGAAAAAAGAATTTCGAATGGCCCGCCGCTGGCGGGATCCGGGCCACCCGGGACGCGAGCCGGCCCGACCTGTCTCAGGGCATGTACATGTCCGTAACCTCGGCGACGTAGCCACAGTCCTCGCAGACGTACTCGTCGCCCTCCGTCGGGGCCAGTCTACCGCCGCACTCGGGACACGTCGTCCCCGTCACGCTCTTCTCCATCGCTCCGCACTCGGCCGTCGGACAGCATAAAGGCCTCGCCGGGGTCGAGTCGTGACGCCGCAAGAAGGGGATAGTCGGAACCTCCCGCGCTCCGTTCCCCCAGTCGCTGGCGTCTCCCCGTTCTCACCGACACCCGACCGCAGGTACTTGCCCCCGGCGCTCGAAGGGCGGCCATGCCCGCGGACGCACCCGAGGTGACCCACGAGCGGCCGGATAGCCCGATTCACACCACCGGCGTCGACCACATCACGGTCTGGGGGAGCAACGAGGAGGCCACGCTCCGGTTCTACCGGGACCTCCTCGGCATGCCCCTGGTCCTCCGCCAGCCCAACCTCGACGACCCGGACCAGACCCACCTGTTCTTCGACACCGGCGACGGCCGGCTACTCTCTTTTTTCGTCTCCGACGAGCGGACGTCGAACGCGCGGCCCAACCCGACCCAGGTCGGCGGAGTCCACCACCTCTGCTTCAGCGTCGACCCCGAGCGCTACGAGGAGGTGATGGCCGCCCTCGACGAGGCCGGCAAGGGCTACAACGTCTTCGACCGCGGCGTCTTCCACTCGCTGTACACCCGCGACCACGACGGGCTCGTCATCGAACTCGCGGCGGACAAGTACGACGTCCCGGCCGACCGCCGCGGCGAGGTGCTCGCGACGGCCCAGCGCCTCCGGGTCGAGGACGGGGCCGAGTACGCCAAAGACGAGCACCTCCAGGCAGCACTCGAGGAACTCGGCCTGGAGGCGACGCCGTACGACCTCCCGTCGGCCGGCAGCGGCGTCGGCGACGTCGGGTGAGCGGCCTGGGGCAGGGCGGGACGGGACGGCGGCGGACCGATAACTTAAGCATACTTCGTGTTGAGGCGGGGGACAGGAGGACGCCAGGTCTGTGCGGACCCGTGGCCCGCGCCGACCGGCACTCGAGAGACAGATGGTATCGACCGACACGTCGATCGCGGTACTGAGCACGACCTGCCTTGAGGTCCCGCCGTCGGGCTACGGGGGGCTGGAACTGATGGTCTACCACCTCTGTACGGAGCTGGGCGACCGCGGGTACGACGTCACCTGCGTCGGGCCCCAGGGAACGGACATCGAGGGCGTCGACGTCCTCGAGACGACCCGGCCCTCGGACACCAGCGACTGCTTCCGCAAGGAACCCCGGGCCTACGAGGCCTACGCCGAGCACCTCCAGGAATTCGACCTGGTGATCGACCACTCCTGGCAGAAACTCTCCTACCGCCGGGCCCAGGACCACCCCGACGAGATGGCCGACACGACGATCGTGGGGGTCTGGCACGGCATGCCGAACTTCGTCCCCAAGCCCGTCGAGCGGCCGAACTTCTGTTCGGTCAGCAGGGCCGCCGCGGCGGCCTGGACCGACCACCTCGGGTTCGAGGTCCGGCACGTCTACAACGGGATCGACCGCTCGCGGTACCCGCTCCAGGAGGAGAAAGGGGACTACGTGATGACGCTGAACCGGATCACGCCCGAGAAGGGCATCCTCGAAAGCGTCGACCTCGCCGACGAACTGGGCGTCCCGCTCAAGGTCGTCGGCGAGGACCAGTTCGTCGACGACCTCGAGTACGTCGTCGAGGTGATGCGCCGGTGCGGACGGTCCCGGTACGCGGAGTACGTCGGCCAGGTCGACCAGGAGGAGAAAGTCGAATTGCTCCAGGGGGCCCGCGGGCTGGTTTTGCTGCCCCAGCGTCCCTACAAGGAAGCCTTCGGCCTGGCGGCCGTCGAGGCGATGGCCACCGGGACGCCCGTGCTCGCGATGGACAACACCGGTCTCGGCGAGGTGGTCCGGACGGTCCAGGACCGGGGTGCCTACGACAACCGCGCCGTCCTCGCGGCCGACCTGGAGCGTCTCGTGGACGACGGCGGGCGCTTCCCCGGGCCGGAAGCGCTCCGCGAAGGGGTCCGCGAGCACTTCTCCGTCGAGCGGATGACCGACGTCTACCTCGAGCGGGCCGCCGAGGCGCTCGAGGGCGGCTGGTAGCATCGGGGGCGGGTAGTACCCATCGGGGGCGGGTAGTACCCTTCGAGCGCGGGTGGTCGCCGGCACATATTCCCGACCGCTGGGCCTGCGAGCGGTTGTTATCCCCGCGCAACTCGTCGATTGTCCATGGACAGAAAGTCACTCGCCGCCCTCGGCCTCGTCGGGGGTCTCCTGGCCGCGACCGGCGCCTGGAACCTGTACCTCCGGGCGAAGACCGAATCGGTTCCCTACCGCGTCGTCGCCACCGTCGGCGACGTCGAACTCCGGCGCTACCCCGCGCTCGTCCAGGTGGAGACGACCGCCCCCTCCCAGAACGCCGCCTTCGGGCGGCTCTTCCGGTACATCAGCGGGGCGAACGAGCCCGGGACCGAGGTGTCGATGACGACGCCGGTCGAACTCGACGAGGGTGGCGCCAGCATCGAGATGACGGCCCCCGTTGCCGTCTCGCCGGTGGGTGGACGGCGCGCTGACGAGTCGGGCGGGTCAGCGAGCACGGGCGCCGACGAGGAACAGGGCGAGGGGGTCAGGATGGCCTTCTTCCTGCCGGCCGAGTACGGCGTCGACGACGCCCCCAGGCCCGCCGACGACCGGGTCGACCTGGTCGCCGTCCCCGAGCGGACTCTCGCCGTGCGGCAGTTCTCCTGGTTCCCGAGCGAGGCGCGCGTCGACCGCGAGGGCGAGGCGTTGCTGGCGTCGCTGGCCGAGCACGAGGTCCCGGTGGTCGGCGAGCCCTTCTTCCTGGGGTACGACGCGCCGTGGACGCTGCCGTTTCTGCGGCGGAACGAGGTGGCCGTGGAGGTCGAGTCGGAGTCGGGTGGGTGAGCAGGGCAGGTGACAAACTGCTCGACCGGACGGTCGTCAAAGATCGCTTGGTCCTGAAGGAAGAACTCCTCGGCATCGTCTGGGGCCTCCACGAGGAGGAAGGCCCGTCCCCGTACCGTCCTGGGCTGATCCCACCCGCAGCACCATGGGCGGAGGATTCGGACGGTTAGAAACCGCAGGCACCGCGAGTGGGTTCGGGCGGAACGTACGTACCCCGTTCGTCACGTACCCCGTTCGTCCTCTTCCCCGCCGATTTCGCACTCGCCACGACTCCTCACGGGGTTCGTGAGATCATTCGTACTACCAGCTATCATTTCGGAAACTACATATCTTGTACTCACCGTTTCCAGATATCGTGACAGCCGTAATACAACTCGCTATTTGAAGGAAAGCGGCTCGGGAACCCCAGTGCTCGGTAGTACGAGCCGCTCTCCTGCGTGTCACTGAATGGCGCCACCGTTCGCGAATAGGTATGGAAGGGTTACGAACCGTTCGAGATTCGAGACATGGCTTCCCAGGACGGATCTGTTTCCGGCGGTTCGATGGGCTGGTCGTCGGCGTATACACCAGCGCCCGCCTCGACTTGCCCGACGACGGCTGCCGGAGTACCGCGGTCTTCGAGCGCGGCGACGACGTGGGCAGCATCTGCTGGGGCCACAGTAATCAGCAACGACCCACAGCTGGTCACGTGCCAGGGATCGACGTCGATTACGTCACACACGGTAGCAACGCCCTCGGCCAGTGGAACCGCCGTCGAATCTAGTTCGAACCGGACGCCTGCACCGGTAGCCATTTCAACCAGGCCGCCAGCGACACCGCCCTCGCTCGCGTCGTGCATCGCCGTGATCTGGCCAGCGTCGTGTGCTGCGAGCGCGTCCGCCACCGCCGGAATCTCGTCGACACGTTCCTGTGCGGTCGCGATCGTTTCCGCCGGGAGTCCGAGTGCCTCGGGATACAGCGTCGAAATCAGGCCGGTTAGTTCCGCCGCGGGACCAGTCGACATGACGATGGCGTCCCCTGGGGATGCGCGGTCTGGACGAACGATATCATCCGGATCGCCGATACCAAAAGCCGTCGCGCCACCGAACCAGGAGCTCGCGACACCGAGATAGTGGCCGGCGTGAGTCGCGACGACGCTCACGCCAAGATCGCGTGCGTGTGCATCCATGCTGTGCCAGACCTCGCCGAGCGTGTCCGTCGAGAACTCCCTCGGAAGCGTCAGGCTGACGGAGAGGTGTGACGGCGCGATCCCGGAGACAGCGACGTCCGAGAGGACGATATCGATCGCGAGCTGACCGGCCCGTTCGAGTCCGAGTGCCGGCAGGATCGACAATGGATCCGTCGCGGTGACGAGCGCGTTCTCTCCGACCTCGAGTACGCCGAAATCGATTCCGGCGGTCGGGCCCAGCGAAACGTCATCGCGGTCGGCACCGAGATTCGGCGCGATCACGCGGTCGAAAAAGTCCGCGTCGACCTTGCCGAGATCAGTCATCCGTTCTCCAGAACGGTGACGTCGGTCGGATCGAAGCCGAGCGTGATCGCCCCGCTCGGCGCCTCGCTGGCTGCCGCCCGGACGAGCAGCGAGTAGCCCTGCCAGGCGCAGTGGACGCGGTACGCGTCGCCCATGAACTCCGCCGCGTCGACAGTAGCCGATAGCGCCACAGGCGCTGTTCCATTGCCAAGCGTGATCGCTTCCGGACGAATCGAGAGCGTTACCCGGTCAGCCCCTGCTGGCAATTGCGGGACGGAAATCACCGTCTCGCCGTCGCCCGTACTCTTGCCGTGGCCCGTTCTCTTTCCGCCATTCGTTGACCGCGTGGTCACGTCGACGCGCGGCGGATCGGTCGAGACGACCTCGCCGTCGAGGAGGTTGTTGTCGCCGACGAACTCGGCGACGAATCTCGTTGCTGGCTCGCGGTAGATCCTCTCCGGCAGGCCGACCTGCTCGACTTGGCCATCGTTGATAACTGCGACGCGATCGCTGATCGCCAGGGCCTCCTCCTGGTCGTGGGTGACGTAGATCGTCGTAATCGACAGTTCCTGCTGGATATCCCGAATTACGACGCGCAACCGTTCGCGCAGGCGCGCGTCGAGTGCAGAGAGCGGTTCGTCCAGTAGGAGCACGTTCGGTCGGGGTGCGAGTGCACGGGCCAGCGCGATCCGCTGTTGCTGGCCACCGGAGAGCTCCTCCGGATTGCGGTCGCTCATATCGCCCATATCGACGAGGTCAAGGAGGTTCTCGGCACGCTCCTCGGCGTCGACGCCCTCCGGTGGACGGCGGTAACGCAGGCCGTAGGCGACGTTCTCACGGACGGTCATGTGCGGGAAGAGGGCGTAGTCCTGGAAGACGACACCAACGTTCCGGTCCTCCGGCGGCACGCCGGCGACGTTTTCACCGATTTCGACGGTTCCGGCCTCCGGCTCCTCGAAGCCGGCGATGGTCCGGAGGAGCGTCGTCTTCCCACAGCCCGACGGCCCGACCAGTGTGAAGAACTCGCTCTCGTCGACGGACAGCGAGACGTTCTGGAGGGCAGGTACGCCGTCGAAGGCGACGGAGATGTCGTTGAGAGCGACGCCTGTCATGGCTCCCATCGACCCCCGAGTCGGTCGATGGCGACGAAGCTGAGTCCGGTGATGAAGAGTAACACGGTCCCCATTGCGGTGGCCGGCCCGAGGTTGGGACCGAGCGAGCGGTTCCCGATGTAGCGTTCGAGCGCGACCGGCATGGTGTAGCTATCGAGGCCCTCTGCGAGTAAGACCGTCGAATCGAACTCGCCGATGCTGATGGCGAAGGCGAAGGCCGCGCCCGCAATGACGGCAGCCGCGATGAGAGGCAACTCGATCTCGATAAGGGCTCGTAGACGGCTCGCACCGAGCGATCTCGCCGCATCACGGAATCGCGAGTTGAGACTGCCGAGCGCCGGCGCGACGTTGCGCGTGACGAAGGGATAGGCTGCGGCGGCGTGGGCGAACACGATGGCGAGGGGGCCGGCAGCGGTGAATCGATAGCCGAAGAGCACGGTCCCGAAAACGGCCGTCTGGAGGAGGCCGAGGCCGACGATCACGCCGCTGACCGCGAGCGGTGCGCTAAGCAGGGCCTCGCCGACGCGACTGCCGCGCCCGCCGCGTGTGGCGACCACTGCGACGACGATCCCCATCGGGACCGCGAGGAGCAGGCTTCCGGCGCCGAACACGAGGGAGTTGACGATCGCAGGTAAGGGCCTGGTCGTCCCCACGGCGGTGGCGGCCTGTTGGGCGAACAGGAACTCGTAGTACGCGGTCGTGAACTCTCCGTTTGGCGTCGTGACGCTCTCGATGAGCAGGCTGAGGAGTGGGCCCACGAACACGAGGGTGACGACCAGGCCGTAGCCGAGCAGCGCAAGCCGTAGCGGATCTTTCAGGGTTTTCCAGCCGCTAACGAGCGCCGTCCGTGGAAGGGAGCGACCGGCACCGCTGGCGCTCCGCTGGCGAGCCTCGTATCGCAGGTACAGATATGTGAGGCCGAGCGAGAGCGCGGTCTCGATTGTCGCGAGCGCAGCAGCCTCGGTCATGTCCAGGGACTGCACGCGAGCGTAGATCCATACCTCGACCGTCGCCAGCTCCAGCCCGCCCAGGGCGAGCACGATGGGGAAGGACATGAACGTGAAGATGAAGGTGAGGACCGCTGCGGTCAGCAGCGCGGGCAAGAGCGTGGGAACGACCACGTCGCGAAATGCCTGGAAGGGGGAGGCGCCCATTGCACGGGCGGATTCGACCTGTCGACGATCGACTGATTCCCAGGCGGTCGTCACGAGCCGCGTCACGAGCGGGGCGTTGTAAAATGCGTGCGCGATGATGATGGCTGGCAGCGTGAAGAGGACGTTGACGGGGCCGACCCCGAAAAGGCCGAGGAAGTCGTTGAGGAGGCCGGTCCGGCCGAACATCGCCACGAAACCGACCGCGACCATGATCGAGGGCAGGACGAACGGGAGAATCGTGAGCGAGCGGAGCGTGCGCAGGCCGCGAAACTCGAAGCGGGCGAGGACGTACGCACCAGGCAGACCGAGTGCAACGCTCGCGACCGTCGAGAGTCCGGCCTGATACGCAGTGAAACCGAACAGGCCGACGGATACTGCCGAGAAGCCCGATGCGATCCAGTCGAGAATTCCACCGGGCACGCCGAGCGGATTCGCGAAGAGGTGGTGGGCGACACCGGTGTAGAACGGATCGGTTAGCACGTCGAGGATCGGCCCGGCGGTCGGCCGCCCGGCGACGAGGACGGCTTCCGCGAGGACGGTGCCGACCGGATAGTAGAATACGACGGCCATGGTGGCAAGCGTGGCCGCGACCGCTACGGGCAATGCGGCGCGCTCAGCCCACCTGACCATCGTCAGTAACCGACGACCTGGCGGGCCCAGTCGTCGATCCAGGTGTCGACGTTACCTTGCAGGCGTTCGTAGCCGAAGGTGACCGCTTCTGGCGGTTCGTAGGCGTACTGTGAGAACTCCTCGGGGAGGTTCGCGTCGGTGACGGCCGGGAACTGGACGTTCCGGACCGCGATCTCGGCCTGCTGGGCAGGCTGCAAGACAAAGTCCATGAACCGTCGCGCGAGATCTGGCAGATCAGTGTCGGCAAAGCGGGCCATCGCTTCCGGGTTCGCGTAGCCCTGGTCGTTGAGGAAGCCGATCTGGTGGCGGGACATGTCGACGCCCTCGCCGTGGTAGTACACCTGGTCCGTAGAGTAGGAGACGACCATCGGCGCTTCCTCGTTCGTGTACGCGTTGTAGGCCGGCTGCCAGTCCTCGAGGATCTTCACGCCGTTGTCCTGGAGCTTCGACCAGTAATCGAGGTAGTCGTCCTCGCCTTTCGCATCGATCGTCCACAGCAAGAACGCCCGACCAGGGTCGGATTGCTGGGCGTTCTGCGTGATGAGCGCGTTGTCGTACTCAGATTTGAGGAGGTCGTCGAAGGTCTGGGGTTCCTCGATATTGCCCTCGTCGTACACGAGGCTGATGTAGCCGGTGTCGTAGGGGACCGCGCGGCCGTCGGGATCGATCTCCAATTGCGGATTGATCGCATCCCGGCGCTCGAGGTCGCTGAGGGACTGGGAGAACAGCGAGGTTTCGAGTTCTGAGTCCGCGCGGACCAGTTCGCCAGTGTTCAGGCCGACGAACAGGTCGGCGTCGATCGAGGCGCCCTGCTGTTTGCGCTGGATGTACTGGTTGATGCCGTTTTCCGGAGTCGTGAACTCGACAGTGACGTCGGAGTACCGGGACTCGAACTGGGACTTGAGGTAGTTCCCGGCCGAGCCATCGCCCGTGAAGGAGTCGTAGGTCGCGACTGTGAGCGAGCCGCTTGGCACGCTCTCCGTGCTCGTTGAGGTACTGGTCTGCTGTGTGCTCGTTTCGGTGCCGGTGCCCTCGGTGGGCGTCCCGTCATCGGTCTGGGATCCGCTACAACCTGCGAGGGCGACGACCGTGCCGGCACCGACCGTCTTGAAAAACGTACGTCGCTCCATTAGTCGGTGGTTATACTGAGTGGTAATAAATACCCCGACACAGAGACGGGTAGTAGGTGTTACCGGGAATTCGAATGAGCAATCAGACATCTACAAGATGTGCGCCGCTCACTCTCGGAAGCATACGGGCGACAGTATCGACGGACAACGGGGAAACAACGAGAACCGGTCAATTTCCCCACCAGAAGGGGATAAGAGGCACCTGACTACCTGAGCGGGGCAAAATACCCGTGTGAGCACACGGCAACGCCCAACCATGACCGAACTACCGCCGATCGTACTCGTCGACGACGTCCTCGCGGTTGTGCTCGACGTAGTCGACGATGAAGTCCCGGTGCTGGTCGAAGGAGTTGATGATCCGCTCGCCATCCGGGCCGTTCTCGAGCGGCGTGCCATACTCCACAGCACCCTCCGGCCGGTGATGGAGATGGATGACCCGTTCGTCGGGCTCGACGTCCTCAATATCACTCCGTGAGTGAAATGGCGATCCAGAGGGTCCAGATGTTATATGGGCGAAACTCCAACTGTTTCGAACTGTTCTGATTCCGTGTGGGTTCGGGCGGTTTCGAACCGGAGGAAGACGGTCCGGGGTGCTCGCTCGCTCCGCTCGCTGTGCTCCCGGGCTGCGACTTCCAGGGCTCGAAACCGCCCTCGTCAACCTTCTCGCCGGCCACGCTCGCTCGTCGCTGGCGCTCCTCGCTCGGAGTGGCCGGCGAGAAGGTGGGTTCGGGCGGTTTCGAACCGCCGATCTCGGCCTTGTAAAGGCCGCGTCATGACCAGCTAGACCACGAACCCGCCGCCTAGAACCTGCCGACGACCGGGAATAACCCTTGCCCTTCGGCCACACGCCGGGGCCACAACCCTATGGCACTCGACCGCCAACCCCGGCCATGGACCGGCGGCGCCTGGCCCTGAATATCGTCGTCTTCGTCGTCCTCGTCGCAGTCGCCCTCCTGATACTCAACCCGCCGCTCTGGCTGGTCTCGACCGGCGAGTACGACGAGGCCACGGTGACGGCCGTCGACGCGAACGGGACCGAACTCGCCACGGTCGACGTCCGGATCGCGGACACCCAGTCGAAACAGCGCGTCGGCCTCAGCCGGACCGACGACCTCCCGCCCGGAGCGGGGATGCTGTTCGTCTTCGAGGACGAGTCCGTCCGCTACTTCCACATGAAGAACATGAGCTTCCCGCTGGACGTGATATTCGTCGCCGGGAACGGGACCGTGACGACGATCCATCACGCGCCCGTGCCGTCGGCGACGCCGGAGTCGGACCTTCGGACCTACGGGGGGACGGCGAAGTGGGTCCTCGAGGTCGACCGCGGGTGGGCCAACGAGACGGGGCTCGAGGTGGGCGACCGGATCGAGGTCCCGGCCGACGTCTAAGCACTGGGGCGGTTTCGAGACGGACCAGTCCGCTGGACCTCGACCGACTTCGGTGTCGGCACGGTTCCATCGGATCGCTCCCGACGGCCATTAGTGTCCCCGAACCTTCGTCGTGCGTGTGCAGTTCGACACGGGCCCCGAGGAGGAGGCCTTCGAGGACGAACGCGAGCGGGTCGACCGGCCGATGTACCGGCTCTTCGTCGACTACGGGAGTGCGTACAAAGGTGCCTTCTCGGTCGGCCTCGCCAGCAGCGTCTTCTCGCGCATCCTCGACCTCCTCCCGCCGCTCCTGCTCGCGGTCGCCATCGACTCCATCTTCCGGGGCGAGATGGCCTTCAGCCTCTGGCTCGTCCCCCAGGACTGGCTCCCGACGAGCGCCTCGGCCCAGCTCTGGCTCACCGCCGGCATCGTCGCCGCGTCCTTCGGCATCGGGGCGATCTTCCACTACACGCGGAACTGGGGCTGGAACCGCTTCGCCCAGCGGGTCCAGCACGACGTCCGGACGGACACCTACGACAAGATGCAGCGCCTGAACATGGACTTCTTCGCGGACAAGCAGACCGGCGAGCTGATGTCGGTGCTCTCGAACGACGTCAACCGCCTCGAGCGGTTCCTCAACGACGGCATCAACTCCGCCAGTCGCCTGCTGGTGATGGTGCTCGGCATCGCCGTCATCCTCTTCGCGATGAACTGGCAACTCGCCCTCGTCGCCCTCCTGCCGGTCCCGCTCATCGCCCTGTTCACCTGGAAGTTCGTCCAGCTCATCCAGCCGAAGTACGCCGAGGTCCGCTCGACGGTCGGGAAGCTCAACTCCCGCCTCGAGAACAACCTCGGCGGCATCACGGTCATCAAGTCCAGCACCAGCGAGCCCTTCGAGTCCGACCGCGTCGAGGACGTCTCCCAGGACTACTACGACGCCAACTGGGACGCCATCGAGACCAGGATCACCTTCTTCCCGGGGCTCCGCCTGCTCGCGGGCCTGGGGTTCGTGATCACCTTCCTCGTCGGCGGCCTCTGGGTCTTCGAAGGTCGGGTCAGCGAGGGCCAGTTCGTCGCCTTCATCCTCTACACCCAGCGGTTCATCTGGCCGATGGCCCAGTTCGGACAGATCATCAACATGTACCAGCGGGCCAGCGCCTCCGCCGAGCGCATCCTGGGGCTGATGGCAGCGCCGAGCCGGATCGCCGAGGACCCGGACGCGCCCGAACTCGTCGTCGACGATGGTCGGGTCGAGTACGACGACGTGACCTTTACCTACGACGAGGAGACCGTCATCGAGGACGTTTCCTTCACCACCGACGGCGGTGACACCCTGGCACTCGTCGGACCCACGGGCGCGGGCAAATCGACGACGGTCAAGCTCCTCATGCGCCTGTACGAGGTCGACGGGGGGACCATCACGGTCGACGGGACCGACGTCCGGGACGTCACGGTCCCCAGTCTCCGGAAGAATATCGGCTACGTGAGCCAGGAGACCTACCTGTTCTACGGGTCGGTCCGTGAGAACATCGCCTACGGCCTCCCAGACGCAGACGACGAGGACGTCGTCGAGGCAGCCAGAGCCGCAGAGGCCCACGACTTCGTCACCTCGCTCCCGGACGGCTACGACACGATGGTCGGCGAGCGCGGCGTGAAGCTCTCCGGCGGCCAGCGCCAGCGGATCGCCATCGCCCGAACGATCCTCCGGGACCCGGCCATCCTCGTACTCGACGAGGCCACCTCCGACGTCGACACCGAGACGGAGATGCTCATCCAGCGCAGCCTGGACCGCCTCACCGAGGACCGCACCACGCTCGTCATCGCCCACCGGCTCTCGACGATCAGGGACGCCGACCAGATCGTCGTCCTCGACGGCGGCGAAGTCGTCGAGCGCGGGACCCACGACGACCTCATCGCCGCAGACGGCCTCTACGCGAACCTCTGGGCCGTCCAGGCCGGCGAACTCGACTCCCTCCCCGAGGAGTTCGTCCGCCGGGCACAGCGCCGACAGGCCACGACCGACGCCGACGACGACTGACCCGGGTCGCCGCTGCTCCCTCTGCGGTCTCGGTCGGGGGTCTGTCCGCGACTCCCCCCCCCC
>Ga0207797_1001985_pt1 | contig 14516 bp, 12 predicted proteins | sample PRCRCaboRojoPR_6_FD_187275 | JGI IMG/M metagenome (GOLD analysis project Ga0207797, IMG submission 187275) | Marine sediment microbial community from Cabo Rojo, Puerto Rico - PR CR 10% Liquid 1 (SPAdes) | ecosystem: Environmental > Aquatic > Marine > Coastal > Sediment | place: Cabo Rojo, Puerto... | reverse complement strand
TATAGTTCGACTATTCAAAATGGCTAGATAATTGGACGCCTGTCCACTAAATTCATCAGTCAAACCATGCAATCCCGCCGGCAGGCTTTGAAATAGTCCACTAAGTCCTCCAATCTGTTTACTTTCAGACGGTAGAATTGTAGCATTTCCTTTATATTGTTTAGTTAGTGAGAGACTAATTACAACCGCAACGGAGGATACAATGATGAAGTTGATTAGGATAAACCATTTCCGATTCCAAAACAAGAGAAGGTAATCGAAAAACCCTCTTTCTTTATTGGTACTCATTTCAATTATGAACCCTGTTATTCTAATTAATTATCGATTGTCGCTGCTATAAATGCAGGTACCGATGAGCGTACACTCATAATAACCTGTAACACTGAAAACTCTCCTATCAATATATATTTTCTGGACTTCGGTACATCAATATGGTCTCCCGACTCAATAGATGAGCCTTGTGACTTTGAGTTGTATGCGTTATCAGTTAAGACATAACGAGTTGCATCACCTGAAGGGAGCTCCCCAACCGCCATGCTTGTGTAATCGCTATAGGTAAAACCTGGTATTAGCAAACTGGTTGATGCTGTCCGTGTGATCATCCCGGAAGTCCCGCCACTCTCAGGTGGCATTATCGTCACATGAGAAGTATATGTCTTCGGCATAAGGAGACTGTACACCGCCGCTATTGCACAAAAGATAAACCCGTTTATAATAATTAACCACCGGTGCTTTACCAGCATGTAAAGATAATCAACAAAAGTGTAATCCGTCTTCGTCTCGCTCATAAATACAACCCTAAAAAATGATTTTTAACTATTTCCAAAACACTTATCACTATTCCCGACCTAAATTCAATGATGTATTCCGTCTGGACTTTAATTCAATCTCGCCACGGCAGCGATATACGCCAAGACCAGCGAACTGATGCTGGTGACAACTTCAAGCACCGAGGTCTCACCCAGCCAGATATTCGTCCGGGACCGTGGCACGAAAATATGGTCTCCGGGTTCTATCGTGACATTCTCTCCTTGTTTGACCGTATTCTGATCGTCCATCAGGACATGCCGCGTGGCATCACCTTCCGGCAGCTCACCACCGGCCATTCCCACATAGTCAACATATGTGAACCCCGGGATGTAGGGATAGATTCCGGGAGATGCAACGAAGCCGGTCACTGTAATTCCCAGGTTCGCCTCACCAATGTAGATGATATCACCGGAATGCAGTTTGGGATTTTCAGAAATCGCGCCGTTATAAAGATACTTGTCATAATTCAAGTCCAGCGTGTCCCCGTCGGTGATCAGGTGAACCCGTCGGGGTTTTTTAAACAGCGCGGAGGTCTGGGAAAGGTCGATTGCATCGCTTACCCTACTGGTATAGACCAAGTCATAACTTCCCGGATTCTGCACCGCACCGGCAATGTATACTGAGATAATCCGGGGCATGCGCAGGACGATCCCGGATTTGGAGGATTTATACACTTCAGTGATCTGTTCCCGTATCGTATCTTTCGCCGCCTTGAGCGTCACATCAAGCACATTCACATCTCCAACACCGGGAATCAGCAGTGTGCCGGTCGGACTCACCACCAGTTCAAAATACTGTGCTTCAATGGACTCAATAAACATGGCAAACCGGTCTCCGGGACCCACTCTATACTCAGTTGGATCAATGGGTTCCTCATATGCAATTTCAGCGAGTTCCTCCTGGGTAATCTGCCGCTGGCGCTGCTGCGGTTGAGTACGATCCCGCAAAGTCTGCCGCAATTCCAACGTCTGCTCGCCCGACTGCTTCGAACCAAACCCCTGGGCTGAGACCATTTCCAGTATGGGAAACAACAGGAGCAAGGATACACCGAATACTGTAGTAATCCGCATCACGTATTATTCCCGCCAAGTTTGATGACATTATCTCGTTTACCGCCCTCCGGAATCCGGATGGCATTCCGCGTGTCCACCACCAGTTGACTGCGGTCGGCAATTTCACCGTAGTCAAAATCGGAATGATCGGTGGTGATCACGCAACAATCGTAATTGGCCAGGCGATCTCCGGAATACTCCACCGTCGCAAACCGGTCGCCGTCCAGATGGATATTCTCCACATAGGGATCATAGTACTCCACTTCCGCGCCTTTCTCCTGCAGCAGACGAATGACATCCAGGGCGGGTGACTCCCGGACATCATCTATATCCGGCTTATAGGAAACACCCAGGACCAGTATCTTCGCGCCGTTCACGCTCTTCTTGTGCCTGTTTAGCCCCTCCATTATCAGCTGCACCACGTGATAGGGCATCTCCGTGTTGATTTCCCCGGCCAGTTCGATAAACCGTGCCTTGTAGTCCAGCGACTTCATCTTCCATGCAAGATAATGAGGATCGATAGGAATACAGTGCCCCCCCAATCCCGGACCGGGATAGAATTTCATGAACCCGAACGGCTTGGTATCCGCCGCGTCAATCACTTCCCAGATATTCACTCCCAGCTTCTCGGCCATGATCGCCATTTCATTTACCAATCCGATATTAATGGACCGAAAGGTGTTCTCCAGCAATTTCACCAGCTCGGCCGCCTCGGTAGAGGAGACCGGCACGATCTGTTCGATCACTTCCTCGTACAACATCCGGCCGATCCGGTTGCACTCATCGGTTATACCGCCCAACACCTTGGGCGTGTTCTTCGTATGAAAGTCCTTATTTCCGGGATCCACCCGCTCCGGACTGAAGACCAGGTAGAAGTCTTCACCCACCGTTAATCCGCTCTCCTCAAGCTTCGGCAGCACCAGTTCTCTGGTAGTGCCGGGATAGGTAGTGCTCTCAAGTACCACCAGCAAATCCGGATGCATATACTTTACGATCTCATCCAGTGCATTCAGAATAAAGGAGACATCCGGATCCTTCAATTTATTCAACGGGGTCGGCACGCAGATCGAGAGCGCATCTATCTCCTCAATGGCACTATAATCCCCGGTGGCGGTGAACTTCCCGTCATCCACCAGTCGTTTTAACTCCGCATCATCCACATCCTGAACGTAATTCTCGCCGGTGTTGAGACGGGCAACTTTGTCCTCATCCACATCAATGCCGATCACCCTGAAGCCGGATTTGGCAAAATCCACGGAAAGAGGCAATCCGACGTAGCCCAATCCCACCACTCCTACGGTCACTTCATGATTGCGGATACGCTGTTCAAATTCCCTGCTCATCTCCTACTCCGATTCTAACTCCATCTTGTAATGCGATTTATAGTATTCCAGGAATTCACCGCTCTTCAGCGGACGCCACCACTGTTCATTGTTTTTATACCACTCGACCGTCATTTTCATGGCTTCCCGGAATCCCGCTTTGCCGGCATGTTCGGGCCGCCAGCCGAGCTCCTCCAGCTTGGTGGTATCCAGCGCATATCTCCGGTCATGGCCCTTGCGGTCCTCCACCGGCTGTATGAGCGACTCATCCCTTCCCACCAGCTCCAGAATCGTTTTTGTAATCTCTATATTCTGGCGTTCATTTCCGCCGCCGATGTTATAGGTTTCACTCTCCTCTCCGTGTTCAATCAGAAACCGGATGGCATCACAGTGATCTTCCACATAGAGCCAGTCTCTCACATTTTTGCCATCTCCATACAGCGGCAGCGCCTGATCATCGATGGCATTGGTCACGAACAGGGAGATGAGCTTCTCCGGATACTGATACGGGCCGAAATTATTTGAGGCCCGGGTAATAATTACCGGAAGGTCATAGGTCTGCGAGTACGAATAGGCCAGACGATCCGCACCGGCCTTACTGGCCGAATAGGGATTCCTTGGCATCAGCGGATCGCTCTCGGAAAATTTGCCCTTCTCGATACTCCCGTATACTTCATCCGTGGAAATCTGGATGAATCGTCCGATCCCGAATTCTCTGGCAGCCTCCAGTAACCGGTACGCTCCGTAAATATCGGTCTGGATAAAATCATCCGGATTTCCAATGGACCTGTCCACATGACTCTCAGCCGCAAAATTCACCAGGATATCCGGCCGATACTCCCCGAAGAGTTCATCTACCAGTGCAGCGTCACAGATATCGCCTTTCACGAAGTGATACCGGTCGGAATCCTCAATGTCCCGGAGATTCTCCGGATTCCCGGCATAGGTGAGCTTGTCCAGGTTTACGACGGTTGTATCCGGGTATCCCGAGTGCAGATACCGGACGAAATTACTGCCGATAAATCCACAGCCTCCGGTTACCAAAAATGTCTGATCCGTGATCTTCATCGGTTCTTGCGCTCCCAGTCGTACGGGATCTCTTCCGTGTCCCAGGGGAGCCGGTACTCATCAGGATCGTCATGATTATAGGGTTCACTCACCACACTGATGACCAGAGATTCCTTATCCGATATCCCTTTCCACCCGTGACACACATATGGTGGAATACTCACCAGCATCATATTATGTTCCCCGATAAAGAACTCATTGACTTCTCCATGAGTCGGACTCTCCTCCCGGCGGTCGTACAATGCCAGCTTGATCATGCCGGAAACACAGCAGACTCCGTCATGACGCTGCTGCTTGTGGTAGTGCCATGCCTTGACCACACCGGGATAATTGGTGGTCAGATAGACCTGGCCAAACTGCGTGAACATCTCGTCATCTCTGCGGAGAATTTCGAACAGCCTGCCACGCTCGTCCGGGATAATTTTCAGATGCTTGATCTGCACACCGTCGATCATGATAGCTTCTCGCTGTATGTTTCACGGCCCACGCAGGCATATTTAAAACCGGCTTTACGCACTGTCCCCGGATCGTACAGGTTCCGGCAATCCACCATTACCGGTTGATTCATCACTTCTTTTATTTTCCCGAGATTTAATCCGCGAAACTCATTCCACTCGGTGAGGATCATCACCGCGTCAGCACCTTCCACACTTTCATAAATCCCGTCGGCATAGTCGATATCGGGATGGTGTTTCTTCATGGATTCCATGGCCACCGGATCAAAAGCCCGGACCGTTGCACCGCGTTCTTTCAGCTTCCCGATAATCGGAAGTGCCGGAGATTCCCGCACATCGTCGGTCCGCTGTTTAAACGCCAGTCCCAGCAGGGTTACGGTTTTTCCTTCCAGATCGGGCAGCAGGCGTTCGAGTTTCCGGAACATCTGCATGCGCTGGGCCTCATTTACCGCGGTCACCGTATCGATCAGCTGTGCCTCGTAATTCCCGCCTTTGGCAATAGCCGAGAGCGCTTTCACATCTTTGGGAAAACAGGAACCGCCATAGCCCGGACCGGGATGTAGAAACTTTGGCGAGATCCGGCCGTCAAGTCCCATGGTTTTTGCCACCATGTGAACGTCAGCTCCCACCACATCACAGATATTGGCAATTTCGTTAATGAAGGTGATTTTCGTGGCGAGGAACGCATTGGAGGCGTACTTGATCAATTCGGCAGTTTCGACATTCGTAAAGACAAAAGGCGTTTCAATCAGATACAGCGGACGGTAAACTTCCTCCATGACTTTCCGGCCGTGGCTGGTCTCCGTTCCGACCACAATCCGGTCCGGATGCAGAAAATCATAAACCGCCGAGCCCTCCCGGAGGAACTCCGGATTGCTGATCACTTCAAAATCCGAACCGGGTTCGGCCTGTTCCGAAACGATCTCCCGGATTCGCTGGCCCGTACCGACAGGGACCGTACTTTTAGTTACAATAAACTTCTTGCCGGTGAGATTTTTCGCAATGGTTTCAGCCACCGAAAAGACGGCGGAGAGATCCGCCTGTCCGTCATCGGCCGACGGGGTGCCTACCGCGATAAACACGATCTCCGCCTCCCGGATATGGGCACCGATGTCCGTAGAGAAACTCAACCGGCCGGTGTCCACATTTTTCTCCACCATCTCCAGCAATCCGGGTTCCCAGATGGGGAGCTCCCCGCGCTGAAGAATATCAATTTTTTCCTGGTTAATATCGAGGCAGGTCACCTCATTTCCGAAATCCGCCAGTCCGGTTCCGCTGACCAGCCCTACATAGCCGGTACCAATCACCGCGATTTTTCGCACAATCTACTCCTGATGTACTCGTTATAAAATGGGATCAAAACAGGATTTATCTCCATGACCGGAAATTTTAGAAAAGGTAGTCTCCAAAGTCAACAGAATCCAATGATTTCCTGGCCTGAATTATTCTTGAAATTAATGAAAGTCCTATGATACAAAGGAACAGCAGGGGATAACGAGAAGGGCCCCGCCGGGGCCCTTCTCGTTAACTCTCTGTTACTTTCGCATTTCACTGACAATAATATATGATTTATGAATTATTCAGGCTAGAGCAACCCGTATCTCCGCCGCAACCACCAGTCCACCCCGAATAGCATCACCACAATTACAAGTATCCACGGGATTTTCCTCAGGTGGAACGATCTGCTCTCCCGGTGATACACGACCGGGCGGTCCTGAAATCGTTCGGCGGGAAAATCGCTGACCGCAGCCAATAAGTCAGCCCCGGTACCCTGGCTGATCTGCTCAAGCATCTGCGGATTTCCCACACCCGCAGACTGTTCGTATTCCGGCAGGGTAAATTGTACTTCCCCGGAAACCTCAGTCAGGGTATCGCGTCCTGTATACGCAATTGTGCGTAACTGATACGTACCCGACCGGCGCAACCTGGACTGGAATGCATAACCAGTCCCCTCCCTGGTATAGGACGACCGGTACACCACCGAACCGGTACTGTCAATCACTTCGCCCCAGAGCCTGGCCACATCCACCGGCTGCATGGCGTAGTTAAACACCTGTGCTTCCGCTCCGATTCCTGCCCGCAGCCGTTGCTCCAGCCGGACCTGCAGCCGGTCCGTCTCCTGATCCTGTAATAGCCAGTAAAACAGCTGTTCAAGTGCCCGGGGATACACTCCGTTTCGGATGTTCGATTCAGCACCGGTACCACCGGTGGCAAAACTCCACCGCCAGAGGGACCTGGCTCCAATGAATACCTGCCTGCGACCTCCCCCTTCACTGACGGTCACCACCGGAACTCCATTCTGCGATCCTGTAAGTAGAGGCGACCCGGTTTGCATTATTGTTTCGGATCCCCACTGTGCATTCCATACCGGGGGCAGTTCACCCCATGGAACCGGTGTCCCCTCCAGAGAGCGCAGAGGATTTGGGGATTGGGTGGTTAACCTGACGGCTTCCTCGGACCATCCCCTGGCGGAAATGGCGCCGTCCTCAATGAGCCAGAGATCACCTTCCGAACCGATCTGTGAAATGATTCCGCGCAGTGAATCCGGATTCACATCATCCGGTAAGCCTGCCGACACCGGATCGGGTACACCGTCTACGTATAGGATATCGGCTGAACGTAAGAGTGTGCTGAGATCCTGATCCCGGCTCAAATTTGTGAAATACAGGCTGAGAGTAAACCGGTCCATTTCTGCTGCCGCCTGGTTCAGGAACCGGTTCTCAAACGAAGGAGCAGTTCCCAGAAACAGCACCCGGTACCGGCCAGGCCTCACCTTTACATATCTCTGCAACCGGTTATTGGTGCGATCCCCTTCCTTCAGATCGCCTTCCAGAGACAACGTTACCTGGTATTCTCCCGGCCGTTCAAAATGGATTGGGAGGGTCACTTCCCTGTTATAGTTCCCCGGCGATAATAACAGGGAATCTTCAGTCTCCCGTTCTCCGGCTATTGTTACACTGAGAGAAGCCCGGAGTGAATCTCTGAGATCCCGGATTTGCATTTCCGTCACTGCCTGGATGGTATCGCCGGCGTAGACCACATTTGGAATGCTGCTCCGGTTGAGTGCCAGATCCGGCCGGGTCACGGAATCGCCGACAAAAAGGGAATACACCGGCACAGGTACTTCCCCGAGAACGGATTCCGGGGAGACCCCGCGATTGTGTGCACCGTCGCTCAATATTATCGCTGAATGGATATTGCGCCGGGTCCGTCCCTCCCGGAGATCCTGCAGCGGAATGCTCAGATCGGTGAAGTATCCCTCAAGTCCCGATTGTCCCGGATTATCGACGGGCAGCAGCGTATCGGCAAAGGTATGCAGTTCCGTATGTAATCCCCGATCCTCCAGAAGATCCAGGAGTCTTGCGGCAGAATCCCTCAGCGCTTCGCTGTGGGAATCGGTACTCCGCGAGCGATCGACATATAGACTGACAGTCGGTTCCACCTCTTCCCGGACATTCCAGAGCACCTGAAAATCCATCAACAGCAAAATAACCGTAAGGAGTCCGGCTGCCCGGATGACGCGAATGGTTCTTACTACCCAGACAGGCGCCCGATGCCCAAGATACCGCGTGCTCCACCACCAGAATATTCCGGCGGCAAGGATCAGTACTATAGTGAGCCAGGGAACAGTGGTGGCAATTCTAAGCATCAGTCCGACTGATTCCCGGAAATACTTAATCTTGGATCAGCAGTCAGAGACTGTCGGCTGAACAATTCGTGCTGCATGGCGAGCCATCCGGCGTAGGCGATCATTGCACCGTTATCGGTGCAGTATTCGAGTGCCGGATAAAAGATCTCTATTCCCAGCTCCGTGCTCAGCGTATCCATCCGGCTTCGCAGCTGGGAATTTGCCGCCACACCACCGGCAATGGTCACCTGTGCGACGCCGGTCTTGCGGATGGCATCGCGGAGTTTCCCTGTCAGGCTGTCCACCACCGCCGCCTGAAAACTGGCGCAGATGTCCGACAACTGCTTGCTCCGCTCAGCCTCTTCCATTGGCTGGATAGTATACAGCACTGCGGTCTTCAGCCCGGAGAAACTGAAGTTCAAATTGCCGGAATCTTCTAATCCTCTGGGGAAATCAAATGCCCCTGCATCACCGCCGTTGGCTTGGTTATCAATGAACGGTCCGCCGGGATATCCCAGATCCAGCAACCGGGCGACTTTATCGAATGCTTCACCGGCCGCATCATCAATGGTGGTCCCCAGAATCCGGTACTCTCCATAACCGGCCACTTCGATAATCTGGGTATGTCCACCTGAAGCTAACAGACAGAGGAAGGGATATTCCAGCTGGGGACTTTCAATGAAATTTGCCAGCAGATGTGCTTCAATATGGTTGATCCCGGTAAAGGGCAGTTTGTTGCGAAGTGCGAGCCCCTTGGCGAAATTCACCCCAACCAGCAGAGAACCCATGAGCCCGGGGCCGTAGGTAACTGCCACCCCGTCGATCTCTTCAAGTGTCACGCCGGCGCTTTCCAGTGCCGATTCGGTGATGTAGGCAAGTAACCGTTCATGCTCCCGGGAAGCCATCTCGGGAACCACACCGCCGTACTCCGAATGCACCTGCTGGGAAGCGATGATGTTGCTCACGACCCTGCCATCGCTCACCACTCCGACCGAAGTTTCGTCACAGGAGGTCTCAATCCCCAGGATGTGTCTGAATTGCCGGTGGTCACTCATCGCTTCCGGACGACTACCTCGACCCGGGAAGGGCTCATGTTTCTCCAGCGAAGCACCTCGTCAGGAGGTTCAACTCTGGGAACGTAATAACTCTCATCCGGCTTCCATTGCTCGGGAAATTCGATATACACCCGCACCTCTTCCGGTTCCAGGTTGAAGATGTATTCAGTGCCTCCTTCAACGGTTAATGACACAGTCGACGGAGCGGAAGTAACGGAGAGCCGGTCCGGTGCATCAACGATTTCCACCGGAATATCGGTGATACGCCGTTCGGAGATCGGTTGAATGTCCGCCTGATACTGCACCTGCTGTACAGAGGCCTTCAGTAAAGCGGGATCAGGAATATGCAGACTGACCATACCATTGACCGGATCATCAACCAGTGCGACCTTGCGTTCCTCTGTAACAATGGAATCCACGGCCTCCACACGGCTGGCGGGTCCTTCCAGAGTGACACTATCGGGGCTGATACTGATGGAACCGATCATCGTATATCCGGCCTGGGGCTCGACAGTGATCCGGTTTGCAATTGGCACCGTTCGCTCGGCTTCCTCATCGAGTGCAACCGTAATGACTTCCGGCCGTACGATTTCCACCAGCTCCAGGTTTAAACCTCTGGGGGTGATAAAATTATCGGGATGGTTACTTACGTACGTCTGCAGATAAAAATCCGTTGCCCCTTCCACCCGTCTAGCATCCAGCCGCATAACAAATTCCGAGTAGGCACTCGACAGTACGGTCTTGAAATACGTGACGCCGCTTCCGCGAAACCGGGCCGTCACAGATGATGGGACTTCCCTGGCCAGAGTCAGATCCGACCGGATATTCACAATTTGTACCGGCACTTCCAGCTGGTAGGTATACTCATTCGATGCAACCACATACAGCCACAACAGCACTGCCAGCAGCAACGAACTCAGTTTCACTCCGGGATTCACCCGAAAAAACCGGCGGATTGATTCCCACACTTGCTCAAGGTATTCCACGGAATTACCCCACGGTGATCATAGTTCGCTGCGAATTACCCGGATGGTTCCGGCCGGGAGCCCCGGTACTGTCTAATACACCACGCTCCTCTCAGAAAGAGGAGCGTGAAGAGTCTACGATTTTGTCACATGTGGAGACACCGAATCCGGCTTTATCGCTTATATGTCTCCTCTCTGATCGGCTCACCCCTGCTGACATCACCGTTGTCAATCCGCAGGTTAAAGCCACATTCCGGATTGTTGCATACCCATGCCTTATACAAAATACTGGCCCCGTCCCGGCCATAATCGGAAAGAGGTATCAGTATTCCTTTATCACACATCTGACAATCTGGAAATTCTCTCTGCACCTTTGGCACCTCCTCAATTAACATCTTCTTGAACCCACTCTTTTCGATTATTCCTGTTTATCTTCTTCGTCGGATGTCTCTTCTTCTGATTCTGTCGCGGTTTTGTCTTCCGCCTTTTCATCCGATTCCGATGCGGTGGCTTCAGCTTCCGCATCTTTATCAGCATCGGCTTCAGGCTCGTCTTCCTCCGCAGCGGCAGTCTCCTCATCGTCCGCCGTCTCTTCTCCGGCTGCCGCTTTGGTTCCTTCAGTCTCTTCATCCCCGGCATCCTCATCCGGAGTCGTTTCCGTGTCTGCTTCCGGCGCTTCATCCGCAGTTTCTTCCGCCTCAGCCGCCTGATCTTCCGCTTCCACATCCTCCGGCGCTTCTTCGCCCTCTTCACCTTCCTGAATTGTCTGACGCACTTCGTCAGGAATATCAATCTTTTCAGCAGGCGTACCTTCCTGCGTCTTCAGGTACATATCAACATCATGGCGCTCTTTGTCCTGAATAAATTCGTCTCTGGAGAGCACCACTTTCTTATCATCCTCGTTGATATCGATGACTTTCAGTTCCAGTTCATCGCCTACCTGAATATTTCGGGTCAGCTGCTGCCGATCCTTCTTGGGGATATGAGACAGCGGAACAATCCCCTCCACATCCATATCAAGATTCACGATGATCCCCTTATTCAGGATCCGCTCAACTTCACCTTTGGTGGTGGTCCCGATTTTGTATCGCTCTTTAATTTGCGGCCACGGATCAGCCTCGACCTGTTTTAACCCGAGGGAGATCTTCCGTTCGTCCTTGGAAACACTCAGCACTTTTACCTGGACTTCTTCACCCTTGGAAAGCACCTCTTTGGGATGCCGGATCTTTCGGGTCCAGGACATATCCGAGACATGCACCAGGCCGTCAATCCCTTCTTCCAGTTCCACAAAGGCACCGAACTGAGTGAGATTGCGGACGGTTCCGGTTACGATGCTGCCCGGTTCGAATTTCTGCTCGATCTCTTCCCAGGGGTCCGGTTCCAGCTGTTTGACACCGAGAGAGATCTTCTGTTCGTCGGGCATCACATCCAATACCTTGACATCAATCTCTTCACCCAGGGAAAAGACTTCGCTGGGATGTTTGATATGTTTGACCCAGGAAATCTCCGAGATATGCACCAGGCCTTCGATACCTTTTTCCAGCTCCACAAAGGCCCCGTAATTGGTGATGCTGACCACTTTGCCGCTGACCACGGAATCGACCGGGTACTTCTCTTCCACGTTCTCCCAGGGATGCGGCTGCAGCTGTTTCAGCCCCAGCGAGACCCGCTGCCTCTCCTCGTCGTAATCGATCACCATCACATCGATGACTTCTTCCAGGTCCACCACTTCCGAGGGGTGATTCACGCGACCCCAGGAGAGATCTGTGATATGCACCAGGCCGTCTATACCTCCCAGATCGACGAACACGCCGAAATCGGTGACATTTTTGACCCGGCCCTGCAGTACCTGGCCGACCTCGATATCTTTTAACAGTTCGCGGCGCCGCTCCTTGAGGTTTTCCTCGAGCAGCACTTTTCGCGACAAGACGACATTTTTCCGGAATTCGTTGATCTTCACAATCTTGAAATCGAACGTCTGGCCGACATAAGCATCAAAATCCTGAATGGGGCGGACATCAATCTGCGATCCGGGGAGAAAGCAGTTCACGCCGTTCACATCTACCATCATTCCGCCTTTCACCCGGCGGACTATCGTCCCTTCCACTACTTCATCATTCTCCGCAGCTGTGCTCACCGTCTCCCACTGCCGCATAAAGTCGGCCTTCCGCTTGGAAAGAATCAGCTGGCCGTCTTCGTCTTCCAGTTCATCCAGATAGACTTCAACTTCCTTGCCCACCTCAGGTACTTCGTCCTCATCAAATTCATCAATGGGAATGATCCCTTCAGCTTTGAAGCCTATATCCACAACCACTTCCCGTTCGTTCACCGAAAGTACGCGACCGGTGGTTATTTGATTTTCACCAATATCGCTTAACGTGTCCTCGACAAGAGACCGCAACTGCTCTTCTTCCTCGTCTGTCTCCTGGCGTTTTTCCACGATCTCCTCTTTCGGGACCGTTTTAATATCATCCAAATCCATGATTCCAAAATCCTGCTCCTCGGTCTGTCCGTTGGTCACGGACTCCTCAGTGGCTGTGGAATCGTCTGCGCCGTCAGATTCCAGTTCGGCCTCGCCGCCATCATCCTCATCCCCTTCCGCTTTCGGCTGTGCCGTTTCAGCGGATTCGTCGGAAGTTTCCTCGTCCGCAGGTGCTTCTTCCTCCGCTACCTGCGTTGCTTCCTCCTCAGACTGGGAATCCTCAGGGGTTTGTTGTTGTTTTTCCTCTTCACTCATGCAGAGCTACCTCCTCTGATTCCTTCTCCTTTGCTTGTTGCACAATAATATTGACTTGTTCCTCAATAGTCAAATTTGTTGTATCCACCAGGATAGCATCTTTCGCTATCCGAAGCGGGGATTCCTCCCGCTGCTGATCGCGCTGATCCCGGTTTATGATTTCCTGGCGTACTGTCTCGAGATCCGCCTCGATGTCCTGCCCGGCCAGCTGCTGCAGTCGGCGGCTCGCCCGGGTCTCCAGATCCGCATCCATGTAAAACTTCAGATCGGCATTGGGCAGCACCCGGGTACCGATATCCCGCCCCTCCATAACCACGCCCCCATCTTCAGCCAGCGATCGCTGTAAATTTACCAGAATTGCCCGAACCCCCGGAATGGCACTGACCTGCCCGACCGCATTATCCACTTCCGGGGTCCGGATAGCGTCGGTTACGTTTTTCCCGTTCACCAGCACTTCCAGCCTGTCTCCGGTCCGGGTGAACTGCAATTGTACCTGCGCAGCCTCCTGCACCACCCGGGACGTGTTCTTCACCGGAATATCTCTCCTGAGCATGTGCAGGGTAATTGCCCGGTACATTGCACCGGTATCAACATAGGTATAATCCAAACGTTGCGCACTCAATCGGGCGGTTGTACTTTTCCCGGAACCGGAAGGACCATCAATGGCTATTGTTAGTTTCTTTTTCATCAAGTTTTCCAATTTAGAGCAATGAAGAGTTGATTGCAAACGCTATTTCCCGACATCAACTCCTCTGCCGGTATCCCCCGGAACTCCCATGTTCCAACACATTCATATAGAGCTGTTCAGTACTGCATACGACATTCGCTTCCCGATGGAATCGTACACCGGTCATTTAATCCGGGCCCCACCCTCTTCATGATCCAGGATCCAGCTGACGATGCTGCCCAGCTCACTGGAGACTCCGTTGAACTCATATTTATGTTTCTGGTAGAATTCCGAGGAATAATTCTCCTCACTCTCGGTTTCCATGTATTCCATAATATCCTCAATACGCTGCCGCCAGGTTTCCATGTTCTTCTCCCTGAGATCCAGCCAGCCGTGCTCCGTCCAGAAATCGACCTTTTCCTGCGAAGATTTATAGCGATCCACGCCTTCAAATCTGGGATAATTCAGATCCGGACCCCGCATAAACCGGTCACCGCCCGGCAGCAGGATCCCTGTTCCAATGGAAAGTATGAGCTGGCGCAAATGGTCATCCTGGTTAATGATCTCCAGCATCCCGTCCGAGAGTTCCTTTGTGCTGTACTCGGGTATGGTCCGGAAATCACCGGTCACCCGCCTGAGCAGATAAATCTCATAGAGCAATTTCGTAATCTTGGGTGGTCCCAGCAGCTCAAAAGCGATGGAGTGGGTATCGTGCTCGCGTTCCAGTTCTTCCATCTTGTTGACCGCCTTCTCCCGC
>Ga0207797_1001984_pt1 | contig 14521 bp, 10 predicted proteins | sample PRCRCaboRojoPR_6_FD_187275 | JGI IMG/M metagenome (GOLD analysis project Ga0207797, IMG submission 187275) | Marine sediment microbial community from Cabo Rojo, Puerto Rico - PR CR 10% Liquid 1 (SPAdes) | ecosystem: Environmental > Aquatic > Marine > Coastal > Sediment | place: Cabo Rojo, Puerto... | reverse complement strand
GTAGAGGAGGCCCACGTCGCGTTGACTGGCGTCTCCTCGGAGCCGGTGTGGCTGACGGACGCGGACGACGCGCTGCGCGGACAGGCGCTAGATCGGGAACGGATCGCCGCTACGGCCTCCGCCATTGAGGATGAGATTGAGCCCCAGGGGGACTACCTGGGCAGTGAGGCGTATCGACGAGCTATGGCGAGCGTTCTAGCGCGGCGGGCCCTGGAGGCCTGTGCCGCCTTGCCTACGGTGGGAGGTGACGATGAGTAGCGATCGGACGAGGACCATCACGTTGACCGTCAACGGGGAGGAGCGATCCCTGCAGGTGCATCCGGGCGACACATTGCTCGATGCGCTGCGGGCGGCCTCCTACACCAGCGTCAAGTACGGTTGCGGGACGGGGGATTGCGGCGCCTGTACTGTCTTGATTGACGGCGAGCCCGTGCACAGTTGCCAGATGCGGGCTGTGCACGCCGACGGTCATCGCGTTTTCACCGTCGAGGGCCTGGCGCCTTATCCCGCCCGGGAGCTCGACGATCTCCATCCCCTCCAGCGGGCCTTCGTGGAGACCGGGGCTATTCAGTGTGGATATTGTACCCCGGCGCAGATGTTGGCGGCCAAGGCGCTCCTCGATCAGACCTCCGATCCCACCAGAGAGGAGATTAAGGAGGCGATGAGTGGGGTGCTCTGCCGTTGCACTGGCTACATCAAGATCGTCCAGGCTGTGGAGCGAGCCGCGGCCCTGATGCGCGGCGAGGAGGTGGCTCCCTTCCGCCACGTAGAGGGGATCCTGGGCGAGGATCAGTCGCCGGCCGATCTGCTCGGGGCGTTCTACGCGGTCCCCGACGATGGGCGCCATCCCCGGACGACTCTGGTCATCTCCCCGCCGGAGATGGAGTCCTTGGACGTCGTGGGGCAGTCGGAGCTGAAGGTGGACGGTATCAAGCTGGCGGCCGGCCGGCCGGCGTTCACCGACGACGTCCAGATCGAGGGCATGCTCCACGGCGCGCTGCTGACCAGCCCTCACGCGCACGCCCACATCAAGCGCATCGATGCCAGCGAGGCGCGGGCCCTGGAGGGGGTGCACGCCGTCCTGACGCACGAGGACATCCCCCGCGTCAAGCACGCCTCCGGCGGTCAGAGCTACCCGCAGCCGCCGCCCTTCGATCAGGTCTGCCTGGATAACAAGGTGCGTCACGTCGGCGATCGCGTGGCCGTCGTCGCTGCCGAGACGCCGCGACTGGCCCAACGGGCGCTTCGGCTGATCGAGGTTGAGTATGAGGTGTTGCCCCACGTCCTGGACGCTGAGGAGGCGCGGGCGTCAGGCGCCCCCGCCATCCACGACGAACCGGATACCGAGGGCATCTTCAGCGTGGAGCATAACATCGTTCATCACATTGAGGCCGATGAGGGGGACGCCGACGAGCAGTGGAGCCGAGCTGACGTGGTCTTCGAGCGTGAGTACCGTACGGCGCAGCAGCAGCAAGCGCACATCGAGCCTCACGTCTGCATCACGTACTGGGACGAGGATGCCCGGTTGGTGGTGCGCAGCAGCACGCAGGTGCCATTCCACATTCGGCGCATGCTGGCGCCCCTGGTGGGCCTTTCGGAGAAGGACATTCGGGTGATCAAGCCGCGCATCGGGGGAGGCTTCGGCAACAAGCAGGAGATGCTCCTGGAGGATCTCTGCGCCCACCTGACCATTGCCACGGGCCGACCCGTCCGCATGGAGTACAACCGCCGCCAGGAGTTCACCAGCTCGCGCAGTCGTCACCCCACGGTCCAGCGCTATCGGATGGGTGTGACGGAGGAGATGGAAGTGGTCGCCACCGAGCTCGACCTACTTGGCGACACCGGCGCCTACGGCACGCATGGGCTGACGGTCAACATGGTCGCCGGTCAGAAGGGACTGACGCTCTACAACACCCCCTACTCCTCCTTCCTCTGTGACGTGGTCTACACCAACAAGCCCACCCCGGGGGCGTTCCGCGGCTACGGCGCCATGCAGTGTTTCTTCGGCATCGAGACTATGATGGCCGAGATCGCCGACCAGATGGGCTGGGACGTGGTCGCCTTTAAGCGCAAGAACTGGATCCGGGAGGGCGAGTCACTCCTCATGGCCAAGGCCCTGGGCGAGGGTCGCGAGGGGTTCGAGCAGACGATCCACTCCAGCGGGCTGGAGGCGTGCGTGCGCGTCGGCGTCGAGGCGATGGACTGGTACGAGAAACGGGGCAAGCTCAACCAGGAGGTCAGCGGGCCCATCCGACGTGGCATCGGGATGTCCGTTATGGCTCACGGCAGCGGCATCGCCGGCCTCGACATGGCCGCGGCCACGCTCAAGATCAACGACGATGGGTCCTTCAATCTGCTCATCGGCGCCACCGACATCGGCACCGGCTCTGACACCATCCTGGCCCAGATGGCGGCCGAGGAGCTGGGGATCCCGCTGGAGGACGTCATCGTCTATTCCTCCGATACCGACTTCACCCCCTTCGATAAGGGGGCGTACGCCTCCAGCACCACTTACATCAGCGGCGGCGCGGTTCGCAAGGCGGCGCGGGAGGTGGCCGATCAGGTTCGGAAGCACGCTGCCACTATGCTGGGCATAGATCTGCAGGAGGGGGAGGTTGGGCTGGAGGATCTGTCCCTGCGCGACCGAGCCGTCCGCTTCCCCGATGGGCGCAGCGTGACGATGGAGCAGGTCGCTCTAAGCAGCCTCCATCAACAGGATCAGCACCAGATCATGGCCACAGCCTCGAACATAAGCTACGACAGCCCGCCGCCCTTTGGCGCACAATTCGTCGAGGTGGCCGTCGACGTCGAGACGGGCCAGGTGACCGTCGAACGCGTGCTGATGGTCGCCGATGCCGGGCGGGTGATCAACCCGATCACGGCCTCAGGCCAGGTTGAGGGAGGGATCTCGCAGGGGCTGGGGTTTGCTATGTGCGAGGAGATGGTCTACGACGATGACGGCCGGCTGGTCAATCCACGTCTGGGACCCTACCATGTTTACAAGGCCGACGAGATGCCCGAGCTGGAGGTGATCTTCGTCCAGACCGACGAGCCGACCGGCCCCTTTGGGGCCAAGTCCGTGGCCGAGCTCTCCATCGACGGCATCGCGCCTGCCATCGCCGACGCGATTCACGATGCCACGGGCGTCTGGCTGCGCGAGGTGCCCTTCACGCCGGAGCGCGTGTGGCGCGCCCTCAAGGACGAGGACTGAACGAGTTGTCGACAGGAGGATAACCGCATGTACAAGACGATCCTGGTTCCATTGGACGGTTCGAAGCGCGCCGAGGCAATCCTGCCTCACGTGGAGGAATTGGCCCAGCGATATGATGCGAAGGTGATCTTCGTGCGTGTCCTGGAGCCCCTTCCCTACGTCGCAGGCCCGGAGGGGATGCCGATCACGCTTCGCGAACAGGAGCTTCAGCAGCGACGCAAAGAGGCTGAAGCGTACATCAAGGCCCAGAGTGGGGAGTTCCGAGAGAAGGACATTGAGGCCAAAGGGATCATCTTCCAAGGCCCCGTGGTCGAGGCCATCACCGACGCTGCGGAGAGGGAGGGTGCAGACCTGATCGCTATCGCCAGCCACGGACGGAGCGGCCTGTCGCAGTGCTTCTACGGCAGCGTGGCGGCCGGGGTGCTCCATCGCGTCGATCGACCTCTGCTGGTCGTCCGCTCACTGGTTCAGAACTAGGGCTACTACAGGGAGGCTGACGTGTCCAACGACGTACTGAAGGTGGCGACCTACAATGCGAACTCGATTCGGGCGCGGATGGACCTGATCCTGGATTGGTTGGATCGAGAGGAGACCGACGTCCTCTGTGTCCAGGAGACGAAGGTGCAGGACCAGGACTTCCCGGAGGAGCCAATTCGCGAGGCTGGCTATCACGTCGTCTATCGGGGGCAGAAAGCGCACGCTGGCGTGGCGATTCTGAGCTCGATGGAAGCGAAGGACGTGGCCTACGGCTTCGATGACGGCGGCGAGCCCGACGAGCCGCGCCTGATCCGGGCCGTCTACGCCGGGGTGCCGGTGGTCAACACCTACGTGCCCCAAGGCCGCTCGCCCGACTCCGAGCACTTCCAATACAAGCTGGATTGGTTCGACCGGCTCCGCGCCCTTTTTGAGCGTCACTACGACCCCCAGGAGCCGCTGCTCTGGATGGGGGACTTCAACGTGGCGCCTGAGCCGATCGATATCTACGACCCCAAGGGAAAGGCGAACCACGTCGACTTCCATCCCGACGCTCGGGCGGCGCTCGATCAGGTGAGGGACTGGGGCTTCGTCGACGTCTTCCGGCGCCATCACCCGGATGAGGAGGACCAGTACACGTACTACGACTACCGGGCCAAGGATCCCATCGAGCGCGGGATCGGCTGGCGCGTGGATCACATCTGGTCCACCAAGCCGCTGGCTGAGCGCTCGACGGAGGCCTGGATCGATTTCGAGGCCCGACGGGCAGAGCGCCCATCGGATCATACCTTTTTGGTAGCGACATTCGACGTGTAGAACGTGTAATGCGCGAGATGTCTGCACCGAGCAGCAGAGAGTAGAGACAGAGGGGCGCAGAGAGGACGAACCTAGTTCCTTCTCTGTGGGCCCTGTGTCTCCTCGGTGCAACGCCGTGTAGATTCGTGAGACGTAGAGCGTAGCAGTCCCAGGCGTAAGGAGTGGTATGTGCCAAGCAACTGTCTATCTAGGTGACGAAGAGGTCGCCCGCGAGGTGACCGGTATGACGTTGGTCGAGGATGGCGTCCGCCTGACGTCGTTCTTTGAGGACCCCCAGGTTGTGCACGGGCGCGTCCTTCAGGTGGATTTCCTCAAGCATCGCGTGCATCTGGAGCCGCTGGAGGACGACGAATGAGCGATCGAGGCGACGTGACATCTGAGAAGCTGCGGATTCTCCTGCCTCACTGGATCGAGCACAACGGCGAGCACGCCGCGGAGTTTCGGCGTTGGGCAGAGCGCGCCGGGGAAGCCGAGGAGCCGATCCTGGCCGCTGCTCAGCTGGTCGAGCAGGCGAACGCGCGCCTTGAGGAGGCCCTTGAGACGCTCGGTGGAGCGCTGGAGCATCATCACCACCACGATCATCCCCACGACTGATGGCTGAGGAAGAACCGGTCGGGGCTGTGTCCGAAGGCGCCGACAACGTCGAGCGGTGGGGGTGGTACTCTATCGGGATCAACGTCGTTCTGGCTGCCATCAACCTCGCCGTGGCGCTGGCGTCCGGCAGCCTGGCGGTCCAGGCTGAGATGATCCACAACCTGGTCGACTTCCTGACCGCTGTGGCGGTGCTGATCGGCCTCAAGCTGTCCACGCGAAAGACGAAGGAGTTTCCCTACGGTCTCTACAAGCTGGAGAACGTGATCACCGTGGGGTTGGCGGTGATGATCTTCGTCACCGCCTATGAGATCGCGCGCGACGCCCTCTTCACGCCTCCCGAGCGGGCCATCGTCGATCCCTGGATGTTGGCCGGGATGGTCGTGGCCACTATCATCCCTCTCGTCTTCAGTCGCTTCGAGCTGGAGGCCGGGAGGGCGGCGAACTCTCCGGCCCTCATCGCCGATGCCCGAGAGTACCGTGCTCACGTCTTCACCACTGGCGTCGTCTTCGCCGCCCTGCTAGGGCAGTGGTTCGAGCTGCCTCTGGATCGATTCGCGGCGCTGGTCATCGTCATTGCCATCGGCAAGACGGGATGGGAGCTGCTGGCAGACGGGATGCGGGTGCTGCTCGACGCCTCGTTGGATACCGATACACTGTTGGAGATCCGCGAGATCATCCTCCAGGAGCCCGCGGTGGCCGAGCTGGCCTGGGTCACGGGGCGGAACGCCGGGCGGTTCCGTTTTGTGGAGGCCGAGCTGACCCTTCGCGTGCACGATCTGGAAAAAGCCGAGGCGATCACGCAGCGCATCGAGGAGAGGATCAACCAGACCGTTCCTCACGTGGAGCGGGTGCTGATCCACGCCGAGCCTATGGAGCGCACCCATTTGCGTTACGCCGCTCCCCTGGCCGATGGGGACGAGGATGAGGAAGAGCGCCTCAGCAAGCACTTCGGCGAGGCCCCCCGCTTCGCCCTGGTCAGGATGCGTTTGGAGGACGGGGTGGTGGAGGAACGGCGCATCATGGAGAATCCCTACGTCCACGAGGAGCGGGCCAAGGGCATCCAGGTGGCTGAGTGGTTGGTGAAGGAGAAAGCCGACGTGGTCTTCCTCAAGGAGAGTCTACAGGGCAAAGGGCCCGTCTACGTCTTCGGCGACGCCGCGGTGGAGATGCGCCAGACCGAGGCCGACACGCTCGACGAGGCGCTGGCAGAGGCGCGGGAGAAGGATGTGCGATGAGAGAGGGTGACTGGACGGAAGCGCGGCTTTACGACAAACTGGACGATGAGCGCGTGCAGTGTTACCTGTGTGCCCATCGTTGCCGCATTGGCGAGGGGAAGCGGGGGATCTGCTCCGTGCGCGAGAACCGGGGCGGCACGCTCTACACGCTGGTCTACGGGCGCACCGTCAGCCAGCACGTCGACCCGGTGGAGAAGAAGCCTCTCTGCCACTTCTATCCGGGGACGAGGGCTTACTCCATCGCCACGGTTGGATGTAACTTCCACTGCCAGTGGTGTCAGAACGCCAACATCTCGCAGATGCCGCGGGAGACGGGCCTCATCGTGGGGGAGAGCGCCAGCCCGGAGCAGATCGTGGCCGCCGCCAAGCGCTCCGGCTGTCGCAGCATCGCCTACACCTACACCGAGCCGACCATCTTCTTCGAGTACGCCTACGACACGGCGAAGCTGGCCCACGAGGAGGGCCTGGCCAATATCTACGTCACCAACGGCTTCATGACAGAGGCGATGCTGGAGGCCTTCGATCCTTACCTGGACGCCGCGAATGTCGACCTGAAGGCCTTCCGGGACGAGACCTATCGTCAGTACGTGGGGGCACAGCTGCAGCCGGTCCTGGACAGCCTGAAGAAGATGAAGGAGCTGGGCATCTGGGTCGAGGTGACGACGCTGGTTGTTCCAAACGTCAACGACGATGAGAAGGAGCTGCGGGACGCGGCGCGCTTCGTGGCCCAGGAGCTCGGTCCGGAGACGCCCTGGCACGTCAGCCGCTTCTTCCCGGGCCATCAGATGCGGCACGTGTCGCCGACGCCGGTGGCCACGCTGCGCCGGGCGTTGGAGATCGGCAAAGAGGAGGGCCTGCGGTACATCTTCGTGGGCAATATCCCGGGGGAGGCCAACACGGAGTGTCACGCCTGCGGCGAGCTGCTGATTCGTCGCGCGGGCTACCGCATTCTGGCCAGTCACGTCGCTCCCGGGCAGGTCTGCCCCAACTGCGGCACGCCGGTGGCCGGCGTGGGCCTGGCCCTAGAATGAGGAGATCAGGATGTCAAAGAAGGAACAGAGACGGCGGCGAGAACTGAGACGCCTCCAGGAGGCCATCCAGCGTCAGAAGGCAGCGTCTGCCGCGGAGGAAGAAGAGAAAAAGGTCCAGGACGAAGAGGACGATGCGGCTCTTGAGGACCTCTCGGACTGGCGTCGCGTCTGGGAAAGGTTCGATACCACAGACCTCAATGGCAAGATAGCTCTCTTCCGTGAGATACTGTCATCGGGAGAGATGAACAGCGAAGCAGCCCTAGAGATGTCGAGCACGATCCACGACTCTCTTGACACTAGCGATCCGCAAGGCCGGGTACGCTATGCTGAGCTGGTTGAGGACCTGTCCAGACAGGCGCCAGACGTGTATGAACAGCATGCGGGTTTCTATCGCAAGCACCTGATCTTCGATGCCGTCGCGGCCCAGGCGTGGGCCGACATTGACCAGCTGCTGGTACCCTTTACCGAGGAGTTGGTGTTGGACGTAGAGGCCTTCTTCCAGACCGTTGACCAACTGCAATACCATGGTCGGATCCAGCCCCTTGTCCGGACCATGACCCGCGCCTGGCCAATGGTGCAAGAGTCGGATGATCTCACCGATAGGGGCATCGCGGAGTTTGCGAGACGGTTGATGAAGCTCCATCTTTTTGACTACCTGGAGACGAGCGAGAATCCTCGTGTCGACGACCCACAACTGCTGGAGCGGACGGCTCCCTACAGGGCATGGGCGGACGGCTGGAGGGAGGAGACGGTCTCCCATCTGACCGTGTCTCAGCCCTCCGACTGGGAGATGGCGGATTTCGGCCCGGCTGTGGACGCTGATCAATGGCGGGAGAACCTCACTACTCTGCTGATGGAGTTCATCGCCGATCGGCACCGCGCTGGTGTGCCTTACAGTCGAGGGGACATGCTCGCGATGGTGCTCGCGGACAGATTGGCTAGGCAGATGGCCGTGCCTGCCGAGCCGTTTGAGATCACCTCGGGCAGTCAGTCCGGTGGGAAGAGACGAGAGAGAAGAGAGCGGGTCATCCCTGCACCATTGCCCCTGGTACCTCGCTACCCGCTCTTGCAGGACATACTGGTCGATCTCTTTCCCAGTTTCGACACGAAGACGTATCATGCTGCTGCCTTGATGGAGCTTCTTCCCTCCTACGTCCATTTCCTGGCGCGCCTCGGGTTGATCCACCCGCTGCACATGGACCTAACGTTGGATGAACTGGTGCCCCTCGGCCGGCGCGCGCTGCAGATTCTCGTTGACTACGGCACGGACCCCCATGCGGTGGAAGCCGTGGAGGCCGCTTGGGCCGGCAGAGCGCTCTCCGCCATCAAGGAGGATCCGGCATTGGCAAAGGCCCGGGAGAGGTCGCCAGAGCCGATCCCTCGAGCGACAAGACCCAGCGTAGGCCCCGAAGAGGTCCTTGTCTACACCTTCGACGTGACCTACCTGCGAGACCCGGAGGTGCGCCGGACCATTGAGGTCACTGGGGACGATACATTGGATACGTTGCATGAAGCGATTCTGCGCTCGGTCGGCTTTGACACGGACCATCTTTACTCGTTCTTCATGAGCAATCAGGCCTGGGATGAGGCTACCGAGTACAGCTCACCGCTGGCGGATGGGCCGAGTGCCACGGGTATGCAGATTGCTGACTTGGGGCTGCGTATCAAGCAGCGTTTCCTCTATGTGTTCGACTACGGTGACGAACATCGCTTTGAGGTCCAGTTGGTCGATGTCACGGCCGAGCCGGCGGAGGACGAGAGCTATCCTCGCGTCGTGGAGCGCCACGGCGAGGATCCCCCTCAGTACAGTTGGTAGTGACGGAGGAGGCTCAGTAGTCCAAGTTGCTCAGCCTGGATCGCCGTGAACCTTGCTCTAGGTCCGCTTTCGAGTTAGTATTCTTCCCAATATGACCTACAGGCCAGAGAACCCCGTCATCGTCCAGGGGGACAAGAGCGTCCTGCTGGAGGTCGATAATGAGCACTACCGCGCGGCCCGGGACGTGCTGGCGCGCTTCGCGGAGCTGGAGAAGAGCCCGGAGTACGTCCACACCTACCGCATCACGCCCCTCTCCCTGTGGAACGCCGCTTCGGCCGGGCTCAGCGCCGAGCGCATTCTGGACGGACTGCAGCGCTACAGCAAGTACCCCCTGCCGGACAACGTCCGGGTCGACATCGAGGACTATGTCTCCCGCTACGGGCGCGTCAAGCTGGTGCGCCGCGACGGTGAGCTGCTCCTGGTCACCGATGACGTCGTGCTGACCCTGGAGCTGCTTAACCAGAGGCAGCTCAACGTCTACGTCGACGAGCAGGTGGACGACAACACCCTGCGCGTCGACGCCGCCCGTCGAGGGCACATCAAGCAGGTCCTGGTCCAGATCGGTTACCCCGCCGAGGATCTCGCCGGATACGTTGAGGGCGAGACACTCTCCTTCCAGCTGCGGGATCGGGCCTCCTCCGGTCAGCCCTTCGCGCTCCGCAAGTACCAGCGCAACGCAGCTGAGATCTTCTACGCCGGCGGGGCGGCCCACGGCGGCTCCGGCGTCATCGTGCTCCCCTGCGGCGCAGGTAAGACGATGGTCGGCATGGGCGTGATGGAGACGATGCAGTGCAGCACCCTGATCCTCAGCCCCAACACGGTCGCCGTGCGCCAGTGGATCGACGAGCTGCTGGATAAGACGACGCTGACCGAGGAGCAGATCGGCGAGTACACGGGCGAGCGGAAGGAGATCCGCCCGGTGACCATCTCCACCTATCAGACCATGACCTACCGGAAGCGGGGCACCAAAGGGCGCGGCCTGCCCATCCTGGAGCAATTCCCCCATTTTCAACTGTTTGATGAACGCGATTGGGGGCTGATCATCTACGACGAGGTCCATCTCCTGCCGGCCCCTGTCTTCCGCATCACGGCCGAGCTACAGGCCCGGCGTCGCCTGGGGCTGACGGCCACCCTGGTGCGGGAGGATGGACGGGAGGAGGATGTCTTCTCCCTGATTGGCCCCAAGAAGTACGACGTGCCGTGGAAGGACCTAGAACGACGGGGCTGGATCGCCACGGCGGAGGTGACCGAGATCCGCATCCCTATGCCGCGGGAACGCCGGATGGCGTACGCCGTGGCGGACAAGCGGGAGCGGTACCGCATCGCTGCCGAGAACCCTCGTAAGTTCGAGGTGCTGGATGAGCTGCTGCGCAAGCATCCGGACGACAAGATCCTCATCATTGGGCTCTATTTGGATCAGCTGGCCCAGGCGTATGAGCGGTACGGCTTTCCGCTGATCACCGGGGAGACGACGGTGCGCGAGCGACGCCAGCTGTTTGAGAAGTTCAAGTCCGGTGAGGAGCCACGGTTGATCATCTCCAAGGTCGGCAACTTCGCCATCGACCTGCCCGACGCCAGCGTGATGATTCAGATCAGCGGGACGTTCGGCAGCAGGCAGGAGGAGGCGCAGCGTATGGGCCGCATCCTCCGACCCAAGCGGAACGGCGAGAGGGCCCATTTCTACACCCTGGTGAGCCGGGACAGCCGTGACCAGGTGTTCAGCGCCAACCGTCAGCTCTTCCTCACCGAGCAAGGCTACAGCTACACCATTCTCTACGACCACGAGGTGGCGGACTATGAGCCCGACAGCGGCGGCGATGACTAGACTGAGTGGATCCAAGGTTGCTGCTAGGGCATTGCCAAGTCCCCGCCTTTGCCCTGGATCTCGGGTGACTGCGTCGGCCTACGATCCAGTTCGAGCCAAGCGGGGTTTGCCGAGACTGGTGAACCAGGGTCACGGGCCTTTCCCTTCGCCCCCTGCTTCTCACCGCCAGACGGACCTCATCCTCCCGTGCTCACGCTAGAGACCATCACCGAGAACGAGCTGCGCGGTTACCTCAACGACCAGAGCCTGCGGCGTGCCAGAGGCTATATCAACCGCGTGATCAACCCGATCCGGCGGGGGGAGACGCTGGTGGCCCAGGTTCGGGGTACGCGCATCTACGACGTCGAGGTGATCGTCGCGGAGGACGGCATCACCGCCCATTGCAGCTGCCCCTACGACTGGGGAGGCTACTGTAAGCACATCGGCGCCCTGGTTCTGGCCTGGATCTACGAGCCCGAGGACTTCGACGTGGAGGCCTCGGATCTCATCCCCGATGGTGGACCCCTGCCGGTCACGCCCGTCAACCCACCCCCCACGCATCGACCCGAGGAGCTCCCCTCCTGGATGACAATCTCGCCCATCGATCGTCAGGCGGATTTTGAGCGCGAGTTAGCGAGGGTCCTGGACGCGATCTCCATCCAGGATCTACGCCAGATGGCTGAGCGGCGAGGATGGAAGGCGCGCGGTGTTCGCAAGGACAGGGTGGTGCGGCAGGTCATCGAGCATCTCGCAGATCGGGACGAGACCCTGCGCGTCATCCGCGGGCTGGACCGCGAGCATCGCCAGGTTCTTTGCGTCTTGACGCTGTGCGGTGAGATCATGATCGCAGGGCCGGACTCGGTGGGGAGCTTTGCCTCAATCTGGGGGCCCCTACGGGCATACAAGCGGACCGAGACCTATGCCCGCCATCTTTGCGAGATGGGCCTGGCAATTCCTGGCGAGGCCAGTCCCGATCACTTCTACGATGTCGTCCCGCGATCGCTCTCCCGCGCCTTCCCGCCGCTCTTGAGCCCTATGTTGGGGCTCTGGCCGCCCCCGGGTGGCGATTCTCAGGTCTCACGGTCCGATGGGGGATGGGGCACGAGCCAGGAAGAGCGCTTGGCCGATCCCTACGGCTTCATCCGGCGTGTCGATGAGGTCATCCTGCTGTTGGAGCGCGAGTCTCCACTCCTGCGGCCGCCGATGCCCCGTCCCACCATGGAGAAGCGTCTGCGTGGTCTGGCGAGGTGGGACTACGACCCTCAGGAGCTGGCCCAGGCTGCGCGGGCGAATCGGCTCTATCCCAATACGACGTTGTCGCTGACCGTCCCCCCGCCTCCCTACACCCTGCAGGACGAGATGATGGAGCGGTTGGCCCCCCTGGCGGGTGGAGAGGCGTGTCTGGAGTTCATCGTCTCTCTCCTGATGGCGAACGGCGTCTTCCAGCCCGGCAGCCCCTTGACCCCCTGGCCCCGGGTGAAGCAGGCCTTCTTCCAGCGTGACCCTCTGATGCGGCGCGCCATCCTGACCCGGACCTATTTCCGGACCTCGCGCTGGAACGCGCTGTGGGAGCTGCTCCGCCAGCCGATGTCCCGCCTCGTCCTGCACCGCCATCCCCGTTTCCCGCATTTCACGCCGGACCATCTGCTGGCCTATCTGACCACGTTCCGCTGGGTGGTCCTTGGCGGTCTGGCGCTGCTTCCGGATGACGAGTGGGTGACGCTAGACGACCTCGATCTGGTGATGCGCGCCCTCTTGCCCCGGCTGAATCAACCCGCGCGGCAGGGTGGGAAGTTGTCGCGTCACGAATACTACTGGTTTCTGACCGAATCTGGCTCGGATGCACCCCTCGATCCCAACGATCTGGCTCATTGGCAGCTGGCCCAGGGGGCCTTCATGCGCACCATCATCAGCGGGCCCCTCCACTGGCTGGGGCTGGTCGATCTGCGCTTCGACGGTGGAGAGCTGCGCCAGGTCCGCTTCCACGGCCTGAGCGATCTCTTCTTCGACCGCGTGGAGGCCCCGCCGGCCCCGTCTCACGCAGCGGCAGTTCCACCGGCTCCTTCGCCGGCGTCCTCGGTCGTCCTGGAGGGCTTGACCATCACCGTGCAGCCATCGGCCCTCAGCGGCCAGGCTCACGGGCTGCTCGATCAGATCGCTCGCCTGGTCACCGTGGAGTCCGATAGGTTTGTGTACCAGCTGGATGCGGCGACCGTCTACGAGACGTTCGAGGCCGGTGGAACGCTGTCCGGAATGCTCGACGCCTGGGAGAGGCTGTTGCCTATTCCTATGCCGGACGCGATTCACGGGCAGCTGACGGGGTGGTGGGAGGACTACGGGCGGCTGCGAGTCTATCGAGACGTCACCGTGATCGAGTTTGGCGATGATTATGCCCTGGCCGAGATGAAGGCTGTCACCTCGCTGGAGGAGCACCTGGTCGCCGAGCTCTCTCCGCGCCTGGTAGTCGTCCCCCGAGAGGTCGTCGACCGCCTGGTGCGCGAGCTGAAGGAGGCCGGTCATACGCCCAAGACGACGGACAGCGTCGAGACGTCAGAAAGGACGTGGTAACGTGGCCCCAGGGATCGATGCGCTACTGAACAGCTATCACTACCGGGCCCTCCAGCGGATGGCCGAGGCGGCGAGCTTGCCTTTCGAGCTCCGCAAGGACGAGCTTATCGCCGAGATGAAGCAGCGATTCTTCACCGCGGAGCGGGTGCAGTCGGCGTTGGAGGGGCTGGATGAGCGAGAGCAAGCCGTGCTCAACGGGGTGCTGCTCCACGGCGGCGAGGTCTCCACCTCGATGCTGCGCCGTGAGTTGGTCCGGGCCGGCCTGGTGCGGGGGGCCGCGTCGGCGGGCCTGCACCGTACCTACGGCTCCCGCGCGCCCTACGCTGTGCAGGACTACCTGGGCAGGGCGTCTCGGGCCGATTCAGACGTCTTCGTCGACGTCGTCGCGCGACTGACGCTGCGCGGACTCGTCTTCAGCTGCGACACCGCCCAGAGCACCGGGGGCACGCCCTACAAGGTCCGCCTCCATCCCGCCAGCACGCTCTACATCCCCGATGCCATACGGCCCTGGATGCCGGAGGCGGAGGCCCTCGCCCCGCCGTTGGACGATTGGGAGCCGGACCGGGTGGTCGTTGGCATGCCCGATCTGCTGCTGCGCGACCTCTATCTCTACTGGGACCTCGTCCGCCGCGGGGAGGTCTCCCTGATACAGAGCGGTTTCGTGGGCAAGCGCTCGCTGCAGGCCATCAACGAGGTGCTTCTGATGCCCGACACGCGCCTGGAAGAGGTGCGGCGCGAGGACGACACGCAGAGGCTCTACGTGCTTCGTCAGCTCCTGGGAGGCCTGGGGTTGGTCTACAGTGAGGGGAAGCGCCTGCGGACCGGCGGCGACGCCCTGGAGATCCCCGCCTTCTGGAGCTGGGATCAGGTGGCACAGATAGAGGCGTGCCTCAAGGTCTGGCCCATCATCGAGGGGGGCGCTGGCGTGATCGTGGAGGGCGATGCCTATCACGGTCGCTACGCCCGAGCGCG
>Ga0207797_1001983_pt1 | contig 14521 bp, 17 predicted proteins | sample PRCRCaboRojoPR_6_FD_187275 | JGI IMG/M metagenome (GOLD analysis project Ga0207797, IMG submission 187275) | Marine sediment microbial community from Cabo Rojo, Puerto Rico - PR CR 10% Liquid 1 (SPAdes) | ecosystem: Environmental > Aquatic > Marine > Coastal > Sediment | place: Cabo Rojo, Puerto... | reverse complement strand
AGGCGTCCTTGTCCTTCCAGTCGATCTGGGTCGTCAGCCCCTTGTCGTGCATCGTCTGGGTGGTGGGGGCGCCCACCCGGGACTTGTTCTGGCGCTCGGAGTGGTTGAACGCCCGCCACTCCGGGCCGGGGTCGATCTGGTCCTCCTCGACGACGAGGCCGCACTCGTCGCAGACGAGTTCGCCCCGGTCGGAGCTCTTCACGATCCGGTCGGCGCCACACTCGGGACAGAGCCGGGCGGCCTCGTCCTCCGCGGTCTCCTCCTGGCGATCCCCCTCGCGCTCCCGCTGGCGTGTGGGCCGTGTCATCGCGTTTTTACGGTAGTAGTACCGGCCTACATAAACTCTGGGGGGACCGCCCGTCGGCACCCGGCTCGACCGGGCCCGGTCGGTGGGCCGGAGGCGGATCCGGCCCGCCGCCACCGCCACGTTTAAGCTCGGCATGGTCAGAGCAGGGGAGGATGCCCGTCATCGAGTGCGACCCGGCGGCGGCACGGGAGCGACTGGCGGCCGCCGGCGTCGAGGTCGACCCCGGCAACACCGACCACGAGCGGTGGCGGGCGACCCACGCGGGGGCGACCGCCGTCGCCTACGACGACAAGGTGGTCGTCCAGGGGAGCGACACGGGCCGGCTCGTCGGGCTCCTCCGGGAGGGCGGCGGCCGGGCGCACGTCTACTTCGACGGGGCCTGCCGGGGCAACCCCGGCCCGTCGGCGGTGGGCTACGTCCTCGTCACCGGCGACGGCATCGCCGCGGAGGGCGGCGAGCGGATCGGCCGGGCGACCAACAACCGCGCGGAGTACGAGGCGCTGATCCGGGCGCTGGAGGTCGCCCGCGAGTTCGGCTTCGACGAGGTGGTCGTCCGCGGGGACTCCCAGCTGATCGTCCGGCAGGTCCGCGGGGAGTGGGACACGAACGATCCGGAGCTGCGCGAGCGCCGGGTCCGGGTCCGCGAACTGCTCGACGGCTTCGAGACGTGGTCGATCGAGCACGTACCGCGGGAGATAAACGACCGCGCGGACGAACTGGCGAACGAGGCGCTCGATGACGGCCGAGGCTAACGACGAACCCGACGAGGAACCGGCAGACGACCCCGAGGGGACCGCCGGAGGCGGCACCGACCCCCCGCTCCCCGAGGCGGTCGTGGAGGAGGCCGAGCGGCTGACGCGGCTGGCACGCGACGCGGTCGACGGGGCGGAGGCGACGGCCTACCGCGACCGCCGCGGGACGCTCCTCGCCGCCCACGACTACAGCGCGCGGCTCCGCTCGGAGGACCACGGCGAGGTGCTCGTGCTCCACCCCACCGAGTGGGCCGAGGACGGCGTCGTCCGCGTCGAGCGGGTCGACGACGTCGCCCGGGCGGTGGAGGTGCCGCTCGACGGGACGGGCGACCCCGACGAGTGGGACGAGGTGGAGGCGCACAACCGTGCGCTCGCCGAGGCGGTCGAGGCCGACCACGGCCCCGTCCACGGCGCGAACGCCCACGCGTTCGCCGATTTCATGGGCAACCACTACGCGCGACCGATCGAGCGGGCGACCGAGCGACAGGTCCGGGAGTTCCTCGAGGAGTACTTCCCGCGGAACGCGTGGCCGAGCGAGGACCAGCGCGACTCCCTCGATCGGTCGCTCGACCTGCTGTTCGAGCGGGTCGACCGCTCGCGGCCCGGATAGCCGGGGGCGCCGGGGTGTCGGCGGGAGACGGGGTGCCGGGACTCGAACCCGGACCGACGACGCCGACCGGCGCTCGCGCTGGACGGGTATCGTTCGAGAGAAGGGTGCCGGGGTTGCCGTGACTGGTCTACTCGACGCTGTCGACGAGGTCGCGCAGCGCGTCCGCGCGGCCGTCCTCGGTGACGAACCGGGCGAACTCCCACTCGAACTGGTCGAGGAGAGCCTGCTCGCCGGCCTCCGTCAGCGCGTACTGGTTGGTCCGCTTGTCGAGTTCGGACTTCTCTACCAGCCCCATCTCGACGAGGTCGTCGAGGTTCGGGTAGAGTCGGCCGTGGTTCACTTCCGAGTCGTAGTACGACTCGAGTTCGCGCTTGATCGCGAGCCCGTAGCGAGCCTCCTCGGCCAGGATGGTCAGGATGTTCCGCTGGAACGCCGTGAGTTCGCTCGCGATGCCGGGGGTGCCATCAACTGTCTGAGCCTCTGACATAGATGCAGGGAGGTCATCCAAGTACTTAACATTTCGCAAACAGCTACGTGCCGATCCGTCCATCCAGGGAGTACTCCGGTGTTCTCCCGGGATTAACTGGACAGACGTGTACAGGGATGTGCCGATCCGGGATCGGCTGTCGACATCCCGAAAGGACTTTTTTCGGGCCAGTCGCACCGTGAGCCATGGTGAACCTCTGGGAGGACCTCGAGACGGGCCCCGACGCGCCCGAGGAGATCTACGCCGTGGTCGAGTGCCTGAAGGGCGAGCGGAACAAGTACGAGTACGACAAGGACGTCCCCGGGGTCGTCCTCGACCGGGTGCTCCACTCGAACGTCCACTACCCCTCCGACTACGGGTTCATCCCGCAGTCGTACTACGACGACGAGGACCCGTTCGACGTGCTCGTCCTCGTCGAGGACCAGACCTTCCCCGGCTGTATCATCGAGGCACGGCCCGTCGCCCTGATGCGGATGGACGACGACGGCGAACAGGACGACAAGGTCGTCGCCGTCCCGACGGAGGACCCCCGGTTCGACCACGTGCGGGACCTCGAGGACATCCCACAGCAGACCGTCGACGAGATCGACGAGTTCTTCTCCACCTACAAGAACCTGGAGGAGGGCAAGGAGGTCGAGACGCTGGGCTGGGAGGACAGGCGGGCCGCGATGGACGCCATCGAGCACGCACAGGACCTCTACGACCAGCACTTCGGGTAGCTCAGAGCAGCGCTCGGGACGGGCCGGCGCCGGGGACCGACCCCGCGAGGGCCGCCCATCCGGATCGATTACTCCCGAGCATCGAACCTCCGGAGGGGATGGGAGCCACGCATGCGGATACGCCCGGGTTATCCGCCCGTCGCCGGGGATGTTTTATGCTCATGGGTAATTTCTTGTGGGTGGGCGACGGAGTTCGGGTATGGCCACGAGCGAGCGCGAGTCGGTCCGCCCGTCGTTCGGCATCGCCCACGCGACGGTGGTGCCGGAGAACTTCGAGCCCGGGCGGTCCTCGGGGGGGACGGACGAGTCGGCGGAGGGGGAGACGGACGGGTCGGCGGAGGGGGAGACGGACGAGTCCGCGGAGTGACGACACGGCACGAGGGTCGTCCGGGGTGGGCGCCGAGCGCGGGAGGGATGAAACCGCCCCGCCGCGCCGGGAACCGGTCGGTACGGACGGAAGCAAGAAGCTTCATGTAGTCGCCTCACGGCGTTGGGGACATGGGTCTGTTCGACCGGCTCCGCGGCAGCGACGGGCCTCGCGTCGCCTTCTTCGGTATCGACGGCGTGCCCCACAGCCTGATCGCGGACAACCCGGACGTCTTCCCGAACCTCACCGCCCTCGCGGAGGAGGGGAGCGGCGGCGCCATCGACAGTATCGTCCCGCCGGAGTCGAGCGCCTGCTGGCCGGCGCTCACGACCGGCGTGAACCCCGGCGAGACCGGCGTCTACGGGTTCCAGGACCGCGAGAACGGCTCGTACGACACCTACGTCCCGATGGGTCAGGACGTCCGTGCGACCCGGCTCTGGGACCGCGTGGCCGACGACGGCCGCGACGCGACGGTGATGAACGTCCCCGTCACGTTCCCGCCACAGCGCAACGTCCAGCGGATGGTCAGCGGGTTCCTCTCGCCGTCGGTGGAGAAGGCCGCCTACCCCGACGACCTGCGCGACGACCTCGAGCGCTCGAACTACCGGATCGACGTCAACGCCAAACTGGGCCACGACGAGGACAAGTCCGAGTTCATGGAGGACGCCCACGAGACGCTCGACGCCCGCTACGAGGCGTTCCGCCGGTACGTCGAGCAGGACGACTGGGACCTGTTCTTCGGCGTGTTCATGACCACCGACCGGGTCAACCACTTCCTGTTCCGCGACTACGAGCGCGACGGCCCGAACAAGGAGGCGTTCCTCGAGTTCTACGGGAAGGTCGACAGCTACCTCGGTCGGCTCCGCGAGAGCCTGCCGGACGACGTGACGATGGTCGTCGCGAGCGACCACGGGTTCACCTCGCTCGACTACGAGGTCCACTTCAACGCCTGGCTCCGGGAGGAGGGCTGGCTCTCCTACCGCACCGACGACCACGACTCCCTCGAGGACATCGCCGAGGAGACGACGGCGTACTCGCTCATCCCCGGGCGGTTCTACCTCAACCTGGAGGGCCGCGAACCCAGAGGGAGCGTCCCCCAGGAGGAGTACGAGTCGACCCGCGCCGAGCTCGAGACGGCCCTGGAAGCTCTGGAGGGCCCCGACGGGAACCCGGTGGCCGACCGCGTCGTCACCAAGGAGGAGGCGTTCCGCGGCGACCACGACGACATCGCGCCGGACCTGGTCGTGATCCCGAACCACGGCTTCGACCTGAAGGCCGGCTTCAAGGGCCACGACGAGGTGTTCGGGACCGGCCCGCGCAACGGCATGCACTCGTTCGACAACGCCTGCCTGTTCGTCGACGACGACGCCCGGGTCGTCGACGCCGACCTCTTCGACATCGCCCCGACGCTGCTCGAACTGCTCGAGGTCGACGTCGACCGCGCCGAGCTCGACGGCAGTAGCCTGCTGTAGGCCGGGAACGGACGCCGTTTCCCGGTCCGCCCGGACGCCCTGTCGATCGGCAGCGGCCGCGCTCGGTCCGTGGGGTCGCGGTGGTGGCTCCGCGATCCATCGGGCGGGACCGAAAGCCCCCGACCCGTCTCGATCCCACCCGACGTCCCCTGCCGACCCGCCGCGACCGGATCACCCGAAGCTATACGCCCCCCGCGGGTGCCCACCCCGCATGCGACGATCACGCGCACGCGAACCGCGGGCTTCCCGGCAGCGGGAACCGACCGACGGACCCGATCGACGACCGCCTCGAGCCCGGGGTGACGGCCGGTGGTCGTAGAGCCCGACCCGGAACCGCTCGCCGGAGCCGCCGAGGCGCTCCGCGGGGGCGAGCGGACGCCGACCGAGGGCGTCGAGGCCGCGCTGGAGCGGGTCGCGGCGGTGGACCCGGAGCTCCGGGCGCTGCTGGCGGAACCCCGGCGCGGGGACCGGCTCGGCGCCGCGGCCGCCGGGCTCGAGGAGCGCCACCCCGATCCCGACGGCCGACCGCCGCTCTACGGCGTCCCGGTCGGCGTGAAGGACATCTTCCACGTCTCGGCGCTCCCGACGCGGGCCGGGTCGGAGCTCCCACCGGGGGAGCTCGCCGGGCCGCAGGCCGACGTCGTCTCGCGACTCCGGGACGCCGGGGCCCTCGTCCTCGGCAAGACCGTCACGACGGAGTTCGCGTACGTCGAGCCGGGACCGACGCGGAACCCCCACGACCTCGAGCACACGCCCGGGGGCTCCTCCTCCGGGAGCGCCGCGGCCGTCGCGGCTGGGCTCTGCCCGCTCGCACTCGGCACGCAGACCGTCGGCTCGACCATCCGGCCGGCGGCGTTCTGCGGCATCGTCGGGCTCAAGCCGAGCTTCGGCCGGATCGAACGCGGGGGGCTGATCCTCGTCTCGGAGTCGGCCGACCACGTCGGCCTGTTCACCCGGGACCTCGCGGGGATGGAACTGGCCGCGTCGGTCTGCTGTGCCGACTGGGACGGGGACGTCTCGGCCGGCCGGCCGGTGCTCGGTGTCCCCGACAGGGCGTACGTCGACCAGGCGACCGAGGCCGGGCGGGCGGGGTTCGAACGCGCGGTCCAGGGGCTCGTCGACGCGGGGTTCGAGGTCCGCTACGAGTCGGCGTTCGAGGACATCGACGCGGTCACCGCCCGCCACCGCGCGCTCGTCACCGCGGAGATGGCGCTCTCACACCACGAGTGGTTCGAGCGGTACGAGGAACGGTACGCCGAGGCGACGGCGGAGACGATACGCGACGGGCGCGACATCGACGCGGAGACGCTCGCGACCGGGCGCGCGAGTCAGCGACGCCTCCGGGCGCGACTCGGCGAGCGGATGGACGAGGCCGGCGTCGACGCCTGGATCTGTCCCGCCGCGCCCGGGCCCGCCCCAGAGGGGATCGACGACACGGGCGACCCGGTGATGAACGCCCCGTGGACCCACGCCGGCGTTCCGGCGGTCTCGGTTCCCGCCGGAACGGTCGACGGGCTCCCGCTCGGGCTCCAGGTCGTCGGGCGCTACGGCGGCGACGAGCGGCTCCTGGCCCAGGCCGACCGGATCGCCGCGGCGCTCGACGGGGCGGCGGTCGGGGGCGACTGAAGACGGGGAACCGGGGGCGGCGGTCGGGGTCGACCTCGCCGCCCCCGTGACCGGCGCCGTCCGGCTCGGCTACGTCCCGCTCTCGTAGCTGTCGGGGCTCGCGATCGACCGGGTCGGGGCGAGGCGATCCCTCGGCGCCGGGCCCCGGGTCGTCGGCGTCGTCCACGGGATTCGGGGCATCTCCGCGGGGTTCGCGACGTGGCCGGTTACGTCACGGACGAACCGGCCTGCCCGGCGCGGTCAGCATCGACGCGAACGGGAGGGCGGCGAGCGACGCGACGCGCTGTGGCGCGACGGTCGTGGCCGGGTATCGACGACGGCCACAGGGTCGATCTACTCCTCGACGTCGACCGTCTCGATGGCGACCTCCTCGCGGGGCTGGTCGTTCCGGTCGGTCGGGATCGAACCGATCTCCTCGACGACGTCCATCCCGCCGATCACCTGCCCGAAGACGGAGTGGCGGTCGTCGAGGTGGGGCTGTGCGTCGAGCGTGATGAAGAACTGGCTGCCGTTCGTGTCCGGCCCCGAGTTCGCCATCGAGAGGATCCCGGGCCCGTCGTGGCGGAGTTCGGGGTGGAACTCGTCGTCGAACTGGTAGCCCGGGCCGCCGCGTCCGGTCCCGGTCGGGTCCCCGCCCTGGATCATGAACCCCTCGATGACCCGGTGGAAGACCACGTCCTCGTAGAGGGGTTCGGTCCGCGTCTCGCCGGTCTCGGGGTCGGTCCACTCGCGCTCGCCCGTGGCGAGGCCGAGGAAGTTCTCGACGGTCCGGGGGGCCCGCTCGGCGAACAGTTCGACGGTGACGTCGCCGTGGGTGGTCCGGATCGTCGCGGTCGGGTTCTCGGGGTTCTCGACGTCCCTGCTCATGCCCGGAGGAGGGCCGGACCGCGCAAAAGGATGGCGGTACGGTCACCCGGACGAGCCCGACGGGGGACCGTCGGTCCCGCCCGGCGCGACCGCCGGCCCGCCGTCGAACCGGAGCGGGACGGGGCCCGCGGGGGCGCGGCCGAACCGGGCCTTCCGGGCCGCCAGCGTGACGACGGGCCCGCCGTCCCCGTCGACGTACGCCTCCAGTTCGAGGACCGTGTCCGCGACGGCGAGGGTCAGGTCCCGCTGGAGCGCGCGGGGGTTCATCCGCAGGCAGTGCAGCAGCGCGACGCTGTCGGTGGTCCGCACCGCCCGGACGAGCGTGTCGAGGAACGCCCGGTAGCGCTCGCGGCCCTCCCGTTCGAGCTCGGTGACGGGGTCGAGGACGACGACCGACCGGGCGTCGAGCCCCGAGAGGCTACCGGCGGGATCGTCGAGCAGGCTCGACCCGGTCGCCTCCCTGACGTCGAGCGCGCCGGCGTCGACCGACCGCCCGGCGTGGGCGCGGACCTCCGCGGCCCCGCGGAGCGTCGTCAGGTACCTGCCGGGGGTCGCGGCGGCCGGCGGATAGAGCAGTTCCTCGCTCGGCGAGGCCGGGTCCGCCGAGAGCGCGACGACCGACCCCGGACGGAGCGGGCGGCCGAGTCGCTCGTCGAGCCCCTCGACGCCGAACGGGAGCGGTTCGGGGGCGTCCTCGCGGGCACCGCCCGCCTCGACACCGGAGCCGCCCGGGCGCTCCCCGGCCATCAGAACGCCCGGAGTTCGTCGAGGACGGCCGCGGCGCTCCCGTCCTCGATGGCCCGGCGAGCCGTCTCGAGCCCCGCCTCAAGCGTCCCGCAGTCCTCGCGGGCGTAGATCCGGAAGGCGGCGTTCAGCGCGACGGCGTCGGCGAACCGGTCGTCGCGGCCGCCGGTGAGGACCGCCTCGGTGACCTCCGCCGACTCCACGGCGACGTCCTCGACGCCGAGGTCCTCGCTCTCGAAGTCCATCCCGTACTCCGGGGTACGGATGTCGAACGCCTCGACGTCCTCGTCGCCCTCGTTCCAGACGGCGACCTTCGTGTCCCCGGGACGGATGTCGTCGTACCCCTCCATCCCCTGGAACATGATGACGCGGTCGACGACGGCCGTCTCGCTCGCCCGGAACGTGCTGATGATCCGCTTGGCGTAGGGCAGGTGGTAGAACGAGCCGAGGTGGACGGACGCCCCCGCGGGGTTCGCGAGCGTCTCGATGGTGTTGAGGAACGTCCGGACGCCCATCTGGTCGCGCCGGTCGTGGAGTGCGTGGACCGCGGGGTTGAACCTCGGCTGGTAGTAGAAGCCGAAGCCGGTCGCGTCGACCATCCGGGCGGACTCGGCGGGGTCGATCTCCGTTCGGACGCCCAGTTCGTCCAGCACGTGCTTGTAGGCGTCCTGTTTCTGGGTCGGGACGCGGTCGCCCGAGTGGGCCACGACGGGCGTGCCGGCGGCGGCCGCGACGACCCCCGCGGCGACGCCGAGGATCGCCGTCCGGCCCTTGCCGTCGTAGTTGGCGCCGCAGTCGACCGGATCCGCGTCCGGAACCCCCGTCTCGACGGACTCGGCCATCACGTCGACGTAGGCCGCGAGCTCCTCGGGCGTGTTGCGCTTCCAGCGGTTGGCCAGCCAGAACGCCCCCAGGGTGGTGTGGTCCGGCTCGACGTCCAGGATCCGCCGCATCGCCTCGGTCGCCTGCTCGCGGGTCATGTCGTCGGCGGACTTGTGCCCTGAGCCGACCACCTCGGTCATCAGCCGCTTGAGCGGCCACTCCCCGTAGCGCTCGGTCGATTTCGCCATACCGGTACTCGGGTCGCCGCGACCAAAAAGGCGTCCTATCGTGCAGCGGTGCCCGGTTCGTGCCGGTCGACCGGGGCGCCGTCGCGGGCCTCCGAACGGCACGCGGGACGGGGGAAGCCGAGGGCGGCGGGTCGGCGGTGTCGACAGGGGGAGTCGGGGTCAGTCGTCGGCCGGCGTCCCGTCGCCGCCGACGTTCGTGACCTCGACGCCGCCCGAGAGCTCGGTGTTCGGGTACGGCATGTCGATCCCCTCGGCGTCGAAGCGCTCCTTGACCGTCTCGAGGAACCGCGCGCGGACCGCCCCGTAGCTGTGCTCGGTCGGGTCGATCCAGAGCCGACCCGAGAGCACGACCGCCGAGTCGCCCAGCTCCGTGACGGGCGCCGTCGGCGCGGGCTCGTCGAGGACGCCCTCGATGGCCGCTCCCTCCTCGACGATGGCCGCCCGTGCCCCCTCGATGTCGTCCTCGTAACCGATGCCGAAGCCGACCGCCACCCGCCGCGTGTCGTTGGCCACGTTGTTCACGACCGCGGCGCTAGCGAGGTCGCTGTTCGGGACGGTGACCATCTCGTTGTCGAACGTGTCCAGCTTCGTCACCCGGAGCTGGATCTCCCGGACCACGCCCTCGTTCCCGCCCCACTCGATCCAGTCGCCGACCACGAACGGCTCGTCCTGGATGATGAACACGCCGGCGACGAAGTTGGCGATCAGGTCCTGTGCGGCGAAGCCGACGGCGAGCGCGAGCGCGCCGGCCAGCGTCGCGAACGCGGCGAGGACCACCCCGAAGCCGGCGACCGTCGCCGCCAGCGCGACCGCCACGACCGCGATCACGACGACGACCGTGCTCAGGGCGAGGTCGACGATCGTCTCGTCGAACCCGCGGCGCCGCAGCCCGGCCTCGACCGCCCTGGTCACGAAGTACTTCCCGATCAGGTAGACGAGCACGAACACGACGACGAACAGCACGACGGTCGTGACGGCGCCGATCAACGGCGGGACGTACTGCTGTGGGTCGATGGGGATCCCGAACTGGAGTGGTATCATGAATCCGTGACGGAAGACATCGAACGACGACAAATAACCACGCATGTATAAGATATCGGGTATTTCGTCCGGACGATCGGGGTCGGGGCCGAGGGTGGACCCGGAACGGACCGCTCCTCGCCGTCGGGTGTCACTCCACGGCGGTCGTCCCCTCGAACGGGAACGCCGGGTCGACGCCGACGAGGTCCGCGCTCCGTTCCCAGAGCCGCCGGGCCGTCCGGTCGTCGCGCGCGCTACGGGCGGGCCGGCGTCGTCGGGTCCCGTCGAAGTAGGCGCCCGACACCCCGGCGACCTCGGGGGAAGCGGCGAGGTACGCGAGCGCGCGGCCGCCGTCCGCCACGGTGTCGGCCATCCCGGGGACGAACCGGATCGCCGTCCACCCCAGGTTCAGCGGGAACGGCACCCCCCGCGAGAAGCCGCTCCCGGGGATGACGCCCGGGTGGAAGCAGTTCGCGGTGTACCCCTCGGGGAGCCGTCGGGCGAGTTCGCGGGTGAACAGGACGTTCGCGAGCTTCGAGTCGGCGTAGGCCGACCACCCCGAGAGCCCCTCGACCCGCACGGGGCGTTCGGGGTCGACGTGCCCCGAGCGGTGGGCCTCCGAGCTCGTGGTGAGGACCCGACCGGCCTCGGCGAGGTGTCCGGCGAGTTCGCGGGTCAGCAGGAACGGGGCGAGGTGGTTCACCGCGACCGTGAGCCCGTAGCCGTCCTCGCTCTCGCGCCGCCTCGTGGTGAACAGGCCGGCGTTGTGACAGAGCGCGTCGAGCCGGCCGTGCTCCTCGCGGACGGTCCCCGCGAGGTCGCGGACGGCGTCCAGCGAGGCGAGGTCGGCCCGGAGGAACGCGGCGTTCCCCCCCGCGGCCGTCACCTCGCCGACGGCCGCGCGCCCGGCCTCGGCGTCCCGGCCGTGGACGAGGACCGTCGCGCCGCGGGCGCCCAGCCGGCGGGCGGCGTCGCGGCCGATCCCGCTCGTCGATCCCGTGAGGAGGTAGTTCCTCCCGGAGAGGTCGGGCAGGTCGAGGGCCATACCGGACCGAGGGGTCGGACGGACAAAAGCGTCCCAGGGGACGGGGAGGACCGGCCGGGACCGGTCCGGGTCGTCGACGAGCCCCGTCCGAACCCCTCGGACCCCGCCGAACCCGTTCGGTACAGCGTTTATCCGCCCGGGCGCCGTACACACCGGTATGGTATCCGAAGGCGACAGCGCGCCGGGATTCACCGCGACGGTCGCGAACGGCGACGTCGAACCGTTCGACCTCGACGACCGCCTCGGGGACGGCCCGGTCGTCCTCGCGTTCTTCCCGGGGGCGTTCACCCCACCGTGTTCGAACGAGATGGTGGCCCTCCAGGAGCGCCACGAGGAGTTCGTCGACGCGGGCGCGACCCTCGTCGGGGTCAGCGCCGACTCGGCGTTCTCGGGGAACGCGTTCCGCGAGGCGCACGGCATCGAGTTCGACCTCGTGAGCGACATGGGCCGGGAGGCCATCGACGCCTACGACCTGCGGATCGACATCGACGAACTGGGCCTGCTCGGGGTGGCGAACCGCGCCGCCTACGTCCTCGACGAGGACGGGACGGTCACCTACGCGTGGGAGGCCGACGATCCGACGACCGAACCCGACTACGAGGAACTGCTCGCGGCGGTCGATGCCGCGTCGGCCTGATACGGACTGCTGTGGTCGTCGACCGGCGATCACCGACCCGGCCCGGTCGGTCGCCGGTAGATCGGTACGACGGCCCGGACGAGCGGGCGCGGGCGACGACGGGACGGGGGACGGGGACCGACCTGCCGGCGAGCGACGCCGGCGAACGAAAACCATAGGCCCGGCGCGTGCTTACGTCCGGTCATGAGTCAGGGGGCGGCGGCCGACGCCGGCGGACCGGACGAGGACTGGCGGGCCGGCCTCGACGAGGTGGACGCGGCGCTGATCGACGGGTTCCAGAGCGGCTTCCCCGTCGAGGAGCGTCCGTTCCGGGCGGTCGGCGAGGCGCTGGGCGTGAGCGAGTCGGAGGCGCTCGCACGGGTCGAGCGCCTGCGCGACCGGGGCGTCTTCCGGCGGTTCGGCGCCGTCCTCAACCCGCCCGTAATCGGCTCCTCGACGCTCGCCGCCGTCTCCGCCCCCGAGGACCGCTTCGAGGACGTCGCCGGGGTCGTCAACGGCTACCGGCAGGTGAACCACAACTACCGGCGCGATCACGAGTGGAACATGTGGTTCGTCGTCACCGCCGGCACCCGCGAGAAGCGCGACGGCATCCTCGCGGAGATCGGGGAGCGCACCGGTCTTTCCGTCCTGGCGCTGCCGATGCTCACCGACTACTACATCGACCTCGAGTTCCCGGTCGTCAACGAGGACCGGTTCGCCCGGGAGTCGCTCGACGAGACCGAGGTGAACGCCACCCGCATCTCCGAGGAGGCGACGGCGGGGCTCTCGGAACTGGACCGGCGGCTCCTGCTCGCGATCCAGGACGGCTTCCCGCTCTCGGCCACCCCCTACCGGGAGATCGCGGCCGAGGTCGACGCCCCCGTCGAGGCGGTGCTCGGGGCGATCGAGCGGCTCCTCGCCGACGGCGCGGTAAAGCGCATCGGCTGTGTCGTCAACCACGTCGTCACGGGGTTCGACGCCAACTGCATGGTCGTCTGGGACGTCCCCGACGAGGAACTCGACGCGCGGGGGGAGGCCGTCGGGCGGCTCCCGTACGTCACCCTCTGCTACCACCGGCCGCGCCGCCCGGAGCTGGACTGGGAGTACAACCTGTTCACGATGGTCCACGGCCGGGAGGCGGCGGCGGTCGACGGGAAGATCGACGAGCTCGCCGCCGACCACCTCCCGTTCGACCACGAGCGGCTCTACTCGACGGAGACCCTGAAGCAGACGGGCGCGCGCTACGACGACCTCGTCGGCGGGCGGGACTGACCGGCGGTCGCGGCGGTCGTCGCACGCGATCCGACCGGTCCGACCCACCCGAACGCCGCGGGGGACGTCGGCGACCACCACCGCACCCCCTCGTGAGGACGCCGGACCGGAGCGCGCTCCGCTCGGCAGGGGCGCTGACCGCTCGTGGGGAACAGTTATCGTGTCTAGCACCAACAATGCACACACTCCCGCGGGTGAGAACGCAATGTCGATCGAACCGGACGACGGACGGCTTCGGAGCGGGGAACCGTACGAGATCATCGACAACCCGGTCGTGGGCCAGCAGTACCGACTGCTCGAACGCGGCTCGGACGCCGACGGGGAGTTCCTCCGGCTCGAGGTCCGGTACCGGGCTGACGCGAAGCACTTCGCCGAACACGTCCATCCGCGCCAGGCGGAGAGCAACCACGTCCTCTCGGGGGAGATGGTCGTCACGGTCGCCGGCGAGGAGCGGACCGTCGGTCCGGGCGAGCGGGTGACGCTCCCGGCTGGCGTCCCGCACAGCCACCGGAACGCGAGCGGGATCGAGACCCGCGTCCTCGCCGAACTCCGACCGCCGATGGCGTGGGTACCCTTCGCCCGGGCGCTCGCCGGACTCGCCCGGGAGGGGAAGACCGACGAGGACGGTATGCCGAACCCGCTGGCGCTCGCCGTGCTCCTGAACGCCTATCCGGACATCGTGTACCTGCCCGCCATCCCGATCGCCGTGCAGAAACTGCTGTTCGGGCTCCTCGCCCCCGTCGGTCGTCTCCGCGGGTACTCGACGGACTACCCCGCAGTCCGGGGTCCGGGGTCGGAGTAGACCCTCCCGACGGTTTCTCGCGGGCCGGAGAGAGGAGGAGAGGAGAACGGTTCGGGGTCGGAAACGGGGGGTCGGGGGGCGCGGTCGGCGGGTCAGCGGTTCGCCGTGAGCACGAGGAACGGCCCGACGAACAGGAAGGCGATGCCGAGGAACTGGAACTGGACGGGCTGGAGCGCGGACGGCCCCGTCGGGGTCAGCAGGAGGATCAGCCCGAAGACGACCGTGTTGATGCCGATGATCTTCTGTGACTTGAGCGGCAGGGCCGCGAGCGTCGTCAGGATGTAGAGGAAGAGGAGCGCCTGTCCCACGTTGTACTGGAGGAGGAAGTTGTCGATGATCTGCAACGGTGGCGCGAGCATCCTTGTTCCAAGTGACGATACCGACCGCTTAAGATTTCCGTTACTCGGCGCCGCGCGGGCCTACCGGTCGGTCTCGCCCTCCCCGTCCGGGCCGGTCAGGTCGAGCGGCCGGAGGTAGAGGACGAACAGCAGGAGCACCGTCCCGGCGTAGCCGACCGCCCAGACGTACGCGCCGAGGGCGCCGTAGCCGGCCTGCGAGAGCGCGAAGTCGGCCAGCCCCGACACCGCGACCCCGCTCACGAGGACGAGAATGAACGTCAGCCAGCGCGGCGGATCGAGATCGAGCCCCCCCACCTGCGGAAGCGACATACGTGTCGTTGGCGGTCGAGGGGAGTGAAACTGACGGTTCCACTCGACGGTGGGCGAACACCCGGGACCGGCACGGC
>Ga0207797_1001982_pt1 | contig 14526 bp, 13 predicted proteins | sample PRCRCaboRojoPR_6_FD_187275 | JGI IMG/M metagenome (GOLD analysis project Ga0207797, IMG submission 187275) | Marine sediment microbial community from Cabo Rojo, Puerto Rico - PR CR 10% Liquid 1 (SPAdes) | ecosystem: Environmental > Aquatic > Marine > Coastal > Sediment | place: Cabo Rojo, Puerto... | reverse complement strand
CCGCCCTGGCGGCGGCCGGTTGGCTGGCGCTGCGGGTGGATCGCGGCCTGGCCGGTTGGGGCTGGGGCCTGGTGCTGGCCGCGGCGGTGGCCGGCCGACTGGGCCATGTGGCGATGAACTGGCCCGCTTACGCCGCCGAGCCCTGGGCCATCCCGGCGTTCTGGCAGGGCGGCTTCCTGCCCCTGGCCGCCGTGGCCGGCGGCCTCGCCTTCGCGCTCTGGCGCTTCCGCGGCAGCCGGCGGCGCCAGGCCCTGGCCCAGGTGCCCCTGGCGGCGGCCCTGGGGGTGTGGCTGGCGCTGGGCGCCGGCCAGGCGTGGCTGGCGCCGGGCGCCGATGTCCGGCTAGCGCGGGAGCCCCGGACCACGCTGGCCGGGCCGGCGCCGCTGGCCGCCGCGGGGACCCCGGCGGTGGTCAACCTCTGGGCCAGCTGGTGCCCGCCCTGCCGGCGGGAGATGCCCCGACTGGCGCAGGCCGCGGCCGACCACCCCGGGGTGGCCTTCGCCTTCGTGAACCAAGGCGAGGCCCGCGAGGCCGTGGCCGCGTTCAGCGAGCGCTTCGGGCTGGCCCCGGGCCGGGTCTTCCTGGACCGGCAGCGGCGCCTGGCGGAGCGCTTCGGGACGGTGGGCTTGCCCGCCACCCTGTTCTTCGACGCATCCGGCCGTCTGGTTGGTGCCCACGTGGGCGAGATCAGCCGGGCGGCCCTGAGTGAGCGGCTGCGGCGCCTGGCGCCGCCGCAAACCCCCAAAGAGTGAGGTCCCCATGACGACCAACCTGTCTGCCGGCCGCCTGCTGGCGGTGCTGGGCGGCTTGATTGCCCTGCTGGGGCTGGCCCTGTTCCTGCGCGGCGGGGCCGAGCCCGCCCCCGACCCCACTTCCCAGGCCGGGAGCCAGGCCGAGGGCCAGGGCACGCAGGAGGTGGTGCCGGCGGTGCGGGCGCTGGGCGAGCGGGGTCTGGAGGTGGCGCAACGCTTCGAGGCCCCCGGTGGCCTGATCGGCTACACCGGCCGTGCCGGCGGTCGGGAGCTGGTGGTCTACGCCACCCCCGACGGCCAGCATGTGCTGCTGGGCACCCTGCTCGACGCCGAGGGCAACAATCTCAGCCAACAGCACCTGGCCGATCACCTGTCCCAGCCCGACCTCGCCGAGGCCTGGGAGCGGCTGGCGTCGGCCGAGTGGATCGCCACCGGCGCCCGCGACCCCGAGCGCGTGGTCTACATGTTCACCGACCCCTACTGCCCCTACTGCAACGCCATCTGGCGGGCGAGTCGGCCCTACTACGAGGAAGGCCTGCAGATCCGCCACCTGCTGGTGGGCGTGATCCGGCCGAAATCGGCCGACAAGGCGGCGGCCATCCTGCAGGCGGAGGATCCGGCGGCGGCCTTCCGGGCCCACCAGGAGGCCTACGGCCAGTCGGACGGCCAGGCCCTCCCCGACGAACTGGCCGACGCCGCCCGGGAGGCGGTGACGGCCAACAACCGGCTCATGAGCGAGCTGGGGGTGGGCGGCACCCCGGCGGTGGTCTACAAGACCGCCGACGGCACGGTGAAGATGGCCAACGGCATGCCCAAGCTGTCCAGGCTGGCCGACATCTACCGCCTGCCCGAGCAGACCGTGGACGACCCCGCCCTGGATCGCTTCCGGTGAGAGGAGCCGGCATGATCCGCGGCCTCCCTGTCCTGCTGGCCGGGCTGCTCCTGCTGCCGGTGGCGGCCTGTCAGGACAACGGGGGCACCGACGCCGGCCCGACCACCGCCGCCCACCGGGCCGAGGCCGCCAAGCCCGGCGGGGGCGCGTCCGACCGGCCGCGGGTGCGCCTGGTGACCAACCGCGGCGCCATCGTCCTCGCCCTGCGGCCGGGCAAGGCGCCCGAAACGGTGGCCAACTTCCTGGCCTACGTGCGGGCGGGCCACTACGACGGCACCATCTTCCACCGGGTCATCCCCGGCTTCATGATCCAGGGCGGCGGCTACACCCCGGCGTTCGAGGAAAAGCCCACCCGCGAGCCCATCCGCAACGAGGCCGACAATGGCCTGCACAACGGCGTCGGCACCGTGGCCATGGCGCGCACCAGCCGGCCCCACTCGGCCACCGACCAGTTCTTCATCAACGTGGCCGACAACGGTTTCCTGGACCACCGCGGCAAGACCTCCCGGGGCTGGGGCTACGCGGTGTTCGGGAGGGTGGTGAGCGGCATGGCTACGGTGCGCGCCATCGCCGAGACCCCGACCGGTTCCGGCGGTCCCTTCCCCAAGGATGTGCCCAAGGAGACCGTGGTCATCGAGCGCGCCCGGGTGGTGGACGGGGGCGGCAGCTAGCCCGCCGCCCGCCGGCGGTCGGCGAGCTTGTCCCACAGCCAGCCCTCGGGGCGGTCCTCGCCGGTGGTGACGTAGCTCAGCACGCTGTGATCGCTGGCGGTCCAGCCCATGAGGCGGGCGGCGTGGGCGCGGCCGCAGAACAAGATGCGGTCGGCGGGGGCCAGCGCCATGTCCAGGTCGGGCAGCAGGTGGTCGCCGTCCTCGCGCCGCAGCAGCAGGGGCAGGGCGGGCAGCCAATGGCCCCGATCGCGCGGGTCGGTCAGCAGGTGGCCGAGCCGCAGCGGCTGTTCCCGGGCCAGGGCGTCGAGCATGGCCGGGGCCGAGCGCTGGCCCACCGGCAGGCTCCAGCTGTCGGGCAGGTCATCGCCCACCAGGGCGCTGATGCGGCTCACCAGGACATTGGCCCAGTCATCGTCCTGCGCCAGGGTCAGCTCCAGGAACCGCTCCAGCAACGGCGTGGTGATGATGCCCAGGACCTCGCGGGTGAAGATGGTCCCGGCGTCCAGCACCAGGTCGAGCTCGGCGGCCTCGAAGATGGGCTGATTGTGGCCGCGGCACTGGCGCGCCACGGTGAACAGGTGGGGGTTGAGGTCGCGCGCGGTAAGGATGATGGACAGGTTGTTGGGGTCGTTGTCGGTGCCGGCGATGATCCCCACCGCGTCCTCGATGCCGGCCTCCTCCAGGGTGTCCGCCTCGGTGCCGCGCCCCACCACCGTGCCGATGGGGGCCTGGGTGTTCTCCGGCTCGGCCTCCACCACCACCGTTTCCACCCCCTCCCGCGCCAGCCGCTCGCGCATGGCCTTGCCGAAGCGACCAAAGCCGCACAGGATCCACTTGCCTCTGGGGGGCACCACAGGGCGCGCCACCGGCTGGTGCTCGATGCCCGTGAGCCAGGCGTAGACCAGGTACATGGCCGGCGAGCGCACGGCCATGGCGAAGCGTTCGGCGAAGGTGTCGAACGGGTTGATGACGTGGTCGGTGCCAAAGGAGGCAAGGTTGGCCTCGGTGTCGCGGTAACGCGCCCGGCAGATCACCGGCACCTTCGGCGCCAGCAGCTTGCAGGCCACGGCGATGGCCAGGTTGTCGGTCTCCTCCCGGCTCACCACGATCACCCCGGCGCAATTGGGCTCCTTCAGGCCGGCCGTGACCAGCACCTCGGGGTCGTCCGCATCGGCGCACAGGCCCGGCACCTCCAGGGCCAGCCCCTCCACCTTGAGGGCGTCGATGCGGTCCTGATCGGCGTCCACCACCACCGGCCGGATGCCTTCGTCGGTCAGGGCCCGGACCAACAGGCTGCCGTTCTCGCCGTAGCCGCAGACGATGTAGAAGGGTTCCCCGAGCCGGCGGACGCCCTTGCGGAAGCTGGAGATGTTGACCACCCGCCGGAAGGCGGGGTCCTGCAGGATGGCCAGCAGGGTGCCGATGGCGTACAGCCAGGCGATCACGGTGGCGTAGATGGCGAACATCACCCACAGCCGCTGGGCCTCGGTGAACGGGTAGGGGATCTCGCCGAAGCCGATGGTGGGCCCGGTGTAGCTGACCACGTAGAAGGCGTGGAAGAAGGACATGTGCCAGGGCTCGCCGCTGGGCTTCTCCCCGGGAACCAGCACCAGGCCCACCATGGCCACCGCGTAGGTGATGATCAGGGCCACCAGCGGCGTCCGCATGCGCCGGAACAGCAGGAAGATCACGTCCGTCATGGCCGGCTCCTTGCTCCCGGCTGGTTCAGCGCCGGCCCATGATGGTCTCCGCCACCAGCAGCACCACGGACACGATATTGGCCAGCAGGGCGCCGCCGGACAGCGACACGATGGCGGCCATGACGTGCGGCGTGAGCCCGATCGCCATGACGTGCACCGCCATGGCCCAGACGATGGCGGCGATGATCAGCTGCACGTCGGCCACCAGGCTGGTGGCCAGCAGCAGGGCGCCGATCTGGGTGCGCTCGCCGAGCTTCATCACGGTGGCGATCAGGCTCACCACGATGGCGGCGAACAGCTCGTAGACATTGTGGTGGACGGGGTTGTCGATATCCCCCAGGAAGAAGCCGAAGTTGATGGTCATCGCCAGCACGATGACGAAGGCGAAGATGGTCTTCTCCAGGTTCATGGCGCCCCCGGTGGCCTGTATGGCGGTTCCCAGGACCATACTAGGCCACCAGCGCGCCGCCCCATAGCCCCGCCGGACATCGTCCGCTCACAAAAAGGGCCCCCGGCGGGGGCCCTGTGGCGGCCAGGGGGCGGCGCTAGCGATCGGCCACGTAATGGATCCAGCCGATGCGCCCGGCGCGGGCCTGGTCCACCCAGAACTTCAGCGCCTGCGAGGTGGCGTCCACCACGTCCCGGCCGACGCGGGCCTCGAACTCGCCCCGGCGGCGCTCCAGCTCGCCCCGGACCCAGCCGTAGGACCGCGCCACATTGTCCGACCAGTCCTCGCGCACCAGCACGTTGAAGCCCAGATCGGCCAGGGCGGCGTCGTAGTCGGAGGCGTCCCACATCTCGGGGGCGCCCACGCGCTCGTAGATCCGGGCGCGTTCGGCCTCCGGGGTGCCGTGGCGCACCAGCAGCTCGGACACCACCAGCCGGCCGCCCGGCCGCAGCACCCGCCAGGCTTCCGCCAGCACGCGGCGCTTGTCGGCGGCGTGCAGGAAGGCCTCCTGCGACCAGTAGACATGGAAGCGGCCGTCGCGGTAGGGCAGCTCGTGGAAGTCCGCCCACTCGAAGCTCACGCGGTGGCCAAGGCCGGCCTCGCCGGTCAACTCCCGGCCCCACGCCAGCTCCTTGTCGGAGATGTTGGTGGCCAGCACCTGGCTGCCGTAATTGGCGGCGAGGAAACGGGCCAGGGCGCCGTAGCCGCAGCCCACCTCCAGCACTTCCTGGGAGGGCGACAGGTCCGCGCCGCGCGCCATGACCTCGTTGCTGCGGGCCATGGCCGTGGGCAGGTCCTCGTCGGGGTCGGCGAACAGCCCCATGTGGATGTTCTCGCCCCAGATGTCCTTGTAGATCTCGTTGGCGGCGCCGTCGTAGTAATCGCGGGTGCGCGCCACCACCTCGCTGATGGCGGTGCTCATGGGGATCTCCCGGTTGCACGTGGCAAGGAAAAGCCGGGCCCGCGGGCCCGGCGGCATCGGTTGGATCAGCCCTTGGGCTTGTGCGCCACCTGTTGCACGAAGTCCACGTTGTCGCGGTCGTAGGGCTTGGCGAAGTCGCCGTAGCGCGCCACGTCGATGAAGCCGGCGTCCTCGAGCAGGTGCGAGACGTAGTCCTGGCGCAGGGGGTACATGTTGAGCTGGAAGTGGGCGCCGTCGGCGAATTTGTACTCGAAGCGCGCCAGGTAGCGGTTGAGCTCCGCCGGGTAGGCGTCCACGCCCTTGCCGGTGTAGTAGTGCTGGTGCTTGGAGGAGAAGCCCTGGTCGAGCATGGAGTCGTAGTTGCGGTGGTCGATGACCAGGATCCCGCCCGGCCGCAGGGCCTTGTAGAAGGCCTCCATGGCGTCGCGCCGGGCCTCGTGCTCAAACAGGTGGGTGAAGGAGTTGCCCAGGCACACCAGGGCGTCGAACTTCTCCTCGCCCAGCTGCTTGTCCAGCTTGACCCAGTCGGCCACCTGGGTGTGGGCGAAGGTCACGCCCATCTGACGGGCGTTGTCCCGGGTCTTGGCCAGCATGTTCTCGGAGCCGTCGGTGGCGGTCACCACCAGGCCCGACTTGGCCAGGTTGATGGCGTTGAAGCCGGTGCCGCAGGCCACGTCGGCCACCTCGCGGGCGCCGCTCGCCTTGAGCAGGCGCTCGTAGAAGCCGCCCTCGGAGGCGGTGCGGCCTTCCCAGCCCACCAGGTCGTCCCAGTAGTCGACGAAGTCGGGGGTGTACTGGCCGTATTGGTTGCCGGTGTCCAGGTTGCGGATGGTCATGGGTCCCTCCGGTTGGTTGTCGGGGTGGCAGCGGCAGGCTTGCCGCGCTCGACCCTTATGCTCCCCGGATTCGCCAGGCCATTACAGAACCAGTAAACTATTTTTTGAAACGATACAGTTTTGCGGTTTTCGGAAACTGTGCTGATTCTGGCGAAGGGCAGCTGTAACGACCGGGGAGGGCAGGCCGGTGGCATGGACCCGCTACGAGCAGGTCGCCGGGGAGCTGGCGGACCAGATCGCCGCCGGGGTCTACGGTCCCGGCGATCGGTTGCCCGGGGTGCGCAAGCTGGCCGAGCAGTTCGGGGTGAGCGTGGCCACCGCGGTAGCCGCTCAGCACCTGCTGGAGGACCGCGGCCTGATCGCCGCCCGGCCGCGCTCCGGCTACTACGTCCGGCGCCTGCCCGGGCCGCCGCCCGCGGCCCCCGAGCGTTCCCACCCCGAGGGCGAGCCCACCGCCGTCTCCGGCCAGGCGCTGGTGCTGAATGTGGTGCAGGCGGCCAACCGCCCCGGCCTGGTGCAGCTGGGGGCGGCGGTGCCGCACGCCGACTTCCTGCCCGACCGCGGCCTGCGCCGCGCCTTCGCCGGGGTGCCGCGCCACTACCCGGGGCGGGCCATGGACTACGCCTTCCCGCCCGGGCCGCCGGAGCTGCGCCAGCAGATCGCCCGGCGCATGGCCGACGCCGGCTGCCGCGTGGCGCCCGAGGAGATCGTGGTCACCAATGGCGCCCAGGAGGCCATCGTCCTGGCCCTGCGGGCGGTGGCCGAGCCCGGTGACGTCATCGCCATCGAATCGCCCACCTTCTACGGCCTGCTCCAGGCCATCGAGGCCCAGGGCCTGCGCGCCCTGGAGATCCCCACCGACCCGGACGAGGGCGTCGCCCCCGAGGCCCTGGAGCTGGCCCTGGACCAGTGGCCGGTGGCGGCCGCCCTGCTCATGCCCAATTTCGGCAACCCGCTCGGCCACTGCGCCTCCGAGGAGCGCAAGCGGGCCCTGGTCGAGTTGCTGGAGGCCCGGGGGATTCCGCTGATCGAGGACGACGTCTACGGCGACCTTGCGTTCGAGGGCCCGCGGCCGTGGGCGGCCAAAGCCTACGAGGCCGCCGGCGGGGTGATCTACTGCGGCTCCTTCTCCAAGACGCTTTCGCCGGGGCTGCGGGTGGGTTGGGCGGTGCCCGGGCGCTACCGCGACCGCGTGGAGTACCTCAAGTACGCCACCAGCGCCGCCACGCCGACCTATCCCGCCTTCGCGGTGACCGACTTCCTGGACCGGGGCGGGTTCGACCGCTACCTGCGCTGGGTGCGCGACGAGTACGCCCGGGCGGTGGCGCGGGTGGCGCGGGCGGTGGCCGACCACTTCCCGCCGGGCACCCGGCAGACCCGGCCCCGGGGCGGGTTCGTGGTGTGGCTGGAGCTGCCGGAGGGGGTGGATACCCTGGCGCTGTATCGGCGGGCCATCGCCGAGGGCATCAGCCTGGCGCCGGGGCCCATGTTCTCGCCCACCCAGCGCTTCCCCAACGGGCTGCGACTCAACTGCGCCCAGCCCTGGGAGGCGGCCTTCGAGGCGGCGCTGCGCCGGGTGGGCGAACTGGCCCGGGAGCAGGCTGCGGGCGGCTGAGGCTCAGCCGTGGCTGCTGCCGAGGTCGGTAACCCAGCCGGCGTCGAGCCAGTCGCCCAGCATGCGGGCGGCGAAGGGCCCGGTTTCGCGCGCCGGCAGCCAGTGGCCCAGGGCGCGGGCGATGTCGCCGACCGGGCGGCCGCGGGCGGCCAGATCCAGGGCCCAGGCGTCGTCGGGGGGCAGCGCGCGGAAGCGGGTGCGGCCGTCCTGCCGCCACACCGCCCAGGTGCGCGCGCCGGCCTCGGGCACCGCCCGGGGCAGCCGGGTGCCCTGTCGGGCGGCCCGCCACAGGGCCACGCTGTTCCATTCGGTGCCGACCCGGATCAGAGCGGGATGGAGGGCGATGCGCAGGCTCGGCCAGGCGTCCGCGGTCACTCCCTCCAGCTCCTCGGGGGGCAGGGGCGGGGACTCGGGGGCGGCCGCCGAGGTGGCCAGGGCCCATTCGAAGGCGGCCACCTCGGCCAGTTCCGGCCGGTCCCGGAATGCGGGGACGCCGGCCAGGTAGGTGGGCAGCAGGCGGGCGCCATTGGCCTCGCCGGCCGCTTCCAGAAAGGCGCCGAAGCCCCGCTCCAGCGGCGCGAGCTGAGGCTCACCGACCAGTTGGGCCAGGACCGGGAAGTGCTCGGAGACGGCAAAGCGCGGTGCAACCGGGGTTTCGCGGAGGGGCGGCTGGCCGACGGCGGGCAGGGGCATGGCGGCAGACCTCCTCGGGCTCAGACCGGCAAGACGCCGGCCCGCCTGCCTCGGTAGGCGCGGGTCGGGATCCGTGTCGCCCAATGCCGCAGACCGGCCATGATGGCCCTCCTCCCTTTTCGGGCATCGCCATTATTGGCCCCTTATCGCGACCGGATCAAGGAACATTAGGGCCCGCTCCCGGCTTTGGACGGGAAGATCGCGACGCCCAGGGGGCACTGGATGAAAAACGGCCCGCCGCGAGGCGGCGGGCCGGGGCTGTCGCCGGCGCGGGCGCTCAGGATTGCCGGGGAATCTCCCCCATGCGGCCGTCGCGGAAGTCCTGGAAGGCCTGCTCGATCTCCGCGCGGGTGGTCATGACGAAGGGGCCGTAGCGGGCCACCGGCTCGTTCAACGGCCGCCCCGCCAGCAGCAGGCAGTCGGCGGCGCGCTCGGCGCCGGCCGGGGCGCCCAGGCGCACCCGGTCGCCCTCGCCGAGCAGGCCCAGCTCGCCGTCGGCCAATCGCTGGTCGCCCACCACCAGCTCGCCGGAGCCGGCCAGGGGATAGACGAAGCCCTGATAATCGGCGGGCACGTCCACCGCCACCTCCCCACCGGGCTCCAGCGTCAGGTGCAGGAAGAGGATGGGGAGGCGGGTCTCGATCACCGCCGTAGCCCCCAGGGCCTCGCCGGCGATGAGGCGGGCGCGGCCCCAGTCGCCGGCCACCTCCGGAATGCGCTCGGCGGGGGTGTCCTGGTAGCGGGGCGGGAGCCATTTGTCGGCCGCCGGCAGGTTCACCCACAGCTGCACGCCGTGCACCCGACCGCCGTCGCGACGCAGGCCCGCCTCCGGCATCTCCGAGTGCACCACGCCCGCCCCGGCGGTCATCCACTGCACGTCGCCGGGGTTCAGCTGGCCCGAGAAGCCGTGGGAGTCGCGGTGCTCGAAGCGGCCGTCGAGCATGTAGGTGACGGTCTCGAAGCCGCGGTGGGGGTGGTCCGGCGCCCCCTGGGCCTCGCCCGGGGCCCAGTCCTTGGGCCCCATCTCGTCCAGCAGCAGGAACGGATCGACCATCTGCAGACCGTGGCCGGGGAAGGGCCGGCGCACCGGGAAGCCGGCCCCCTCCTGGGTCCGGGTGGCGGTGACCCGCTCGATGAGCGGGCGCTCGGTGGCGGTTGCGGGTGCGCTCATGGCCATGTCCTCCCGGGCCTCACCCTTGCTTCAGGCGGCTCGCCACGTCGGCCACGTGGCGGCCCTGGAAGCGGGCGATGGCCAGCTCGTTGTCCGTTGGCCAGCGGCTGCCGTCGCCCTTGGCCAGGGTCGAGGCCCCGTACGGCGTGCCGCCGCTGATCTCGTCCATGTTGAACAGCTCCTGGCAGGAGTACGGCACCCCCACGATCACCATGCCGTGGTGCAGCAGGGTGGTGTGGAAGGAGGTGAGGGTGGTCTCCTGGCCGCCGTGCTGCGTGGCGGTGCTGGTGAACACGCTGCCCACCTTGCCGATGAGGCCGCCGTTGGCCCACAGGCTGCCGGTCTGGTCCAGGAACGTGCGCATCTGGCCGGCCATGTTGCCGAAGCGGGTGGGGCTGCCGAAGACGATGGCATCAAAGTCGGCCAGCTCCGCCACGCTGGCCACCGGGGCCGCCTGGTCCAGCTTGATCCCGATCTCGCGGGCCTGCTCCTCCGGGATGGTCTCCGGCACCCGCTTGACCACCGCCTCGGTGCCGGCGTGCTCGCCGGCGCCCTCGGCCACTGCGTTCGCCATCACCTCCATGTGGCCGTACATGCTGTAGTACAGCACCAGAACGCGCGTGCTCATCGCCGTCTCCTTCGTTGGTGTGCGTGCCCGCCAAGATGAGACCGCGAAGACGGGTTGACAATCCGTCTTGAGTGAAAAAGTCTGTTTCCCTATGGAAACGATAAGCGGCGGCGGCACCCCCCGGCTGGACGACATGGCCCTGTTCGCGCGCGTGGTGGAGGCGCGCAGCTTCTCCGGCGCGGCGCGCTCGCTGGGCCTGTCCAAATCGGCGGTGAGCAAGCGCGTCACCCGCCTGGAGGAGCGCCTGGGGGTGCGCCTGCTGCACCGCACCACCCGCCGCCTCAGCCTGTCCGAGGCGGGCCGCACCTTCTACGACTACTGCCGGCAGGCGGTGACCGCCGGCGAGGCCGGGGAGGAGGCGGTGACCCGCCTGCAGGAGCGGCCGCGCGGGGTGCTGGCGATCAATGCCCCGGTGTCCTTCGGCAGCCTCCACCTGGCGCCGGTCATGTCGCGCTTCCTGGCGCGCTTCCCGGAGGTGTCGGTGGACATGACCGTGGACGACCGCGTGGTGGACCTGGTGGAGGCCGGCTTCGACGTGGCCGTGCGCATCGCCGAGCTGCCCGACTCCTCCCTCATCGCCCGCCGCCTGGCCCCGGCGCGCCACGTGGTGTGCGCCGCCCCCGCCTATCTCGAGCGAGTCGGGGAGCCGCGCGCCCCCGCCGACCTGGCCGGCCACAACTGCCTCACCTACGCCTACTCGCGCCAGGGCCCGGAGTGGCCCTTCGACGGCCCGGACGGCCCGGAGAGCGTGCCTGTGGGCGGCAACCTCCAGGTCAACCACGGCGACGGCCTGCGCGCCGCCGCCGTGGCCGGGCTGGGCGTGGCCCTGCTGCCCACCTTCATCGTCGGCGACGACCTGCGCGCCGGGCGCCTGAAACCGCTGTTGCCTAACTACCGCACGCGCGAGCTGTCCATCTACGCCGTCTACCCCGAGCGCCGCCACCTCCCGGCCAAGGTGCGCGCCTTCGTCGACTTCCTGGTGGCGACCTTCGCCGGGCAGCCGTACTGGGATCGGGGGCTGTAGGCGGTCCTCTCCCATCCGGAAAAAGCAGGTCATTGCGAGGAGCGAAGCGACGAAGCAACCTCCTTGGCGGAGACGCGCCGCCCGAATCCCCCGGGGCGCTTGCCCGGACCGAGCTTGCGGCCAGCGGGGAAGCCTGCTCCGGAACGGAGCCTCTGCCTGCGGCGCCTCGCGATCCCGGCAACCCCCTCAATACCGGAAGTGCTTGATCTTCTCGCCGCTGGCGCCGAGCTCGCGCATGGCGGCGATGCCGATCTCCAGGTGGTCGCGCGCCCAGCGGCTGGTGACCCGTTGGTCCGAGGCCTCGCTCTTGACGCCGTCGGGGGTCAGCGGCAGGTCGGAGACCAGCAGCAGGGCGCCGCGGGCGATCTCGTTGGCGTGGCCGACGATGAACAGGGTGGCGGTCTCCATGTCCACCGCGATCGGGGTCATGCGCTCCATGCGTGCGATGAAGGTCTCGTCGTGCTCCCACATGCGGCGGTTGGTGGTGTAGACCACCCCCGTGCGGTAGTCGTGGCCGCGCTCCAGGATCTTCTCCGACACGAACTTGTGCAGCTTGAACGAGGGCAGGGCGGGCACCTGCGGCGGGAAGTAGTCGTCGCTGGTGCCCTCGCCGCGGATGGCGGCGATGGGCAGGATGAAGTGGCCGATCTCGGTGGATTCCTTGAGCCCGCCGCACTTGCCCAAAAACAGCACGCCCCGGGGGCGCACGGCGGACAGCAGGTCCATGACGGTGGCGGCGTTGGCGGTGCCGATGCCGAAATTGATCAGGGTCGGCCCGGCGCCGCCGCTGATGGCCTGCATGGGGCGGTCGAGGCCGTGGATGACGTGGCCGGTCTGCTCGGCGTAGCTCTCCAGGTAGTGGTGGAAGTTGGTGAGCAGGACGTAGTCGCCGAACGCCTCCAGCGGCAGGCCGGTGTAGCGCGGCAGCCAGTCGCGGGCGATGGCAAGACGATCGACCATGAGCGCCTCCTCGCCCCGGTCCCCGCTTCCAGCATAACCCGGGGACGTCAGCGGGTCAGGGGGCTCAGGCGCCGGTCTGGCCGGTGCCGCCGCCCGCAGCGCGCTCGCGATCGCTCCGGGCCGGCCGGTAGCACACGATGGTGTCGCCGGTGGCCGGCTCCAGCGGCTTCTCCGGCGACTGGAACACCACCTCGCCGCTGGCGCGCACCAGCAGCAGGTTCTCGGCGCTCACCGGGCAGTGCTGGACGAAATCGTCGTAGGTGAACTCGTCGGTGAGGCGGGTGAGCTGGAAGGTCCAGCCCAGGTAGTGGCGCTGCATCATGCGGTCGAAGGTGGCCTCCTCGGAGAACGCCACCCGGCCGCGCAGGGTGTGGCTGAAGTCGCGGCTCTCGCTGTCCTCGGCCTCGGCCGTGGGCAGCTGGAACACCCGGTCGCGGCCCAGCTCGGGGGCGAAACGGGTGCACACCAGGGCGTTGTAGGCGTCGTTGTCGGTGGCGGCGAGCAGGTAGCCGATGCCGGACAGGTCCAGGCGCTGCTGGCCCAGCTCGGACAGCAGCTCCCCCGATTGGGTGTTGAGCCCGGCCATGCGGGCCGGGCGCAGCCGGTGCCAGGAGGAGTCGGCCACGGTCACCGGGATGTCCTGCTGGTTCAGGATCTTGGCCAGCTCGATGGTCCAGCCCTGGGCGCCGACGATGAGCACGCCGTCGCGGCGCGCCGCCACCAGCTCCAGCCAGCGGGCCAGGGGGCGGATGGTGAAGCCATGCACCGAGACGGTGAGCAGGATCACCCCGAATACCAGCGGCAGCAGCAGGCGGGCGTCGGCGTAGCCCTGCTCCACCAGGGCCGGGCCCAGGACACCGGCCATGGCCGCGGTCACCACCCCCCGCGGCGCCACGCCGCCCACCAGCAGGCGCTCGCGCCAGGTCATGTAGGCGCCCACGGTGGCCAGCCCCGCCGCCAGTGGCCGCACCACCAGCAGCATGGCGGCCACGAAGGCGGCCGCCCGCCAGTCCAGGCCGGCCAGCAGGTCGGCCTCCAGGTCGGCGGCCAGCACCACGAACAGCACCGAGATCAGCAGCACCACGATGTGCTCCTTGAACCGGCGCAGCTCCAGGCTCGAGGCCAGGCGCAGGTTGCCCATGACCAGGCCCATGGCGGTGGTGGCCAGAAGCCCGGCCTCCGCCTGCACCAGGTTGGCCAGGGCGTACACCAGCAGGATGGCGGCGATCAGGATGGGGGCCTTGAGGAATTCGGGCACGATGCCGCGATCGAAGCCGCGCGCCAGCAGGTAACCGCCGCCCCCGCCCAGGGCGGCGGCGATGCCCACCGCCAGCAGCAGGCCGCCGGCCACCTCCCACATGGCCGAGCCCGGGCCCGAATGGACCAGGTACTCGAAGGTGAGGATGGCCAGCAGGGCGCCCACGGGGTCGTTGATGATGCCTTCCCACTTGAGGAAGGAGGCCGGCCGCGACTGCAGCCGGGCCTGGCGCAGCAGGGGCCCGATCACGGTGGGTCCGGTGATCACCAGGATGGCGCCCAGCACCGCCGCTACCGGCCAGGACAGGCCCGCGATCCAGTGCGCCGCCGCGGTGCCCAGCCCCCAGGCCAGCACCACCCCCAGGGTGATCAGGCGCAGGATGGCGCGGCCGGTGTGGCGCACCTCGTGGAAGTGCAGGCTGAACCCGCCCTCGAACAGGATCACCCCCACCGCCAGCCCCACCATGGGCCGCAGCAGGTCGCCGAAGTCGTGGCTGGGATCGACCAGCCCCAGGCCGGGGCCGACCGCCAGGCCGGCGGCGGTGAGCAGGACGATGGCCGGCAGATTGAAGCGCCAGGCCAGCCACTGGGCGGTCAGGCCGATGGCCACCACCAGGGTAACGGCCAGTTCCAGTTGGTGCTCCATGGGGACTCCCGGCGGGCGGCGGGTTAGGGGCGACGGGGGCAGTCGGGCGCGGTGGCCCTCGTCACGGCGCGGTTTCGCGGCCGGCTTCCTTCCAGGCGGTCAGGCCGCCGGCGTAGTTGGCGACGTCGGCATAGCCCAAGCGCTGCAGCGTGCGGGCGGCGAGCAGGCTGCGCTTGCCCGTGCCGCAGTAAACGATGATGCGGGCATCGGTGTCCGGGAGCTTGTCCGGGGCCCTGAACTCCAGATAGCCGCGCGGGATGTCGGTCTCGCGGAAGGGGTCGATGCTGCCCTGGCGGCGCCGCTCCTCCGGC